>Ga0169931_10003268_pt1 | contig 25798 bp, 25 predicted proteins | sample Kivu_15m_20L_FD_129675 | JGI IMG/M metagenome (GOLD analysis project Ga0169931, IMG submission 129675) | Freshwater microbial communities from Lake Kivu, Western Province, Rwanda to study Microbial Dark Matter (Phase II) - Kivu_15m_20L... | ecosystem: Environmental > Aquatic > Freshwater > Lake...
CGCCCGGATCGGTGCCCGAGGGTACGACTGACGATTCCGACACGGAGACGTCCTCCACACGGGGAAAGAAACGACTCCCAAACTACACCACACGTCAACCACGTGATCCGCCGGGCGCGTACACTACAGCGGAACCATTTCGCAAGTGTGGAACGCGGAACTGGTGAGTCGTAGTGGGAACACTTACACGTTCAAGAACGTCGGCTACAACGGGAACCTTGGTGTGAACGGCACCGCGTCGTTCGGGTTCGTCAGCACGAACGCGCCGGCGGCCACCGACTTCTTTTTCAACGGCGCGCCGGCGAACGGCGGCGGCACCACGAACCCGCTCACCATCTCCGTGACCGGCGGCTCGGCGCTCGAGGGCAACCCCGGCTCCGCGAGTTCCGCCGGGTTCCTCAGCACGAGCGGCAACCAGATTGTGGACGCGAACGGCCGCGTGGTGAAGCTCGCGGGCGTGAACTGGTTCGGCCTCGAGTCGGAAACGTTCGCGCCACACGGCCTGTGGGCGCGCGGCTACAAGGACATGATGAACCAGATGAAGGCGGAAGGGTTCAACCTGATCCGCCTCCCGTTCAGCAGCCAAGCGCTTCAGTCGAACAGCTTCGCCAACGGCATCGACTACAGCAAGAATCCGGACCTGCAAGGGCTGACCGGGTTGCAGGTGATGGACAAGATCGTGGCCTACGCGGGGCAGATCGGCATGCGCATCATGCTGGATCACCACCGCTCCGCTGCCGGGGCCGGGGCCGACAGCGGCCTGTGGTACGACGGCACGTATACCGACGCACGGTTCGTCAGCGACTGGGCGATGCTCGCGAAGCGGTACGCGGGCAACACCGCGGTGATCGGGGCCGACCTGCACAACGAACCGCACGGCAGCGCGACGTGGGGCACCGGCAACCTTGCGACCGATTGGCGACTCGCCGCCGAGCGCGCCGGCAACGCGATTCTGGCCGAGAATCCGAACTGGCTCATCGTGGTGGAAGGCACCGACAACGGGCCGTCCGGCAGCTACTGGTGGGGTGGCAACCTGAGCAAAGCGGGTGAGTTCCCGGTGCGGCTGAACGTTGCCAACCGGCTCGTGTACTCGCCGCACGACTACCCCGCGTCGGTGTTCGGGCAGCAGTGGTTCAACGACCCGAATTACCCCAACAACCTCGACGAGATTTGGGACAAGAACTGGGGCTACCTGTTCCGCACCGGCACCGCACCTATTCTGCTCGGCGAGTTCGGCAGCAAGCTCGAAACGCAGTCGGATCGCCTCTGGTTCGACCGCATTACGAAGTACCTCGCGGGCGACCTGAACCTCGACGGCACGAACGACCTCGCCGCCGGTCAGCAGGGCATGAGCTGGACGTTCTGGAGTTGGAACCCGAACAGCGGCGACACCGGCGGCATTTTGAACGACGACTGGACCACGGTGCGCACCGACAAGATGGAGAAGCTCAGGCCGATTCAGTTCGGCGTTCTGGACAACGGCGGTTCCACCTCGCCGAACCGCATCGGCTTCACCGTGTCGCTGTCGCGCGCTAGCACGACTGCGGTCACCGTGAACTACACGACCGGGAACGGTACCGCGACCGCCGGCAGCGACTTCACGGCTGCGAGTGGCACACTCACGTTCGCCCCGGGCGAAACTTCGAAAACCGTATTCGTGACGCTTACGCCAGACACGACGCCCGAAGCGAACGAAACCTTCACCCTCACACTGAGCGCCGCGAGTGGCGGCACCATCGGCACCGGCTCCGCGACCGGCACCATCACGAACGACGACGGTACTTCTCCTCCGCCTCCGCCCCCTCCGCCCCCGCCCCCGCCTCCGCCTCCGCCTCCGAGCGTGTCGGTTGGTAACGTGCGAATGAACGAGGGCAATGCCGCCGGCACTGCTTCCTTTACCGTGTCGCTCTCCGGTGCGAGTGCGAACCCGGTTACGGTGAACTACGCGACCCGCAACGGCACCGCGACGGCGGGTAGCGATTACACGGCGACGACCGGTACGCTCACGTTCGCCGCGGGCGAAACCAGCAAGACCGTGACCGTGAACATTCTCGGCGACACGGTCGTGGAGAGCGACGAGACCTTCGACCTGCTGTTGAGCGCGCCGACGAACGCGACCATCGGCACCGGCACCGGCACCGCGACGCTGGTGAACGACGACACCGCGCCCGCGAACGGTGGCGGAACGGGCAGCGGCGCGGTCACGCCCGTCGTGCGGTCCGAGTGGGCCGGCGGCTTCATCATGGACGTGGCCGTGAAGAACACCACCGGCACCGCGTGGAAAGACTGGACCGTGACCTTCGAGAGCGACTTTACGATCACGAACATCTGGGGCGCGGAAATCGTGAGCTGGGTGGGGAACAAATACACGGTCAAGGCCGCATCGTGGAACCGCACGGTCCCGGCGAACGGCGGCACCGTGACCTTTGGGTTCCAAGCGGCGCTGCCACCCGGCGGCTCCAACAAGATGCGCAACATCGCGCTGTTCCCCGTGGAATAGCGCACCGTTGGCGCGAGTGAACCGATTCTAACGGCCCGGGGCGCGCGAAGGTGGGCGCTCTGGGCCGTTTTCGCTTTGGTCGCACGTGCGGAATCGGCTTACGATGCGAGTATGACGCGATACGCACCCTGAGGCGCACATGTACAGCATCGTGATGATGACCGCTCTGACCGCGGGGCCGGACGTGGGCTTCGACCCGCTGTTCCACCGCGGCGGGTGCGGCGGGTACGCCGGTTACGGCACCTGTTTCGGTTGCGTCGGTCACGTCCCCGCACTCCCCCCGCGACCGCTGTGTCACACCCCGTCGCGCTGCGGCTGTGGTGTTGACCCCGTGCCCAATACGTGGCAGGCGCAGTGGGGCCCGCGGTGCGGCACGTTCGGGTGGACCGGCGCGAGCTGTTTGGGCGCGCTCCCGGCGCAACACGGGTGCGGCGGAGGGTGCATCGGCCTTTACAGTTACTGGGCACCGCCGAGCGGTCTGCCGCTGTACACGTATTACGGCACACCGTGGGCGACGGTGCCCGAAGGGCCGGCGATGATGGTCGAACCCGCGAAGGCTCCCGATCCGAAACCGAACACTCGGAACGATGCGACGCCCCAACCGGCGACGGTGCGCGTCACGCTGCCCGAAGGCGCGGTGTTTTACGTCAACGGTGTTGCGACGAAGCAAACCGGGACCGAGCGCTCGTTCGTCACCCCGCCGCTCGCTCCCGGCGGGCGGTACGCGTACGAGGCGCGGGCCGAAATCCTTGTGAACGGAAAACTTGAAGTAGAAGAGCGCCAGATCGTGGTGACGGCCGGCGGCACGGTGAACGAAGCGTTCCCGAAACTCGCCGCCCTGATGCGTTCCGGTGATCGCGTGACCGGAAGGTAAAAATTCTGAGTGCGACCCGCGTTGTGTTTACCGTGCGCGGCAGGTTCATGTAAAGTGGTGCTTCCGTCACCAATCCCAGAGCCTCCCGTGAACCGCGCTATCCCGTTCGTATTCGTGCTGACCGCGACCGTTGCGGTCAGTTCATTTTCTGCCCCGCCCGAACCGGCTGACAAAACTCGTGCCAAAGCGTTTGCTGCGAACGCTGCCCTCGCGCGAGGCATCAACCTCGGCAACGCACTCGACGCGCCGACCGAGGGCGATTGGGGCGTCACCCTCGAAGCCGACTACTTCAAACGCATCGCGGACGCCGGGTTCAAGACCGTGCGCCTCCCGGTGCGCTGGTCGGCGTACGCGAAGGCCGACGCCCCGTACACCATCGACCCCCCGTTCTTCCGCCGCGTCGATTGGGCGCTCGACCGCGCCGCCGCGAACGGGCTGAACGTGGTGCTGAACGTTCACCACTACGACGAGATGAACAAGGAACCGAAGGCGCACCTGCCGCGCCTCGTGGGCCTGTGGGAGCAGATCGCCGCGCGGTACAAGGACCGGCCCGCGAGCGTGGTGTTCGAGCTGTTCAACGAACCGAACGGCGCGTTCGACGCGACGTGGAACGACGCGATTCCCGCGGTGCTGAAGTCCGTTCGCGCGACCAACCCGACGCGCCCGGTGATCGTGGGGCCGGGCGGTTGGAACAACGTGTGGGCGCTCCCGAAACTCAAGTTGCCGAATGACCCGAACCTGATCCTCACTGTTCACTTCTACGAGCCGTTCAAGTTCACGCACCAAGGCGCGCCGTGGGGACCGGACGACGTGAAGAACCTGAGCGGCATCAAGTGGGAAGGGACGGACACAGAACTGAAGGCACTGCGCAAGAGCCTCGACGACGTGGAAGTGTGGGCGAAGAAAGCCGACGTCCCGGTGTTCGTGGGGGAGTTCGGGGCGTACGAGAAGGCCGAACTGCCGAGCCGCGCGAAGTGGACTGCCGCGGTGGTGAAGGAGTGCGAAGCTCGCGGGTTCAGTTGGGCCTACTGGGAGTTCTGCGCGAACTTCGGCGCGTACGACCGCGACAAGAAAGCGTGGCGCGATCCGCTGCTGAAGGCGCTTCAGCCCAAGTGAGGCGCTTCCGGCCCAGTGGGTGAACGCGGGCCGACGTGTGGCACGCGTCAAGCCGCCGACACAGCCCCGTGCCCACGCGCCGGGGTCACGTCGCGCAGTGGGCCCGGTGGGAGTTGAACCCACTTCCAAGGATTTATGAGATCCCTGCTCGACCGTTGAGCTTCAGGCCCGCGAGCGCATTTTACGGCCCGCTCCTTCGCAACCAAGCCCACTCCGCGCAGGTCGCCTGTGCGATTGCACGAGACGCAGAACAGCTCTCTCCCCACTCCCGCGAGCATTTCATTGGGAGCGGGCAACGAAAGGGTCCGCGGACCTACGACGCGCTGACCGCAGTGGCCGGTGCGACACGACGGATGGCGTTCCAGTCGATCTTCGCAACCCAGATGTGTTCTTCGGTGGAGTACACGAGTTCGGCGTCCGCTTCGAGTTCGTCGTGATCGGACACGACGACGCGAAGCCCGTCTTGCAGGCGGACGCCGAGCCGCGCGAAATCGAGCGTCGTGCCAACGCAATTCATGCGCAGACGCCCGTGTTCGTCTGCGTTGTTGAAGTCGGCGAAGATGGTGGGAACGCTCATGTCGTGTCTCAAGCGGACCCGAGCGAAGGGTTCGGCTCCGTCGGTGTCAGTAAAGCACTGATCTCGTCGGCTGTCAATCCGGTGAGTGTCGCGTGATGGGGGCTACGTCCCGAAGTTGGGATGACATCGCCACCCGCGGCGCGCACCTCGCCAACAGTGGTAACACCGATTTGGCCGTGGTGGAGACCTGCCGCCAGTTCTTCAACCGTTGTTCCCGGCGCGCTGTGCACCGAAACGCCAGTGACTCCGCTGGGGTGTCGGCCGATCCCCTTGCGCACGAGTTCGGGCGTGTTCGTCCCGCCGCGCACTACGAGCGCATCGTCGGGAAGGGGCGTCGGGTTCACTGGCTCTCCAACGTGAGCAAATGACCGCATGGAGGTTGACGAACCCATGCGGCAGAGTCAAGTACCTTCGCGCTTGCCCCGCGGCGCGCGCCGCGTCACACTGTCGGCATCCCGCCCGCGTTCCTCTCTTTGCCGGTGCTGCATGACGCGCTCGCTTTCCGTTCTCGCACTCGTGGTCGCGGTTCCGCTCGCGCCCGCGGCTGACGATGTGCCGCCGAACAAGCAGTTTCAGGCGTTCGTGCTGAAACAGGCCGCGGAGTTACGGAAGAAGGACAAAGCTCCGACGACGCTCACCGAGTGGCAGAAGCAAGAAACCGAGCTGCGGAAGAACCTGTTCGCGGCATGGGGCGGGGATGCGTGCTTCCTGCCGAAGCCGTGCGACCTCGACCCGCAACAGCACGGCGAACCTCTCAAGCGCGACGGCTACACCGTCGAGAAACTCACCATTCAGACGCGGCCCGGCGTGCGCATGACTTGCAACCTCTATGTGCCGGAGGGCGCGAAGAAGAAGCCCGCACCGGCGATCCTGTGCGTACACGGGCACTGGAAGGGCGCGAAGCAAGACCCGGCCGTGCAGGCCCGGTGCATCGGGGCCGCGAAGCTCGGCTTCGTGGTGCTGTGCGTGGACGCGTTCGGGGCCGGCGAGCGCGGTGTCGGCACCGCGCTCGGCGAGTACCACGGCGACATGACCGCCGCGACGCTGTTGCCCATCGGCCTCCCGCTCAGCGGGTTGCAAGTGTACGAGAACACGCGCGCGGTCGATTACCTCGAAACGCGCCCGGAAGTGGACAAGACGAAGATCGGCATCACCGGGGCGAGCGGCGGCGGCAACCAAACGATGTACGCCGGCGCGTGGGACACGCGCTTCAAGGCCGTGATGCCGGTGTGCAGCGTGGGGAACTATCAGGCGTACCTGCACACCGCGTGCTGCATGTGCGAGGTGGTGCCGGGCGCGCTCAAGTTCACCGAAGAATGGGCGGTGCTCGGGTTAGTCGCACCGCGCGCGCTGTGCGTCGTGAACGCCACGAAGGACGGCATTCAGTTCTCGGTGGGCGAGGCGAAGAAGTCGCTGGCGCTCACGCAACCGGTGTTCAAGCTGCACGCGAAGGAAGACAACCTTGTTCACGCAATCTTCGAGGGGCCGCACGACTACAGCAAGTCGATGCGCGAAACGATGTACGGGTTCATGTCGCTGCACCTGAAAGGGGAAGGGAAGGGCGAGCCGATCCCGGAGCCGAAGTTCGCCACCGAGAAGCCCGAAGACCTGCGCTGCTACCCCGGCGACACTCGCCCCAAAGACTTCGTGACGATCCCCAAGTTCGCAGCGATGGAGGCAAAGAAGTTGCGCGACGGGGCCCGCACCGATGACCCAGACGCGCGCCGGCAGGCCCTCGTGAAGGCGCTCGGCGGCTTCCCGGACGTGAAGCCGCCACAGGTCTTGTTCGAGTCGACGAATGTCGAAGGGCTCGGTACGTTCGTGCCGGAACCGGGCATCCGGTCGCAAATCGTGTCGCGCCGCGGTGCCGTCTTTTCGCCACTGCGCCCGTTGCCCGGCGTTCAACCGCTCGTGATCGTGCTGAGCCTCGAAGGGAAAGGCTCGGCGAGTTGCGAACGACTGGAACGGGCCGCGCGCGATGCCGGTTGCTCCACGTACACGCTCGACCTGCGGGCGACGGGAGCACTGGCGCATGCGACGGAGAAAGTCGGCCGCGCCCCGGACCACCATTCCGCTGAATGGGGCCTGTGGCTCGGTCGCCCGTTACTCGGGCAGTGGACGTTTGACGTGCGCCAAGTCGTGGCGAGCGTTCCCGTGGACCCGCACGTGCCGGGACCGCAAGACATCGTCGTGATCGGCGAAGGGCCGGCCGGGTTGGTCGCGTTGTGCGCCGCGGCCACCGACAAGCGCATCACGAAGGTCGCGGCCGTGAACACGCTCGCCAGTTTCGTGACCGACGCGCCGTACACGAACCAGCGCCTCGGCACGCTCGCCCCGAGCATCCTGCGCGACGTTGGCGACGTGGCGCACCTCGCGGCGCTGTGCGCGCCGAAGCGCGTCGTAATCGCCGGCGGCGTGAACGGAAGCGGGAAGGCGCTGAGCGCCGACGAACTCGCCGCCGCGTACAAGCCCGCGGCCGGTGCGGTCACGCTCACCACGCCCGAAAACGTGCTGAAGGAACTCGGCCTCGCGAAGGCCGACGCGAAGGAAGAGCCGGTCTTCGAGCCGGGGGCGAAATTGCAGAAACTCGCGGGTGAAGGGGCCGCGGGGGAAGGGCCGGCGTTCGACTCAGAGTTCGGCGTGCTCACTAGCGGGGCGAAGGGCATTCACCAACTCACGCCGAAGGGCGAGAGCAAAGTGTGGCGCGAGAAGGCGGGCACCAACGGTCTGCTCTTCGACCGCGACGGCACGCTCGTGTGCTGCGAACCGGTCGCGCGCTCGGTGTCGCGCATCTCGCGCGACGGCAAGCGCACGGTGCTCACCGATTCGTTTGGCGGCAAGAAGTACAACCAGCCGAACGACCTCACCATCGACAGCAAGGGCCGCATCTATTTCTCCGATCCGCGCTACGGCCCGCGCGACGACATGCAGCAACTCGACAAGGACGGCAAGACCATCGAAGGCGTGTACCGCATCGACACCGACGGAAAAGTGAGCCGCATCATCGGGCGCGAGGTGGATCGCGCGAACGGTGTGCTCGTGAGCGCCGACGACAAGTTCCTGTTCGTCGCGGACAACAACAACGACAAGGGCGGCAGCCGCAAGCTGTGGCGCTTCGACCTGAAGGCCGACGGCACCGTCGATCTGAAGTCGCAGAAACTCCTGTACGATTGGAAACTCGGGCGCGGGCCGGACGGCATCAAGCAGGACGCGAAGGGCCGGTTGTACGTCGCGGGTGGGCTGAACAAACCGAACCCGCCGGCCGAACCCGCGGAAGACGTGAAGGGCGGCGTGTACGTGATCGACCCCGAAAGCGGGAAGTTGCTCGCGTTCCTCGGCGTGCCGACCGACGAGGTGACCAACTGCGCGTTCGGCGGCGACGACCGCAAGACGCTGTACATCACCGGCGGCGGCACGTTGTACAGCATCCGCACCGCGACCGCGGGCCGCGTGCTGTGGCCCGTCGGTAACCCGCCGAAGTAGGCGCGAGTGTGCCTCTGGAAGTGGGTGCTTCTGCCGTTGACGCGATTTGAACGCAAGTATATCGTTCAGTCGGCGGCGCGACGGCGCGCGTGCCGAAGGGGGCTTTCGTGCGCGCGTGCGAACTCGCGCCGCGCGGGCGTGTGAAACGCCCCTGAGCAATCCGAGAACTCGAACCCGCGTTCACCGCGACGGCTTGGTGCGCCGAATCGCGGTAGCGCCGCTTGAATAGTCCCAACTCGAATCCGCCGCGATTCGCCGATTCCGCTCGTTCTCCACGGTTTATCGCCGTTCGTCACCGTTCGCGTGCCGGACGTTCTAACGGAATTGATTCACTTGCGGAAAAAGTGTTTCACCCGCTACTCGAAGTGATTCACCCGCTCCGGAAAGTGATTCACGCGGTGGGGTGTGCGTGTCGCCGTGAATCAATGAGAACGCGCCACAACCGCCACCGGCCGCTTCCTTCGCGTGGCACACCCAGTATGCGCAGTTCGCGTTGCGGCAAATCCGAAGATTGGCTATCACCCCGATTCGACCGAAATCGCTGATCGCGCCGGCCGTGAGGCCGCGCGCGGTTTAAAGACTGCTCGCCTCGCGCGCCGACACTAGGTTGGTCCGCGCGCCGCGGGCAAGGGGTGACGTGTGGCCGTTCTGCTCACATGGGCGCTGTTTCTCGGCTGGACCGCGATCGGCCTCGCGGTGCTAAACGCGGCCGGGCTGCGCAACGGCGCGCGCAAGTTGCTGCTCGCGCCGGCGCTGGGCGTCGTACCGGTGGCGGTGCTCGCGCACGCCGGCGTGAAGCTCGGTTTCCCGGTGCGCGAATCCGGTGTGGCCATCGGTATCGCCGTTCTGCTGTTTGCGCTTGTTGCCCTGTGGCTCACCCGCGGGCCGCGCGTACTGGTCACGCTGCGGCGGCAACTCCCGTTCGCGGGCGTGCTGGTCGCGGCGTTCGTGCTGACCGCGTGGCCGCTGTTCAAGTTCGGCTTCGACTGGGTGGCGAACGGCAACGACGACTACGCGAACTACTGCCTCGCCGCGACCGGGTTCCGCGACCACGGGTACCTGCGGGAACCCACCGCGGACGAACTGCTCGCGCAACAGGACGCGACGCTCCCGCTGTGGTACCTGTACTTCGACGACCGGTCGCCGCGCGAAACGCGGTGCGGCTCGGAACTGGTACTGGCGCTGGTCTCGACTTGGACCGGTCTGGCCCCACAACAGGCGTTCATGCCGGTCGTCGCCTCGTTCCACCTCGCGCTGGTGAGCGCCGCGGCGGGGCTGGTGCTGGCCTTCACTCGGCGTCGGGCGGCCGCGTTGGCGACTGCGGGGCTGATTGCGGTGTCGTCGGAGCTGACCTACGGCTTCCTCCAACAGCTAATCGCTCAGGCGGTGGGACTGGCGCTGTTGTGCGCGGCGCTGGCGCTGTTGCGGCTCCCGGTCCGGCGCATACCGTACGGGGCGCTGGCGCGGCGCGCGCTGGCGGGCGGGGCGGCGTGCGCGGGGTTGCTGTTGTTCTACCCGGAACTGATTCCACTGTTCGTTGGTGCGGCGGTGCTGCTGGGCGCACGCGACCTCGTGCTGCGCCGCCCGGTGCGGCGGCACCTGTGGCACGCCGGGGCCGCAGTCGCGGTGATGGCGCTGGCGCTGCCCGCGTACCTCGTTGGCGCGACGCACTTCTTGCTGTTCCAAGCCGCTCACGGGGCCGGGGGTAGTGAGATCGCCCGCGAGGTGTTCCCGTACTTTCTCACGCCGCGCGGACCGGCGCTGGTATCCGGGCTACTGCCGCTGTATGCGAACCTGCCCGAACCGCTGCACACAGCGGTGCTCGTGGCGGGTGCGCTGGGGCTGCTCGCAGTGCTGGGTGCGGTGGTCGCGCAGTTCCGCAGGGGCCAGCCGTTTGCGGCGCTCGTGCTGGTGGCGGCGGTACTCGGGGCGCTGCTGTACCGGCAGGGAGCCGGGTTCGGTCTGTTCAAACTGGCGATGTTCGTGCAGCCGTTCCTGTGGGCGGCCGTGGTGGCGTGTGCTGCGGCGTGCGGGCGCCGCGGTGCGGTGCTGGTCGCGGTGGTGCTGGTGTGTACCGGCGCGCTGAACGTGCGCACGCAGGCGTGGTACGTGCGCGAGAGCCTCGGGACCGATTCCCGCGTGGACCTGCCCGCGGCCACACGGCACCGGGCGCTCGGCGAGTTCCGCGCCGCACTCGCGGCCCGAGCGCCGGTCGAGCGCGTGGTGCTCGCCACCGAGAACAATGTGCTAAGCAAACTGCTCTCGGCTGAGGTGCGCGCCCACGCGCTCACTCAATTGGGCATGTACCCGATGAAGCAGGGCGACGACACGGGCGGCACCGTGCGCGACCCTCTGACCCGCGCGCCGCTACACACCCTGTGGCACGCCCCGGCCGCGTGGCTCGACACCCCGCCGGATCGCGCGCTTCTCGTCGCGGGCGTCGGGGGGCTCTCGGTGCTGAACCGACAGCAGTACCCGGAAACCGGCCCCGCCCTGTTGTGCGCGCCGCTGTCCGAGGTGCGCAACTTCGCCGCGTTCCGCGACGCCACCGGCGCGCGCCAGAACTTCCTCGGCATGGGCACCGTTGCCGAGATCGCCCTGAACCGAATCGAACCGGACCCGGCGCTACGACACCGCACCTTCGCGGGCGTCGGCCGTGCGGTGGTGGTCGAGGTGCTGAACCCGGACCCGAAGGTGCGCGCGGTGGTGTCGTACACCGCTACCTACCTGCCGGACGCCGACGCGCGGGCCGTGCCCGCGATCCGCGTGGTTGGGGCCGAGCGCGTTCAACTGCCGCGCGGGGGCAGCGGGGCGGCGCGGCTCGTGTCGCCGCCGGTCGCGCCGCAAACGGTCGGTCGCGCGAGCGCACTCGTACTGGAAATCGACAAACCGCTGGTGCGGAACCCGAACCGGTTGGGCCGGCTCGAGAGCCTGTGGGGGGCCGACGTGCCCCGCGACCGGCGGCAGATCACCGGGCACCTGCGCGAGTTCTCGCTCGTGTCCGAAGAGGAGTACGCCGCGTTCCGCCCGCCTGAGCGGCTCGCCAAGATTCCTGCGGATTTCGCTCACCCGCACATCGAATTCTCCGGGTTCCTCGAAGACGGCTGGGTCGAGAGCGCCGCGCTGGTTCGGCTCACTCGGCCCGCCGGCGAGCGGGAACTCGTGATCCGCGGGCACTGCCCCGGCCACGAGAACGGGTACCGCCCCGAACTGACCGTGCTCCTCGACGGTTCACCGGTCCTCACCCGCGCACTCGAACCGGGCGACTTCGAGTTGCGCGCCCCCGCCGGTTCTGGTACCGGCCCGCGTTGGATCGAACTGAAGTTCGACCGCACCACGCGCTTGCCCGCGCCTGACAATCGCCCCGCGTCTGCCCTCGTTCGCACCGTCGGCTTCGAGCCGCCCGCACCACCCGAAGGAACCGCCCGCCGATGAGCGCGCCGCACTTGACCCTCGTGATCCCCGCGTTCAACGAGGTGAAGACCATCCAACACACGCTCCGCGCGATCCGCGACTACCTCGCGCCGCGCGGGCACACGTTCGAACTGATCGTGGCCGCCGACGGCACCGACGGCACCCGTGAAGCCGCCGCCGAACTGCGCGACGAGGTACCGGTCGCGGTGCTCGGCGAACCGGCGCGCCGCGGCAAGGGCCGCGGGGTGCGCGAGGGGATGCTCGCCGCCAGCGGCGCAATCGTCGGCTTCCTCGACGCCGATTACAAGGTCGCCATCGACGAAATCGAGAAAGTTCTGCCGTGGTTCGAGCAGGGCTACGACGTGGTGATCGGCTCGCGCGCGGTGGCCGGCGCGGACATCCGCCGCACCCAACCGTGGTACCGGCGCGTCGGCTCGAAGGGGTTCGCGATGGTCATGCGCCCGCTCGTCGGGCTGTACGGCATCAAGGACACGCAGTGCGGGTTCAAGTTCTTCCGCGCGCCTGTGGCCGCGGACCTGTTCGCCCGGCAGCGCATCGACGGCTACATGTTCGACGTTGAAATCCTCTCGCTGGCCCTGCGCTCGGGGTACAAGGTGAAGGAAGTCGGCGTGAAGTGGCAGGACGACGGCGACACGCGGCTGAAGCTCGTGTCCGGCAACTGGAAGAACCTGAAGGACCTGTTCCGCATCCGCTTCGGCCGCAAGTTGCCGGCCGCCAACACCCGGAGTGCCGCATGACACCCGCACCGAGCACGCAGGCCACGGTCGACACAAACGCGAAGTGGTTCGCGGACAACGACCAGTACATCGAGAACCAGTCGAAGCTGGAGTGCTACCGGCACATGAAGCGCGCGGTCGAGCGCGAGGTGCGCGGGGCCGAGCGCCTGTTGGATATCGGCAACGGCGGGTTCTTCAACTTCGACACCGCGCTCGCCGGGCACGTCACCGCGGTCGACCTGTTCCTGAAGGACGGCCCCGGTCCGACGGCCAACAGCACGTTCAAGAACGGCTCGTTCCTCGAACTGCCGTTCCCGGACGCGAGCTTCGATTGCGTGATCCAGCAGAACGTGCTGCACCACGTCACCGGGCGGAGCGTGCGGGAGAACTTCACCAACATGGAGAAGTGCCTGCGCGAGATGTACCGCGTGTGCGAACCGGGCGGCAAGGCCGTGCTGCTCGAAAGCACCGTGAGCCGCTGGTTCAACCTGTTCGAGCAGGTGGTGTACCGCCCGGTGCTGTGGCTCAAACGTAGCGGGCACCCGGCCACGTTTCAGTACACCGCGAACCAACTGCTGAAGACCGCGCTCGATTGCGGGTTCGAGTTGGAGGAGTTCGCGTGGGTGCCGCGGGGCCGCTGGCTGTTGCAGTTCGGCGTGGTGTGGCCCGCCGCGCTTACCCCGGCCGTACCGGTGAAACTCGTGTTCCGCCGCCCGCGTTCCGGGAGCGCCAAGTGAGCACCGCACCCACCTTCAACCAAGCGCAGTACGACGACTTCTTGGCGAAATCCGGCGACGTGTACGCGCAGAGCAAGTACCGCGTCCTACTCAAGTGGATGAGCGGACGGGGCCGGCTGCGCGTGCTGAACGCGGGCTGCGGCAGCGGCGAGTTGTCGTGCCTGCTCGCCGCCGCCGGGCACCAAGTGGTGGGCATCGACCCGGACCCGACATACATCGGGTTGGCCCGCGAACGCGCCGGGAGCAACTTCCCGGACAGCGAGTATCACATCTGCTCGATCGAGAACTACGCCGGCCCCGGCGACTTCGACGCCGCGATTTCGACGGACGTTCTCGAACACATTGAGGACGACCGCACCGCGTTCACCAAGATGGTCGCTCAGGTGCGCCCCGGCGGGTTGGTGCTCGTCGCGGTGCCAGCCGGGCAGTGGCTGTTCGGCTACCACGACGAGCAACTCGGCCACTTCCGCCGCTACAGCAAGGGCACGTTCCGCAAACTCGTGGGCGACCACTGTACCGTCACGAAGATGCGGTACTTCGGCGGCACGCTGATTCCCATTTGCCTGATGTACAGCAAGTGGTTGCGGAAGCCGTATCCGGTCGGCAAAGTGGGCGCGAAGCCGGGCCTCGTGTCGCGCGTGCTGAACGCGATGCTCGCCACGGAGCGCGTGCTCCCGCTCCCGCTCGGCACCAGTGTGCTCATGTGCGGCGTCAAGCCGGCGAAGGCGCAACAGACTTACACCCCGGAGTTGCGGAGGGTCGCGTGAACTATCTCGTTACCGGCGGCGCGGGCTTCATCGGCAGCACACTCGTGGACCGGTTGCTCGCGCTCGGGCACCGCGTCACGGCGTACGACAACTTCAGCACCGGGCAGCGGCCGTTCCTTGAGAGCGCGCTCGCGAACCCGAACTTCCGGTTGGTCGAAGGCGACGTGCTCGACCTGCCGGCGCTGAAGCGCGCGGCGGCCGGTGCGGAGGTGGTCTACCACCTCGCCGCGAACGCCGACGTGCGGTTCGGCACGCACCACCCGGACCGCGACCTGCAACAGAACACGGTCGCGACGTTCAACGTGCTCGAAGCGATGCGTGCGAACGGCGTGAAGCGCATCGGGTTCTCGTCCACCGGCTCGGTGTACGGCGAACCGGACGTGTTCCCCACGCCGGAAACCGCGCCGTTCCCGATCCAAACGAGCCTCTACGCTGCGAGCAAGGTCGCGGGCGAAGGACTGATCTCCGCGTACGCGCACGGGTTCGGGTTTCAGGCGTACATTTTCCGCTTCGTCTCCATTCTGGGCGAACGGTACACGCACGGGCACGTCTTCGACTTTTACGCCAAACTGCTCGCGAACCCGCACCAGATCGAAGTGCTCGGCAACGGCAAGCAGCGCAAGAGCTACCTGTACGTTCAGGACTGCATCGACGCGATCCTGACCGTGAGCGACAAGGCCACGGAACCGGTCACGGTGGTGAACCTCGGCGCGGACGAATACTGCGAGGTGAGCGACTCGCTGGGTTGGATCTGCGAGCGCCTCGGTCTGAACCCGAAGCGGGCCTACACCGGCGGGGCGCGCGGGTGGATCGGCGACAGCCCGTTCATCTTCCTCGACAACGCGAAGCTCAAAACGTTCGGCTGGAAGCAAACGCTGAGCATCCGCGCGGCGGTGGAGCGCACGCTCGACTACCTGCGCGCGAACCAGTGGGTACTGGAAGCCCGCAAGGCGGCCTAGCGGTTGCTCTTGTCTCGCTCCCGCGCTCTCGGCTATAGGCGTTTACTTCACCAGAACGCCGAGAGCGCCGAATGCCCGTTCCCGTTCCACTTGCCGAATCGGTCGCGGTCGTCACGGGCGCGTCCCGCGGGTTCGGCCGCGCGATCGCCGGTGCGCTCGCGGCGCGCGGCGCACGCGTCGCACTCATCGCGCGCGAATCGGACGAGCTGCGCGCCGCGGAGGCCGTACTGCCCGGTTCGCACGCGGTGCCGGCCGACCTCGCGCAGCCGGACGGGGCCGACCGCGCGGCGCGCGCGTGCCTGAATCACTTCGGCCGAATCGACGTGCTGGTGAACAACGCCGCGATTCAGGGCGCGATCGGCCCGTTCGTCGCGGAGGGCGGCACCGATTGGGAAGCGGTGTTTCGCGTAAACCTGTTCGCCCCGGTGTGGCTCGCTCGGCTCGCGCTGCCGGGCATGATCGAGCGCGGGTTCGGCCGCATCGTCAACATCTCCGGCGGCGGGGCGACCGGCCCGCGCCCGGACTTCGCCGCTTACGGTGCGTCCAAGTGCGCGCTCGTGCGGTTCACCGAAACGTTGGCACAAGAGCTGCGCGGCACCGGCGTGACGGCAAACGCGGTCGCCCCCGGCGCGATGAACACGCGGATGCTCGCCGAGGTGTTGGCAGCCGGCCCCGGTCGCGCGCGGCACGAATTCGCTGCGGCCGAGAAGCGCGCCGATTCCGGCGGGGCGTCGCCGGAATCTGCGGCGGAACTGTGCGTGTGGCTCGCGTCGGCCGCGAGCGACGGCATTTCGGGTCGGCTCCTGAGCGCCGTGTGGGACGACTGGTCGAACCTGACGGAGCGCACCGAACAACTGGCCGCGAGCGACATCTACACGCTCCGCCGTATCACACCGGACGACCGCGGGGGGTGGAAGAAGTGCGCGTAGCAATTGTGGGGTGCGGGCTGATCGGCGGGAAGCGCGCGAAGTCGCTCGCGGCCCGCGGGCACACGGTCGCGGTCGTCGCCGATACCGTTCACAGCCGTGCCGAACAACTGGCGAAGGGCTACCCCGGCTGCGAAGCGAGCGCCGACTGGCGCGCGACCGTTTCGCGCGCCGATGTCGATGCCGTTGTGGTCGCCACGATCAACGATTCGCTCGCGGGGATCACGCTTGCGGCGGTGAAGGCCGGCAAGCACGTTCTCGTCGAGAAGCCCGCGGCGCGGAGCGCGAGCGAGCTGCGCCCGGTGCTGGATGCGGCGCGCGCGGAGGGTGTGTGCGTGCGCGTCGGATTCAACCACCGGTTCCACCCGGCGCTCTTGAAAGCGCACGAGTTGATTGAATCGGGGGCGGTCGGGCCGCTCATGTTCCTCCGCGGGCGCTACGGCCACGGCGGGCGCGTGGGCTACGACCGCGAGTGGCGCGCGAACCCGGACCTCGCGGGCGGTGGCGAACTGCTCGATCAGGGCGTTCACCTCATCGACCTCGCCCGTTGGTATATGGGCGACGTGACGACCGTGAGCGGTCTCGCGGGCACGTTCTTCTGGGACATGCCGGTCGAAGACAACGGCTTCGTGTGCCTCACGCACACCGGCGGCACCGTGGGCTGGCTGCACGCGAGCTGCACCGAGTGGAAGAACCTGTTCTCGCTCGAAATCTACGGGCGCACGGGCAAACTCCACATCGACGGCCTCGGCGGGAGCTACGGCGTCGAGCGGCTCGCCTACTACCGCATGCTGCCGCAAATGGGACCGCCGGAAACGACGATTTGGGAGTACCCCGGCGAAGACACGTCGTGGGTCGCGGAGCTGATCGACTTCGAGCGCGCCATTGCCGGCGAGCGCGGGCGCGGCGCGACACTCGAAGACGCGGTCGCGGCGCTGGATGTGGTCGCTCAGGTGTACGCGCAAAGCGCGCCGGCGGCGCGGAAGGCCGCGTAGCCGATACGATTGTCAAAGTTTCGCAGGGCGGATGCCGATACCGTTGAAACGGCGCACGACGCGCCGCACCCCGCACGGACGCGGAGCCACGGCCGATGATTATCACGCGCAGCCCGCTTCGCATCTCACTCGGCGGAGGCGGCACCGACCTGCCTTCCTACTACCGCGACCACAGCGGGTTCTTGGTCGCCGCGGCCATCGACCGGCACGTTCACATCGTCGTGAACCGCACCATCCTGCCGGAGATGATCCTCAAGTATTCGCAAACCGAGCGCGTCACGGACGTGGAGCAGGTGCAGCACCCGCTCGTGCGCGAGGCGATGAAGCTCGTGGGCGTGCCGGCCGACGGCCTCGAAATCGCGGCGATGGCCGACATCCCCGCGGGCACCGGTCTCGGTTCGTCCGGTTCGTTCTGCACCGCTCTCCTTCGCGCCCTGTACGCGCTGCGCGACGACAACCCGAGCGCGGCGGAAGTGGCCGAGCAAGCGTGCCACATCGAAATCGACCGCTTGAAGGAACCCGTTGGCAAGCAAGATCAGTTCATCGCGGCGGTCGGCGGGGTCACGTGTTTCCGCTTCAACCCGGACGGGCACGTCGAGTACTGGCCGCTCCGCGCGTCGTCCGACACGCTGCGCAAGCTCGAAACGAACCTGATGCTGTTCTTTACCGGGTACACGCGGAGCGCGTCCGAGGTGCTGCGCGAGCAGGACACGAAGACGAAGGCCGCCGACTCGTCGATGATCGAGAACCTGCACTTCATCAAAGACATCGGCCTGAAGAGCAAGGACGCGCTCGAGGGCGGCGACCTGCGCGCCTTCGCGGACCTGATGAACGTACACTGGCGCTGGAAGAAGAAGCGCAGCGGCAGCATGTCGAACAACCGTATCGACGAGTGGTACGACCTCGCGCTGAAGAACGGCGGGATCGGCGGCAAGCTGATCGGCGCGGGCGGCGGCGGGTTCCTGATGTTTTACACCGAGCAGCACGACCGGCTGACCGCAGCGATGGCCGAAGTGGGCCTGCAAAACGTGCCGTTCCGCTTCGACTACGACGGCACGCGGTTGATCGCCGGCGCGACACCCGCGCCCGCCCTGCGGCCCGGCATCCGGCGCGCGGCCTGAGGACACGCACTGTGATCTACGTTGCGAACACGCCCGTTCTGATTCTCGCCGGCGGGAAGGCCACCCGGCTCGGGGACATCGCGCGCAGCGTACCGAAGGCGCTCGTGCCGGTCGCGGGCAAGCCGTTCCTCGATCACCAACTGGAAGACCTCGCGCGCCAAGGCGTGCGCGAAGTGGTGCTGTGCATCGGGCACCTCGCGGACCAGATTCGCGCGCACGCCGGCAACGGCTCGCGCTACGGGCTGCGAGTGAGTTACAGCGAAGACGGTGCCGTGCCGTTGGGCACCGGGGGCGCGGTGCGCCAAGCCCTCCCGCTGTTCGGCGAAGCGTGCTTCGTGCTGTACGGCGATTCGCTGCTCGATGTGAGCTACGCGGAAGCGCTCGCGGCGCTCGGTTCGGCGCTCGGCGTAATGACCGTGTTCGCCAACGCGAACAGTTTCGACACGAGTAACGTGCTCTGGCAAAACGGGCGGCTGGTGCGGTATAGCAAGACCGCGCGCACCCCGGACATGGCCCACATCGACTACGGGCTGTCGGTGCTGCGGCGCGAAGCCGTCGAGCGCATCCTGACGGACCGCGCGACCGACCTCGCGGAGTTGTACACCGTGCTGGTCGAGCGCGGGGAGATGGTCGGGCACGAAGTGTTCAACCGCTTTTACGAGATCGGCTCGCCCGCGGGGCTGAAGGAAACCGAAGCGTTCGTTTCGCGCCGCGCGGCGTAACAAGGAGCAACCGAAATGTCGTTCACCGAACAGTTCCTCGCGGAAGCCGGCACCATTCTGGCGAAACTCGACGCCGCGGCCATCGACAAGTGCGTCGAAGCGCTCGCCGCGACGCGCGCCCGCGGCGGGCGGCTGTTCGTGCTGGGTGTCGGCGGGAGCGCCTCGAACGCCGCGCACGCGGTGAACGACTTCCGCAAGATCGCGGGCATCGAAACCTATTCGCCCACCGACAACGTGAGCGAACTGACCGCTCGCACCAACGACGAAGGTTGGGAAACGGTGTTCGTGGAGTGGCTGAAGGGCAGCCGCCTGAAGGCCGCGGACGCGATCCTCGTGTTCTCGGTCGGCGGCGGCGACCTCGAGCGCAACGTCAGCCCGAACCTCGTTCGTGCGGTGCAGTACGCGAAGCAGGTCGGTGCTACGGTGTGCGGCATCGTGGGCCGCGACGGCGGCTACACCGCGAAGGTGGCCGACGCCTGCGTGATCGTGCCGACGGTGAACGCCGCGCACGTCACCCCGCACGCGGAGGCGTTCCAAGCGGTGGTGTGGCACCTGTTTGTGACGCACCCGGCGCTGAAAGCCGCCGCGACCAAGTGGGAATCGACCGCGACCGAAACGAAGAAGGCTGCCTAAAGGAATCGCTCATGGCGCAGCGCGTGGTGTTCCTCGACCGCGACGGGGTACTGAACCGGGCGTTCCCGGAAGGCGGCACCACGCGCCCGCCGGCGTCGCTCGCGGAACTGGAACTGCTCCCCGGCGTGCGCGAATCGCTCGCGCGGCTCCGCGATGCCGGCTTCGTGCTCGTCGTGGTCACGAACCAACCGGACGTGGCCCGCGGCACGCAAACGCGCGCCGCCGTCGAAGCGATCAACGCGCACATGCGCGCCGAACTCCCGCTGCTCGACGTGTTCGCGTGCTACCACGACTCGGCCGACAAGTGCGCCTGCCGCAAGCCGAAACCCGGGATGCTCACACTTGCCGCGGCAAAACACGACTTGGATTTGGATTCGGCGTTTCTGATCGGCGACCGCTGGAGCGACATCGTGGCCGCCCACGCCGCCGGGTGCCGCGCGGTGCTGATCGACACGCCGTTTTCGCACGCCGAACGGTGCGCGCCGGACGCAGTTGTTGGTGACATCTTGGGCGCGACCGACTGGATTTTGGAAACCGTTGCTGCCAAAACCGCGAGCCGCTCGGCCGCGTGACCGCTCACACACTCTGAGGGATCGCGATGAAACTGTTCGTCGATACGGCCGACGTGAAGGAACTGGAAACGTGCCTCGAGCGCGGGTTCCCCACGGGCGTCACCACCAACCCGCTGCTCGTCGCGCGGTCCGGGTGCACCGACTTCGGTGCGCACATCCGCTCGATGATCGACGCGCTGAAGAAGCACGACGCGAAGATTCCGCTCTCCGTGGAAGTAAACACCGCGGACCCGGCGAAGATGGCCGACCAAGCCGAAGAGTTCGTGAAGGAGTTCGGCGACTACCCGTACCTGAACATCAAGATTCCGGTGGGTTGGAACGAGTTGAAGGTGATCGCGCAACTAGCCCGCCGCAACGTGCCGGTGAACTGCACCTGCTGCATGTCGTACAACCAAGCGGTAATGGCCGCGAGCGCCGGCGCGAAGTATGTGAGCCTGTTCTGGGGCCGCATCCGCGACATCGGCTACGACGCCGGCACCGTGGTGAAGCACACCCGCGAGGCGCTCGACCGTGCCCGTCTCGATAGCGAAATCATCGTGGGCAGCATCCGCCACATCGCGGACGTGAACGAAGCGATTCAGGCCGGCGCGCACATCCTGACCGTGCCGCCGAAGTTCTTCCCGCAGATGTGCGCGCACCCGAAGACCGACGAAGCGGTGTCGCAGTTCATGACCGAGTTCCGCGCGTGGGAACAGAGCGTGCAAGCCAGCCAAATGAAGCGCGCGGCGTAAGCGGAGAGCGCCTCTTGGCGAACCCCGCCCACAAGGGCGGTGGGTGCGGAGCGAATCAGTGCGCGTTTTGTTTTTGCCCTCTCCCCGCGGAGCGTGGGAGAGGGTGGCCGAGTCTTCGAGGCCGGGTGAGGGGTGAACAGCAAACACCATTCGAGTGTTGCTGAACGAGTTGGATAGCTCACCCCTCACCCGGCGGCGAAGCGCCGCCACCCTCTCCCGCAAGGGGAGAGGGCAATGGCAAAACGCGTGCGTTGTTGGGCGCGCCATCCGTCGCCCTTGCGGGCGAGGTTCGCCAAGAGGCGACGCGCCGTTCGCCGTGTCAGAACGGCCACGCCGCACCCAGCGCGGCGCGCTGGGCCGCGGTGATCGCGCGGCCCCCGGCTTCGCCCAAATCCAGAAGCGCGTTCAGCTCCGCACGGCTGAACGTCGCCTCTTCGCCGGTGCCCTGCACTTCGATCAGCTTCCCGGTGCCGGTCATCACGAGGTTCATGTCCACGTCCGCGGCCACGTCCTCCACGTACTCCAAGTCGAGGCGCGGTTCGCCGTCGATGATGCCCACGCTCACCGCCGCGAGGCTGTCCGTGAGCACCGCCGACACCGGCACGGTTAACTGATCCTTGATCGCGCTCAGCCCATCGACCGCGGCGACGAACGCGCCGGTGATGCTCGCGGTGCGGGTGCCGCCGTCGGCTTCGAGCACGTCGCAGTCGATCCACAGCGTGCGCTCGCCGAGCGCCTTCAGGTTCACGACGGCGCGCAGGCTGCGCCCGATGAGGCGCTGAATCTCGACGCCGCGGCCGTCCACTTTCCCGCCCTTGTCGCGCGGCTTGCGGGTGTTGGTGGAACCGGGCAGCATCCCGTATTCCGCGGTGAGCCAGCCCTTTCCTTTGCCGACGAGGAAGTCCGGCACCTTCGGTTCGACGCAGCAGGTGCAGAGCACGGTGGTGCGCCCCATGCGCACGAGTACCGACCCCGGCGCGCTGCGCGTGTACCCGCGGGAGAAACTGAGGTCGCGCAGCGCGGACGCCGCGCGGTCGTTCGGTCGGGGCATGTGTGGTTCGATACGTTCGAGGTTTGGCGAAGGACGAGCCGCGAACGCGAGTGAGCGGCCCGCCTATTTCAGTGCGAGTGGACCTTCTTGAAGTGGTCGGCGATCTTCTCCATCATCACGTGCCAACCGCAGTCGTCACACGGGGGCACGCTGCCGTAGCACTTCGCACAGTACAGCGGGCCGCCTTTCAGGAACTGCTCGATCCGCTCTTTGTCCGCTGGGACCGCGCCTTCGGCGCTCAGCGGGAACGAGACCGACGCCTTGCACTTCTCGCACGGCCGCGCCGAGTGGTGCTCGATGACGTGGCCGAAGTGGTCGTGAATGCCCGCCGGAACGACGCCGCTGCCGGTGCAGAGCGGGCACGTCATGTTGAACTGCGCGAGAATCGCCTTGCGGATGAACTCGCTCTTGTTCGGCAACCGGTCCAAGAAGTCGGCGAGGTCCGCGTCCACTTTGAACGCGACGATCTGTGACTTCTCGGGCTTCTCTTTTTTCTCGCGTGCCATGCTACGGTGGCCCTCGCACGGGTGATTGAGTCATCGTATGCCCGGCGCGAGGCGCGCACAACCCCGCTACCAAAGCCGCGTGGCAATTCGTACACTTCACCAATCCCTTTCTCTCAGCAGGTGAACTGTGGACGGACAAAACCAGCCGGCCGAACAACTCGGGCGCGTGTTCGCGCAGATCGAAAACAACGAGTTGGTGCAGTACGACGTCACCGGACTGTTCGTCGGCGAACCGGCAACGGAGGGCGAGTACGACTGGGACTACAGTTCGTGGCGGATCACCGCCCCAGGTTCGACCGTGTCGCTACGGTTCGCGCGTCCGGAAGACAGCGCGACGCCGCTCGTACTCGAAGTCGAATGGGCCGGGTGGGGCGCGCAGACGCTCGTCAATGTGCTGCTAAACGGCGAAATGTTGGCCGAGGCGCACGAGGTTCACGGGTCGGCGTGGAACAGCCCGGCGCGCGACCGGTTCGAGTTGCCCGCGAGTGCCCTCGCGGAGACGAACACCGTCACCGTCGAACTGCGGTACGACTCGCCGATGGTGGTGTTCCTGCGCGAATTCGTGCTGCTCCGCGGCGCGTAACACTTCGGCCCGCGGCGCGTTACGCTTGTAGAAACGCACAGCGGGAGGGCCGGTGCCGGACGCCATCGCAGATTGGGTGCGAAGTACGCTGCCCCGCGCGCTGGGGTACGCGAAGGCGCTCCTGCGCGACCCGGTGAGCGCCGAAGACGTGGTGCAAGACTGCTACGCCCGCCTGCTCGCCCGCGCCGCGCACTACGACCTCCCCCGCGACGGTCTGAAGTTGCTGCTCCGCTCGGTCACGAACGCCTGCATCGACCTGCGCACCCGCGAGCGCGCGCTCCTCAGCCTCGACGCGGGCGCGGACGGCGCGAGCCGCGCGCTCCTCAGCCTCGACGCGGGCGCGGACGGCGCGAGCCTCGCGGTGCCCGATCGCGGCGCGACCGACCCGCACGACGCCGCGGTGGCCTCGGAACTAGCCACGCGCATCGAAGCGGCGATGGCGAAGTTGCCACTCGGGCAGCGCGCCGCGATCCACCTCGCGGCGCTCGGGTACACGCTGCCCGAAGTGGCCGCGACCATCGGCACCACGCACGGCAACGCCCGGGTCCTCGTTCACCGCGCCCGCAAAGCACTGGAAGCCGAACTCGGCCCGTTCCTGTTCGGAAGTTCGTCATGAGTACCGTACCCGACCGACCCGCCGACCCGCTGCTACGAGTGCTCCGCGAGCACATCGAGAAGCAAGAGCGCGAGCAGCCCACCGCGCCGGTAGCGGCGCGCGTGCTGGCCGAAGCGCAGCCCAAATCGGAACCGGCGCGCCCCGCGCCGCGAAAATGGCGGGCACTCGGAATCGGAACCGGTGCGCTCGCGGTCGTGGCGGCCGTGCTGCTGTTCGCGCTCCTGCCGGCACCCGAAGCGCGCGCGGAGCAGGCCGTCCGCGCCGCCGAAGCCGCACTCAAGTTGCCGGTGGAGCGCTGCTACCTTGTGGAAGTGCAGCGCGAGGGCGCGCCCGCGGACGAACCCATTTCCCCGCGCACGGTGCGCGTGTGGACCGCCGGCGACCGGTTCCGCGTCGAGGTGAGTCGCGGGCCGCTGCGGTTCGTGTGGGGCCGCGACACCGACGGCGCGGTGTGGTTCGTGGCGAACCCGGCGCGGGGCATCCGGCTGGCCCCGGACGAACAGGGGCCGGGGCTTCAACTCGCCTGCGACCTGTACGGCCTGCACACCGAAACCGTGCTGGCGGAGATGCGCGCGCACTGCAAACTGAAAGAAGACCCGCGCGCCAGTTCCGCCGCCCCGCGCGTGATCCGCGCCGAACCGCGCATCGGCGCGCGGCTGTTGGGCTTCCGCTCCGCGGTCGCCGAACTCGACCCCGAAACGAGTGCGATTCGTAAACTCGCGCTCACCCGCACCGCGCTCGCCGGCACCGCGACCACTACCTTCACGCTGATCGACACGCGGCCGATGGACGAAGTTCGGTACAAGCTCGAAGGGCACCTGATCGAACCGTACCAAGTGTTCGACCGCGACACGGACCCCGGTCGCCGGCGCGAGATCCTCGCGCGCTGGCTCGGCGCACAAACCGACCGCTGGCTGACCGGGCCGAAGCAGTAGTTGCGCGGGCAGAGTTGAAACACCGCTCAGGGTATCGCGCCCGGATCGGTCACATCGAACCACTGGCCGGAACGGGAGAGGAGAACGTCGAACACGAGTAAGAAGTTGATCTGTCCGAGAAGAACGGGAACCACATCCGACTTCGACCACGCGAACGCCAAGCGCCGCGGGCCGAACCCACCTACGAGCGCCTCACAGAGCAACACGCGAGCTTCGACCGCGGCCAGATTGCCGGTGAGGGTCACCGGTGGCGCGGCGTCCCAATCTCCGCCGAGCCGCTCCCCCACCGACCACGGCAGCACGTTGACCGCCGCGCCCGTGTCGATCAGGCCGAGCACACTCTCTTCGAGACTGCCGAGGCGCAACCGGAACGGGAGCAGCGGTGCCAAACTCGCAGCCCCGGCGGTGGGGTCGCGCATCACGAACGGATACCGCTCGCGCCGCTTACTCACGGCTGCCCTCGTTCGGCGTCGAGAGAGCGAAGCAGAACGGCAGCGGCCCCGAAAGCGGCGTCCGGGGACCACACCGGGTACTCGCGCCCGGCTTCGATGAGCGGCGGCGCTTCGTCCCGCAAGAGCGCGGCGGCCAACTCTTGTATCAGCCGCAACTGCTCCGCACGGGGCAGCGCGCGGGCGTCGGCCAGCACGTTGGTCAGCACCATAACACTCCCGGATCGCCGCGCGACGAATGAAGTTCCTTCAACATACCGCGGGCGCGCACCGCCCGCAAGCCGCCGCACGACCAACGAGTGAGCAACCGGAATCAACCTCACGCGCACGGATTAGGTGTAGGGGCCGCTGTCTATCTGGAGTTGCACGCATTCAAGCGCTGCTGCATCTCGTGCCCCCGAGTGAACCTGCCGCAATTCTTGAATGAACTGCCCCAACAATCCCGGTTCGCTGCTGAGATAAAGCGTCGCACGGCTGGCGACGTGCGTTCGGCTAAAGGGATACCAGTCCGATTCCGCGTGCACCGTGACGAACAACTGACCGCGCCCTTCCATGTCGAAGTTTAAGCGCGCTCGGAAGGCACCGTTGGCGTACTCGGGGCCGAACTTGCCCAACTCGATGTCGTAGATGCCGCCGAAGACCTTGGGCGCGAATCGTTCCAGATCGGCTGCTAGGCCGTCTTGATTGAAGCTCGGTAACGTTGGCGGTTCAGGCGAGCATGATGGCGATGGACGCGAGCCAGACGAAACCGAGGAAGTTTTGCGCCTTCTTGTCGTACCGGGTCGCCACGCGCC
>Ga0169931_10003269_pt1 | contig 25796 bp, 10 predicted proteins | sample Kivu_15m_20L_FD_129675 | JGI IMG/M metagenome (GOLD analysis project Ga0169931, IMG submission 129675) | Freshwater microbial communities from Lake Kivu, Western Province, Rwanda to study Microbial Dark Matter (Phase II) - Kivu_15m_20L... | ecosystem: Environmental > Aquatic > Freshwater > Lake...
CCTGATCTCGACACTGCCAGGGACATCGCCTTCGATTGGTCAGTTGACGAGGGAGGCGCTCCTATGATCGTGTGGCGTCTCACCTCTGGCAACCCCATCGCCTGGTTGGAGGTTGTCGCCTGATGACCACTGACAACGACCTGCGGCGTACCATCGCTGCCATGCTGTGCTGCTCCGTTGGTGTGGTGGCGGTGTCCTGGTTAGTCCATCTCCTGCCCGTCAGCGACTATCGTGTGCCACCTCCCAAACTGTCCCTCAGCACCCCCACCTTCACCCGCTGACCCTGTAGAATTACAGCATGAAAAACAACCAACCTACCCGCTACAACTTCCAGACTGGTCAGTACGAGACCCTCCCCGATGGGTGGATGCTGCCTGAGCATGACGACCTGATGGATGCTGATGACTACGACCGCCGCCGTGCTGAGCGTGACGGTTGGGAAACCGTCTGCTGGGATGGTCGCTGACCCTCCAGACCGTCTAGACTAACCACATCAACCAAACGAGACAACCCATGACGACCTACAACGGTTGGGCAAACTACGAAACCTGGAACGCTTCCCTCTGGATGCAGAATGACGAGTTCCTCTACAATACCGCCAAAGCGTGCGTGACCTTCTGCGGTGACAACGAGACCCCATGGCAGAAGTTCGTGCGCTGCATGATGCACGGGCACATCGGACGCTACATCGGGCAGACCCCTGACGGTGTGGCATGGGACGACGACAAGATCTGTGACGTGGAGATGAACTCCCTCATGGGGGACCTCTGATGCGGACCGTCCTGATCTGTGCGGCGGTCATCCTACTGTGGGGACCGCTTCAACCAGTCCGTTCTGTGACGGCACAGGCACTGTACACTACAGGCGACCTGATCCAACGCTGACCGTCTAGACTGACCACATCGACAACCAAACGATGACCCCTTCCGAACTCACCGCCGCCATCGAGGCAGGCACTATGACCATCACCCGCCTGCCTGCTGCCCGCCCTCAGCGGTGGCATCTCACGATGACCCGTGTGGGTGGATCTCGGTCCAGCGTCAAGGGTAGCGACCCCAGGGGCACTAAGGTTACGGGCACCACCAAGCGCCCACGCCGCAACCGTAGAGGGGCATGGAGCGCCTGCGACTGACCCCCCATTCTCTATACCTACACCATGACCACCAAGCAACTGCACAAACTTGCTAAGATCAACGGTTGGACTAAAGAACGCAACGGAGGAAAGCACTTCATTTATAAGCACGAACAACTGAATCTTCAGGTCACTGTGCCTTATCAAGTCAAGAACGATTTCGTTGGCAAATTGATAGCGAAGCAACTCACAGTTTGAGACACAGGGGGCAGTTATTTTGCCCCCCCTTCGTTATACCCGAAGGGCCGAGCGGGTCCCATATTGCACCTCCCCTAACCTACAAAAGTATCCAGACGACCGATAAATATTATTGAAATTGGTTTTTTGAAAACCTCTGTAAGAAAAAAATTTCCGCCAGAAAAAATCATGGAAAAACCCGAGTTCGAAAACTTTGATAGTATAGTAAATAATTTTGATGCATTCTGCGACGCCTTTGAAACTCGTGCCGCTGAATCATTTATGAGAGGAGACTCAAGCAATGGTAAATTTAACAGAGCTGTTACAAAAGCAGGAGGAGATGCTCCTGGAGTTGTCGAAGAGATTGGAGAATCTGGAGAGCCGCCTATCGAAATTAGAGAAACCTTCGTTGATGTATCGTCGTCCACTGTCGAATGATTACGAAACACTCTCTACAACTTTAGATTACCTACATAATAATGTAGAAGGAATTAAAAAAGATTTAGCACATGTTGCGAAAGTAGTCTAATGGGATCTGGAAAAATTATAAATCCTCTTATGTTTGATACTGTCTCGGTAATAGGGACGACAATATTTCCAGCTCAACCGATTGGGGGGAGTCTGAAAGAACTTGAGACAATTAAAATAAATGTACCGAATCCTAATGCAGGTGCTGAGGGCGAACCAGAAACAATAGCAGAGAAAATAAAAATTATGGATGTAGCGACATCTGCTGGTAGTCATCCAACTGTTGCTGGTTTCAATCCAGTACCGCCTAACATTCCAACACCACCATCGATACAGAGACCTACAATTACTCCCGTGCAAAATACTCGGGTGTTTTTTGAGGGCAATCTGGTAACAGTTGGAGGTGATGGAATGTCAACAGCTCCACCAACTGTTCCTCCTATCAGATCAATTGTTGAAGGTCCCTCGACAGTATCTTCGGCATATGCTAAAATAATTATTGGTACACAACCTGTTTAGAATTTTATGGCAAAAGCAAAGATTGGTTTAGTAAAAACGAATTATATTGAAGGACCGCCCAAGCGCACTCGTCAAGGTCGTTCGAAGAACACTCATTTGGGTGCAACAGCTCGTAATGGTCCTAAGAAGCGTTATCGTGGTCAGGGCAGATAATCTCTCCGAGGAACCAAAACGCCGAGCGGGATAGCAACCCCATAAAAAGTTCTATTTACCTTTCTTTTTTAGGAGAAACAAATGGGACTATTTCCAGTAGATAAAAGTAATGATTTTATTGAAGAAGGCATGACTTTGATTACTGAAACTGATAGTGAAAAGTATTTGAAGCAGCACAAAAAAATGAAAAGGAAAGAGGAACTTTATCCTATTCCCGAAGATCGCTATAGTAAGGCATGTGGGGGTGCTGGAGGATTTGATGATTTTGTAGAACGTTGGCACGAGTGAATAAATAATACTAGCCTCGGTTTATCATCTAATGCCATCATTTCAGACGTTTAAAGATTTAAGCGTCACGTTTAAAAAGCATCCTGTTACTAACGATCTAATCGTAATAAAAGATAATGCTGCAATTGCCCAAGCAGTGCAGAGTTTGCTTTTTACTCGTATTGGTGAGCGTGTGTTTCAACCAAATCTTGGTTCACGTCTTTTGAATTTATTATTTGAACCTTTAGATTCTGCAACAGCTGCTCTAATTTCTCTAGAGATTAAAAAAGTGCTTACTCAATATGAACCAAGAATTTCTGTTCAAACTGTAGTTGCATTTCCAGATTCTGATGAAAATGGATTTCAAGTTGAACTCTCTTATATTATTGTTGGTAGAAATGATGAACCTGTGGCAGTAGAATTTTTCCTAGAGAGTACTCGATAAATGCCTTACACACAGGTTGCCAATTTAGACTTTGAAGATATTAAGATTGCTCTAAAGGAATACCTAAGAGCACAGACAGATTTTACTGATTATGATTTTGAAGGTTCTGTTCTAAGTAACCTAATTGATGTTCTTGCGTATAACACATATTATACGGCATTTAATACTAACATGGTTGTTAATGAGTTATTCATCGACAGCGCAACTCTACGTGATAATGTTGTAGCAATTGCTAAGCAGTTAGGATACACACCAAAGTCAATTACTTCTCCAACTGCATATGTAAACTTTACAGTAAATTACACAAATCCGACATTAGATACTGAGCTGATCCTAAAGAAGGGAACAGGATTTATCAGTTCATATGAAAATGTTCTTTACTCATACATCACTCCAGTTGATATTAAAGCACAAGTTGCAAATCAGACTGCAGTATTTCAAAATGTAAAGTTAAGAGAAGGAAGTTTTGTTACAAATAATTTTACAGTTAACTCTCTCAAATCTCAAAGATTCATTCTTGATAATGAATCAATTGATACAAATACAATTCAGGTCAGAGTTTATCCTGGCGGTGGATCATTTAATGAACCATATCTAAGATCTGATAATATCTTGAATGTTGATGGTAAAGCAAAAATTTTCTTTCTGAATGAAATTGAAGATGAGAGATATGAGTTGACCTTTGGTGATGGTGTATTAGGTAGAAAGTTAGAGAACAATACTCGTATCGAAGTAACGTACCTAGTTACTTCTGGTCCTTCGTCTAATGGTGTGAGTGCTTTTGTTTTTTCAGGACTGTTGGAGACGCCCACAGGCACCTCTCCTAATGCTTTTGATATTACAATCAATAGTACAATTGCTGCAGCTGGCGGTGAAGAAATCGAGACGGTGGATAAAATCAAGTATAATGCTCCCCTATCATTTGGTGCTCAAGATAGAGCGGTAACACAAGGAGATTATGCTGCAATTATTCGTAGAATTTATCCAGCAGTAAGTGATATTATTACATTTGGTGGAGAGGATCAAAACCCACCGATGTATGGAAAAGTTTTTATTGCCGTCAAACCCAAAGACGCATCGTATCTTACTGCAGTAACAAAAAAAGAAATTGTTACAGAAATTAAAAAATATTCTATAGCTTCAGTTGAACCTGTATTGATTGACCCGTCAATTCTTTTTATTGAATTGACAAGTAAAATTTTCTATAACGGAAGTAAGACAAATAAAACTCCAGCACAAATAAGTTCACAAGTGATCGGAGCATTTCAACAATATATCAATTCATCTGGCACAGAAAAGTTTAATGGTACATTTAGATATAGTAAAGCAGTTGGTGTAATAGATGATGCTGATAAAACTATCAACTCTAATTTAACAGAAGTTATGATGAGGAAAGATTTTTATCCTCAACTCAATTCATCTTTCTATTATGAAATTTGTTTTCAGAATGCTTTTGATAAAGATTGTGATGATCCAGCACTTTCTACAACTGGATTTAGAGTCACCGAATATCCTTTATTTGATGTCTTCCTTGAAGATAGGGATGGCAAAATTGTTCTATATAGAATAGATGCAATAACTGGCGATAAAGTTGTCCTAGACAAGGAAATTGGTGTTATAGATTATGAAGAAGGTGAACTAAAAATGTACAATTTGACTATCATAAAAGGTAGTTTCTTTGATAATAGAATTTCAGTTAGAGTCAAACCTGCTTCAAATGATATCAAGGTAAGTCGTGAGGTTTACCTTGATGTAGATGTAGCAAATAGTAGTTTTATTGCGTACAAAGAGTAATTAAATGGCAGTCAAGACTAAGAAAATTTCAACTCTTATTGAGTCTCAGCTTCCTAGTTTTATTAGTTCTGAGTATGAACTTTTTACTAAGTTCGTACAAAAATATTATGAGCAGCAGGAGTCTCAGGGTCAACCCCTTGATATTGCCTTAAATTTAGATAAGTATGCAAGTATTGATTTTTACGAAAAAAATCTTCTACAACAATCTACAACACTTGTCAATTCTGTTAGTGCATCTGATACAAGTATTTTATTAGATAATGCAGATGGATTTCCAGAAAAGAATGGATATCTACAAATTGATGATGAAATTATTTTTTATGCCGAAAGAACTGGAAATCTTCTAACTGATTGTTCTAGAGGTATTAGTGGAAATACTCAGCTAGGTGATATTTACGAAAAAAGCGTTTTTATATCTACAGATTCTGCTACACACTTGTCAGGAAGTATTGTTTCAAATATTAGCAATCTATTCCTGTATGGTTTAATCAAGAGTTTTGAATCACAATACCTTGGTGCTTTTCCAGAAAAATACTTAAAAGGAGAAGTTGATAAAAGAACTCTAATCAAAAATATTAAAAAGTTCTATAAATCAAAAGGCACAGATTCAAGTATCAGATTTATTTTTAATACTCTGGTATCAGAAGAAAAACCAACTGTATATAAACCAAGAGATTTTACTTACAAAACTTCAGAATCTGACTGGATCAGCATTTATGCTTTAAAAGTTAAAGTCATATCTGGAAACCCGAAGCTTCTAATTGGTGAACCAATTGTTCAACTTCCAACAGAAGAATATGGTTATGCTTCAGCTACTGTTGATAATGTATTTGTTGATGGCACAAGTGATGGAGAACAGATTTGGAATATTGTTCTTGCTCCAGAAACAGTAAATGGTTTATTTTCAGTATCAACAAAAACAAGATTAGAAAAAGATTTACAATCTTCTAGTGGTGCAAATAAAAGAGTAAACGTATTTTCAACATTAGGTTGGAATCCAATTGGAGAAATTTTAATCAATAATGAAGTTATTAAATTTTCCAGTAAAACTGCCACTCAATTTATTATTGAAAGCAGAGGTTCAACACCAGTATTTCACCCAAAAGATGCTACTGTCTATAAACCAGTAATTTTAGAAGGATCGGGAATAAAACTACTGAGTCTAGGAATTGTATATAATTTAATTCCTCAAGACACTCAACCATACTCTTTTATTGGTGATGAAATTCAAATTTCAAATCCAGGGTTTGAAACAACAGATCCAAAAATTGTGAAGTCTGGTACAAATCAAGTAAGATGGATTTTGAATCAAGGATCTCCAGTTAATATTCCTACAATTCCTTCTATACAAAATTCTTTGAGTGAAGTTGCAACTGATGTTGCTGCAATTTTTGAAGACGATCAATATTACTATGTTGCAAGTTCTAGTTACCCATCTTATAAAATTTTAGATGGTTCTATTGTAAATGAAGAACTACTCGATCAAAAACAACTTCGTATTCTTAGAAAAAATTCGACAAGAACTACTGAGGTCTATAAAACTCCAAAAAGAGATGTTGGCATCTTATTGAATGGTGTTCCTATCTTCGGGTATAAAGATGAAGAAAGTATTAGATTTGGTATTCTAGAAGAAATTAAGGTAGATACCCAAGGAACTGGATATGAAAAACCCCCATTTGTTCTTTTAGATGGTGTACCAAATCAAGCTAAATCAGTTTTATCTGGACAAGTTGTAGAAAAAATTATTGTTAATACAAATACAGTTTTTCCAAGAACACCAGAAGTCGTAATAACTTCTGGTAGAGATGCTGTAGTAAGAGCAGTTGTTACGAAAGGAAAAGTTACCAGTTTAATTATTGATAATCCAGGAGAGTATTATTCATCTCCACCTTTGATAAGAATTAGAGATAATGCTGGAAAAGGAAGATTTGCAGATTTTACTGCAGTTGTCAATACAGATGGTAAGATTACAGGATTTGTAAAAATTGAAGAGGGTAATTTTTATAATCAAGATACAGTAATTGTAGATGTTATTCCTGTGGGTCGTGGAGCTGCTGGAATTCCATACTTAAAAGAATGGAATAAAAATAGATTTGTAAAATACTCTTCAAAGTTAGATACAGAATATGGATATATCTTTGAAAATTATAATAATGTTTTAGAATATGGATATGCTCATGTAGGTAATCCAAAAGCACTAAGAGTTATTTTGAGTGATAATATCGATCTTGCTGGATCTGAACCAAGCACAAAAACTCACTCGCCAATAATTGGATTTGCTTACGACGGTAATCCGATTTATGGTCCATTTGGTCATCAAGATCCTCTAAATCCCCAATCACCAATTGTGAGGATGACATCAAGTTATAGTTTGAATGGAAATCGTCCTCAAGGTCCAGCACTATCAGCATATCCAATAGGATCTTTTGTAAATGATTATCGCTATGTTCATAAGAGTGGTTCACTAGATGAAAATAATGGCAGATTTTGTATTACTCCAGATTATCCACAAGGAACGTATGCTTACTTCTTAACAATCAATAGTAACCAAATTCCACAATTTCCATATTTTGTTGGGGAAAATTTTTATTCACTTCCAGTAGATAGTAATTACAATTCAAATATAAATCAAGCAGACATTCCCAAAAAATCAAAAAGATTATTTACTCAAGGAATGCCTAAAAATGGTGAAGGTGTTATTGCTCAAATTGCAGAAGTAAAATCTGGAACTGTAGATTCAATTAATTTACTCAATTCATCAAGTAATTTTTCTATAAACTCAAAAGTTTATTTTGATAATTCTGGAACAGAAGGAAAAGAAGCAGAAGCAATTGTTTCTTCTGTAGAAGGAAAACCAGTAAATTATTTGTATAGTAAAGAAAATAAAGTTGTACAACTAACAGTAGTACAAAATGCATATTTGTTTGCAAATGATACTTTAACTCAACCAGCATCTGGAGCATATGGAGAGATAATTGGTACAGTAGCAAATGATAATTTAATTGTGCTCAAGAATGTTATTGGTACTTTTAATAGCACTGGCACATTTTCTGCAACAATTAAAACATTTTCAATCCTAATTGATCAGGATAGTTCTTATACTCAAGGAGCTATTCTAAGTCTAACCGATGGTATTAATCTACCAATAGCAACTGCAGAAGTATTAGAAGGAACATCTAGACAAAATATTGTAAAAATTAAAGTTCTTACTGGAACCTGGGTTGTTAATGATAATTATTTTATTCAATCTAATGATTTATTCAATACATCTGGATCTAGAATTGTAACACTAACTTCTCTAAGTGATGGTTTAATTCCATTTGATGTAAATCAAAGTGTTGCATTAGTAGAAACTTCGGTCAATCATGGATTAGGAATTGAAGATGAAGTAAAAATTGATATCTTACCAAATGATACAACTAAAACAAAAACTTATTATCTTAGAAAAAGATTATATCAATTAGCAAAATTTAAAGCTCCAACATATCAATCTTCTATCAATTATACTGGTATAGGAAGATTTGAAATTCTTAATGGTGGAGCATTCTATGCCCCTGGAACATATACAAATATTTCACTAACTGGTGGTTCTGGTACGGGAGCAAAGGCAACTATTATTGTATCTTCTGCTGGTGTAGTTTCATCTGTTGTATTACAAAATGGTGGATCTGGTTATAAAAAAGCAGATTATCTAGGAGTATCAGATCAATCACTATCTAGATCAAATACAGCAACTTCTGGTAGTTCTAGATTAACTTTATATGTAGACCATTCTGGATTTTCTATAGGATCTACAAAATTAGTTGTAGACAGCACTATTGGTGTTTCAAATGGAGATTTATTGAAAGTAGGAAAAGAAATTGTAAAAGTAGCATCTATTTCTGAAAATACCATTACCGTAATAAGAGCACAAGATGGTACATTAGAAGGAGATCATTTTGATGGCGAGATTGTATCTCTTTACAAACCAAGATACAATTTTGTAAATAATTTTTCAATTTCAACATCATCTTTTTCTGGGCGCATTAAAACTTATAATCCAGAAACACAAGAAGTTATAGTCATTTTTGATTATGCTGCAGAAAAGAATAATGCAGAAAGAGTAGAAATTAGTACAAGTTTTTTCGATTCAAGCACTCCTAAAAAGTTAGTTGCTGTTGAATCCGTAGAAGATGTTGATTACAAATTTGAGTTTTCTGAAGATAATACAAATTTTGTCCCAAATCCAAATATTAATATACAAGAGTTTTATAAGTATAAATTTGATACGTCTCATTCTTCGTTGACTGGTACTTATTTTGATATAAGTCCGAGTAAAAATTATAATATTATAACAGAAGAAAAAACTGCAACTACTATTCTTCCTGGCAATACTGGATCATTTACAACAGTAAAATTTGGTTTTGGATCTGCATTATCTGCAAATAATTATTCTAGCAAAAAGGGGACACAATTTGCAAACTTCTATTATTTTGATAGAAATTCGATAGTCAATTCTGATGATAAGTATCTTAAAATTATTACCGATCCTTTACAAGGGACTAAAAAAATAACTTATGTAACTCCAAACAGATTTGTTTATCAATTAGATTCAACTCCACTTTGGGATGGATCTGGAAGCATCACATACAAAACAAATGGAGAATTTGCTATTGGTAAAATAGATGAATTTAAGATGATCAATCTTGGATTAAATTATAAAAAAGTTCCAATTATTGTTGGGTGTGACCCAACAAAAGATTATAGAGCAAAAGCAACAGTATTATTTGATTCAGAAATAAATTCTATAACTGAGGTAAGAATTGATAATGTTGGATCAAATTATACCAATCCAAAAATTATCATAACGAAGGGTGATGGTGTAGGAGCTAGATTTAATATTGTTGTTAGAAGTGGAAAAATATTTTCTATTACAATAGATAATCCTGGAAGAGGATATACATTTGCACCAGAAATTTCTATTATAGAAGGTTCTGTAGAGGCATATGTAGAAAGCAAGAGTATTGGTGTTCCTCAAAGCGTAACAATTATAAAAAATGGAGGAGCATTCCATTTAGATAAAACTATATCTTCTTCGTTCACTTCAAAATATATTTTTGCACTAATCAATATTTCTGGAAATTATCAGAAAGGAGAAGTTGTAGTACAAAAAATTAATGGAACTGAGGTAGCAAAAGCAATTGTTTCTGAATGGAGGTCTGGAAGTAATCTACTAAAACTAGAAAAAATTTCTGGAATTTTTAGGCAAGGATATCCAATTCAATCTATTTTAACATCTGCAACTGGAATAGTAAAATCAGTTTTTGTATCAACATTCAAAGATGAAATTATTAGTTTTTATGATAATTTGGGATATTACAGTTCAGATAAAGGAAGACTTGGTGTATCAAATCAAAAAATCTTAGACAGTTATTTTTATCAAGATTATTCTTATGTTATAGAATCACAAACTCCAATACAAAAGTGGAGAGATTTAATCAAGTCTACAACACATCCAGCTGGATTTAAACTATTCGGTCAAGTTGATATCGAGTCAACTGCCCAATCAAAAATGCCAACGCAGTCTCATAAGAATACACATTTTAGTGTAATTCAATTATGGGATCCAAACAAAAATAAAATTACAGTTGAAAATACAAAAAGAACAATTACTCAAATTGTTCAGAAAGTAGAAAACCAACGTGCTCGTAAAGGTGTTGGATCAGCTGCTCAATCTGAGTTTAATTTTAGTGAGTATAGAGCATTTGAAGTTATATTATCAGCACCATTTGATGGATACTATGATACGGATGGTAGATTACAAGGAAATAAAGTATTCCAATTAAGAAATAGAAATACAAATCTACCATTTACTCCTTTAACTGCTAGAAATTTAATCATAACTCTTGATGGTGTATTACAAGAGCCAGGAGTAGCATATACAGTTCAAAATGATACTATTGTATTTTCAAACCCGCCTTTAGGAGATGGATCTGCATTAACGGGCAATACTTCAAATAATGTTACTACTTATAAAGGAGTTACATTCTATGGTAAGTACTTTGCTTTTAAAGATAATCAATATAATAACAGATATTTAAGAAAAATTAGAAATATCTTCCAGAGAAATGGTAGATGGTTAGATGCTGCCAATCAACTGGAGCGTAATAGAAAATTTATTATTCAAGAGACAGTTGGATATGGAAAAGCAAAACATCCTACACTAGATTGGAGCACAAAACTAGGTGATTATCAAAGAGATATTGGTTACATCTTAGATGCTTATGAGCATGATCTTAGATTTGGTGGAAATGTAAAAACAGTTGATTACATCAAAAGTTTCTTACAGGATACAGAATATGATTATATTACAAAAAATAAAGTTAAGTCTTCTGATATTTTCAAATATGCTACAAAATTAGCAGGACTATCTATAAGAAATTGGGATGTTGTAGAGAACGGAGTTAATTACATTCAGGGTACTAATAAAATTATTGTTCAAAATACAGATAGACTTGCAATTGGAATGTATGTTAGTTCTGGTAAAGCATTTCCGTTGAATACAAGGATTATTTCTATTGATAGTAGTACTGAAGTAACTGTTTCAAATCTAGCACAATCAAACTCAGGTTCTGGTGTTGGTGGAGCTCCAGCTGGACCAACATATCTAAGCGGTACAACAGGTAACCAAAATGTTTTTGTACAATCAAATACTGGTATCGTTCTTCCAGGAAATCAATATTCAGTAGTTCCAGGATTCAATCTTTCAGTTCCACCATCATTCTCTTCATCTGATCAAGCAACATTTTATTTGAGCGCAATCAATACTGGAACATTTTATGATGCATCGAATCTCATTCTAAAAAATAAAGCATTCTTACAAGAACAAATTAGTGGATATATCTATGATGCTTACAATTTACCACCTACAGGCAGAACAAAGTGTCAGAGAGATCTTGGAATTTTAATTGATGCCGTTGTTTATCATCTAAGATTTGGAGGAAATGAAAAGATTGTAGATTTTGGTCAATCATATTACATTTTCTATAAGTATCCATACGGAGAAAAACTAACTCATATCAATACGAATCCAGTAGAGACAGCAGCTGCTTTAGATGCTTGGAACTCTTTGAGAGATTATATGATCTTAGCGATGAGAAATCAACTGAGTATAGCAAATATTATTGATCCATTATATGGAAGTGCTTTGCCATTTTCAGATCCTTCTGTTCTTTCCGATGCTGCAAATCCAACTTGTCAAGAAGTTGCATCTAGTATTAATACTATGATTAGTATTGTAAAAGATATCCTTGCAAAAGGAGCTGGAATTGTTGAAAAAACTAAGATCAATACAAATAAATCTGGATACTGGACAGATACTACTACTTATTCAAATTATAATATAATAGATGATCCATTAATACCAGCTCAAGAATGTGATGATGTTATTTCTTCTGTAAATTCTCTATATGGTAATCTAAAAGATATTCTTGATAAAAAATCAGTCACTAGGACTTTACCAGATTATATCGATGGTGAAAATAAAATATTCGAATTGTATTGGGAGAATGGTGATGATGTAATTACTGATGAAGATGAAGATCTATTCCTGACTATAAACGCTGTTCTTCAAAGACCAAAATATACTGAGACATATCCATTATTTGATTCTTATTATATTGATAGAACTGTCATACCAAATAAATTAGTATTTGATGTTGCTCCAATTTGGGATCAAGATTTTGGTGCAAAAACTATTGGAGAACCAACAGCTGTAGAAAAAGTATCTGGTGTTGGAGTAGGAAATTATAAGAGATTGACAATTGATTACAATCTTGTTGATAATGTTAGATCTGGTCCGTTCCTAATACTAGACGTAGAAGATTATACAGTTCAAAATATTGAAGAGCCAGATTTCTTATATGTATTTTTAGATGGCGTATTACAAAGGAAAGGTTATTCGTATACTGTTTCTGGACCAAATATTTCTTTTAATGTTCCGATACTAAAAGAAATGAAAATTGATATGAGATATTTGTATGGTAGAGATATAGGACAAGTATTAAATGTTTTTGATTTTGCTCCAGATTCTTACTATTCCAAATCAAAAGTTAGTTTGACAGTTACTAGTGGATTAGACAATTTATTATCAAAATCTTGGATGGGAGATAAAATTGGTAGTGCTATTCAAGCATATCAAATGAATACGAATGGAACTTATAATGTAATTGGTGAAATTGAAAATCTTTATAGTCCAAATAGTAATACTTTAGAATTTGATGTTTTTGGTCATGCTTATCAAATAGACAATACAAAAAATATTATTTTTGCTGTCAGAAGCTTTTATTCTAAAAATACAAGTATTGCAATTTCAAATTCTGTTGTTACCTTTGAAAAAGATGACGACGGAAGACTTATCCTATCAACTCTAGATCAACTTTGGGCTGGAACATCTGTAAGTAAAACATATAGAAAACCTTTTGTAAGTTTATCAAATAATGATCTTGTAAAACTTGAAGGGCAAGATAAATTTAGAAAAATTAAAAAACTTCCTGGTCTAACAACTAGTAAAGAACATCGAAATAATAATCAAGTTTCAAATTCTATGTTTGGAACAGTTGATATTGAAACATATAATGGCATTAGTAGAGGAGAAGGACTTAGTGTTGTAGCAACTATTCAAAATGGAAAAGTTATATCTCTTACATGGAATCAAAGAAGTTATAATCCAATAACACAACCAACTGCATATCAATATGAAACTCCACCAGTATTACATTTCGTTCCAGTCAACGGAAATGGTGGTGGTGCTAGAGCAAATGTTCTTGTTAGTAAAGGACAAGTTATAAGTGTTGATTTACTGGATGGTGGTTCTGGATATACAGAGGCTCCAAAAGTTGTTGTAGCAAGAAGATTTGATGTTCTGAATGAAAGAGATATTGGTGTTTCTCTAATCAATATTGGCATCAATCCTTATGTTGAAACTGCTGGGATGACAGTTATTTCTCGTGTTGATGTTCTTGGAAATCAGGTATCTGGAGTTAACTCTTTTACTTCTATTTTCTTTGATAGTCCAGTATCAAGTGATAGATTTATTACTGCAGAAATTCAATTAGTAAGAGATAGTGGTAAGAATCTTAAAAAGGCAGCAATTCAATTTGAAAACACAACTCATCCAAATGCAGATGACGTAGTACTAATTGATCTATTCCACGAAGCTACACAAGTTGTTAGTGTAATTTCTGGTAGAGTTGCTGATATTATTTCTACTTCTATTGTTACAACTAATAGACAAATAACGACAACATTTGAAAATCTAATTCCAAATGATGCTCTATCAAATGTAAACTACTACGCTACGGGCGCATATCTTGATGTTGATCTAAGTGCTACTGGTAATATTGTATATGTCGCTGATACAAGTAAGTTCAAATCCAATGGTTATCTTCTAGTTGGTGACGAGATTGTAAGATACTATAGAAAACTAACAGATAGATTCCTCAAAGTTGAAAGAGCACAATTCAATACTACAGCAAAACCATGGCTTGCTGGTACATTCTTACGTCAAGTTCCAGATCCAATTTCTACTGCATTTGGTGGTATTGCTCTTATCGAATCTCAATCTCAACTTGTTACTGTAAAAGGTGGTTTGGGAACTGCTAACCAAGCAATATTATCATCACAAAAACAATTTATAACTCCACCAGCAACAATTGTATCGACTAGAAAATTTGTAGAGCTTGTAATCTCACCAGCAGTTGCTGTAACATCAATTTCAAATATAATTGCCAAGTCATTCACTAAGTTTGAACCACCAGCAAATACAGTACAATCCACATTTACTGGATCTGTTTCTATACAAGATACTATCACAATACAATCTGTAATAACAGATGTGAGTGTTTCTAAAGAAGCATTAGAATTTTTACTAATACCACCTCCATCTGGAGCAATTGATGGATATGAGGAAAGTGCATTTATTTCAGATCCAATATTTACTAGATTGAATGGATTTGTTGATATTGCTGACGTGAATGGAGTTTATACTGTTACAACAAGGAATCTAACAAATATTATTGTTAGAAACGCTTTATTTGGTAATATCGAATATGTCGGGAATTATGCCAAAACAAACGCTGGACATCGTATATCTCACTTCTCAGGAATATTTGATGATGGAACTGCTGGCGTTTCTGGATTGACAATACAAGAAATGGATACATATTTCCCCTCACTAACTCTGCAAGATTTTACTCTTAGAGGAAACTCTAGCTATACACTTGCTGGTGATTACTTCAATTTACTTCCTCCATCAATTCAAAATCCAGTTACTACTATTTCCCAAAACCCTGGAACAATTGGTGCAACAATATCTGTACGAAGAACTACACACTTCCCAACTAGTGGATACTTATTTACTGGTAATGGTGGTGTGGTTCAATATACAGGTAAAACTTCAACCACATTTACTGGTTGTTCTGTTGTCAAAGGTTCAAATTCTATAAGTGTAGGTACAGAAATCATTCCTCACCAAATAACCTAAATAACTGCATAAATATAAATAACTTTGGCACAAATCACGTCGGAACGAAAAACCAATGGCTGCTATTATCTCTGATAAGTTTAGAATTTTTAATGCGAAACAATTCTTAGAATCGCTAACTGAAGGTGCTACGGATACAGGTTCCGAGCGTACTAGAATGTATTTCTTTGTTGGGCGCCCCCAACCTTGGAGAGCATACTTAGAAATATTTTCAAAAGGAAGCGTTGCCTTTACACCAGGGCAAAAAATCTTTGTTGGCACAACTGCTGCTCAATATGCTGCTTCAACATTCAAAGCAACGATTGCACAAGTTTACTCAAACTCGTTACTTCTAACGGATGTCTTTGGATCTAACGGTGTAAACTCAGTTCCTGCAAATGGAAGTACCATTACAGCAACGGCAGATAATGGTTCAACAATTGTAACTAACGCAACAGCAGTTACTGGTGTTTATCGTTATGCTACGGAGGACGTGCCACCTCTTCCATTAGATAATCAAACAGAATTTGTAGCACTTTATGATGAAATTATTGCAGCCAAAAGAATTACCGATAGTTTTGCCAGAGCAGTTATTAGACGTTATAACTGGGATCTAGTAGCAAATCCAAAGTATGATATGTGGAAACCAGATTACTCTGCTACCCCAGGTGGTGGTGGACAAATTGGTAAGAGTGCAGCAACTGGTGCTACCTCAATTGCTGATGCCAAGTTTTATGTAATGAACTCTGCATACGAAGTATTCAAGTGTCTCTATAATGGTCAGAATCCTTCAAACGCCAGCGGTCAAAACGCAACAGAAGAACCAATTACAACTGGCGCCAACTATGCTGCAGCAACTGGTCTTTATACCGAGACAACTGGAGCTGGTTATATTTGGAAATACATGTACACTATCCCAACTGATGACGTACTAAGATTCCTTTCATCCGACTTCAAACCAATTGTTCTTCCAGCAAACGCTTCTCGCACAGCAGTAACAGCAGCTGCAGTTGATGGCGCAATCGATGTAGTTGTAATTGAAGATGCTGGTTCTGGACTTCCTGCTTCACAAACTCTCTATACTTCAATCAAAGGAGATGGAGCTGGTGGTATTGTCAAATTTGCTACTAATGGTTCTGGAGCTATCACTTCTGCTTCTATTCAAGCAAGAGGATCTGGATATACTTATGCAAATGTCCTTCTAGGTAACGGTAACCTATTCAGTAATTCAGGATTGACAACTGCTGTTGCTACTCCATCTGGATGGAAAGGAGCTCTGGAAGCTATTCTTCCTCCTCTAGGTGGTCATGGTAAGGATCATGAATCTGAACTAAATGCCAAGAGAGTTATGACGAATATTCGTCTAACGTACTCTGAAGGTTCAGGAGATTTCCCAGTTGATAACGACTTCCGTAGAATTGGTATCCTAAAGGATCCATACAACCATGGTACTACCACATTCTCTACTGCTGATACCCTATCTGGTCTAAGAGCAATTAAGATTAGCGGAGCAACAGCAGATTTTATCCCAGATGAAACAATTCAACAAACAGTAACTGCTGGTATTGCCTATGGTACTGTAGTTTCATGGACACTAGATAGTGGTTCCACAACTGCAGGAGTTCTCAAGTATCTTCAAACGACTGATACTCATACCAATAACGGCGTTGTAAGAGCATTTGAGAGTAATGGCGCTAATGCTATTACAGGTGCTCTATCTAATGCTTCGGGAACTGTAGTTACTAGCTATGCTGGATCACTTTTAGGAAAAACATTTACTGCTGGATTGGCAAATCCAGAAGTTGCAAATAATTCTGGTGAAGTTATTTACGTAGAAAATCGTCGTTTGATTACTCGTGCTCCTGACCAAATTGAAGATATCAAACTAGTTATTGAGTTCTGATTTATATTTTACTCCGCTAAATACTAAAGATTAGATGTTTGTATTTGGCGGACCAAAATGCCACAGAAGATTAATCTTAATGTAAATCCTTATTACGAAGACTTTGATGCGAGTAAGAATTTTTACAAAATTCTATTCCGTCCTGGTTATTCCATTCAAGGCAGAGAACTAACACAACTTCAATCTATTCTACAAAATCAGATTGAAAGTTTTGGAAAGTATGCTTTCAAGCAAGGTGAGATGGTAATTCCAGGAGAAGTTGGTCTCAATACTAAATTAGATTATGTAAAATTATCTTCTGTTTCCGAAGTTGCTGTCAATGAAGGAAATGATATTGTATATAAAAAATATGCTATTTCTCAATTAGTTGGTCAACAAGTTGTCGGTCTAACATCTGGTGTTGTAGGTACAATTTTAACAACAAAAGACGCAACTGATACTTCTGCTGACACTCTTTATGTAAATTATATCACTAGTGGCAATTCTAATACCGAACCAACTTTTAGACAGGGAGAAACTCTTGAAGTAGTAGACGGTGTTAATACACCACTATTAGTAGTTGGTACAGATGGTAGTGTTCTTCCAACTAGTATTGATGTAACAAATCCAGATACTGGAGTTAAAATATCCCTAGAGAGTAGAGCTATGGGATTTGCTTCTGCTGTAAAAGTAGAGGAAGGAATTTATTTTATTAATGGATATTTTGTTCGCAATGGTCCAGAGTTGCTTGTGATTGATGAATACTATGATAAGCCATCCGCTAAGGTTGGATTTACTATTACAGAAACAATTGTAACTCCAGAACAAGATGATTCATTATATGATAATGCAATCGGATCATCAAACTATACTGCTCCTGGTTCTCATCGCTTAAAAATTAATGTAAAACTAGTAGAATTTGCTCTTGATGCTATTACTGATAAAAATTTCATTCAACTACTGACTGTTTCTAGTGGTGTAGTAAAATCTAAAGTAACTCAAACTGATTATAATTTACTTGAAGAAACTCTAGCTAGAAGAACTTTTGATGAAAGCGGCGATTATGTTGTAGACAATTTTGCAATTGATATTAGAGAATATGCACAAAAAGAAGGGAATAATGGTATTTTCTCAGAAGATGAGTTTGGATTATATAATGGATTATCGTCTGCAGAATCTTTGAAAAAAATGATTGCCAGCGTAGGTCCTGGAAAAGCATACGTCAAAGGATATGAAATTGTAAATAAAGAAACAAAATACTTACCAATTAATAAAGCAAGAGAAAGTTTAAGTAGTGATAACGTAACTCTCAAAACAAAAGGTCTTCCAACATTTAGCATTACAAATGTTTACGGTAGTGTTCCACTCAATAAAGAAGGATCTGATCTTACAGCATACCCAGATATATTTTTGTACTCAACATTTAATGATGGATCTATCGGTTTGAATAATACAGAATCTTCTTCTGATCATAGACAAACATTAGATCGAAGAGGGCAAATTTTCAATAGTGATGATGCTATTAAAACTATAACAATTCAAGTAACCAATACAACTACAACTATAGCATCAATTACTGATGGCACATTCCAAAGTGTAATTGGAACACTATATTATGTAAAAACAAGAAGTGATACTGGATCACCAACAGCTATTGGTAGTGTAAAATCAATATCATACGCTGTTGTAAGTAAACCACTTGTCAATCCAAATCTTGCAGTTAAATTTATTGAAATAACTGTTCTTGGACCAAAAAATGAATTAGAACTTCTTTTGCTTGAATACGATAATGGGGATCCAAATTTTCTTCGCAAAATTTACTTAACCCAAGCAACTGCTCAATTAGGAGCAAACAATTCAGAATTTGGATTTATTGTTGACTACAGACCAACAATTACTCCAGTAATAGGAAAAGCAAAACCAAGTAATTTCTTCTTACAAAGCAGAGGTTCTGGTTTTAATTCAGATTCTGATATTGTAATTTCAAAAGGGCGCTTATCTGGTGGAGCACCAGCGTACAATACTATTTTTGGATTGTCATATTTTGATCCATCATTCTTCACTAAGATTACTCTAGAATCGCCTCCAGGCGGGGTTGGATCTTTTGATATAGGAAAGTATGTATTTGGTCTTGAAAGTGGCGCTTATGGCGTTGTAGAGGGTGCTCCTTCAGGTGTATACACTACCAACAATTTATTGTTTATCAAAACTCTTTCTGGAAGATTTTTATCTGGTGAAACAGTTAGAGATGAATCTGGAAGTACAGTAAAAATTGCAAAAGATAATACTATCTCCCATTTTGTTGTTCAAAATAGAGGTCTTGGATATGCAGATGGAATAACAGTTATTATTAATGGACTAGAGTTTGATGCATCAAAAATTGAATTGTTGAAAACAAATGCTGGATCTATTTACAAAGCAGTTATCAATAATCGTCGAGCTGTAAATATTGAATATTCCCAACCGCCAGCTGTTACAGTTAAACTTCCAAGTGGCGCAGTAACGCCAAGTGCTGGGGCAGCAATTGTTCCAGTTTTATTCAGAGATACTGTAGTTACTTATTCTCCTCAAAATGTAAAATCAGTTGGTTGTAGATATGGTTCTGGAAATGCAAATGTTTTTAGTGCAGATGCAGTAGTAGATAGTAAAGTATTTTCAGAAATTAAGTCAGTTACAGATTTTACATTCTTTGGATCTGTTGGATCTGATTTTATAGAATCAACAAGTTTTAGTGCAGATGCAAGTACTGCAGTAACACAAGGAGATGTAGTACAATTTTCTGACACTAATAATAATTTAATTCGTGCAGTTGTTCAATCTGCTACAACCCCATCTGGATCTGCAAAAACTAGAATTTATCTTGATACTGTTCTACCTGGAAATGTAACAAATACAAGTATTGTTCGTTTGAGACCAGTACTTAAAAATCCTAACTCAGGAACACTTCTATTTCCATCTGGAAGTAAGCAAGTTGGTAAGATATCTTCGGGTGGAGATGATAGTAAAATCAAATACTACTTCCGTAGAGATTTTGTAACTACAGCTTCTGCTGGTGGTGGTACTATTACTTTTGCCGCACAACTTCCATTTGGAACTCAAAGATTTGCAGCATTTACAGAAGAAAATTATATCATTACAGTTTTAGATAAAGGTGATGCTCCAAATATTCAAAATGGAGATATCATTTATGTTAATGAAGACTCTGTAGAAGTTTCTTCTGCAACTGATACTGCAAGTGGTCTAACATCAGGAAGTATCAGTCTGCAACTTCCATCAACATATTTTGGAACTATTCCAACAAATGGAACATTTCCAAAACTAAAGTTGACAGCAACATTAGAAGTTAGTAATGCAAAACCAAGACTAAAAACGTCAATAAAAAATAAAAGAATTACAGTCAATTCTTCTGGGGACAGAGTTATTCCATTCAGAGGAAATGATTATGATATAGAAACTGTAGAGATTCTTTCGTATTCTGATGCGTACAAATTAAAATATGTTTATGAAGGTACAAGCACTACTCCACCAGATGTTGATAGTGCAGGTAATTTGATCTCTGGAACTGATGTCACAGCAAGATTTACATTCGATAACGGTCAAAGAGATACAATTTATGATGTTTCTAGAATTGTATTAAAACCAGGGTTTGAACCAACAAGCGGTCAATTATTAATAGCATTTGATTATTTTGAACATTCACAAGGAGACTTCTGTACAATTGATAGTTATTTACATGAAGCGGGTGTTGATGAATCTGAAATTCCAACTTTCAATTCTTCTGTACATGGAAATCTAGAATTGAAAAATGTTTTGGATTTTAGACCAAAGGTAGATAATCAAACAATTATTCCAGGTTTCCAAGATACTTCATCATTAGAAGTGATAACTGGACAGTTTTCTGGTCCTGGATCTGTAATTGCTGCAACTCCAGCTCCAGATCTTGGATTAGAATATACATTCTCGTTTAGTCAAGTTCAATATCTTGATCGTATCGATGGCATTTTCTTAAATAAGAAAGGTGAATTTTTTGTCAAGGAAGGAAACTCATCACTCAATCCATCAAAACCAGATAGCGTTGATAATGCCGTCCCACTTTTTTATGTTTATATTCCTGCATTTACAAAGACAAGTAAGGATACAAGATTAACTCCAGTAGACAATCGTAGATATACGATGCGTGATATTGGAAAACTTGAAAAGCGTATTGAACGCCTTGAGTATTATACAACTCTAAGTATTCTTGAGCAACAAGCTCTCAACATGCAAGTCAAAGATGAAATTGGATTGGATAGATTTAAGAGTGGATTTTTTGTAGATAACTTTGAATCCCATAGAGTTGGTAATCTTACATCTCTTGATTATAAGTGTGCAATCGATAGTCAACAATCTGTTCTGCGTCCACAATCAAAAGAAGACTCTGTAACATTAAAAGAAGTTAATACCAGAGAGGATCAGAGAGCAGTTGCTGGATATATGAAAACTAAGAATATTATTACACTTCCATATAAATCATTAGAACTTCTTGGAAATTCTTTTGCTTTTAAAACTATCAATCCAAATCCATTTGTTGTTATTCAATACGTTGGAGATGCAGAAGTTTCTCCAAATATCGATCAATGGTATGATCAAAATATAGATCCTATTGTTGTAGATACAAATACATCGATATTCAATATCTTTTTGGCAAAGAGTGATTCAAAAGAAAGTTTTTCTAGTCTATACAATTCATTTGTCATAAATTGGGTAGGAACATCTCCAGCATTTACTAGTATCAATTCTCTAGGAGAAGTAAATACTCAACAAGCAACATCTGCAGTAACTTCTGCCTCTGTTGCAAGTACTTCAAATATCAGTCCTCAAAATAATGATATAGGTAAAGGTGTTCAGAGTAAGTCAATCAATAATAAATTGGTGTCAACATCATTATCATTTTTTGCTAGAAGTATTCCAGTAAAATATGTACTCAGAAGATTAAAACCAAATACAACCGTTAGTGTTTTTCTGGAAGGTAGGAAGATTGATCGTTGGGTAAATCCAGATCTAAGATTTACTGGAATTGCTGGTAATTCTTTGTCTTCTTTTAATGGTAAAATTACTACAGATGAAAATGGTAATGCAAGTGGTTTGATTCTTGTTCCAGCTGGACCTCCACCAAGAGAGAACGCTACATGGACTGGTGATGTCAATACAATTGATTATGATACTAGTGGAGGGGATATCCGTTTAACAACTGGAAATTTAACATTTAGATTTACTTCTAGCGCAACAGATGCTTCTAAAGATACTGTCGATACATATGCAGAAGTAAAATATTATGCTACTGGTATCTTGCCCGAAAATCCAGTAAGTATTGTGTCAACAAAACCAGCATACTTCAAATCTAATGAAGGTGTGCAGATTATTGACAATAATACAGATAATCCATTAAGACCAAACCCACTTGCTCAAACTTTCAAAATTCAGAATTTTGATGGTGGGTTATTTGCAACTGGTGTTGATCTCTTTTTCTCAACAAAAAGTACAAATATTCCAATTAAGATTTATCTGACTGATGTTGTATCTGGTAAACCAGGGAAAAATGTTATTCCTGGAACAGAAAGAGTCTTAAACCCCAATACATTCCTCAAATGTTATACAAGTGGTAATGTTACTGTAACCAAGGGAGAAAGTGTAACAGGATCTAAATCTGCTGCTAGTGGACCGATTCTTAAAATTATTGATAAAAATGGAGTAGAAGTAGTAGCATCTGCTTCTGGTAAGTTCTCTCTTACTAACGAACAGGTTTATACTCTTGTTCTAGGTAATCATAATGGTAAATCATTTATCCAAAATGAAGATCTTACAATTCCATCTGTAGTTCTGGCAAATGCTACTGGCGGAACTGATTTAAAAGTAACTATCGCAAAAGACAGCGGTAGATTATCTGATATTAGAATCAAGAATACTGGATCAAATTATGATACTGCAATTTTAACAATTGAAAGTCCACAACTTCCAGGTGGTTCTGTTGCAACAGCACGTATTGAAGTTTCTGGTGGTAAAATTTATAATGCTGAAATTACACTTTCTGGTTTTGGTTATACAGAACCACCATCAGTAGTTGTCAAAAGTCCTGGTAATAATGCTGGTGGATGTGAAATAGAAACATTCATAGAGATTGATGCACCAGCTGTTCAAATGGGCGTCGCAACTGATATTGTTGGTGTTACAAATTCTACAATACCAACTCATTTTGCATTTGATTATCCCGTGTATTTACAGAATGATACCGAATATGCTATGGCAGTAGAAACCGATTCAGTAGAATATAAAATATGGGCATCTAAATTGGGAGAAGTTGATATTGCAACTAGTACTGTTATTACAACGCAACCTTCTCTTGGATCTGTTTACAAATCTCAAAATGTTGATGATTGGACAGAAGATAAATTTGAAGATCTTAAATTTAAACTATACAGAGCAGAATTTACAATCACAAGACCAGCAGAGCTTTTACTGACAAATGAAAATCTTGGTTATGAATTACTAAATTCAGATCCATTTGAAACAAATGCTGCGTCAAGTACAAATGCAACTTCAAAACTATTTAAAAATAATAATGATATTGTTAAAGTAAGTCATCGAGATAACGGTTTTGAAGACTCTGGAAAATCGTATGTGTTTTTTAGAAGTGCTCAAGAAGTTGCTGGCGTGACATCAAACATTTTGAACAATACTTTATTCAAAATTAGTAATTCTGGAATTGACATTTATAATATTAAATCTTCATCAAAAGCAACTGGCAATTCATTTGGAGGAGGCAAGTCTGTTTATGCAACCTTCAATAGAAAATTTGAAGTCTTATATCCACAAATTCAATATCTAACAGTAACTGGAACAAAAATTGAATCATCAGTAAAAACTACAAATATTGTTCCAGTTGATTCTAAAACTACAAATTATGTTTCTTACTCACAAACTAGTGATTTTGAAAAAACATTTTTGAATGAACCTCACTATTTTACAAATCAAAAAATTATAGCATCAAGAATTAATGAATCATTAAATAATTTAACAAGATCACTAACTTATAAAATTTTATTAACATCTACTAAATCTTATTTGTCACCTGTAATTGATTTGTCAAGTGCATCAGTAAAGAGTAGTACAAATAGAATTGAAAGTGCATCTGGTCAAGAAAATAGATTTGGAAGAAGAGATCAAGTAATTGAATTTTATCCAGTTTATCAATTCCAATTAGTTGGTAACGGTTCTACACAAATTCAATCGGGACAAACAATTCAAGGATACAATACTAAAGCTGTTGGCAGTATTGCTAGCGTATCTGGCAACGTTGTCTATGTAAGAGTTAAGACAACTCAATTTTTTGAAAGAGGAGAAAGAGTCATTCTTGGAAATCAATTATCATTAACAGAAATTGTTGGTGGAGCTACTTTACCAAAAGTCAAAATTGATAGTAATCCGTCCCAAGTATTTGTTACTATTCCTGATGCATCAACAATTGTTGCTCGTAATCCATCATCGATACTACAAACATATGATAACATCATTACTGGTAAAACTGTAATTTGGAATAATAAAACACAAGAATTGATTGTTCGTACAGACGTTCAACCAATTATTGATGATTTTAATTCTAGAATTATTGATAATGCAGTATTCAATAGAAATGCAGTTGTGCTTGATCAAATTGCTGATATTTTTAGAGTCGGTGATTTTATTAAATACCCAGCTCAACCAGATGCAGAAGCAGCATATTGGGAAGTTGGAAAAGTGAAGTATAGAGATGGTATTGATTTTGTTCCTGATAATACATCGAAGAATAGTTCTTCTGTTGCTAAGTATGTAACTAAAGAAGTTTCAATTAATAATCCAGCAACTTCAGTCGATGTTCGTTTGACAGCAAATCTTAAAGATGTTCAGAACATTCAAGTCCTTTATAGATACAAGAAAGCATCAAGTCAGGAAAACTTCGAAGATATTGATTGGATTTATTTCAATAAAGATGGAGAACCAGATATACTAGAGATTGCTACAAGTGAAAATACTATTTCTTCAGTTACAGAGAAGCAATCTTCATATCAGGAATTCAAGTATAGTGTTTCTAACCTACCAGAATTTTCATCATTTGCTGTCAAGATTGTAATGAAGTCTGTTGATCCTGCTTATGTGCCCAAGATCCAAGATATTCGTGCTGTAGCATCTTTCTAATTTCCGCACATGGATTATATCAAAGTTGCTGGGCACGATGGTCTTGTGAGGGATGAAACTACTGGTGCCATCTTGAATTTGGATGATTCTGCTATTGAGGCAAGACGTAAATCAAAACACCTCGGTTCCGCATTAGAAGACATAAATATGTTGAAGAATGAAGTTTCTGAGATCAAAACTTTACTTAGAGAGTTAATCAAAAATGCCAGCAATTCAAGTAGCTAGAACTGATACCTTTGAACAGCAA
>Ga0169931_10003270_pt1 | contig 25787 bp, 23 predicted proteins | sample Kivu_15m_20L_FD_129675 | JGI IMG/M metagenome (GOLD analysis project Ga0169931, IMG submission 129675) | Freshwater microbial communities from Lake Kivu, Western Province, Rwanda to study Microbial Dark Matter (Phase II) - Kivu_15m_20L... | ecosystem: Environmental > Aquatic > Freshwater > Lake...
ACATCCAAACCGGAAGAGCAAATAATTCTGTGGTGCCCTGATTTTTCTTAATCAAACTCAGAATCTCCCTTAGGTGAATCTTAAATTATTGTATTTTGTATTTATGCTTGACAAGTCTAAAAGGTTTACAAATAATCCTTATCTTGACCAATTAAACCCTATGTTCTGTAGCTTAAACTACATTTCAAATACGGGCACTGTAATAGTATTATGATCTGGAACATGGGGTGTGTGTGGTTTTGAGTTTTTGTTCTGCAAGACTATAACTACATCGGACCTACCTACTCTTTCTTTGGCTAAGGTATTGATGCTAGAATCAGTGATTAATGTTCAATTTTATTATCTTTAACTGGACTAAAATGAGAAAATTAAACAATACATTAACTTGGAAACAAAGATTTGGACTTTTACCTATTCATCTTACCCCTATACATGATGAAAACAATTTTATTATGCTGAATGGAGGAGATGGAGACTTTGATAAAGATTGTAGTATATATCAACCTAGTTCTTTCCCAATTAAAGAAAATTGGCAGCCTATATCTGCTCAAAAATATGAAGTTTTCAAAACTTTGGAAAGATTAGTATATGAAAAAAAATTAGTTAAAATTAGAGATATTTTTGATGTTAAAACAGGTATAAAGACTGGAAATAATGAAATATTCAATGAAATATTCAAAATTTCAGAAATGGAGTATCATAAATTACCAGATGAAGAAAAAAGTTTTTTCAGACGAGTAGTAGATAACCAATCAATTAAAAATGGACAAATAATAATATCAAATTATATATGGTATCCATATAATAAAGAAGGCTTACTAATAAAAACCGAACAAGAACTTAATCAAAAAATTCAGTCTTTTTATAAAGAAAAACTTGATTTACTTAAAAATAGAAGAAGGAAAAAAAGTCTAAATTGGTGGGGTTTAAACACTTATTGTTCTTGGTTAATCGAAAAAGAACCAAGATTGATATCTACTGCGTTTGGTAAATCTGATTCTTTTGCTTTTGATAAAGATGGTATTTTTCTTATTGAGGGAGCAAATGCTTGGTTTCCTAAGAAGCAGTTTAATGATATTAATGATTATTACTTTTATCTTGCACTTTTTTCAAGTTCGTTTTTTTATGAATTATTATCTATCTATTCTAGTCAATATATCTATGGTTGGGATTTAGGTAAAAAATATACTAAAGATATACCTATTCCAAATATTCATTCATGGGAAATTATACATTCTTCTGGTTATACATCCCTTGTTGAAATCGGAAAAGAATTATCAGAGGGAATTTTTTATGATAAAACAATACTTGATGGTATACTATTTAAAAGTTTTTATCCTAAACCTCAACTATATAATTATGGGTAAACAAAAACAAAGTAGAGATAATAAACAACCCAACAATAAAATAATTACAAATGAAGAAGACATCATAAGGGAAATCAATAAATCCTGTAAACATTACTTTAATGAATGTGACTTTATTTTAAATCGTAAGACTGTTACTCTCAACAGATATATCATATCTGGTAGCTATATGACAAAAGCATCTAATAATCACAAGAATGATAAAGAGGAAGTAAATGTCCTTAAATGGTTTGAGGATTTTTGGCTTTATATAGATATTAGATTTGAAACATCGGAAACCAATATGCCAAATACTTATATTTCTCTATCAGTTTTCCAAGGTCAAGATAATGATGAGAATAAGACTCAATTATTTAGAGCTGAATGGGATAATTTTGACCATGATGATCGTCATCCTCAACCACATTGGCATATCTATTCAGAGCATAATTCAAAACTCATAGTTAAAGATAAAGAATTTGTAGAATTAATTAAAGAGGATATGGATAAGGAAGATTTTACAAATTTTTTAGAAGAACCATTAAAAAGTATAGATATTAAAAGATTTCATTTTGCTATGAACGGTGATTGGGCTAATGCTCGTACTCATGCTCATAAATTAATAGATAAAGAGACCATTGCAAACTGGTTTCGAGGATTGCTTGATCACATTAAATATCAATTGGAATATGTTATAAAAAATTAAACTCATATTCAGCTAATTTAAACTAAGTAAAGATAAATAAATATTTTGGAGTTTAACTACGATTAAGCAAGTAAAAATATAGTGTTAAGCAAGTAAAAATATAGTGTATAATAAACTCGTACACTGGCTATACTAATACCTAAAAGACTCGTTTAGAGGAAAACTTTTGATATCCTGTACAATTTTCACTTTTATATGTGGTACCAGGAAATGTAATGATGCTATAGTGTTAAATATTGGCTGTGTGTTGTTTTTAAGTTCTTCCCTAAAAAGAAAATAACTTTAGTAAATCAACACTTCATTTTATACTCTTTATACCAGTAAGAGTGTTGTTAACAGGAAAGCAATTTATCCTAAATAGGAAGAGCCTTAGTTTAACTAAGTAGCTTGCAATTACTTAGAGATTTAAATGCTATAGTATAATTTTTATCAAACTAAAGTTCAGACTTGTATTAAGAGGAAAGAAAAGATGTCTAATTTTGCAGGGATTGATTTAGGCACGACAAATAGTCTTATTGCCTTTAAACTGGCTCAACCAGAGGTTGTAACCGCTAGTGACAATAAACCGCCCGAACGAACACTAACCCCCTCCGTGGTTGCCTGGGATCAAAATAGCTTTGTGGTGGGAGTAAAAGCTCTCAATCAGTCACAGGCCAACCCGGAAAATGTCATCAGATCCATCAAGCGTTTGATGGGAAGAGGGTTTAATGATCTCAGTGTTCAGCAAAGGTTGTCCGAATTCTCCTATCACATAACCCAGTATAGCGAAGGCAATCAAAATAGTATCTCAGTTTGGCTAAATAGTAAAGAATACCAGCCGGAAGATATATCAGCAGAGATACTAAAAAAAGTAGTAAAAAATGCTGAAAACTATCTTGAATCCCAAAATGGAGGAAAGAAAAATCAAATTACCCACGTGGTTGTTACTATCCCAGCTTATTTTAACGATAAACAAAGATATGCAACCCAACAGGCCATTTACAAAGCAGGTCTAGAACCTATTGAATTACTATCAGAACCAACTGCAGCAGCAATTTCCTACGGGTTTAAGCCTGATGCTACTGATGTCAAAACCATTTTGGTTTACGATTTTGGCGGGGGTACGTTTGACTCATCTTTAATCACAGCAGCAGGAGACCATTTTATTGAATCTGGTAAAGCAGGAGACTTATGGTTGGGAGGTGATGATATAGACTCACAAATTATTAAGTTCGTTTTGGAAAAAGTGGCACGGGAATGGGACATTGAGGATATAGGTATCTTAATTGACAAAATGCCCCAGCGTGAGCGCCGTTGCTTTATGGGAGATCTAAGCAAGTCCGTGGAAGAAGCAAAAATTTCTCTTAGCAGTGCTGAGTTAGCACGTATTATTCCTAGTACTCCTCTAATTGATGAAGCGGGGCTGGCAGTCCCGGTAGACGTGAAAATTACCCGTGAGGAATTTGAGAAGATGATTGAGCCAATGGTAGACCGTACTATTGCTATATGCTTTGATGCTCTCAAATTTTCAGAGTATCCACCAGAGACAGTAGATGTTGTTCTTATGGTAGGTGGTTCATCCCAAATTCCCTTAGCCCAACGGAGGGTTCGTGAATTTTTTGGTAAAGAAAAAGTGGTAGTTCATCCCCGTCCTATGTATGCTGTCGCTGAAGGTGCAGCCATTGTAGCAGCTGGTGGTATTGAGAAAGTTATCACAGTGGGAAGGGATTACTTTATTGAACTAGTTGATCATCCAAGGTACAAGCTAATTGAGCGAGGTAATATACTTCCAGTCAGCACTAAACATACTTTTACTACTGAAGTTGATGAACAATGTCTTGTTCACTTCAAGTTTTTCAGTCCCGATCAGGTAAGTGAGGATATCAATCATAGAAAAAATGATGAACGTATTGGGGATATGTGGTTAGTTCTTGATCAACCCTACCCCAAAGGAACCGAAATATCTGTGACTACGGAACTAGATGGAAAAAACAGTTCTCTCCAAATTTCAGCTTGTTTGAAACATAATCCCTCTGTTAGTTTTAGTACGTCTTTCTCTCGAGGAAATAAAGATCAAACAATTAATGAGAAAGTCGAAGAATTATTAGAGAAGCTAAATAAAGAGGGGTATCTAACAGAATACGGTGTCAAAAGTGTCAACCAAATAGCTTGTCAAATAGTTCGCATTTCCCAGAAAATCGGCAAAGATGGAAATTTTAGTGATGAGGATAAAAAAGAAGTAGAAAAAAAAGTACTAGAATTGCAGAAAATTTCTTCTAAAGACAACATGGATTTTCAGTATTACATTGGGAAGCTCAAAATAATTATTGAGTTGTGTCCTTTCGTTTTGTCCGATGCACAAAAATTACAGTTTCAGAACCTAATGGAGAAATTGCAAAAGGCAAATGAAGACCAAGATTTGGATGCTATAGAAAGATATTCCCAAGAAGCTGAACGACAATTAAAAGATTTACTAAATAATGATACTGATGCTTCACGTGTTATTAATATAGTAATCTATACACTAGAGGCAATTAAGATTGCTCACTATCAAGATCAAACACAAGCTAATCTCATGGAATCTAAATTATATCAGTTCTTAAGAGCAACTGAAAATGGTAATGTATCTAGTGCGGATATTTTGTTAGAGGAATTACTACCCTATATTCAATTCTGGCTTGGCCAAGATAGCGCAAAATCTAAGATTTACACGGGACTACATTCCTAATTTATCTACCCCCAGTTCATCACTCTTATCAATATGAAAACCACAAGTTGCCCAGTTTGCGGATCGTCAATGATACAAGATGGCATTTGCAAAAACTGCCAAACAAACCTGTCCACAATTTTGATGCTGGAGGAATTGCCATCCAAAATAACAGCAGGACTATCCTCAAAAGGAAAAAAACCCTCACTTGATCAGCTTGGCCTGGGTTTTCTAATTTTATTAGTGGGGATGGGAGTTGCGGGGTTAGTGAACTCCTTATCATTTCAACGACAATCACCCATTATTCAAGTTCAAAATCAACCCACGATCCAGCAGTCCAGGAAAAAATCTACCTCTCCCAAGCCAATCTCTAGAAAACCTCGGCAAAAGGGTTGTGGAGGCTTCTATTATACCGTACGTAGTGGTAACTCCTTATCCCTAATTTCTTCGCGTTTTTACGGAAACCCAAGTCTGTTCAAGGCTATCATCAAAGCTAATCCAGATTTAAGAAACCGGGAAAATAATCTTTATTTAGGTGAGCAGTTATTTATTCCAAATCGCCAGGAGTCTTGTCCATGAAATTAATTACACACCTGCTTAAATCCATATTCGGCTTTTTTGCGAAAGTGATTTACTTTTCAAGAACTTTTCTTGATAAAGTCTCTCAATCTAAGTTAGAAGCCAAAAAAATTGAGTCAATGGCTGAAAATCAACAGGTTACTGAATTTAAGAACCTAGAGCAAGCGATCAACTTATCAGATAAAATAATTAACAGCTGGTCACAACAATCATCTTGGTTTGAAGTAATATTACGACAATTACTAGGAATTAATTTTCTGATAAAGGAGACCGAACAGCAAAAAAATAGACTTATCGAGGCTAATGAAAAATTCTCCCGCGCTAAAAATATTGAGGCATCCTGTTGGGACAATCCTGATGAAGGTGAAGCATTGTCAAAGGCTAAAATTCTATATTATAACTGCTACACTCTGGTAAAAAACCATAGCTTTATACAAGCTGCTAATCGATGCGAACAACAAATAAGAAAATACCAGCAGTTCCATAATTTTGTGGGTCAAGCCAGGGACTTAATTAGCAAGTGGAAATTTGAGGAATCACTAAGAAATTTACGAAATGCTGAAGAGTTGTTCCCAACAGTGTCCCTGCAAAAAGAGATTGAATCTTGCTTACTGCAACTTGAGTTAGAAAAAGAATTCGAGATAACCAAGAAAGAAGTTTATAAATTAGCTGAAGAGAAAAAATTTCAAGAAGCACTTGACAATCTGGAACAGGTGATGATTAACTTCCCTTGCCCTGACGGCAAGGAATTACGTGCAAAAATAGATCAAATTATCCAGGCTAAAAAACATTTTAAAGAGGGCCTTATTGCCGAAAAAGAGGGGAATTTAGTTAAGGCAAAAAATGAATACAAAAAGGCCTTGGATTTTTTACCACAGTTGGAAGAATGTAATATTCGTTTAGCAATTCTGGAAGTTAAATCTCAAAAATGGCAGGAGGCAGTTTCACAAGTTCAATTTTCAGTAAATGAAAGAGCAGCCTATATTAGAGGTTTTGCCTATGCCCAAGAGAGTAAATGGAAACAGGCTGAAAAAGAGTGGAATTTCATATCTGATATTGACAATAAATCCTTGTGTTTGATGCTCGTTAGATGGCACAGACTAGTAAAAATTCAGGAAATACAGGAGTTGGTTGATACAGAAAAATTTGAGCAAGCTAAGTTAGCCAGCGAATCATTTTTAGATTTATTTGGTTCAGATGACTTGGTGAGAAGAAATCTTGATGGACACATTCAGCCTACTGTGAACCGACTCCTAGAGAAGTCTCTCTGGGAGAGTGAAAAATGGTGCGAAATAAGTAAAAAGATGGAAGAAAATTGGCTGCAACATCATAACATACAATCTTTGCATAATTGGGCTGTGGCTTCCTATTATTTAACTCAAATGGAACCGGATAAACTATTTGATTTAATTACTCCCTGGTTTGCTGCTTTGGCAAATATTCACCAAGATCCCTCCTTACAAAATCTATCCTGGGTGACAAGTGATAAAGTTAACCTACAAGAGGTATTCTTAGACTTACAACAAATACTCGACCAATTAATCGACCAGGTGAAAGATAAAAACATTGAAGAATACTTGCGATTGCTGGATCACTTTCGTTTAGAAGTTACTAGTCTCGAATCTATGGGGAGTCCACCAATGTCTGGAGTGAAACTCAATAACCTCTTTTTACCTCCCAGTTGCTATAAGCACTTTATATCTAGGCTACTAGATCATTCTTCCTATTCCATAGAAAAACTATATACGGGACTCCCACAAGAATCGCTTTATACGGATTGGGGATTAGCAGTAACAGCTTGTTTGGAGGGAGATGTAGAGCGAGCCATTCAAATTAAACCAACAAGTAATCCAAAAACGGACGCGGAAAAATATGGGTATCAATTTGTTTCTTATCATCAGGGGTGTCATTATCTTGGTAGAAAGTGTTGGCGTGAATCAGTAATTCCTCTTAAAGAGGCTAAACCCCTAATTGCACTATCTTCTGAAAAATCTATGAGCATAGATAAACTTTGTCAAAAACAGCGTAGAGAAATTGAGACTTTGCCTGAACATCTTGAGTTTGGTGAATTTTGGCATGATCTCTTACAAAGTAATTCTTCCAAACTGTATCTGAGTGAATATAAAGCCGAGGAGGTTGTGGAAAGAATTAATAAGAAAATAACTACTCATAATCAGGGATTGCAAGAACTAAGAAAGATTAATAGTATTTATCCGGATAATCCTGTAGTGGATGATTACATTAATAGAATTGAATTCGACTTAGAACTAGAAATAGTACTTCAAAAAATGGAAGCCGGCGATTTTATAGAAGCACTAAATATTGCCAAAAAATCACGTCATCAAAAAATCAAAACTTCCTTAGTGGATATTTCCTCACGAATACTTAAGGATATTTCAAGACAGATCGAATCAGAAAAAATACTTGATCCACAAGGAAGATCAGTTCAGGCAAAAAGGTTATTAATGTGTGAGCTTGTATCTTTTATGTATAATCTTGACAGCTCTACCATCTCTTATCAAACGTACCGCGATTATCAAAATTTGCGGTCTCAGATAATTAGATCAGATTATTATTAGACAATGTTAAGGTTATCAGTACCTGTATAGCCATGGCTTAAGTTTTGTGTCATTTGTTGATTAGGAGTACAACAGATTATGTCTTCATTTCATCCCAACCCTTATAATGTTTTGGATATTACTCAAACCGCTTCAAAGGTCGAGATAATTAAAGCAGTTGCTATGGCAATGAAACTCAGAAAATATCCACTGGATACCATTGCTGCTGCTCAAAAGAGATTGACTAATTCTAAACACCGTCTTTGTGCAGACTATCTAATACCTATAGTGTCTAAAGTTGTAAGGTTTAAGCGAGCAGATTTATCCCTATTGGAAACAACTCCTCCATCTTTGGAGTTTCTACCTGATTTTGATGGAATAGATGAAGCTATGAATGATATTAACCAGTTTTTCTCTTTAGACATGTTTGAGTAATTTAAGGAGTTTTCCTCATTTATTATTTGACACATACCCGATATACATACATCACAGAACACTGAATATGTTTAAGCAATTGGTCCGATTATTACCTCGTTCTGCAAGATATATAAAAAAACTTGCATCTGATCAGTTATTAAAACCTCTTGAGTACAAGCGAAGAAAAAAATATGAAATGACTGAATCACCTCAATTTTTGGAATTGAGTGAAGAAAAACGTGAACTTGTAATTAAGGAGATCAAATCTCTCTTGAAAGAGAGAAAGGAGCTACAACAAACTATAAAAAAAGACCAAGAACAGACAAATACTGCTAATGAACAGCTCTTTTTGGAACTTTTGGGTGTATTTGATACTCTGGAATTTTTACTTAATTATTTGGGGGACAATCCGGAACCAAGTCCCAAATTTATCCAACGGTTACCAAAGCAGTTAGAAGTCCTACAAAGCAAACTTCTTGGTGTACTTGAAAGACGACAAGTAGATCCGATAGACGACTTAACAAATACTAAGCCCGATTTTAGTCTTTGTGTTGTTGTGGATCGTGAAGTACGTCACGACATAGAAGATCAGACTATTACAAAAGTTGTTAAAAAAGGATTTCGTATTCAAAATAGGATTTTACGTCCAGTTGAGGTAATTACTTCTAAATACGAACCTTAACTCTTAACTCTCTCCTTCCAATTTGACTTGAGGACTAAGTACAAATAATCTGGCAAGCGACATGTACAAATGGAGAATAGGAGACTCGAACCCCTGACCTCTGCGGTGCGATCGCAGCACTCTACCAACTGAGCTAATTCCCCTAGGTCTACCCTATTGTAACACGCTCTCCATTTTTCCAATCTTTCTGCTCAAAGGTTTCCCAAATTCGTTCCCACTCTAAATCCCTTACATGGTCTACTGTCCAGTTAGCTTGACGCTGGAGGATGTGAAAGGGGTAAGTATTAGCAATTCCCACAACTTTCATTCTAGCGCGTTTCGCCGCTTCTATACCAGCCAAGGTATCTTCCAAGGCTAAACAGTCTTCGGGTTGTAAACTTAAATCAACATTTATATCAGAATATACTTGATTAAGTCTATCCACTGCTAATAAATACCCTTCCGGTTGAGGTTTACTAGTAGCGATATCATCACCTGCAATGATCACCTGAAAATATTCTCTTATATTAGCACGTTCTAAGACCAACTCTATTTCTCGAACCAGGGCACCACTAACTAGACCCACGGGCAAATTTTGAGACCGGGCCTGTATAATTAAATCCTCTATTCCAGAATAGAGCGGTAACTGTTCCAGACTCTCTAGTTCCTTAATATATTTGTTTGCTTTATTTCGCAGCAGGTGGGTTAAATGGTCTTGACTGACCACCCTTCCACGACGCTTTAATAACTCCTCAAAACAAGCGCGATCGCTCCTTCCTAAACATCTCAAACGTTCATCTGGCTTTTGGGGTTGTAAATTTTCTTCTACCAGAATCTCATCTATCAGTTTTAAATGTATTGATTCGTCTTTAATAATTACTCCATTAAAATCGAACAGGACTGCTTTTAAAGGCATATAAAAATCTAAGTAAACATAACTAACATTCCCATTATTACAGGAATGTGTACACTAATAGGGAATACGGAACGGGTTGAGGATACAAAATTTCCCACCCAAAACATAAAATAGTAGGTTGTGGTGTGAAACTTAACACAGGAGTGGAGTGATGGATTTACGTCGGGATGCTTTACAAATTCTCAAGGAAACTAGTAGAACCTTTTATATTCCAATTAGCATTATGCCATCAGGACTACAAGAAGCTGTGGCATCAGCATACTTGTGTATGCGTGCTATTGACGAGATTGAGGACCATCCAACTCTGGAAAATCATACTAAGGGAATTTTACTACAAAGCATTAGCCAAACTCTACAAGCAGGAGTGGATGGTTTTGCAGTAGATGCTTTTTCCATGGGATTTAAGGGTTATGAAGATTCCTTACCTGAGGTCAGTGTCAGGATTAGGGAATGGGCAATTTTAGCACCAGAAAGCATTGCACCTCGCATTTGGGATGCAACAGCAGCTATGGCCGATAGAATGGCTTACTGGTCACAAATAAATTGGCAAATTAAGAATGAATACGACCTGGACCGTTACACCTTTGGCGTTGCAGGTGCAGTAGGTTTGTTACTCTCAGATTTATGGTCATGGTATGATGGAACCACGACTAACCGCATGGAAGCGATCGCCTTTGGTCGAGGGTTACAAGCAGTAAATATCCTACGTAATAATAGTGAAGACTTAACCCGTGGGGTAAATTTTTTCCCGGAGGGTTGGAATCACCAGGATCTTCAACAGTATGCTCGTCGTCATCTAGCTTTAGCGGATAGTTATACTAATAGTCTTCCTCCTGGACCCGCTCTACAATTCTGTCAAATTCCCCTGGCCTTGGCCCATGGTACTCTGGATGCACTAGCTAATGGTAAGGAAAAACTCAGTCGTCATGATGTCTATGCTCTAATCGAAAATCTCATTAATGTCAATGCAGTAGTATAAACAACCCCATCCCCCGGGTGGGGATGGATAACAAAATACCAGTCCCAAATTATTCATCCATGAACACAAATCTTTTAGGAAAAACTCTGAGCGATCGCTATGTTATTATACGCCAAATAGGACAGGGGGGATTTGGACGTACCTACCTAGCTGAGGATATGAACCGATTTCGGGAGTATTGCGTTTTAAAAGAATTTTCTCCTGTTGTCCAAACTCCGGATGCTATTCAAAAAGCTCAAGAACTCTTTGAAAGGGAAGCTACCGTACTTTATAAGTTGGAACACCCTCAAATACCTCGATTTCGGGAATTATTGCCTATTAATCTCGAGGGAAAAGAATATCTATTTTTAGTCCAGGATTACGTTCAAGGAACAACCTATAGCTCTTTACTCAACACTCAACAACAACAGGGGGTAAAATTTTCTGAAACTGCAGTTCGTCAACTCTTAGAACAAATTCTGCCAGTTTTGCAATACATTCACAGCATGGGGGTGATTCATCGAGACATTTCCCCTGATAACTTAATTCTAAGAAGTTCCGATCAGTTGCCAGTACTAATTGATTTCGGAGGAGTAAAACAAGTTGCTGCAAATTTGGCTTCTCAGTATTACCAATCCGGTCAAAATACTCCCATTAGTGGCACCTTATTAGGCAAAGTGGGATTCGCACCACCAGAACAAATGCAAACAGGTTTAGTTTACCCTCATAGCGACCTATATGCTTTAGCTGTGACTGTTTTAGTATTACTTACAGGTAAAATGCCCCAGGAAATAATTGATACTCAAACCTTACAGTGGCAATGGCGACGAGAAGTTAGACTCAGTCCACTCCTAGGTCAAGTTTTAGACCGCATGCTCTCCTATAAACCAGGCGATCGCTATCAAACAGCTAATCAGGTTTTAGATGCTCTTAACTACCAAAGGGTGAGTTCTCCTATGTCTGGGTCGCTCACTAGTCAAACAATGGCAATTTCTCAACCATCTACACCCATTACCTCCACACCTGAAACCACAGGTGTTTGGACCACAACTAACATAATGATGGTTACTATGGCTATATTCACCAGTGCAGGACTATTATGGTGGGGGTTTAATAATCGTTATCAGCCAACTGACACCCCCAGTGTCACATCTCCCACACCCACCACTACACCCTCTGTAGATCCCACCGCTAATTACTCCCCAGAAGAAAAACAACGTAAGCAAAAACTGCGCGATCGCCTGGAAGAACTAAACATCAATTCTAGGTTCTTTAGCAATTTGGTGAATCAGGTATTTTGGGAAAAAAACCCCAGTCTAACAGGAAGAACTCTTAGCAGCGAACCGGAGGATGAAAGTTTACGGAAAGAATGGGATAAAACTGCCATGGAAGTTGTGGAAAAACTTGCTATCCTCAGCGAAAACTCACGTAGACAGCTAGGAACTTATACATCATCCACTCGACAAAAATGGCAAATGGTAATTAACAGCAAAAACGTTAGTAGTAATGCCCTATATGACCTAGCTGATGCTGCTCTTTTACGTATTTTTCCTGAGCAAAAGGGTAAGAATTTTATTTCCAAACCTCTCGGTCAAGTTTGGCAGGGATTTGCCAACGATAGACTCAATGACATCATGGAAAACACGGCCTGGGAAAAAATAGTATTGGATCCTGGTAATACAAGTAAAATGGCTAGGGGAACTCTAGATCCAGGAGGAGGCAAAGTTTTCATTGCCAAATTGGTTAAAGACCAAAATATGCAGGTGCAACTGGATGCAAACACGGAGGTTTTACTGTCAGTTTATTCTCCATCTGGTAAGACAAAATTTTTGCAAGATTCAAAATCGCGTCAACTCTCCCAAATATTACCAGAAAGTGGATTTTATGAATTTGTTGTAGTTTCCACAGCATCAAATCCTGAAGACTACGAATTCTCTCTTACCATAGAAAATCCTCCTGCACCAGAACCCATAGAAACCCCCACCCCTGAAATTACCCCGGAAACCACTCCAGAAGCTGTTCAATAAAAATATCAACATCAACAAATGGTTTCATAATTATGAACAAAATCGTGGGAAAGGATGAAAGCAAAACTGATAAAAACAACCTACCCGGTTGTCAAGAGGAAAGGATTCTTTGTCCCCATTGTAAACGTACTGCTACTAATGGAATTAAGTGTAAAGGTATTTGTGTAGCTGACAGTGACTACTGATAATCACAACTAATATTACACTCCGTCCACGGTCAGCCCTAAATAGTTGCGAACAATTTTTAAGATTCGCTCTGCTGCATGACCATCTCCAAAAGGGTTAATAGCATTTGCCATTGATAAATATGCTTGCTTATCACTTAACAACTCACTAGCAGCAGTTACAATTCTATCTGTTTGTGTTCCCACTAATTTAGCCGTACCCGCTGTTACCGCTTCTGGTCTTTCTGTAGTATCTCTAAGCACTAATACGGGTTTACCAAGACTAGGAGCTTCTTCTTGCAGTCCACCAGAGTCTGTTAACAATAAGTAAGAGCGCCCTATTGCTCCTACTAACTCCGCATAATCTAATGGTTCTGTTAAAAAAATCCGGGGGTGTTTACCTAGTATTTGTTGTAATGGCTCTCTAACAGTAGGATTTTTATGTAGTGGTAATAATAAAGCTGTGTCGGAAAAACGATCTAAAATTTCTAGGAAACCTTGAGCAATTGCTTGTAGTGGTTCCCCCCAATTTTCTCGTCGGTGAACCGTGGCTAAAATAGTTCGATATTCTCCCCACTTTAAACCGGGTATATCACAAGCTGGGTTGGCTTTTGCTACGTTCAACAACGCATCAATTACGGTGTTACCAGTCAGGTGGATTTCTCCTAAAACACCGGAATTCTGTAAATTGGTCACCGCTAAGGAGGTAGGTGCAAAATGTAATTGACTAATTTGGGAAATTAATCTTCTGTTAGCTTCTTCCGGATAGGGATTAAACAGATCGTCAGTTCTCAACCCCGCTTCCAAATGACCTACGGGAATTTGCTGGTAAAAAGCTCCTAAAGCTGCTGCAAAGGCAGTTGTTGTATCTCCCTGAACAATCACTAAGTCTATATTTAGCTTTTTATATAAAGTCTCTAAACCTTGCAAACTCCTACATGTAATATCATTAAGAGACTGTTTAGGCTGCATAATCTCTAGATCCCAATCCGCTTTCAGGTTAAACAGCACCATTACTTGTGCGACCATTTCCTTATGCTGTCCCGTAAGAATCACTTCTACTTCTAAGTCCGCAGCATTTTTAAAGATCTGAATTACTGGTGCTAGTTTAATTGCTTCAGGACGAGTACCTAAAACAATGCCAATTTTTTTAGTCATTACTTATCGAATTATTGGTCATGAAATAGTACAGCAGCCATAATTCTATCCTAAATCATTCCCATTCGTTAAAACAAAATTTTTTCCCCTCTCTTAAACACGAAAAAACCCGGCTTAACCGGGCAGATGGACTGTTTGTTAAATTTGACCTATCAAGTTGTAGCTCTAACTAAAACTCTATAAACAGAGTTTATGGCTGAAAATGAGAGTCGGGTAGATGAGCGCCTACCCTCCCTACAGGTGGCTACCGCTATTAATTGACATGTCAAACTTATATTAATCATTTGATCTCACAAGTTAAAGGACAAGAAGCATAAACGGTAGTTTGCACCCTTTCCGCATCACCATATAGCCAACTTAACCACTTAACTTCTTTGGGATGAACACTCTTAGCAGTCAAGACACCTGCCACGATTAAAACTGACATAACATTGAAAATTACTAAAGCACCTGCTACGAGTAAAACAGCGCTCGCAGGCATAACAGATTGCAAAACAATAGAGAGTAAGCAACCTACTGTAGCCATAACTACAACTAGTGGAAAACCTACTACTAACAAGCACACTGCTAATGTGAAAGTCCAAATTAAAAAGCTTTTCATCATTAACAAGGAGTACATCTTCCCTTGATTAGAGCTTTGAGCCACAACCATGATCTTTCCTCCTAAAATTACACAGCAAGGTTTAAAGTTGAATTTCAGTTTTGCTCAATTCTTGAGATCACTGTTTTCATTCAGTGAAATTCAGTATATAGAACCTGAAGAAAAAGATGAGCATTTCTTTATTAATCTTTACACTTAATTTTTCGTAATCATGGATTTGATGCCCAAAACGGGTTTGGTTCACTACTCCAGTAATTCCCCATATATCCCTGGATATATAACTTTGGGAATAGCAATGCCCATGGATCTTACCCAAAATCTGTCTTCTAACTTGCTTAACATTTCTTAACAAAAGTCTCCTTATCTCTCATAATTGAAATGAGAAATAAAAGGCTAGTAGTGACCTATAATTTAGGTAACGCGGTTCCACAAAAATAAATGCTCTGCATTGACAGTGACCAGTGTTAATAACAAACAACAGGTATTAACTAAATTTAATGAGTATTTATAACTTAGGTACAAATATAGATAAACCATCTTTACCTCAAGTGTTTAAAGGGATTGCCTTGTTTACACCGGGGGGAGATTTAATTTACTGTATTGATCCGAGTAAACAGAAGCGATGGCATTTGCATTTGTGTGGGGTCTTGCAGCAAATACTGAATCTATCAGAACCTCCCCATTTTTTAGTTCCTTGTTATACAGCTACAATTGATAATTGGTTAAATCCACGTACACAAAAAATACAGACATTTGCGGAGGCTTATCCTGCGGTAATGAGCTATCAGCCAGTATTGGGAGCAATTTTTGGGACAGGAAATGAAGTGTGGCAAAGGTCACCTTGGCGAGAGGATGTATGTGATCCCATGGTAATAGAGAGTTACCGTTCAACCTTTCCCCAATTATGGGAGGATCACGATTTGATTGTGCGTTTAGATAGTATGTCCATGCCTTATTCACAGAAGCATGTCAATCAAAAACAGATAATACAGAATCATGAAGTTTATGTTTTACGTTTATTTGTTGCTGGTCATAACATATCCACTGAAAGAATTTTAGAGAAACTACATGAATTATTAGAAGAGTACTTGGGGGTTCCTTACACTCTCAAGGTAATTGATGTTTTAACACATCCGGAGCAAGCGGAGATAGATCAGGTTTCAGCCACACCCACATTAGTTAAGATTTGGCCTCATCCTGTTCGTCGGATAGTTGGTAATTTGGATAATGTGGAAAAGGTGTTACAGACCCTGGGTAAAAAAGATAATTTTTAGGAGGGGGAAACCAATCCTTGGCAAATAAGTATTATAATGTATAAGTGATATAAACATCTTAACCTATTTAAAACTACAAAAGTATGTATTTTACCTGGCTTGACAGTAACAGTTGGCTATTAGAAATTGGGGGGTGGCGCATTCTTTTAGATCCCTGGTTGGTAGGAGATTTAACCTTTAATAATGTAGATTGGCTATTCAAAAGTTATCGCCTGCAGGATCGTCCCATACCAAACAATATAGACTTAATTTTGTTATCTCAAGGTTTGGAAGATCATGCTCATCCACCGACTCTTAAACAGTTAGATAGACATATACCTGTTCTGGGTTCCCCCCAAGCAGCTAAGGTGGTAGAGAAATTGGGATATTATCAAGTGAAGACTCTCCATCACGGTGAAAGTTTTACCTTAGAGGACACTTTAAATAGCACCTTAAAAGACCAATTAGAAATTAAAGCTCTTCCTGGCTCTCCTGTAGGACCCAATGTGAGAGAAAATGGTTATGTGATCCGAAATATATCCAATAATGTGGGTCTATATTATGAACCACATGGTTATCATTCATCCGCACTTGAAGAATTGAGTCCAGTGGATGTAGTCATTACACCTATAATTAATTTATCTTTACCTCTCCTAGGTCCAGTAATTAAAGGTATGAATAGTGCTTTGGAAGTTGCCAAATTGTTAAAACCCCAAATTATGCTCCCTACCGCTGCTGGTGGAGATGTGTTCTTTGATGGGATATTAAGTAAGGTATTACAAGCAAAGGGGAATGTGGCAGAGTTTAAGGAGTTATTAGAATTAAATAGTTTATCTACACAGGTAATTGAACCTAAACCTGGAGAAAGGATTTCCGTTTAGGAGGATATGGACTGGATTAATTTATTGAGATCCCTACAGTCAGATTTTATTAAAAGATTAAATTCTGGTTGTTTATTAAATTGTGAAATACCAGGAAGTCATAGTGAATTAACCATTATTTCCGGACAAAGACTGAAATCTCTGAGGGAATTTTGCTGGTCCATGGCGGAAAAGTATAAGCGTACCTCTACGGTGCGCGATGTGTTTATTAGTAATCTCAAAGGTAAATTAGGTGAAGAAGTAGTTAAAGAAAGATTAGCAGATTTTATCACTGAGGTTGATTATGAAAAGCGTTTAGGTGGGGATGGTAAAAGTGATTTTACCGTCACTGCACATCCCTGGATTGGGATAGAAGTTAAATCTCGTCACGGGGATTTTGATAAGGTGAGATGGTCTGTGAGTTCCCAAGAGGTAGGAAAAAATGCAGTTATTGTTTGTATTTTAATTCGGGAGGAGGTGACGGAAGCTCAGTCCGCATATCATCTTTTTTTAGCTGGGTTTCTCCCGACAAAAATGATTAAGTTAAAAACTGGCAGAATTTCGTTTGGTATTGATCAGTTGTTATATGGTGGAGGTTTATTAGCATATTTAGAAGATTTACCAGCCATGATTAGTAATGGCATTTCTCAAGAGGTAATTTCATCTAATACAAACGGTTTATACAACTCACACAATTTACCAGCACCAGATATGGGGAGAGATGTGGTGGAGTTTTATGTGAAATTGGGGGATAAACATTTTGATGATGGTGACTATATTGTGGCAATTAGTAATTATAGTCAAGCATTACAAAACAATAAAAAAAACAGTTATTACCAAGGGGAACTCCAAGCTGAACTTAATCTCAGCCATAAATATACTGATAATATTGGTAATGTTGATATTTATGCCTACTATAAACTTGGTTTAGCCTATTATCAATTAGGTGATTATAATATGGCAATTTTCAACTATAACCAGGTAATCAAGGCTAATGTAAATCATAGCAATGCTTACAATAAAAGAGGTTTAGCCTATTATAAGTCACGTAATTATCACAGCGCCATAGAAGATTTTAGCCAGGCGATTTCTATTAACCCCGAATTGGCAATTAACTACAAAAATCGAGCCGAAGCTCGTTATTTAATAGGAGATTATCAAGGAGCAACAGAAGACTATAGTCAAGCAGTTAGTATTCATCCCGATTTGTTAGATCAACCAATATTGGTAGGAGATCTAGGAGAATTGTTTAACATTAAATGCCATGATGAAGTTATTTATAAAAATCGAGCCGATCATCTCTATCAGCTGGGAGCATACGAAGAAGCACTAGAAAACTATAATCAGGCGATCGCTCTAAATATTAACTATGTAGATGCCTATTATCAACGAGGTCAAATCTATTTTAATAGGGGAATATATGAAGCAGCGGTGGATGATTTTAGCATGGTTATCAAAACCCAACCCAACTACGGTGATGCATATTATTATAGAGGTAAATGCTGGTTAATTATGGGAAATAAACAGACAGCAAGTGGAGATTTTAAAAAGGCGGCGGATATATATTGGCAAGATGGTAGGTTAGCAGAATACAAAGAAACCCAAGCCATAATCTTAGATGTAGAAATCGAACAATCCTTGGATATTCTAGATTTCTGATGGATTTTTAACAAATTTTTCCACTGGATAAAAGACTGGAATTTTTTTAAAAACCCCCTTTTTAAAACCTGACCAGTTTCATGATAAGTAGGTGGGTGGAATTAAAGAACGTAGGTTGAGTTTAATACGAAACCCAACGCCTCCATGGGTTACCCTACTACTAACCCATCCTACAAATAATTGTGCCTCCCTACTTACTAGCATGATAATATAGCTCAAGTATCCTTATTTTTAATCTGACCATCAACAACCCACCGCTCTCCAGGAGGGATGAAATATGATTCCACATCTACAACAATTATTAGCAACTCAAGATTCGGTTATTTCTCAACTATTGAGGTTTAACCTATACGGACTCAAGGAAACATTAGGACAGGCTAAAACAGCATATCCCGCAGATCCAGGCTATGATTTATGTTCCCAGGTCATTGGGGAAATTGATGGTCTTTTACAGTTGAATTCAGTTGGAGAGTTTGAAGATGTTGAACTCCCAATCCATGATTCCACATCTGGTCAATTACTTACAGAATTAGGGGAAATTTTTAATTCTGATTTAGAGGTCAGGTTTTACTTGGGGGACCAACCCTTACACAGTGATAATGACTGTGATCTCTGGAATGAAATTCACCACAAGTTGCTGCGCTTACCAGAAGATTTGGCTACAATCTGGAAAAACCGCTCTCTGGAAATTGCCAAAAAACTGGGTGCCCTGGAAGATTATGTGCATCTTCGTTATTTACCCTTTGTGCGCGATGAAATTATTTATCCCGGTCTAAATGGCACAATCGTCTCTCCCGGACTCTCTTTGTCTAAAAAAGCTTTGCTCAAATCAGACCTGGCTCAATTACATAACTCCGATAATTGGCATTTTTTAACCGGTTTCCTCTCCTTATATACTAGTTTCATTGATATCGACCCAGACCTACATCACGCCCTAAAAAGTGTCTTTAGCTTTGATGTTATCTCTTTTCAATCTCATCCCGAACAAAAGCAATTATATCTGGAATCATTTAGCGATCGCCTGCAACGTCACCAAAAACTTAATGATGATTCCAGCAGCATCATCAATTTACGCAGTTGGCTAGATCTAGATGAAGCAATACATTCTCTAGTATTTGTCCCCCCAGCAGAAAGATATTCCTGGTGGGGAAAACTACAACAAGAATCAAGACGTATACTCAAAAAAATGGCTGATCAAGCTACGAAAGCAGGTAATAACATCAAGATCAAGCAACTATCAGGACTATATGCTGATATTTGCCAGTACACTAAGGATGATTTACAACTAGAGGATGGGGGAACTCCAGGAGAGGTTCTATCTTGCCTTCGCTTATACGCAAAAATAAATGAGGAAGAATATCCAGGAAGGGTAATATATAGAGCTTGTTAAAACAGGGATTTTTAACCCACTCATCCAGTTCTAAAATTCAGAAGAATGATTTTTTGAGCTTTGAGTGATAAAGACATCAATTCAAAACTCAAAATTTCATTCAACTACATGGCTATGGCTTTAAGCCATTTGATTTTCAATTGCCCAGCGTGCTAGCTCAGTACGATTATGCAGGTTAGTTTTACCTAGCATATTAGATACATGGCTTTCAACCGTACGTTGACTGACATTTAATTCCTCAGCAATTTCCCGATTTGCTAAACCCCTAGCCACAAATTGAACTACTTTTAGTTCCGTGGGGGTCAATTGAACATCAAAAGGAACTTGGATGCGAGAACCAGGTTCCCCTACCTTGGTTTGATGTTCTTTCCAGCGACTGGTTTGCTTGAGTGAGGATTCTACTTGGGCCACAAGTTCTTCCGGTTCAAAGGGTTTGACCATATATACGTCAGCTCCCTTATTTAACCCTTTTACCCTATCCGCACTTTGTCCTTTCGCTGACAGAAAAAGAACGGGTACCCAACTAGTCCGCTCGTTTTGTCTCACCTGTTCAACAAAGGTATAACCGTCCATTTCTGGCATCATCACATCACAGATGATCATATCGGGAATATCCTGTTCTAAAACACCTAGAGCTGTTCGCCCATTTTCAGCTGTTAGAACGTCATATCCCCTAAATCCTAGATAGTCTCTGACTAGCAGAATTAAATTAGGATCGTCATCAATCAGTAAAAGTCGTTTTTGGTCTTTCATGCTGAATTCTTTTATAGCGTTGGCATTTTTCGCGCTTAGATCCTTCCCGGGATGGGATGGAGGAGCTTCTTTCCACCTAACTCATTCCTGTTGGTTGTGGTTTGGGAGGGTGGTTGTTACTCCTTACATAATACTAGTAACTTAATGACAAAGGTCTAGTAAGGATACGGAGAGCAAAAGTATTTATAATGCGCTATTATATTTTCCTTTGCCAGAAGCGGGTGCAAGAATCTGATTCAATCATTTTGACAAGTTCAGTGTTGAGCCAAAGATGATTTTTACAACCCTACCCGCATTTCTATTAGGTTACTATTGCCCATACAATATCCAAGTTTTAGCGTTGAAGTTAAATCACACAAGAAAATAAAATTGGAGAACCGATTTTACATTTCTATATTTGTTTAACTCTTGCTAAAGGATTCACCTTTAGTGGTTGAACGCCACAACTCCCTATCCTCTCGGCAGTTAACGCCTCTGAGGAATACATTCTAATTATGTTCAGGCTACTATTGAGGTCTGCATTAATAACCTGACCATTAGCGGATCTAAATAATCCTCGATGTAATCGTTCCCCCAAGTATTTTTGATGTTTTGCTATGGGTTCAAAATCCCAAGCAGAGCACTTGCTGGTATATGCCTCATTAACTGTGATTAGTTCAATCTGTGCTAGTCGGCATTTATGTTCCAGTATATCAATGAGTCTACTATGGGGTATTGGCATAAAGTTGTGTCTCTTGCTTGTACCCATCCTAGTCTCTTTTTCCCATTCATCGTTCTTTCCCACTACTAAGGTTTTAATACCATTAGACTTGAGATAATTGATTACGATAGAGGAGGTCTGATGAAGATAGTTATCTAATCGGTTATGATGTTTGGTGGTTATCCCACCCAATCTTTGACTAGGTTGACTCTCAGACTCATAGGATCCTATTAGATCCAGCTTTCTGTTGAACAGTCGATTGAGGGATTTTAACGGTTTACCATTCACCAATAAAGGTCTAATAGTTGAACTATTAGTTGTTAAGGCAACCAGGTTATTAACTCCTAGGTCTATACCAGCTATAACTCGTGTAGACCTAGTTGTAGGCTCTTGCGCCTCATAAATGAATTTGAGGAGATATGAGCCATTATTCCTGGGAATAATCATGGCTTCTACCAGTTTTCTAGCCTTACCAATGGAATCGTTCACATCACCCTCAAATAGACCCTCAAATAACTGGCACATTCCTTGGACCAGGGATGGTTGATCCATGGTTAGACAACCCTGATATACATTGTATACGACAATTGGAAAGCGTCCCTTAATTTTGTGTTTGTAATTGGGAATTTTTGGTGGATCCACATATTTAGATGGATTAGCTTGCCAATCTTGCCAAGATCTGATATAATTTTTCCACCTTTGTAATGCCTGTCTAATGACTGACAAACCTCTGTGAGTAACTGCCATCTCCTGATAAGCTCTGGAACTAAACACTAAGCTATACAGCTTCCCACTAGAGAGTATCTTGCCTGTTTTAAAGAAAGACTGCCTTAGATAATAGGTACACAAATTGTAGAGATTTTTGGCTCTAAAGCAGATTAAATCACATCCCTGCCAATACTTATCATTTTTGTAAATGGGATGCGTTTTAACTAACTGCATCTAGTTTTCTCCTGCAAGTAGAATGTGGAAATTGACGAAATTTGGTTGCACCAATAGCCAAAAGTTGGGAACTCCTGTATTGTTACTCATTCAGCGATTCCTTGACTACATTTCTATAACAATTTTCCTCATTTGGAAATAAAGTTGTTCATATAAAAATATTCACTACTTACGCAACAGAACCAGACAACTAAAATAATTCAGTATTTACGCTTGATTAGCAGGTAATAAATATAGCTAAATACAGTGTAGAAAGGCAAAAATCTAGTTGATTCCGTTTTCCTCACCCATTGAGAATTTATCTGGTTCGGAAAACCGTACAGATAAGATTGTTGCCATTTGTGGTCTTTTTTCGGTAGATTAGCACTCAGGAGTTGAGAGTGCTAATCAACGACATTAAGATAAGGAAAAAATATGGCAGCAGTATCTCTAAGCGTATCCACAGTTAAGCCCCTAGGCGATCGCGTGTTTGTAAAAGTCACAGCAGCTGAAGAAAAGACAGCAGGTGGGTTATATTTACCCGACACAGCCAAAGAAAAGCCCCAAGTAGGAGAAGTAGTAGCTTTAGGACCTGGTAAGCGCAATGATGACGGAACCCGTCAGGAAATTGAGCTGAAAGTAGGGGACAAAGTACTATATTCCAAGTATGCAGGTACAGACATCAAACTGGGTACTGACGAATTTGTCCTACTTTCTGAAAAAGACATTCTAGCAGTAGTTGGGTAATAGGGGTTTAGGTAAACGAACCACCCTAAAAACCACCCCAACAAGTTGATAGTTAACAAATAAGCAATTTGAGAAGTAAACAGATTATGGCAAAGCGCATCATTTACAACGAAAACGCCCGTCGAGCTTTGGAAAAAGGTATTGACATTTTGGCCGAAGCTGTAGCTGTGACCCTAGGTCCTAAAGGACGTAACGTAGTTCTAGAGAAGAAATTTGGCGCACCACAGATTGTTAATGATGGTGTCACCATTGCTAAAGAAATTGAATTAGAAGACCATATTGAAAACACAGGCGTTTCTTTGATTCGCCAAGCTGCTTCTAAGACCAACGATGCTGCTGGTGATGGTACCACCACAGCTACCGTATTGGCCCATGCAATTGTGAAAGAAGGTCTCCGTAACGTTGCTGCTGGTGCTAATGCGATTCAGTTAAAGCGTGGTATTGATAAAGCCACAGCATTCTTAGTAGACAAGATTGCGGAACACGCGCGTCCTGTAGAAGACTCCAAAGCCATTGCACAAGTAGGCTCCATTTCTGCTGGTAACGACGAAGAAGTGGGTCAGATGATTGCAGAAGCAATGGATAAAGTAGGTAAAGAGGGTGTGATTTCCTTAGAAGAAGGGAAATCCATGACCACAGAATTAGAAATCACCGAAGGTATGCGTTTTGATAAGGGTTATATTTCCCCTTATTTTGCTACCGACGCTGAGCGCATGGAAGCAGTATTTGACGATCCTTATATTCTTCTTACCGATAAAAAGATTGCCCTAGTACAGGATCTAGTACCCGTATTAGAGCAAGTAGCGCGTCAAGGCAAGCCCCTAGTCATCATTGCTGAAGACATTGAAAAAGAAGCTTTAGCTACCCTAGTAGTTAACCGTTTACGCGGTGTACTGAATGTAGCAGCAGTAAAAGCTCCTGGGTTTGGGGATCGTCGTAAAGCCATGTTAGAAGATATTGCGGTTCTAACTGGTGGACAAGTAATCACCGAGGATGCTGGTTTAAAACTAGAAAACACCAAACTAGATAGTTTAGGTAAAGCGCGCCGCATCACCATTACCAAAGACAACACCACCGTTGTAGCTGAAGGTAATGAAGCTGAAGTAAAAGCTCGTTGCGAACAGATCCGTCGTCAAATGGATGAAACCGAATCTTCCTACGACAAAGAAAAACTGCAAGAGCGTCTAGCCAAACTTTCTGGTGGTGTAGCAGTAGTCAAAGTTGGTGCAGCTACAGAAACCGAAATGAAGGATAAGAAGCTGCGTTTAGAAGACGCTATTAATGCTACCAAAGCAGCTGTAGAAGAAGGCATAGTTCCTGGTGGTGGTACAACCCTAGCTCACCTAGCGCCCCACTTAGAGCAATGGGCCAACAGCACCTTAAACAGCGAAGAGTTAACAGGTGCTTTAATAGTTGCTCGTGCCTTACCTGCTCCTTTAAAGAGAATTGCAGAAAACGCCGGACAAAACGGTGCTGTAATTGCTGAGAGAGTGAAAGAGAAAGAGTTCAACGTAGGGTTTAACGCTTCTACCAACGAATTCGTTGACATGTTAGCTGCGGGTATTGTAGATCCTGCGAAGGTAACCCGTTCCGCACTGCAAAATGCTGCTTCCATTGCTGGTATGGTGCTAACAACCGAGTGTATTGTGGTTGACAAACCAGAGCCCAAAGAAGCTGCTCCTGCTGGTGGTGCTGGTATGGGTGGTGGAGACTTCGACTACTAATCCCTAATGTAGGGGAAGGTTTCACACCTTCCCCTAGTTATGATTTAAGCAATATTAGCGAGATAGCACCAGATTACTAGTTAATGTAATAGCCAAATCCTGTTCTGGGCGTAGAACAAACACATCAGCCTTATTTTTTCTCAGTAACACACTAGCCAAAGCACCCGCTGCTGCACCACCAATAGGTTCTAAAACCTCCACCTTTTTATTACCAGTGACCAGAGCGATTAGAGTTGCAGCACCAGCACCAATAGCAGCATCGGTTAAAATTTGACCGGTGTCACTCCCCTTAGTGATGGTTTCTGTTTTGGTGATAGTTCTAGAATTAGCACTAATTGGTTGTGTTTTGCCATTAGGAAGCACCAATTCCGTTGCGACAAACCTTACCCCCCTTCTATTGTTACCTCTCAAGTTAACCGGTGTCAATTCTCCTGTGACCTCACTATTGACAGGAATCAAGATATTTCTATTACTATCCATAATATCATTAGCTATTCTCAGGGTGAGGGGTATTCTTTCCCCCGGTTGGAGAATTATTTTTTCTTTTTCATAGGTTACAGGTAGGGTCACATTAGCTGGAATCGTAATCGTGCGTGGTTGGTTAAAATTAAATTGTGCTTGAGCAGGATTAGGGATGAGCCAGGGAATAACAGCACCTGTGTTAATGGCTATGGCCATTAATGCAGCACCAGTTGATTTCCAAGTTATTAGACCACTCATAAGATATTACCAATAATTGTCTTGGATAGTATGACCTAATCCTGGCAAAATAGGTTCCAAATAATAACCCGCCCTAGGGCGGGTTATTAGAGTTTAACAGGTTACTAAGTCAATGTTGAGCTTAGAATCTGAAGGTAGTACGTATTGTACCTACAAGGATATTGGGGTTATTTTTGTTGTGTTCGGGATCTAGGATCACTAACACACCTGGGGTAATGAGAACATTGTCGGAAACCTTGATTTTATACAAACCTTCTAAGTGGAAGGAAGTATCAGTTTCTCC
>Ga0169931_10003271_pt1 | contig 25786 bp, 26 predicted proteins | sample Kivu_15m_20L_FD_129675 | JGI IMG/M metagenome (GOLD analysis project Ga0169931, IMG submission 129675) | Freshwater microbial communities from Lake Kivu, Western Province, Rwanda to study Microbial Dark Matter (Phase II) - Kivu_15m_20L... | ecosystem: Environmental > Aquatic > Freshwater > Lake...
CGGGCTTCTGCATCCATTCTAGCAAAAATGGCATCGGCTTCACCTTTTGCCAACCGACGTACCCTTTCCGCTTCGGCTTCGGCTTCAATAATGGCTCTTTCCTTAGCAATTTCAGCTGGCACAATCACATTGGCATTTTGAGTGGCCCGTTCACGTTCCGACCTGGCCTTTTCAGCCATCTGTTCAGCCTCGTATGCTTGCTCCAGCGCTTTAGCCGATTGCACCTTTTCGGCAGCAACCGCCCTTCGAAGCGCTTCGGCTTCACGCTCTCTTCGTTCTGCTTCAGAAGCAGCAATTGTTATTTTGGCAGCATTTTCTCCCTCCACGGCGATGGCATTTGCCTCAGATGCTTTGATTCGTGTATCTCGTGATGCCTCTGCCTTACCGATGGTTTCATCGCGGTCGGCATTGGCTACGCTAATTTCCCTGTCGCGATTGGCATTGGCGATACTAATGTCTTTGTCGCGAACGGTCTCAGCAATACGTATTTCCCTGTCGCGATCAGCTTCAGCCTTACCAATTTCGCCGAAACGATCCTGCTCTGCTACGCTCTTTTTAGCTTCGTTAATGGCTTTAGCTGCTGCTTCTTTACCTAGTGCCTCAATGTATCCCGACTCATCTCGTAAGTCGGTTACGTTTACGTTTATTAGCTTGAGACCAATCTTACGAAGTTCAGAATCCACATTGGTGCTTACGTTGGCAAGGAATTTATCCCTATCGGAGTTAATTTCCTCAATGTCCATGGTTGCGATAACCAGTCGTAACTGTCCAAAAAGGATGTCCTTAGCCAGTTCCTGGATGTTTTCCATGCTTAAGCCCAACAAACGCTCGGCTGCATTCATCATGCTATCAGGTTCGGTAGAAATAGCAACCGTAAAACGGCAGGGCACATCCACACGAATATTCTGCTTACTTAAGGCATTGGTTAGGTTGGTTTCAATGGAAAGTGGAGTTAAATCTAAAAAGGCATAGCTTTGAAAAACCGGCCAGATAAAGGATGCGCCACCATGTATGCATTTGGCCGAAGAGCCCTGTCCATCAGGCCTACGGCCTGTTTTACCGTAAACAACAAGTACCTTATCAGAGGGGCAACGCTTGTATCGTGAAAGAATTGCAGCAAAAGTGACAAACAGAACGACTGCAAAAAGAATTATAATAATTAACTGTGTCATAGGTGATTCAGATTTTTTCGACTATTAATAGATTGTTGCTTACACTGACGACTTTTACTCTTGATCCTGTAGGTATTCTCTCGCCTGTTGTTCCGGCGTCTAACTCGCGCAATGTGCCCTGAACACTTACATGCACCTTGCCCCTGCCACTGTTGTTTTCAGGAATACTTAAATATACTTCGGCCTCCCGGCCGATGGCGTTCCTGATATCAAGATTTCCACTTTGTGTCATTTTACTAAGCCAGCGAAACATATACATGACTAAAATGACGAGCACGGTTCCGGTAATAGCACCGGCTATGGTGGATCCGGCCTTTCCTAAGGCCGGATAGAATGCAATTCCTCCCCAACCGAGCCCCAGGAGAAAATTTACAAAATTGCGCAGGGTGAATAATTGAAAAGGAACAGAACCAGGGGCATCGGTATCGCCCGGAGCACCCAGATCGGATGTCGAATTAATGTCGCCAGAAAAATCGGCCGAAACATCCGGATTTCCGTCCATTCCAAGAAATGTGGCAAACATTTGAATAACGAAAAACACCGATGCCGGTAGGGCGATTGACCAAAGTGTTTTTTCAAAGATGTCGAGAGAATTCCACCAGACTTCCATTGCTTTAATTTATTGTGGTGAATTTATATAATTAAACATAATACTACGGTGCTGAAAGAATTATTTTTCTGCAACGACTTCTCTCAAACGCCCCTCCCTGGCTGCGATGTCCTGCTTCAATATACGGCACATTTCGCGGTAAAGCGCCGGCATTTCCTTACTGAATTGAATGGCGTCCTCAAAATAATGTTCAACACAAACCGCCCAAAATTCCTGAATGTTGGTAGAAGCATACTCGCGCAAATAATGATTTGATTGCGAATTTTTCATGCTTTCAAAATAAGGAATAGCATGGCGCATCCAGCGACCAAACTCCTCCCCTTGCGTGTTCTTTTCAAAATAATCCAAAAACAATGCATGGGCTAGCTCGTGAAGCAATAAGTTAATTTTATCGTCTTGTATTTTAATTCCCTTTTCAGCATCCGGCCAGGAAACCAAAATAACTCCCAAATGGTAAACCGTTAGCCCCTTCAGGTATCGTTCAAACAAACGGGAATAAAAAACATCAGGGTAAATCGCAATGCGGGTGAAATGAGGAAAACTAAAATCTTTATACCCAAAAGTAATTTGAACCATCAGTGCTCCAACAATAAGCATCATGTCCTCATTGACGATGAGACCTTCTCGACCAATAAAATATTTATGTTTAAGCATGATGCGCAGCCTCACCCGAAAATTATAGGACTCTTTTGCTGACAGAAGATTATAAAAAGGGATTTCTCTTTTTAAAAACTGATCAAGAGCAACCATGCTATAGTTGTTCTTGAACATGAGGTATTTTCGATTATTCTGGTAAAGCTGAAGCTCTCTTCTTTGGCCTGAAAAGGGACTATTTACATAAATACGGAATTTTTCAGGCTGGCTATAAACCTTGTAAATATAAATAACCAATAAAATAACGAATACGGACATCGCCCACCAGCATTAAATTGACGAGAACAATTTAATTGAATAGGCCATTCATGAATGATCCATTGAAAAATAAATATTTGTTTTCACCGAATCTATTCATGAATCATTCAAATCAAAACTTTAAGTAAAATTTACTCCGGCTCTGGTTTCCGAAATTTAGCCGAATGCAAGAGAACGGCCCGGGGCAAGTTCTGCCGGAGCTTGCTCTGTTGCCCCAAACTTTTTCATGGTGTTGATATGACTCATAACGGCATCCGTAAACGAATGAATGTTGTTGTACGGAATCCCGAATTCATGGCATCGTTTCTCTACAATTTTACTTATTGCAGGATAATGTACGTGACTGATTTTAGGGAATAAATGATGCTCAATTTGAAAATTCAAGCCACCTACAAACCATGAAATTACCTTGCTGTGGGTAGCAAAATTGGATGTTGTGCGCACCTGATGTATAGCCCAGGCATCGTTAATGGTTAGTTTTCCATCTAAGTGACTTGCGTCTGTAAACTCAGTGTTTTCAACCACATGAGCCAATTGAAAAACAAATGACAAAGTAAGACCCATGGCGGCGTTCATTAAGAAATAGCCGATTAGAAAAGGTCCCCAACCTAGCATCATCACAGGAATTGCAATGTAAAATACGATGTACAATACTTTTGTTGCCCAAAAAATGATGTGTTCCTGCATAGGAAAATTATTGATCCTGGTTCCATTAATTTCCTTCTTAAAGTACTTGTCCATATCGGTCACCAATGCCCATAAAATGGAGGAGATTGCATACAGGGGTATCATGTAAATGTGCTGATAACGATGTATTTTCTTGTAAGGCTGTGAATAGCAATGACGCAAAACAGGCGACTTTGCAATGTCATCGTCAACACCGTCAATATTGGTATAAGTATGGTGAATGATGTTGTGTTTAACTTTCCAAATAAATGCATTGCTACCAAGCGCATTCATACTCAAGCCCATAATGTAATTTAAGTTTTTGTTGTTTGAGTAGCTTCCGTGACAGGCGTCGTGCATAACACTGAAACCAATGCTGGCGAGGAGGAAACCTAAAATTATGGATGCAACTATGGCAAGCCAAACAGGGAACACGCTAAAAATTAAAGCCAGATAAAGTAAAACACTGGCAGGAATCAAAGTCGCAGATTTAATGTACAGCCTCCAGTCCCCCACGGTATCCTTGCCTGTTGCTTGAAAATATTCTTTCACATCCTTATTAATCGCCTCGGAGAAAGAATTATCAGTATTCTTAAAACTAATTTTTTTCAAAATATCTTGTTCTTATAATCAATTCGTAAAGATAGGGATTAATCGGGCAGTGTAAAAAATCAATTTGATTTAGAGCGCCATGATTTCAGCAATTTCCAGAATGGTTTCGTTGATCTGGATATTGTGTTTTACCGCTTTCTGCAATGGAATAAAATTAATTTGACCGGCGACCTGCCCGGCCATCATCCGTGTAACTCCTTGCAGAAGAGCTTCTGTAGCTTCGTATCCCAGGCGGGTGGCCAACACACGATCCATACAAGTGGGATTTCCTCCCCGCTGGATGTGACCTAGAATAGCAACTTTGGTTTCCAGCTTATTGAATTTTTCCTGCACAATTCGAGCAATTTCAAATGCCCCTCCTGCATCATCGCCCTCGGCAACAATAATTACGTGTCCTGATTTTTGACGCTGCCAGCCTTTTTCAAGTTTGGCAATGAGCTTATCGATATGTGTTTTTGTTTCAGGAATGAGAATGGCTTCTGCCCCGCATGCAATGCCGCTTCGTAAAGCAATCAGTCCTGCATCCCGACCCATCACCTCAACAAAAAACAAACGGTTGTGAGAACTGGCAGTATCCCGGATGTTATCAACTGCGTCTACTACGGTATTGATTGCAGTGTCGTAGCCGATTGTAAAATCGGTTCCATACAAATCATTGTCAATCGTACCTGGAACACCAATGACTCTGAACAAGGGATGTTCATCGGCAAAAACATCGGCGCCTCTAAAAGATCCATCTCCACCAATAACTACCAAACCCTGAATTCCTGCCTGACGCATGTTTTCGGCAGCCTTGGCTCTACCTTCCGGAAGCATGAACTCCTTACTGCGGGCTGTTTTTAAAATTGTGCCCCCTTTTTGGATGATGTTACCTACCGATTTGGAATCAAGCTCTCGAAAATCGCCATTGATTAATCCCTGATAACCGGCAATAACACCGGTTACTTTCACCTGGTGGTAAGCAGCAGTTCTTACTACTGCTCTAATGCAGGCGTTCATTCCGGGAGCATCTCCACCGGAGGTGAGAACTGCGATGTGTTTCATGGCTGGGTGTTAATGTGACACAAAGATAGCAAATTGTTCAAAAACAATCATGGTGCATATTCCAAGGCTCCTGCATCTGGCTGGCCGTCAGCCAGACGGTCTGCTCCAAGAATGTCCAGCGTAATTGAGGGACTTTCATTAACTACAGCTGCGGCGCCCAGATTGATGGCAGGGGAGGTTTCTTTGAGTTTGTAGTTTTGCTCTTGAGCATCAACAAACTCAGGGTCCTGGTTAAACACGCAATTGCTAAAATGCAGAGGGTCATCGTTATTGATATCTTCATTATTCACCAATAAAAGTGAATTCTCAAACTTCCAGTTAAAAGCCGCATCAGGCAAGCCCTGCGCGTCCAGTTCGTTGTCGCCTTGCAAATTGCCATACACAATTCCATTTCTAAAATTAAAATTCATATCGGCTACAAACACTGTATTATCAGGCGCCTGCCTGGCATTGCTCAGGTAAACCGAGACCTCGCTTCGCACTGAGGAACTCCAGTAATTGCCGATTGTATTGTGTCTGAAATTGTAAGTGCCTCCGTTCAGGAGCACGATACCTCCGGAACCACAATTGGAAATGACATTGTTCCAGGCGTCGATGTTGTAGTTAACACCGTATATCCCGAAAAGGGTCATGTTTCTAATCCGAGTATTGCTAAGCGTAAGTTTACGTGGTAAACCCTGACCAAATTGAGGAATATCCTCAGCCTGGATACCAATATTCCCATTTTTAATGACTGCATAATTAATCAGGTTGCCTGTGCTTCCCTGGTTGATCCAGATTCTGTCCCATTGTCCTGACTCTTCCCTGTACTGAACTTCCTTGCGTACCCCTTGAAAAACAACTGAATCTTCGCGGGTACCGTTAACAATCAAACGGCCTTCTTTGTAAACCCAAATACCTGAATTATTATACAAATAAACCTGTGTTCCCGGTTCTATGGTCAATGTGCAGGCCGAATCAACCACCAAATAACCAATAATTACTTTGGGTTTTATGTTTGTCCAAACCGTATTGCATTCCACGATGGAATAATTTGGAAAGCCATTGGAAGGGAAGTTGGTGGGTCTGTAAAAATCTGCATTCCGGCCGTAGGCCAGAAGTTTGACATGTTGAATGTTCCCGTTTGTTTCAAACCGAATGCTGTCTTCTACAATAAATGGGTTCAATTCATTATTGGGATCAATGGTTACTTCAGCAAAAACAAAAGCACTGTCTTCACCTTCAATTTCCAGGTCGAGCAACTCATCCACCGGGTAACCATCAATATTCAGCCTGAAAGGCGATTGGCTTCCGCCCGATAATTTGATTTTTGAAATTCGAATTTTATCCTTGGAGTTGTTGTAAATTTTAAATCGTCGGGTAACACTGCCAAGAGTAACGAAAACAGTATCAAAATAAACGGTATCTTCTGAAAATTGAAGTTTCGAATTGCTGTTTGTATCAATAACATCCTTTCGGCAGCCTTGCTGCGAAAGCAACAGACTGACAGAAAACAGTAAAAATAAAAGGAGTCTAACAAACATCTGGAACACGTCCGAAAACGATAAAATTACATGAATATTTCGCGGGAAACCTAATTTAAATAAGCTCGCCGCTTTTGTTGAATTTAAGCTTAAGCCTTTCCACGGGCATTCCCTTCTCAATATGCTCGTCTACAATTTCCTGGACATCCGCAAGACTCACATTGCCATAAATAACTCCTTCCGGATAAACGGCCACGGTAGGACCATGTTCGCATAAATCGAGGCATCCTGTGCGTTGCGCACGAATTCTGATATCCAGGTTTTTATCTTTGATTGCTTTTTTAAAGGCGGCCACAAGTGCAAGTCCTGTTTGCTCTCCACAACTGGGTCTGGGGGCATCGGCACCCCGCTGATTGGCACAAATAAAAAGGTGCTTTTGGTATTTTGGATGATCATTCATGGGGCAAATGTCGGGAACAAAGCCCTATTCTTGTTGTTAATTGAAGGAAAATCTATGAACACGATATTGATTACAGGAGGCAGCGGCCTCATCGGCCGGAAATTGGCCGGCATGCTTGCTAAAGAAGGGCACAAGGTGCGCCTTTTAAGCAGGAAAAAGAAGCTAATTGAGCCCTATCATGAAGTGTTTACATGGGACATCAATGCGGGAATTATTGAGTCCGGGGCGCTTCACGGAGTGGACACTGTAATCCATTTGGCGGGCGAAGGAATTGCCGATGGACGATGGACAGAGCGAAGAAAAGAAGTGATTCTGTCGAGCCGTGTTGGTGGCCTGAACCTCATCCGCCGTGAGGCGGAAAGCCAAAATATTCGATTTGAATTAGTGCTTAGTGGTTCAGCAACAGGCTGGTACGGAGCCATAACAGATGATTTAATTCATTTAGAAGACGAGCCTCCGGCCGATGATTTTTTGGGTGAAACGTGCCGCCAATGGGAAGCTGCTGCTGATGCGCTTGCGCCAATTTCAGATCGAGTTGTGAAGATAAGAACCGGTGTGGTTTTGTCGCCAAAGTCTGGAGCTTTACCCCAGCTGATGCTGCCTTTTAAATTTTATACCGGAGTTGTATTAGGCAGCGGCAAACAGCAAATTCCATGGATTCATGAAGATGATATTTGCGGTATATTTATGCATGCCTTCAAAAACACACAAATGCAGGGGTCTTACAATGCAAGTGCAACAGAAGACTGCAGCAACAGAGCCTTTACCGAAAACTTGGGTAAAGTTCTAAACAAGCCGGTTTTACCATTTCCTGCTCCTTCCTTTGCCATACGTCTCGCGTTTGGCGAGATGAGTGCCGTGGTTCTGGAAGGCTGCAGGGTTTCCAACCAAAAGATCAAGCGTGCCGGGTATGCATTTAAATTTGCGGAGCTGGATAAAGCCTTGATAAATTTAACAGCCTAAGCGAAATCAGTTAAAAAAGGATGCAACAACGGTTATCCAAACCGGAAAGCTGATCACAATGGCTGCAATGGTTTTGATAAAAATCCCGGCCAAGGTTCCAAGCAGTGTTCCGGCGCCACTTTTTAAAGCATCTTTCGGACTTCTTCCTTCCATAAGGTCGCCCAAAATGGCACCAATCAGTAAGCCGCCAATCATGCCGACAGGCGTAAAAAACATACCCAGTAACATACCTAGCATGCTTAAACGGATACCCGTTTTAGTTGCACCAAAAATGCGGGCACCAAAAACCGGTATGGCATAATCCAGAATCAAGACCACAGCCGTTATAATTCCGAACAAAATCAGGACTGTTTTAGAAAAAGGATATCCGTTCAGATGAAGCAACCAAACAGCTGCATAATTAAAGGGCGGACCAGGCAATCCGGGCAGAATGCACCCGGCTATACCTATCAAAGTAAGTAATATCGCAACAGCAGCAAGCCAGATTTCCATGGTTACGTTTAATCTATTTCTTGTTGAGCCAGGTTGAGCGCATTTACGACGTCGTTAATCAGTATTTGAGGATCTTCAAGGCCAAAATACAAACGGATGAGGTTATGCGGCAAAACTGTTTCTGCAAACCAGGAGGCATTTGAAAAGGCACATACCGGAAATGCTAAGGACTCGTAACCACCCCAGGAGGCAGCCATGAGGAAGTTTTGAAGTGCATTGCTGAATGTTTCGGCGGCTTTGAAGGATTTGCCCTTGATAACAATGCTGAACATTCCTGCGCATTGTGACATTTGCTTCATAGCCAAATCTTTTTGCGGGTTGTCGTTGGCAAAGGGGTAAAGAATTTGTTCAATAGCAGGGTGCCTGGCAATGGCTTCATACACTTTTCTGGCAGTACCGGTCGATCGGTCTGCACGCAATTCGAGCGTTCTCAAGCCTCTGATCATAAGCCAGGCATCGTTGGGAGAGATTGCCGTTCCCAAAGTCATCCACTCGTTTGCAAAAAGTTTATGAATGTGTTCAAAAGAGCCACAAATAGTCCCTGAAACCACATCAGAATGTCCGTTGATGTATTTGGTGGAAGAGTGAATTACCAAATCAATACCCATGGTATGAGGCTTTTGAAAAAGAGGAGAACTGTAGCTGTTGTCAATCATACTGATCAGCCCTTTTTCTTTACAAAATTCGGCAACAGCTTTAATGTCCTGCATTTCAAAGGTCATTGAGTTAGGACTTTCCAGAAACACCACTTTGGTGTTTCTCTTCAAGGCGGCATAAAAATTCGAAATGTCTCTTCCGTCAATAAAGCTTGTTTCCACACCAAACTTAGCCAACAGTTGATTGAGCATTCTGTAGGTCCATGAATAAGGTTTTTGAACGCAAATCACGTGATCGCCGGCACTGAGAAAACCTGTTAATGCTACTGCCACGGCTGCGCTTCCCGAGGAGCAAACAAGGGCGTCTTCGGTGGCTTCGAGCATGGCCAGTTTTTTTCTTAATATGGCCACTGTTGGATTGTAACCACGGGTATAAAATGGGGCATCGTATTCAGCCGCAATACCCTGCCTCATTTCTTCAACGGTATTAAAGCAAAAATTAGAACTCTGCATGAGAGGTGGCGTCACAGCCATGAAGTAATCCTCACGATTTTCTCCTGCCTGCAGCAGGATTTGAGAAATGTTTTCCATGCGGTAAAATTAAACGAATCGTGACTAGAAAGTCTGAAAATCGATCGGGGAAAACGATGATAAATATTTACACATTTGTACACTAAACGAAAACAAATAATTACACCTGTGTGTGCAGTTTTACAACATGCAGCACAGGGGTGAAATATTGCAAAAAGCGGTTCGGAAAAGTGGCATTCCACTTAGCAAGGTTGCCCGTCAGGTTGGTAAGAGCCGTACCTGGCTTTACAACCAATTTGAAAGTCAGGATGTAGGTCTTGATATACTTCTGGAAATCGGCAAGGTGATTCATTATGATTTCACTCCAGAAATTGATGAGTTCAGCCGGATATCTCAATCTATAAACGGAGGTTCGGTAGATGAGGATGCTGAAGAGTATTCGACAGAGACGGCTGAATTTTGGAAAAACAAATACCTTCAGTTGCTAGAAGAGTTTAATTTGTTCATTCGCGAACGGGGAGCTGGCGAATACAACTCCGGACGCAAAACAGACAAGAAAACACGTCGGTAATTGACCTGAAGCATCTTATCTTTGCCGCCCATGGCAAAAAAGGGAGGAAAGGTTAAGGCGGAAGCCGAAATGAGTTTTCTGGATCATCTGGAGGCCTTACGATGGCATCTAGTGCGGTCGGCCATTGCCATTGTGCTTTTCGGCTCATTGGCATTTGTTTTTAAGGATCTGATATTTGATGGGGTGCTTTTGGCACCCAAGTACGACACCTTTCCGACGTATCGTTTTTTTTGCTGGCTATCGCAATTTGTTTTCGGGAACGACAGTATTTGCCTGAAGGATTTGAATTTTGACTTGATAAGTATTGAAATGTCCGGTCAGTTTACGGCGCATATTACTATTGCTTTTATGACCGGATTAATTCTGGCTTTTCCCTATTTGTTATGGGAAGTATGGAGGTTCATCAAGCCTGCCTTGTACGATAAGGAGCGAAAAGCAGCCAATGGGATGGTATTCTGGAGCAGTTTCCTGTTTGCAAGCGGTATTAGTTTTGGTTATTTTGTAATTACCCCTTTAAGTGTTTATTTCTTTGGAAACTACCAGGTAAGTAGTCTTGTGAGCAACCAGATAAGCCTGAATAGTTTTATATCAACTGTAGCCAGTACCACATTCGGCACCGGACTCATATTTGAATTACCAATTGTGATTTACTTTCTGGCCAAAGCCGGTTTGGTAGGTCCGGCATTCTTAAAGAAGACCAGAAAAACGGCCTATGTGGTCATTCTGGTTTTATCAGCCATAATAACCCCTCCTGATGTTACCAGTCAGATCATTGTTGCCATTCCGGTTTTTCTGCTTTACGAAATTAGTATTGTAGTGGCTGCGAGGGTTGAGAAAAACCGACTTAAATAGAATGGGCAAATCTCTTCTGTTTACTTATTTATCCTAACTTTGCAATAAATTTTAATTATGAATTTCACTATATTTCTTGGTGCAATTGGTCCCTGGCAAATTGCTCTTATAGTTGCTGTGGTTCTTTTAATGTTTGGTGGCAAAAAACTACCTGAATTAATGAAAGGTATTGGTCAAGGCATTCGTGATTTTAAGGATGCCAAGGACGGTAGCAAAGAAGAAACACCAAAAAAGAACACTGAATCCTGATTTGATTATGCTACAATCGCTGGCAGAAGTCCGCAAGGCTATTTCGGAGGGCAAAACGAGTGTAACGGAACTTACCCGCGGGTATTTGCAAAGGATAGAAGAAAGAAAGTCTTTGAATGCTTTTCTTGAAGTTTTTGCTGATGAGGCCCTGGAACGGTCGAAAGAAATTGACCTGAAACTGAAAGAGAATCGTGCCGGCAAGCTTGCCGGGATGGTGATTGGAATAAAAGACAATCTAAGTTATCAGGGACATAAAGTATCTGCTTCCTCTAAAATATTGGAAGGATTTGAAGCGATATATACAGCTACAGCGGTTGAAAGACTCCTTGCGGAGGATGCGGTTATCATTGGGCGCCTGAATTGTGATGAATTTGCTATGGGTAGTTCCAATGAAAATTCGGCATTTGGAGCTGTTGGTCATCCGCTCAATGAGAATTATGTTCCGGGAGGTTCATCAGGCGGCTCGGCAGTAGCTGTTGCGGCAGGCTTGTGCCTGGCTACGCTGGGAACCGATACCGGAGGCTCCATTCGGCAACCTGCATCGTTTTGCGGTGTTGTTGGTTTAAAACCCAGCTATGGAAGGGTTTCCAGGTGGGGTTGCATCGCATATGCCTCATCATTTGATCAAATTGGTCCATTGGCTTCAACTGTTGAAGATTGCGCCTTGATATTGGAAGTGATTTCAGGTCCGGATGCATACGATGCTACCTTGTCAAGAAAGGCAGAACCATTTATAGGTAAAATTGAGAATTCGCATTCGCCTCGCAAAATAGCTTACTTTAGAGAATACATTGAGAACGGAGGCCTCGATTCTGAAATAAAAGAACGGATGAAGAGCTTGATTCTGGATTTAAAGTCTCAGGGACATCAGGTAGAAGAACTCACCTTCCCGTATCTCGATTATGTTATTCCAACATATTATGTGTTAACCACGGCAGAAGCCTCTTCCAATCTTTCGCGTTACGATGGGATTCATTTTGGATACAGAAGTCCCAATGCCAGGGATCTTGAAACAACCTACAAATTATCCCGAACCGAAGGTTTTGGAAAGGAAGTGAAAAGGAGAATTATGCTAGGGACATTCGTGCTTAGTTCGGGTTATTATGATGCCTATTATTCGAAAGCTCAAAAAGTGCGGAGGCTTTTGAAGGAGAAAACAGATGAGATTTTTAAACAGTACGATTTTATTTTGATGCCGACAACACCGGGAACAAGCTTTCCAAAAGGTGAAAAATCAAGCGATCCGATAAAAATGTATTTGGAGGATATTTACACGGTTCAGGCAAATTTGTGTGGAATACCGGCAATTTCTCTTCCACTTGGCAAGCATAGCAACGGTTTGCCCTTTGGCGTTCAATTGATGTCAGGAATGTTTACTGAAAAAGAATTGCTTTCGTTTTCTTCGAACTTGATGAAAAGCTATCAGGATTGAGTATCCACTTTGTGAACAAAGCTGTGTTGAATTTCCCTTAGTACTTCTTCGTAAATGTGAAAAAATCCTTTAGGTTTGAAGCAACCTGTGGGCATTCTTTGCGTTATTCGTTAAGTAAGCACTACAATTGCCAGGGATTACAGCATGTACATGAAGCGATTACTAGTCATATTTGGTGTTTTTATAAGTGGTTTGAGCCTTGATGCGCAGGTGTTGCGTTCATCAAGAGATACAAGTCTTCAATTGCGTGCAGATGATCCCATTGCAGCTGCGCTGGACAGTTTGGCTTACATGAAGCTGTTTGAAACAACTCGGTTTGGTGGTGAGTTTGGGAGACCCGGAAATTTTGGATTTTCGCCTGATTCAATTCCCAGATACTCAGCTGAAATAATTGAAGAAAGAATTCGAAAGCTGGATAATCAGTCGCCCTTCAAGCTGATATACAACAAGGAGGTACAAGCATATATTAGCATGTATGCTGAACGCAAGCGGGAGCAGGTTTCCCGAATGATTGGATTATCTGAATTGTATTTCCCCTTATTTGAGGAAGCGTTATCAAGGCATAAAATGCCTTTGGAATTAAAATACCTGGCTATTGTTGAATCAGCGCTAAACCCGGCCGCCCGTTCAAGAGTTGGAGCTCAGGGTTTGTGGCAATTCATGTATGCTACCGGAAAACTTTTCAAGCTGGATGTTTCGAGCTACGTGGATGAAAGATGCGACCCTCGTTTATCAACTGAAGCGGCCTGTTTGTACATGAAGTATCTGTATACTATTTATAAGGATTGGTCGCTTGTGCTTGCTGCATATAACAGTGGCCCGGGCAATGTAAACAAAGCCATTCGCCGTTCCGGCGGAAAAACAGATTATTGGCAATTAAGGCCTTATTTGCCGAAAGAAACGGCGGGCTACGTTCCTGCTTTTATTGCAGCAGCCTATGTTATGAATTACACGCGGGAGCATAATTTATACCCAATCATGCCGAAGGCGATTTTTTCGGAAATTGATACGCTACATGTGAAAAAGCGGGTAACTTTTGCTCAGTTATCTCAAGTTCTGGATATGCCAGAAGAAGATATTTCCTTTCTGAATCCTTCCTTCTTATTAAATGTAATACCGGCAACAGATGATTACCATGTGTTGACCTTGCCTAAATCAAAAATTGCCACGTTCATAAATAACGAGGATGCCATTTATGCATATAAATCGTCCCGCGAAAGCCGCATGGACAGTTTGATGAGTTTGCAAAGGGACCTCATTCCTGTTAAGGTGAAAACTCATACTGTGAAGTCGGGAGAGAGCTTATCAATGATTGCCCGGCGCTATGGCGTAACAGTGAACGATATTAAGAAATGGAACAAACTAAAATCTGCTCGTTTGTTAAAAGGCCAAAAATTAAAGGTAAGCTCACCTGAAGCTGTAGGAAGAGAGAAAATGGCTGAACTGGCACCAGATGAAACAAAAACGGAGGTACAGCCCATTGCTAAAGAGGAGAAGACAGAAGAACAAAGCCCAAAACCTAACGTGGAAACATATACTTACTACAAGGTGAAGCCCGGTGATTCTCTTTGGAAGATTTCTGTAAAGCACGGAATGACGCTTGAAGAAATAAGAAAGTTAAATGGCCTCAATTCGAAATCAGTGATAAAATCGGGCATGAAGCTTAAGGTTAAAAAGATTTGACCTGTTGTATCACTTCAAAGTATGATTTTGTTTGTGTGATAGGCCTGTTCAAACTTGTTTAGATTCATAATTCAGGTGATTGTTTTGTTTTCTGAACCAATTGCTTGAAATCAGAAGTAAGGTGCGAGGCCTTTTTGTGTTCAAAGGATAGATTACCTAAAACATGCAATGAGAAACGCAAGACTTTCAGCTTGATATTTGAAACTGATAGCTGGAATCCTTTGCTCTAATGCCAGATTTTTGGGTCTTTCGATACGGTACAAAATTCCAGATAACTCAAACACACTTCCTTTTATTTGCCTTGTTTTCAAATAGTTAAGACCACCCGGTGGTTGTTGTAATTGAAAATCAATAATTTATACTATCGTTGCACGTCTTAAATAAAAAATACAACTCTTAATCTAGGGGGTAATTTCAACCTTAATTTATCGGTGTTTATTTTGTCTTTGATTTTTGTCACACAGTGTGGCAAAAAGTAACAATTAATGACGTTCCTTAAACGGAACAAAAAACAACAAAAATGAATAAAGGAACAGTAAAATTCTTCAACGATGCTAAAGGCTTCGGATTTATCACGGGTGAAGATGGAGAGGAAATTTTCGTACACGTAACCGGTCTTAAGCAAGACATTCGCGAAAACGATCAGGTTACTTACGATACAGAAAAAGGCCGTAAAGGGCTCAATGCAGTAAACGTTACATTGAGTAAGTAATCGCTTTATAAGCTAATGAAAAGGGCTTCCCGATTGGGTAAGCCCTTTTTTTCTGCCCAATAACTTCTACTTTAAATTAGCCAACAAATTGACGTCTGCATAAAGAAAAGGTGATCGCTTTCGTTTTTCTGTCGTAAGACAATGATTTTTTATTCATTGAGTGTTCAAGTTAACTATGCGCCAGCGGTTGGAGCGTATACCCCACAGCACCTAAACGGTGCGAGGAGTATAAGCGTAAAACGCGGTGGCGGCATTGGCTTTCCTTTTTACAAAAAGGGCCAATGCCGGCAGGCGCCCTAAACCATACCTGTGAGCAAGCCTTAACCAAGGCATTAATATTATTTGCTGGTGCTGATTTGAATGCGCTTAGGACTTTCATGCCTTGGGTTGTATGCACCTAGACCTGATAAATTTTAAGCGAGCTCAGCCAGCATAGCAATGGGTGAAATTTGGACAACACTTCCAATTGTTTGTACTAATAGAAGCTTTAGTGACAATCTGCTTTCGTAAATTAAAGCAACAAAAAAAGGCGGCTTCAAATGAACCGCCTTTAATGTTTATATCCTATGCTTTATTTATTCAGCATTGAAGGGAACAACCGAAACAAACGATTTATTGTCCCTGCGGCGATTGAATTGAACAGTGCCGTCAACCATAGAAAACAAGGTGTGGTCTTTACCGATACCTACGTTTTCACCGGGATGGTGTTTGGTTCCACGCTGACGAACAATAATGTTGCCTGCGATGGCTAACTGGCCTCCGAAGATTTTAACTCCAAGGCGTTTGCTATGCGATTCGCGTCCGTTTTTGGAGCTACCCGCCCCTTTTTTGTGTGCCATGACGTTTTGCTTTTAGCCTTTGATAGACTCGATTTGAATTTTAGTGAATTGCTGGCGATGACCATTGGACTTCTGATAGCCTTTGCGACGTTTCTTTTTGAAAACAATCACTTTGTCACCTTTAAGATGGCTGAGCACTTTAGCGCTCACTGATGCACCGCTTACGGTGGGAGTTCCAACCTGCACTTTTCCGTTGTCTCCAACCAGAAGAACCTGGTTGAACTCCACCTTGGAGCCTTCGTCAGAAGGAAGGCGGTGAACGAAAATCTGCTGGTTTTTCTCCACTTTAAATTGCTGACCTGCGATATCTACGATTGCGTACATGATAAATATGGATTTAACCTTGATTTGAAAAGGGACGCAAAATTAGGTAATTGACAATTAACTCCAAAATGTTTTGTTAATATTATTGTCAATTACCTTCAGGCAGCCCGACAACAGTGGAATCTTGTCCCCAAAAATTTAGTTTAGGATGCTTAAATTTGAGTAAAAATAGAACGATATGAAAACGAAACATGCCATTTGTTTGATTTTTAGCTTGATCAACCTCGCTTTATTCGGGCAGGGGAGCTCAGGCACTTTAAGAGGAGAAATCACTTGTGAAGAAACAGGTGAACCAGTCCCTTTTGCAGCTGTTATAGCAGAACAGGGAGCGAGGCAATATGGAGTTATTGCCGGAGAAGACGGGCGCTTTCTGATTGGAGGGATTCAAACCGGAACTTATACTGTCAAGGTATCTGCGGTTGGATTTGTTGCACAAAACATTGCTGAAGTTCAAATAAGTTCTGATAAAATGACTATTTTGAACAGAAACCTCAACATGCGAATGAATGACGGCCCCGAGATTGTTTTTGACCGATTCAAGGATGACCTGCTTGGCAGTGGAGGTTGCAGTACGTTGAAGAGGCTTGACGCTGAAATTATTACTTCTACGGCAGGGCCAAGAGATGTAGGTAGTCTTATAGCATCTACTGTACCCCGTGTTTACCAACAATACGAAGGAGGCTTGCTCAATTTCTCGGGCTCCAGAACAGGCTCAGCTTTGTACATCATTGACGGAGTTAAAGTAACGGGAGATCCGCAAGTTCCGCAGCGGGGTCTTGAAGAAATAGTTGTAATAACCGGAGGAATTCCGGCCCAATATGGTGACACAACCTCGGGTGTTGTTTTGATCACTACAAAATCGTTTTAGCTGCTTTAGTTTGGTTGTATTTGGTTGTATTCAAAAAATACCCCGGCTTTTCCGGGGTATTTTTTTTTAGTTGAATAACTTTAAGGCTTCGCTTGCGTTGAATAAGTTGATTTTTCGGAGTTTTGTTTTCATGAATCTTAAATGCATAATAAGAAACTTGCAAGTAAGCCTGCTTTTGCTGGCCACTCCATTGTTTCTTCTTGCTCAGCCCGAGCCTGAAAACAAGGCCACCGAAGAAAAGCTTGCGGGCCAGTATTACGGTTTAAAGCAATACGACCTAGCTGCTGATATGTATATATTGCTTTACGATAAAGAGCCCAATGCATTTTATTACAGTCAGCTTCTCAACTGCTATTTGCAGTTGAACGATGGTAAGTCAGCAGAGAAGCTCATCGGCAGGCACACTAAGAAAAATCCGCAGCAGCCGGGTTTGTTGGTTGACTTAGCATACGTATACGAGCAAACCGGAGAAGAATCCAAAGCAGCCAAACAATACGAAAAGGCCTTAAAGGAAATTGAATTACGCGACCCACGCCAGGTTACAGAACTTGCGAATGCATACCTGTTGCGCAAAAAACCACTATTAGCAGAAAAAACCTTTCTGGAAGGAAGAAAAATGCTGGCGGGTGGATACGCATATGAGTTAGAACTGGCTGATATTTATTCAACATCCGGTGAGACTGCAAAAATGCTTGATGAGTATTTCAGGCTTCTTGACAGAGGTTCAGAGCAGTTTCTTGAGCAAATTCAGAATCGGATGCAGGATATTTTGGTGAGCGATAGCGATAATAAAAACTATGATTTATTACGAGAAAGTTTATTGAAGCTGGTTCAAAGAAATCCTGATCAGCTCATTTATTCAGACCTATTGATTTGGATGTTTATCCAAAAAAAGGATTTTTCAGCAGCAATTACTCAAAGCAAGGCTCTTGACAGGAGGCTGAAGGAAAGCGGTGGACGAGTTCTGCAGGTAGCAAGAATAGCTATGACCAATGACTACTATACTGAAGCTGTTGAGGGATACCAATATCTTATTGACAAGGGAGCGGGTACGTCAGCTTATTTTATTGCAAAAAAAGAATTGGCATTGGCTGCATACAGCCGATTACTGCAAAACCCGGCTTACACAGAAACCGAATTAACTGCTGCAATTACACAATTAAACGAAGCCTACTTAATTTCAACGGATGGTGAATCGGCATTGAATTTAGCTATCGGATTGGCGCATTTAAAGGCATTCTACCAAAACAAAATCGCGGAATCCCTGGAAATTCTTGATCCATTTACGAAGGCATCCAGTGGTTTACCTTTAAGAATGCAAAATGAAGCAAAGCTTGAGGTCGCAGATATTCAATTGCTTTCGGGCGATGTATGGGAGGCAACGCTAACCTATTCACAAATTGAAAAAGCCATGAAGCCTGACACATTGAGTCAAGAAGCAAAGTTCAGAAACGCACGTCTTGCCTATTTTAAAGGAGACTTTGAATGGTCAAAAGCACAACTTGATGTTCTTAAAGCCGCTACTTCAAAATTTATTGCAAACGATGCCATGGAGCTTAGCTTGCTCATTGGCGATAATCTTGTTTACGATACCACAGGCGAGGCTTTACGCTTGTTTTCAAGAGCCGATTTGTGGTTATATCAAAACAAGTCAGAGCAAGCTATGAATACGCTTGATTCGTTGGAGAAAACCTATCCCGGTTCTACACTGGCCGATGATTTAATTTTTCGTAAGGCTGAAATTGCCAAACGACAGAAAAACATTCCATTGGCTATCCAGCTATTTAAAAGTGTTCTGGAATTATATGCCGATGAAATATTGGCCGACAATGCATTAATCGAACTGGCAAGGCTTACCGAGATGGATGTTACAAAAAAGGAAGAAGCAATGGAATTGTATAAAAAGTTAATGACTGATTATCCAGGCTCATTGTATGTGGAAGAGGCTCGAAGAAAATTCAGAAAACTAAGAGGAGACCAGATTCAATAAAAAAGGTTGCACTTAAAAAGCGCAACCTTACTTTCAACAAACCATCACAAAAAACTGATTAATTTTTTTTGATAAGAATTTTACGAGCCAATCTATTCCCTTGATCTCCGTCTAAAATTAGGAAATACTGGCCGTTTGCTAGATCTGAAACATCAAGATCCAGAGTTGACCCTGAATTTAACACATTTACAGAACGTGTAATGCCCGTTTCTCTGCCATTGGCATCTAATAGTTTAATTTCGTAGTTCTCGTTTTACTCAGAAACAAAGTTGATTTTCAACAAATCTGCTGTAGGATTTGGATAAACACTTATTTCCAAACCATTCGCTCTTGTAATTCCAGTGCTTGAGCTAAGCACTGGGAAAATTGCAATATTATTGTTTAAAGCTCCGCTAAACAGACTGTTTGAGGTGAACCAAATATTTGCAACCCCATTATTTGCTCTGTGAAATGCATAATTTCTATTGTTGGCATCCCCAATTCCATCGCTTAAAAAGGCAATGGTATCGCCAGCAGCTCTTAATGAAACAAGGTTAGCTGCCACTGCAAAATTGCTCTGTACTATTACCGGATTGGCAAACTCAGCCCAGGTGTAGGTTAACGTAGTTGTGTCAATTTCTTCGTAAAACAATTGTGTGGTTCCTATGGCATTGCCTTCAGGACCTTCAACCTGTTCAGTTTGAAATGGATTGGCAGAAATAACACTCAATGCGCCGGTTGCAGTCATATTGTACAACTCAAACGTAAGTGTGCTTGGCTGATTGGCTGGCCCTTTGCGCTTTACGGCAATAAAAGAAAGCACTCCCACTACCTCGGCAGGCTCCTCGAGCTCGTAGCCTTGTGCTACAGCATTGAAATTATTTGGATCGCCATTGACCCCGTAAATATATCCTCCGGCCGCAATATAAGGAATCAAAGTTGCCTGGTTGTTTGGAGCAAATTGAGGAAACGTTCCCGGACTTACTCCCAGGGTGTCGCCATTCTGGGCGAATGACACTGTAAGAATAATTGAAAGTAGCGCTGTAAAAATAGTTTTCATAGAGTGAGTTTATTCAATTAGGTATGATTGCAAATCTACACATGTCAATTGCTAGGTTTAGTCCTCATGTTGTATCAATAATAAGAAGATTCAACAAGGTAAAGGATTATTTGCTTAACAACCTGGTTTACTCAATTGATATTTAATTAATTACATGACGCTGTCGCCGAACTTGGCTGATAAAGATTTATTTTCAATTAAAAAAAAGAGCCCTTGTATATAATGGTGAAAATCAACAATTCATCACTTTTGTTTGTACATTTGGGCGCAAAATCGGGGGGCTTATGAACAACCGTTAAGGGAATTTGTTTGCCTTTGACCAGAAACTGAATACTTAAAAACCATGGAACAAACAACCAATGAATATGTACCGATGCTGATTCAGCTGGTATTTGCTTTTGGCTTTGTGGCGCTCGTGTTAGTTATAACGCATTTGCTGGGACCAAAACGAAAAAGTGCGTCGAAGCTTCAAAGTTTTGAGTGTGGTATTGAGTCAAAGGGGAATGCACGCCTTCCCTTTTCGATAAAGTATTTTTTAACTGCTATTTTATTTGTGCTGTTTGATGTGGAGGTGATTTTCTTTTATCCCTGGGCGACCAATTTCAGAGAATTTGGGATGCAGGGGTTTATTGCCATGTTCATGTTTGTAGCACTTTTTCTTCTTGGATTTCTTTATTTGTTCCGCAAAAAAGCTTTTACCTGGGAATAATTAAAACAAACTGTTTATGAGCAATGTGAAAATGGTTGAAGCTCCTGCAGGCCTTGAAGGTCAGGGGTTCTTTGCAACAAGTCTGGATAAAGTGATTGGTCTGGCACGTGCCAATTCCATGTGGCCTTTGCCTTTTGCAACATCCTGTTGCGGAATTGAATTTATGGCCACCATGGGTTCAAATTACGATTTGGCCCGTTTCGGTTCAGAAAGAATGAGTTTTTCTCCACGCCAAGCTGACCTTTTGATGGTTATGGGTACCATTGCCAAAAAAATGGGTCCCGTACTTCGTCAGGTATACGAGCAAATGGCTGAACCGCGCTGGGTAATTTCTGTTGGTGCATGTGCCTCCAGTGGAGGGATTTTCGACACCTACAGCGTGCTACAGGGTATTGATAGAATCATACCTGTGGATGTTTATGTTCCCGGCTGTCCGCCGCGACCGGAGCAAATTATTGATGGAGTAATGAAAATTCAGGAATTGGTAAAAGCCGAAAGCCTGAGAAGAAGGAATCAGCCTGAGTACAAGGCTTTGCTTAAGTCTTACGGAATTGAAGTAGAATAATATGGCAATAAGTAAGGAACAAGTACAGGATAAATTATCTGCTGCATTTGGGGATAATATCCTCGCGTACAGCGAGCCATATGGCATGCTTAAAGTGGAATACAAAGCCACCGAACATTACAAGATTGTGAGATTACTTAAAGAAGATGAAACCTTTAGATTTAGGTTTTTGACTGACTTATGTGCAGTGCATTACCCCGATGAAGCGGGACGTGAACTGGCCATCGTTACACATCTGCATAGTTTGGAAAACAATTTCCGCTTGCGCCTTGAATGCCGCATATCTGATAAAAGTGCAGAGATTGAAAGCCTTACAGGTTTGTTTGCAGGTGCCAATTGGATGGAAAGAGAGACTTTTGATTTTTTTGGGATCCGTTTTACCGGTCATCCGGACTTAAGACGCATACTTAACGTGGACCATATGGATTTCCACCCGCTGCTTAAGCAGTATCCGCTGGAAGATTCCTCCAGAGAAGATAAAGACGATAGATTTTTTGGACGTTAATTTTTAGAAGCAATGAGCGAACAGTCCATATACGGCGAAGAACATATTAAGGAAGAAGGTAAGCAATACAATACGCTTAACCTTGGACCTACACATCCTGCCACACATGGAGTATTTCAAAATGTACTTCAGTTGGATGGTGAAATAATCATGGGTTCAGAGCCTACGATTGGTTACATTCACAGGGCCTTTGAAAAACTTGCGGAACACCGTCCATTTTATCAGGTAACACCCATCACCGACAGATTAAATTACTGCTCAGCACCTATTAATAATATGGGCTGGCACATGACTGTTGAGAAACTTCTTGGTGTTGAAATGCCGAAGAAGGTCGATTACATGAGGGTTATTGTCATGGAATTATCGCGAATTGCAGATCATATCATTTGCAATTCAGTGTTAGGTGTGGATGCAGGTGCGCTTACTGGATTTACTTACGTTTTTCAATGGCGCGAGCGCATTTATGACATTTTTGAACAAATGTGCGGTGCCCGGCTTACCACCAATATTGGAAGAATAGGAGGATTTGAACGCGATTTCAGTCCAAAAGTCATTGGCATGATTCGCGATTTTCTAAAGGAATTCCCGGCCAAGTTCGACGAGTTTGAAGGATTGCTTTTGCGTAACCGGATTTTCATGGATCGCATTATAGGTGTTGGTCCTATTTCAGCAGAACGGGCTTTAAGCTATAGTTTTACCGGACCCAATCTTCGCGCCGCAGGCGTAGATTATGATGTAAGGGTAATGAACCCTTATAGTTCCTATGAAGATTTTGATTTTATTATTCCTGTTGGAACCCAGGGCGACACCTACGACCGTTTTTGTGTGCGCCAGGAAGAAATAAGAGAAAGTCTTAAGATTATTGCCCAGGCACTTGATAATATGCCCGAAGGCAAGCACATGGCTGATTGTCCTGAGTTTTATTTGCCTGCTAAACAGGATGTTTACACAAGCATGGAAGCCCTTATCTGGCACTTCAAAATAGTGATGGGTGAAGTTGAGCTTCCTTCGGGTGAGGTTTACCACGCAGTTGAAGGCGGAAATGGAGAGGTTGGTTATTACCTGATTTCTGACGGAGGAAGAACGCCTTACAGGTTGCACTTCAGAAGACCTTGCTTTATTTATTATCAGGCTTATCCTGAAATGATTACAGGACAAATGTTGTCGGATGCCATTTTAACTCTTTCGAGTTTGAACGTAATTGCCGGAGAACTTGACGCTTAAGCTTAGAAACTATGTCAGCACAAATACACGGAACACAGCATTTTAATGAAACCCTGAGAGAGAAACTTGCTTTCAGTGCGGAGGGATTGGAAACCATTAAGAAATTGATGAGTCGCTATCCTGAAGGAAAACACAAAGCCGCACTGATCCCGGTTTTGCATGTGGCACAAGCCGAATTTGAAGGCTGGCTTAGTCCGGAAGTTATGGATTTGGTGGCTGTTACGATGAATCTGCAGGCCATCGAGGTTTTTGAAGTTGCGTCCTTTTACAGCATGTTCAACCTAAAACCAATTGGAAAATGCCAGCTTGAAGTTTGCCGGACATCCTCATGCTGGACTCGTGGTGCTGACGACATTATTGAATACATTGGCAAAAAGCTGAATATCCGTGAAGGAGAAACAACACCAGACGGCATGTTCACGCTTAAAACGGTAGAATGTCTTGGCTCTTGTGGTTCTGCACCAATGTTACAATGTGGTGCCGAATATCATGAGAATCTGAATCCTGAAAAAGTTGATGCTTTAATTGAGCGCTATCGTGCCGAAGGCACAAGAAAGAATTACACCGATTTAGAATATAAAAACACGAGGTAATCAGTTATGGGAAGAAAATTATTGCTGGCCAATGACCATGTTGAAGGCATTCGTTCCTACGAGGTTTACCGAAAGCATGGAGGCTACGCTTCAGTAGAAAAAGCCTTAAAAACCATGAGCCCCGAGGCTGTGGTTGAAGAAGTAAAAATCAGTGGTTTGCGTGGTCGCGGCGGAGCCGGTTTCCCTACCGGTATGAAGTGGAGCTTTTTAGCCAAACCGGAAGGTGTGCCTCGCTATTTGGTTTGCAATGCGGATGAATCAGAACCGGGAACTTTTAAGGATCGCTACCTGATGGAGCGAATTCCTCACCTATTGGTGGAAGGGATGATTACATCGAGTTTCGCTTTGGGGGCCAATACATCATACATTTATATCAGGGGAGAATATTTTTATGTTTCCCGAATTCTTGAGCAGGCCATTGCTGAAGCTTATAACAACGGATGGCTTGGTAAAAACATTCTTGGCACCGGCTATAATCTTGATTTATACGTTCAGGTAGGCGCGGGTGCTTATATCTGCGGCGAAGAAACGGCATTGCTGGAGTCGCTTGAAGGTAAACGGGGGAATCCTCGTATTAAGCCGCCTTTCCCCGCTATCGCGGGACTTTGGGGCTGTCCAACAGTGGTGAACAACGTTGAAACCATTGCTGCGGTTGTGCCAATTGTAAACGATGGAGGAGCTGAATATGCCAAGCTGGGAATAGGTCGTTCAACAGGAACAAAGCTTATTTCGGCTTCTGGAAATATTAATAATCCGGGTGTTTACGAAATTGAATTGGGCGTTTCGGTGGATGAGTTTTTGAATTCGCCCGAATACTGCGGCGGCATGGCAAATGGCAAACGCTTGAAGGCTTGTGTACCCGGAGGTTCATCTGTTCCAATTTTGCCCGATTATTTGGTAACGAAAACGATTTCAGGCGAAGATCGCCTAATGACTTACGAATCACTTGCTGATGGTGGTTTTGTTTCAGGTTCGATGCTTGGTTCCGGAGGCTTTATTGTTTACGATGAACACCAGTGTATCGTAAGAAACACCTGGAATTTCTCGAGATTTTATCATCACGAAAGCTGTGGCCAATGCAGTCCGTGCCGCGAAGGCACAGGTTGGATGGAAAAAGTACTTCATCGCCTTGAAAAAGGCATGGGAAATATGGACGACATTGATTTATTGGTAGAAGTTGCCGGTAAAATTGAAGGAAATACCATTTGCCCGCTGGGCGATGCTGCTGCCTGGCCAGTTGCTGCAGCAATCAGACATTTCAGACATGAGTTTGAGTATCATGTTAAACATCCTGAAAAAATTAAAGATCCTAAGCACGGTCACAAAGAACCAATCATGCCGGTAAGGCCTGTTGTTACAGCATAAAAAACGAAATTACCATGGAACTGTTAAAAGTAACCATTGACAATAAGACCATTGAAGTACCTCCGGGAACAACCATTTTGCAGGCTGCCCGCCTGATTGGCAAAGAGGTCGCTCCTCCGGCTATGTGTTATTACACCAAGCTGAAGACATCGGGAGGCTATTGCCGAACATGTCTTGTGAAAGTTTCGAAAGGCTCTGAAAAAGATCCGCGTCCCATGCCCAAATTGGTTGCATCCTGCCGCACCACAGTAATGGATGGCATGGAGGTTCAGAATTATACGTCGCCCGAAGTGGTTGAAGCCAGAAAAGGGGTTGTAGAGTTCTTGTTGATTAATCACCCGCTGGATTGCCCCATTTGCGATCAGGCAGGTGAATGTCATTTGCAGGATTTGTCATACGATAACGGCCGCAGTTACAGCAGATACGAATTTGACAGACGTACGTTCGACAAGATTGATATTGGCGACAAGATTAAACTGCACATGACGCGTTGCATTTTGTGCTACCGTTGTGTAAAAGTGGCAGATCAATTAACTCCCGGACGAGTGCACGGTGTTATCAATCGTGGCGATGTTGCTGAAATTTCTACTTACATTGAGAATGCCGTTGACAATGAGTTTTCCGGCAATATGATTGATGTTTGTCCGGTAGGTGCATTAACCGACAGGACCTTCCGATTTAAAAGTCGTGTTTGGTTTCTGAAGCCTTTTGATGCGCATCGAAATTGTGACAAATGCTCAGGAAA
>Ga0169931_10003272_pt1 | contig 25785 bp, 16 predicted proteins | sample Kivu_15m_20L_FD_129675 | JGI IMG/M metagenome (GOLD analysis project Ga0169931, IMG submission 129675) | Freshwater microbial communities from Lake Kivu, Western Province, Rwanda to study Microbial Dark Matter (Phase II) - Kivu_15m_20L... | ecosystem: Environmental > Aquatic > Freshwater > Lake...
CAGAAAGGCGAGGCCATGCTAAGTATGTTGAACGGATTTTTCGCATTTGCCATACTTGACCGAGCTAAAAGCACGTTTTTCCTGGCACGCGACCGCATGGGTATCAAACCCCTGCTGGTATTCGAGGACGCGCATGTAATGGCTTTCGCGAGTGAGTACAAAGCGCTTCTGTCACTTGGCATTGAGCGGCAGTTGGATACCGCCTCCTTGGGAATGTATCTTCAGTTCAATTACACTCCCTACCCAGATACCATATTGAAGGGAGTGACCGAGCTTGAACCAGGCACATGGCGCAGCGTCACTTTCGGTGAGAGGGCTGAGAGGAACCGCATCGGTAGTTTTTTCATCATCCCAAGGGAAATAAAAAACACCCTTCCCTCCTACCCCGATGCCGTGGCCGAGGTGAGGCGGCTTTTGGAAGCCAGTGTTCAACTGCGCATGGTGGCAGATGTGCCTTTAGGTGCATTTCTGAGCGGAGGGGTCGATTCGAGCATAATCGTTCGCATTGCTTCGCCGCTGACGCCCCATTTGCGCACCTTCAGCATCGGTTACAAGGACGAACCCTTATTCGATGAAAGTGCACATGCCCATGAGGTAGCCAGTCATTGTGGCACGCAGCACGAAGCGTTCATGTTGAGTAATGATGACCTGTATGCAGACCTCGGAGCTGTGCTCGATTATATAGACCGACCTTTTGCTGACAGCTCGGCCCTGGCAGTGCACATCCTGAGCAGACACACCCGCAAGCATGTGACCGTGGCGCTTAGCGGTGACGGAGCCGATGAATTGTTCGGTGGATACAACAAACACGAGGCTGAGCTGCGAGCACGCAAACCGCAATTGCTGGAGAAAGCCGTGATCGCGCTCGGGCCGCTGTGGCAGGCTTTGCCCTCATCTCGCAACAGTGCACTGGGAAACAGGGTGCGTCAATTGCGGAAGTTCGCCCATGCTGCGGGCTTGAATCCGAAAGAGCGTTACTGGCAATGGGCATCGTTCATGCCTGAGGCGCAGGCCAAGGACATGCTGTTGCATTGGGCTGAGAAGGATGAAAGGGAATACCAGCTGCGCGAACAGAGGCTGATGGCAGCCATACGCCCCGATGGCGACCTGTGCGATGTTCTGCACACCGACCTGCACCAAGTGCTGCGCAACGACATGCTGACGAAGGTAGACCTAATGAGCATGGCCAATAGCCTTGAGGTACGAGTGCCTTTCCTCGACCACAGGCTGGTGAGTTATGTCAACACGTTACCGGCCCATTACCGCATCAGGCGTGGAGAGCGCAAGCGGTTGTTGCGCGATGCATTCGGCAATGACTTGCCTGCTACCGTTTTCAACCGACCGAAACACGGTTTTGAGGTTCCGCTGCTTAAGTGGTTTCGAACTGAACTGCGGCCAATGATAACGGACGAGCTACTAAGTCCGGCATTGATAAAGGAACAGGGCATCTTTGTGCCAGAGCGGATAAAGGAACTGATTGACCGAGTGATGGGTCCCGATCCGGGCGACAGTGCCACGCACATTTGGAACCTGATCGTTTTTCAACGCTGGTGGTTGCGATACATGAAGAATTGATGCCAAGGGTACTGCGCATAGCCAACCGTTTCAATCTGGGCGGACCAACCTACAATGTGGGCTACCTGACTCGCCATCTTGCCCCGGAATTTGAGACACTGCTTATAGGCGGTCAACATGATGAGACGGAAGAGGGGTCGCACCACATTCTAGAGGATATGGGCATCACCCCTGTCATCATACCCGAGATGATGCGCGAGATCAGTCCCGGTATCGACTACAAAGCTTATCGTAAAGTCCGCGAGATAATTGAAGATTTCAAACCGGACATCGTTCACACCCATGCCTCGAAAGCGGGGGCAATTGGCCGTCAGGCAGCCATCAGCATGAATGTGCCAGTGATTGTCCACACCTTTCATGGGCACTACTTCCATTCCTATTTCAACCCGTATAAAACTGCATTCTATAAGGTGATAGAACGCAGGTTGGCCAAGCGTAGCGATGCTATCATTGCCATTTGCGATACACAGAAACACGAGCTGGGCACAATACATGGCATCTGCCCGCCTGAGAAGATAACTGTTGTGCCGTTGGGCTTCGACCTCACCAGATTCCGCACCGACCGAGACGTGAAAAGAGCACGGTTCAGGACCGAGTTTCAGTTGAATGAGGATGACGTGGCCATAGGAATCATAGGACGATTGGTCCCCATAAAAAATCACGGACTGTTTCTTCGAGCAATTATGAAAGCGGTGAATGAGTCCGAAGCACGGGTGGTACCATTCATTGTGGGCAATGGTGAACTGCATGATGAAGTACTTGGCTCCGCACGCCAACTGGGGCTCCACGTGTTGCAAGGTGCGTCTCGGAGCCATGAGCGCAACACACTTTATTTCACATCGTGGCGAAAGGATATTGATGTGGTTATGGCGGGTCTCGATGTGAATGTGCTGACCTCTTTCAACGAGGGCACGCCTGTGAGCCTTATAGAAGCCCAGGCCAGTGGCACCCCGGTTGTGAGCACCGATGTGGGCGGGGTACGCGATGTGGTGCGCGATGAAGTGACCGGTTTCATCGTCCCTTTGGCCGATGAGGACGCCCTTGCCGAACGGCTAGTGCGCCTTGCAGCTGACCATGGATTGCGCCACCGCATGTCGGGCCTCGGTTGGGATGTGGTTGGCGAGGCATTCCATTACACCCGCCTTGTGAGCGATATGGCACAGCTGTATCGCAGGCTGCTAGCCGCAAAAGGCATAAAGTGAGGGTACGTGGTTACATTTGGCCCTCCTTGAAACGACCTATCAGGACAGTGTTCCGCAAACTCCTTTGGCTCCCGCTCATAGCGGTGCTCTTCACATCGTGCGATCAGTATCTGAACCGGCAGATCATGCTGCGCACAGGTGCCGATTATCCATATGCCCAATTTGATGGCACCGAGCAGCAGGACATTTATCGCATAGCACGGAACGACCTTGTTGAAGTGCGGCTGTACTCCAACAACGGATTCCAGATGGTTAACCTAGCTTCCATCGGGGGAATTGCGGGTGGAGGCACTCAACTGGCACTTCAGGTGGAGCATGACGGTTTCGCCAAATTACCTCTCATAGGCCGTGCATATCTGCAAGGACTCACAGCCCGCCAGGCTGAGATGCTTGTAGAGGATAAGTACCGCGAGTTTTATAATGAGCCTTTTGTACTGATCAAAGTTTTGAATCGAAGAGTTATGCTCTTCTTAGGAAATAACTCACAAGTCATTCAACTTGAGAATGATAAGACCACACTGTTTGAAGCTTTGGCGCGAGCTGGCGGGCTTCCTGAAGATGCCATTGCGAGTAACATCAAGCTTATTAGAGGAGACATAAAGAATCCTCAGGTATTTCAAATTGATCTTGCAAATCTGAGAGGACTTAAGAATGCTGATATTGTCCTTCAAGCAAATGATATCATTTATATTGAAACCAGAAAGCAAACCGTGACCAGAATTTCAGAGGTCATTGCTCCTTGGCTGTCTTTACTTACAACAGCAACCTTGGTTTGGGCATTGGTTGATCGTTTCGCACAATGATCCGTAAACGGATAACCCCCTTTAACGAGGAGTTTGACCTCAACCTGCTATCGATGATAGCGAGGCGAAACGTTATTCCCATTGTCGTGTTCTTCGCCCTTTTCAGCATGGCGGCATTCCTATATCTGAGGTTCACTCTACCCGTTTATCATACAGTTGCTACAGTCCAATTAGGATATGACGACAGGACAATCACGCTTCTGCAAACAGCCAATCTTTTCGAACAGACCTTGTTTCAGGAGATGGAGTTGCTTCGATCTCCAGTTTTCATTGAAAGCTGTATCAAAGATTTGAATATTGATGTTGAGTATATGGTGCAAGGAGAGATTCTAAGCCTAGAGCAGTACAAAACTTCTGCCTACACAGTAGGTTACAATTTGAAAGATGAAAAACTAAGCGGTATTCCAATCGAGATTTATTTTCTCGATGATTATCAAGCGCGAGTTTCTTATCAGTTCGGCCCTAATAATATCGATGTTACGGGACCGTTATCCGATAGTATGGTCACTCCGCAGATATCCATGAAAATAACACCAAATGATTTTGAAAAAATCATCAGGTTTCAAAATGAAGACAACAACAAACACGTGATTGTTATTCATACGATGCCCAACTTAGTAAAGAAAGTCATGGGTCAAATTAATGTGAAAGTTCTGAATGAGTTTGCCAAAACCATTAGTATTGAGGTGGATGACGGTAACTCGAAGAAGGCTTCAGACATAGCCAATCTCTTATCTGAGCGGTTCATTGATTTTGATAAGCTTAGAAAGGAAGAGAGCGCTAATGGTGTTCTCGCCTTTATTGATGATCAGTTAGCACGTATTTATGATAGGCTCTATGAAACTGAATTAGACCTTCAAGAGTTTAAAAAAGCTAACAAAGTTGGAAAATCCGATATTTCAAGACCCCTTCCGGATCACAGTTCACGCGTAGATGCCCTCGAAGGAGAAAAATTAGAACTAGATCTACAACAAGACATTCTAATAAGAGTAAGAGATGAAGTCCGAAAAGCAGGTAAAAGCTTCGACTTATACAAGTTGATGAGCATGATGGCTGGAACTGAAATGAAATCTGAACTCTCACAGATATTAAATACTTTGAGTGGACTTCTTTTAGAGAAAGAACAAATGCTGTATGTAGTCACGAAGAATAGCGACCAGATAAAGAGCATTGATTATCAAATCAACATTCAAAAAAAATTATTATTCGAAAGTGTTGAGTCTGTCATTAGAATGAACGAAATAAAAAAAGCTGATATTGAACGTAAGATTAAAACCTATCAGATTGTAACAGCTGCTGAGGAAGTGGGTTACAATGAGGTTGAGTTGTCGAGATTAGAGAGGATATTTCAGGTAAATGAGAACTTTTACAATAAGCTCGTTGACCGAAAAGCAGAGTATTCAATATCCAAGGCCGGGCTCATCCCGACTAATAGAATACTTGAAAAGTCAGAAGAACCGGAAAAGCCTTCGTTCCCTCAAAAAGATGTTGTTCTGGGGATTTGTTTGTTGCTCGCAGCCTTATCTAGTTTGATTCTCGTTGGCCTGCGTTATGCTCTACACAACGAAATCATAGGCCCAGGCGACATTGCCAAACACATCGACATCCCAATTCTTGGCATTATTCCCAAGTATAAGAAAGTCATACCGAACTCTCAGTTACTCGTTGACAAAAGCCCTAAATCAACCATATCTGAGGCTTTTCGGGCCATCAGGGCCAACATGGAGTTCTTGAATAACGAGGGCGGCACGAAAATTATATCCATCACATCTACTATTTCCGGAGAGGGAAAGACCTTTGTCGCAATCAACTTAGGTGGAATTATAGCCTATGCTGGTAAGCGCGTTGTGATTATTGACCTTGACATGCGGAAACCGAAGATTCACCTTGGTTTTAACGTAGAGAATGAGATAGGGATGAGCACGATTCTAATCGGCAAAGACTCTATTTCTGATTGCGTAAGAAAGAGCAACCTTGAGAACCTTGATTTCATAACTGCCGGCCCCATTCCACCAAACCCTTCTGAACTCATCGTCAGCCCCCGTATGAACGATGTGCTTAAGGAATTGAAAGAGACTTATGATATAATCATTTTCGACAATCCCCCAGTAGGAGTTGTGACTGATGGTATCGTGAACATGCAACGAGCTGATTTTCCACTATACATATGCCGATCAAACTATTCGCGGAAGCCATTTCTAATGAATATTGTCAAACTAGTGACTGAGAATGGCTTGAAGAATCTTTCAGTGATACTGAATGGTGCTGAGAATCTGAATAATGCCTACGGCTATGGCTATGGTTATGGGTACGGTTATGGCTACGGTTATTCGTATGGCTATGGCTATGGCTACGGTTACGGTTACGGTTACGGTTATGGCTATTACGAAGAGGACAATGAGAAGAAAGGAGGCCGTTTCTTCCAGCGTCTTTTCAAAGGAAGGTACAATTGATGGAGCTGATCAACACTCATATCAAAGATCTCTATGTAATCAAGTCGAGGGTGTTTACCGACCCAAGGGGTTACTTCTATGAGTCTTTCAACAGAGAGACTTTTCAAGGAATGGGCCTAAATATTGATGTTTGCCAGACGAACATCTCACGCTCACAGGCCGGTGTGGTAAGAGGGCTCCATTTCCAATCACCGCCCCACGAACAAGGCAAATTGATACGTGTAATCAGTGGCGCGGTGCTTGATGTTGTGGTTGATATCAGGAAGGAATCCGCGACCTACGGTCAACATTTCGCCCAAGAGCTCAGTGAAGAAAATAAGCTTTGCATGTGGGTGCCGCCCGGGTTCGCTCACGGGTTCAGGACACTTTTAGATGATACCATTTTCTACTACTACTGCACGGGTTATTACAACCGAGCAGCAGAGGGTGCTATCAGGTGGGATGATCCGGATTTAGGTATCAGATGGGGAATCAGCAATCCCGTCCTCAGTGAGAAAGATGCGGTTGCACCTCGCCTGAGATCCATTGAGTCGCCTTTCTGAGCACATTGCGTGACTGAGTATAAAGAAAATCACTATCCATATTGACATTTTTTTACATTTGTCCCTACGCATTTCACGTAGCAATCCGGAGGCGCAATGTTCAGACCAGACGGAGGTAGTCTTACGCTCATATATCTGGTGTTCTGCGTCATATCTATACTTTTCTCGTTCCTGACTAACGGTCTACTGCTCAAATTTTCGCGCACGCTCGGGTCGAAGGATCAGGGAGAAGCTGTTGTGCGATGGAGTAGCGTAAGCAAACCAGCCTTGGGTGGCATTTCTTTCTTCATTATGTTCCTATTCGGGGTGGCCTGCCATTCGGTCATATTCAGTTTTAGAGCGTTTGAACTTGATGTTATACAATTCTTAGGAGTGTTAGCAGCATGTGCTTTAGGCTTTATTGTCGGTTTGGCAGATGATGCGTTCAATACAAAGCCGTTCCTGAAATCGGCAGCGCAATTCGCGTGCGCCATCATTCTTATAAGTACAGGAACATCGATTAACATGTCCGGCCTGGCATGGATTGATTATCCTCTCACCATCCTTTGGGTGGTCGGGCTGATGAATTCTATCAACATGCTCGACAACATGGACGGTATCACCACATCGGTGAGCATATCTATCGTTCTGGCCACCATGTATATGATCTGGAGCACGGGTTATTACACGAGCATCTACTTCATCACATTGTTGGGGGTGCTGAGCGGGCTTCTCGGTTTTCTTTATTACAACTGGAATCCAAGTAAGATGTACATGGGCGATACTGGTAGCCAGTTCCTGGGCATCTTCCTTGCCGCAGTGGGCATAATCTTCCTTTGGAACGGCCATACCTCTGAGGTTTTCCGCATTCAGACCAAGCAGTTCATTGTACCACTTTTGGTATTCATCATCCCTATCATCGATACCACCACAGTAACTATTAATAGACTGATGAAAGGCCAGAGCCCATTTGTAGGCGGTAAGGACCATACCACGCACCATCTTTCGTACATGGGTCTGACAGATAGGCAAGTCGCACTCACATTTCTTGGGCTGTCTTTGCTTTCGGCCATCATGTTGGTGATCATTGATATTTACCTCCCTGCCAATACTTGGGACTATCAGCACTTCGCGCTTTTCCTTGGGTATTTCACAGTTCTGTTCACATTCCTTTACGGCAGCACCCGTTTAAAAAGGAATAATAAGTGAACTTTGTGGCGGCAGGTAGCGTTAAAGCCCGCCAATGCTAAGAATCATGCGTTACGGTCTCTCTTTGATCACAGTTTTCATACTTGGAGGATGGCTTTCGGCCATTCTTATGGGTAGCCGCGAGAAAACAGATGACGACCGCGAACACCAAGAGGCCTTCAATCGCGATTATCGGGTTTATAGCCTCAACCTCCCTGACAATTTAACATTCGCAGGCGAGAAAGTCCCCCTCAATGACCTGGACATACTCGAAAGACTTGACCGCGAACTATTGGTTAACACGTATTGGCAGGGCAACACTCTTTTGGCACACAAGCGGGCCCACAAGTGGTTCCCGATTATTGAGCCTATTTTGAAGAAGAATGGTGTGCCCGATGATTTCAAGTACTTGGCAGTGATTGAAAGTAACCTGAGCAATACCGTTTCGCCATCGGGTGCCACAGGTTTCTGGCAATTGCTTGAAGCTGCGGCAAAGGAGAATGGATTGGAAGTGAACGAAGTGGTGGACGAGCGTTATGATGTGGCCAAGAGCACCGAAGCCGCGTGTCGCTACCTCAAGACCGCTTATGCGAAATATGGTACTTGGGCCATGGCCGCAGCGAGCTATAACATGGGAATCAATGGGTTGGAGAAGCAGAAAGGCCGTCAAGGGCAAAGCGGTTATTACGACCTGATCCTGAACAGCGAGACCAGTCGTTATGTATTCAGGATGATAGCCATGAAACTGATAATCGAGAATCCGAAACAATACGGCTTCGTATTCAGAGAGAAAGACCTTTATAAGATGCCACCCGTTCGCACCGTGACACTTGATTCAAGTGTTACCGACATGGTTGCCTATGCCGATTCTGTGGGTGTGAATTACCGAGTGCTGAAGATCTTCAATCCTTGGATGCGGGAGAATTTCCTCAAGAATCCGAGTAAAAAGGCATATAAAGTCATTGTTCCTCGAGAGGGATATCGTGGCATTGAGGCTCATGAGGCCGAGATGACCCCGCCCATGAGGCCCGACAGTGCGTCTGTACCTTCGCCCGTCAAATGACGGAGGCGGATGCGCGTTGCTTCTAATGCACCTGATGAAGGTGAACAGACTGAATTCCTTGAGGTGAACGGGGCGCGGGTGCACAACCTGCGCAATGTTGATGTACGCATACCGCGCGATAGGCTGGTTGTGATAACCGGGCTTAGCGGGAGCGGCAAGAGCAGTCTGGCGTTCGATACCATATATGCAGAGGGCCAGCGCAGGTACATGGAGACCTTTGCCGCTTACGCCCGCCAGTTCATGGGATCGCTCGAGCGCCCAGATGTTGACAACATCACCGGCCTGAGCCCAGTTATCAGCATCGAGCAGAAGAGCACTGGTCGCAGTCCACGCTCAACTGTAGGCACCATAACTGAGATCTACGACCTCTTCCGCCTGCTCTACGCACGCAGTGGCGAGGCATACTCTTACAATTCGGGCGAACGCATGGTGCGTTTCACGGACCAGGAGATACTGGATGCAATCGTCAGGGACTTTGAAGGTGCCCGCATCGCAATTCTAGCGCCGCTTATCAAGGGCAGAAAGGGCCATTACCGAGAGTTGTTCGAGCAGCTGCGTAGGCAGGGATACCAGAAAGTAAGGGTCAATGGCGTGTTCCATGACCTTACCTCGAAACTATCCTTGGACCGATATAAGGTTCACGATATAGACCTCGTAGTCGACCGAATCCAAGTGAAAAGCGACCAACGCAAACGTCTGTCCGAATCGGTGGATGTTGCTATGCGTTACACCAAGGGCAGCCTCTCGGTGGTCGATGTCGATAGTGACCGCCAACGCTTCTTCAGCCGCCACATTATGTGTCAGACTTCAGGTATTGCATACGATGACCCTGCACCTAATCTCTTTTCATTCAACTCGCCCTATGGCGCATGCCCGGACTGCAACGGACTCGGAATGATATCGGAGGTGGACGAGTCCAAAGTGATTCCAGATCCGAGCAAGAGCATTGCCAAAGGCGGAATCATTCCATTGGGCGAGGAAAGGAACACATGGATATTCCGTCAGCTCGAGGCTATTGCTGATAAGTACCATTTCAATCTTAAGACACCTATTAAGGATGTACCGCCTCAAGCTATGCAGATTATACTGCATGGGGCCGATGAGGTATTCAAAGTGCGCGATGCCGATAGTAGCTCGCGGAGCTATTCCTTGAGTTTCGAAGGGATACTCAGTTTCATTGAGAAACAACAGGAAGAAGGTGCCAGCAAGATCGTGCAGAAATGGGCGGGGGCTTACAGCGTGCAGCGGACCTGTCCTACTTGCAACGGTGCCCGACTGAAAAAAGAGGCCATGTGGTTCCGGTTGGGCGGAAAAGGGATAGCACAAGTTGCCGCCTTGGATCTGAATGAACTCGGTGCATGGCTCGATGCACTGCCTGGCCAGATGGACGATCGGCAGTTGTTCATCGGCCGCGAAGTGATAAAGGAGATCAAAGTCAGATTACAGTTCCTCCTTGATGTAGGACTCGAATATCTGAGCCTAGACAGACCCAGCCGCTCGCTCAGCGGTGGCGAGGCGCAGCGAATCAGGCTTGCTACGCAGATCGGCTCGCAGCTGGTTGGAGTACTTTATATATTGGATGAACCGAGCATTGGGCTGCACCAGCGCGATAACAACCGTTTGATTGATGCGTTGCGGAAACTGCGCGACACCGGTAATAGCGTGATCGTGGTAGAGCACGACCGTGACATGATGCTGGCAGCTGACCATGTTATTGATCTCGGCCCTGGGGCTGGGCGCCATGGTGGTCGTATCGTGGCTCAGGGAAGCCCGAAGGAGCTGCTCACACAGGAATCTCTCACATCGGCTTACCTCAACGGAGGGCGATCGATTCCCGCTAAGACCTCATTCAGAAAAGGAAATGGAAAGTCAGTGGTGCTTGAAGGCGCTACCGGCAACAACCTCAAAGATGTGAGTGTAAGTTTCCCATTAGGAAAGTTCATCTGCGTGACGGGAGTTTCGGGGAGTGGAAAATCGACATTGATCAACGAGACCCTCTATCCTATCCTTAGCCAATATCTATACCGAAGTGATGCCCGTCCCTTACCCTACCGGAAGGTCTCGGGCCTTGCTGAAGTCGATAAAGTGATTGCCATCGATCAATCTGCCATAGGCCGTACTCCTAGAAGCAATCCAGCCACATACACAGGTGTGTTCGCTGACATACGCAATCTGTTCAGCCTTATTCCTGAGTCGCAGATTCGCGGTTACAAACCAGGCAGGTTCAGTTTTAATGTGAAAGGTGGACGATGCGAAGAATGCCAAGGGGCAGGGGTACGCACCATTGAGATGAACTTCCTTCCCGATTTGCACGTGCAATGCAGCGCCTGTAACGGTTTGCGTTACAACCGAGAGACATTGGAAGTACGCTACCGTGGTCGTTCCATTTCGGATGTGCTCGACATGACCATCGACTCGGCCGTTGAGTTCTTCGCCAACATCCCGCCCATCCTTCAGAAAATAAAGACCCTGCAAGAAGTCGGGTTGGGCTACATCACACTCGGACAGAGTGCAGTCACGCTTTCAGGTGGCGAGGCACAACGCATCAAACTTGCCACCGAACTGAGCAGACGCGATACCGGTAGCACCTTTTATATATTGGATGAACCCACCACAGGGTTGCACTTTGAGGATGTGCGCATCCTGCTCGATGTGCTGAACCGACTGGTTGACCGCGGCAACACTGTGCTTGTGATAGAGCACAACCTCGACATTGTGCGTACAGCCGATCTGGTGATTGACATGGGCCCGGAAGGCGGGCGCAACGGTGGCCGACTCATAGCCGAGGCTGACCCGATAAGCCTTGCCAAGGATTTCGACACCTATACAGCGCAGCATCTGCGAAGCGAATTGAAACTGTACGGAATAATCTGACCGAGCATGACAGATAATCAGGACAACGAGAACGAAAGGCGCATCAGAAGGGCGCTGGCACCGAAGACATGGAATGAGATCAAGGCCAACGACTCGTGGCATATCTTCAAGATAATGAGCGAGTTTGTCCAGGGATTTGAACTCATGGCGCGCATAGGGCCCTGCGTATCGATTTTCGGTTCGGCACGCACAAGACCAGGCAATCCGAACTACGAGCTGGCCGAGAAGATCGCTTTCGGGCTGGCCATGAACGGCTTCGGGATCATCACCGGTGGCGGCCCAGGTATAATGGAAGCAGGCAACAAAGGGGCACAGGCAGCCGGTGGGCGCAGTGTGGGCCTCAACATCGAACTTCCCTTCGAGCAGTCGTCAAACCCTTATGTTGACCGCGACAAGTCAATGCATTTCGATTACTTCTTCGTGCGTAAACTCATGTTCACGAAATATGCACAGGGTTTCATTGTGCTTCCGGGCGGCTTCGGCACCATGGACGAGCTTTTTGAGGCCCTCACATTGATCCAGACAGGAAAAGTGGCTCGGTTCCCCATAGTGCTTGTAGGCAGCGGGTTCTGGAAGGGCGGTATTGACTGGATAAAAGGCACCTTGCTCGAGCGTGATGCGACTATCAGCCCCGAAGACCTTGACCTTTTTGTTGTGCTCGATGAGCCTGATGATGTGGTCAATCACATCAAGGAGTTCTATACCAAGTACCGCCTCAAGCCCAACCTCTGATCTCACATTGAGGTGTTGGCAAACCTCATTTACAGGGCGATGGCCAACTTTGACAAGTTTTTCTATTTTTAGCCCGCGTTACCCGCACCCCAAAACACCGAGCCATTGGCATGAGAATACACTACTTCGCCTCATTGGTTTTGGCTTCATTCATCTCGCTCAGCGCTCTCGCGCAGGAGGATGTCAATCTTGACGGCACACCTGTACAGGAGGGTAAAGGGAAAAAGGAAAAGGCAGAGAAGGCTGATAAAGCCGAGAAGCCGCCTAAAGAGAAGAAGCCGAGACCCGAATTCTATCGCCATAAATTGCCGGTCATCTCAGTGGGTGGTGGCAACATGTCATTCTTTGGCGATGACATGAAGAATGATATAGCCCTTTATAACCTGGCCAACTGGCGGTGGGGACTTAATGTGTCGCTCGAGCACCGCACTTTGAGTGCTCTTGGTTTCCGCCTGAATTTCCTATACGGTCAAGTGGCCGAGAATGAGCGCACAGTGGCTCGCAACTACAATGCCGAGAGCACCATTATGCAAGGTGATTTCAACGTCATGGTCTATCTTGACAACAACCTGATAATCAACCGCGCATCGAAATTTGCCCCTTACCTTTTCGGTGGTGTGGGTTTCATGTCATTCACTCCTAAGACCGATCTGTTTGCCGCCAACGGCTCACAATACTATTACTGGAACGATGGCCGCATTGCCGACCGTCCGAAAAGTGATGAGAATCTGGGCAACTATGTTCCGCTCGAACTTGACGGGAAGTATGAGACTAATATCGATACCGCATTTGAGGGTGGTAAGGTGAACAAGACCGGATTGACCTTTCCATTCGGTCTGGCTCTGCGCTACAAATTCTCCAATAAGTTCAGTGCCGATGTGAGCTTCGCTTACTATTGGACCCTTACGGACCATTTGGACGGTTTCAAGAGTGGCAGTCAAACAGACCACTTCCTGTATTCCTCGGTTTCTTTTGCCTATCACATCGCTGCACGCAAACCCAAGCCAGTACCGACTCAGTTTGATGAGATTGACTTCGCAGGTATCGATGCCGAGGACGATGATGGTGATGGTGTGAAGAACATGATGGACCTGTGCGCAGGAACTCCACAAGGCGCCAACATTGACGAGTCCGGATGTCCGATTGATACCGATAAGGACGGTGTGCCTGACTATGCTGATGAGGAATCTAATTCGGCAGCCGATGCAATTGTTGATGCCAAGGGTGTGGCCATAGGCGAAGAGATGCCTGAACGCGACACTATCGGTGCCAAGCGCGAGAACCTTTATCAGGCTTTCCCGAGTCTGAAATACGCTCCGAGCGGCAATGTATACGGACAGCCTGTCGAAGGGGCGGGCCGCGAGACACGTGACCTAGGTGAATTCGCAATTGTTGACCTGAATGGTGACAACTACATCTCAGCCGATGAGATAGCAACAGCCATTGACTCATTCTTTGAGGGCACACTTACTTTCTCAGCCGCTAAGCTGCACGACCTGATCGACTTCTTCTTCGAACAGTGACCATGCGTATAGCCTCATTAGGTGGCCTTTTGCTCCTTAATGTTTTTTGGGTCCAGGCCCAGACAGACTCGGTGCCCCCTGCACCTGCTGCTAAAACTGGTATTGTGGCCAAGAGCTCACCTGTTGGGGTATCGCGCACCCAGTCTGAGAAAGACAGAACAATCATGAAACCCATGTTGGGTCTTGGTTTCGGGGCTCTCAACTATATCGGTGACGTATCGCACAACGAATGGACCAACCCGTTGGTAGACAACTTCGGTCTCAATTTCGGAGTGATTCAGAACATCAGCCCTTCTTTTGGTCTGGAGTTCAACTTCATGTATGGGCGCATCACCGCCAATGAGCGTGACAACGAGACACCCCGTTACTTCAACTTCCGCACCGACATCTTCCAGGCGACCATAGGTTGCACCTACAATTTCGCCAGGGTACTCCCAGCGGTCCGCAAGCTGAATCCTTATATAGGTGTCGGTATCAGTGCGTTCAATTTCACTCCTAAAGGTGACCTGAAGGATGCCAACGGATACACCTATCATTACTGGAGCGATGGCACCATCCGTAATCTGCCATCTGAATCAGAAAACGCCTCGGTCATCAAGCGCGACCATGTGTATGAGAGCGATCTGCGTCAGGCTGATCTTGATGGGCTCGGTAAATACTCCCTTTTCGCTTTCTCCATTCCTTTCACAGCCGGATTGGAGTTCCGGGTGAGCAATCGCTCGGTGATGCGTCTATCCACCACTTTCAATCTTGCATTCACTGACCTCATGGATAATGTGAGCGATGCGGGAGAAGGTTTGCGCAAAGGGAACTCTACCAACGATTTCTTCTTTTATTCCAACCTTTCTTATCATTTCGATTTCTTTTCACCTAAAGCCAAGAAATCCTCAAGATATGATGATATCAAATTCCCTGAATTGGGGATTGATGAGGATGGTGACGGAGTGCTGAATGATAAAGATGTGTGCCCGAACAGTCCAGGTGGGGTGAAAGTGGATGAAATGGGCTGTCCGATAGACACCGATGGTGACGGATTCCCTGACTCGCTTGATGAGGAACCCAACACCCCGACTGGCCTCAATGTGAACAATAAAGGTGTCGGCATCACCGATTCCAACCATGAGGATCGGGATACGAATGCTACGAATAGAAAGGTTATGTACGATTTGTATACCGATCACCGCGAGACATACAAACCGAAGATGTCAGCGCCCGATCGCAGCGATGTCGACATTTATACGGGTAGTAATCTGACAGTGCAACCCCTGAGCGGAAAGATGTCGAAGTACGATGGAGACAAGAACGGAAAGATCTCGGTGGCAGAAGTATACGATGCCATCGATAAGTTCTTCGATAAGGAGATTGACGCCACTGTGGCTGATATCAATGAGTTGATTGACTTCTTTTTTGACCAAGAATAAAAGATACATTTACCCCCGCCCTCAAAACGGACCAACCACACCCTGATATGACCCTCAAAAGCATTGCTTCAATCTCTACCCTGACAATATGGACCAGCATGGTCATGGCTCAGGTGAATGTGACCACCAGCATCCCTGCCAATGTATCGGCAGGTGGCGAATTCACAGTGGAGATAAATGTCGATAAAGGCGCCATTGCCGGATTCGCTAAGCTCCAACACGACCTCCCTACTGGCCTTGAGGCCGTGGCTGGTGAGAGTGCCAATGCCACTTTCTCATTTAAGGACCGCAAGGTGAAGTACCTGTGGATGGCCTTGCCGAGCGATGCCAAATTCAAAGTCAGTTACAAGGTTAAAGTTGACCCGACCGTAACAGGAAGCCAGATCATCGAAGGCAGCTTCTCTTATATCAAAGACAACAACACGGAGAAATTCCTTATCCCAAAAGACATTATCTCTGTACAAGGTGCTGCAGCAACTCCGCCTAGCCAGACTGACCTTATGGCAGCTGAATCGAAGCGCAAGGCAGACGAGGAGGCTGCTGCTCGTAAGGCTGCAGAACAACAACAGACCGAACCCGCTAAAACCGAGCCTGCTCAGACGGAACCAGCTAAATCAGAGCCCGTTCAGAGCGAGCCTGTAAAAACTGAACCTGCAACTGAGCCAGCTAAGAGCGAAGCACAAACAGCAGGTGGTGGCGATGATGCTGCAAAGCAGGCTGATGCAGATGCAAAGGCTGAAGAGAAGCGCAAAGCTGACGAGGCTGCTGCAGCCAAGAAAGCAGAAGAGAAGCGTGCTGCCGATGATGCCGCAGCTGCCAAGAAGGCTGAGAAAGAAGCTAAGGCTGCCGCCTCTAATAGCAATTTCAACGATGCCATGCTGAAATCAGCCGATGGTCTTGTGTTCCGTGTTCAAGTGATGGCTGGACCACGTCAGGACGATCCAGCCGCTGTTAAGACCAAGTTCAACGTGGCCGAGGAAGTCAAAGTTGAGAAGCACGATGGGTTGAATAAGTATGTTATCGGTGAATTCGGATCGTATCGTGCAGCCAAGACTTTCTGCAACACCCTTCGCGACACCAACAACGTGCCTGGACCATGGGTGGTGGCCTACCACAACGGAGAGCGCATCGATGTGAAGCGCGCGCTGGAGATTGCTGGCAAGTGAACTACAGATTTAACTAAGGAGAATGAAGCCTGGTGACCCCGGGCTTCTTCATTTAATCCTATTTTCGGACGCTGTGAAACGGACTTGGGCTCTCATATGGTTGATTGTGATTCCCTCGGTGGTGTGGGCCCAAAGCGACCGACCCAAACCATTGCCAGAAATAAGTCTGAACATTGCATACTTGCAAGGTTTCACCGACCTTGGACTTTCATCATCCGGCCCATCTCCTATCAGCCAATTGGGTTATCAGTTGCATATCACGCAGCAGGTTATCCCTTACATGAATGTGACATTCAGCCTTTTCACCGGGAAGGTGCGGGGCGATGAGACAATAGGGAATCAGAACATCAACTTCTCGAGTTCCATATTCAGTCAGACACTTGGGGTCGAATACAATTTCAGGCCGATGCTGAAAACGAATAGCGAAGGCCGTCAGTTGATCAGGCCATTTATCGGGATTGCTTTCGGAGTGATGCAGTTCAGGGCCAAGTCAGATTTGAAGGATGCTCAAGGAAGGACTTACAATTATTGGTCAGACGGGAAGATTTATAATCAGGCTGAAGGGCAGAGTGACCCCGACCTATTGGTTGAGCTTCAACGCGATTATGAGTACGAGACCGACTTGCGCGACCAGAATAATGATGGGTTGGGCAAATACTCTCAAATTGCGTTCACAATGCCCATCAACGCTGGTGTGCGGTTTCAAATAGGAAGAAATGTCGGGGCCAATGTCCATGTGGGATACATGCTCAATTTCACCGACATGGTGGATGATATGAGTGAGGCCAGTATCGGTATACGGGCTGGTACTGGCGGAAATGACAACAGTCTTTTTGCATCATTGGGCCTGACAGTTTTCATGGGACGGACCAAACCACTTCCACGCCCTACACCAACTCCTGCGCCTCTAGTTCAAGCTGAGTCAAAAGACACCGCCAGCGTGGCCAAAGCCGAAACGGCCGAGCCGAAAAAGGAGGCTACCTCCGAAGGAGCAATCGAAAATAGACAGACAGAATTTGCTTCCACACCTGCTGCTGTTCCGGTTTCGTTTGAAGAGGCTCTGCGCCAACAAGAAGAGCGGAACCGGAGACTACTTGATGCAATGCTGAGTGGAAGACCGGTCAATGCTCAAAATGATGTCTCGATTTCAGAGATAGAATCAGCGAGTAAGGGGGTGTCTGATTCGGGTTTACCGATTTCAACCGATGACCAATCGCATCGACCCAAAGAACCAGCGAATCAGGACAACCCATTGGCAGGAAGTCTTTCTGCTTCCGCAAACGCGTCAGAAGGAGCCAAGTCGGAAACCACTCAAGAGAAAACTGGTGGAGATTTGGTGAATGGAGCCTCGCAGACGGCAACTGCAGCATCTGGTGCGATGAAGGACGATACGCCTTCTCAACCAGTCTCGAATGCGGGTTCGATTCAAGCTGCCCCAGGTGCCAATGTCGTATCGCAGAATAATGCTTCAGTTTCAATTCAAACAGAAAACAGTGGAGGAACCATAACTCAGCAAGGGGCCGTAACAGGCACGCAGGCCAGTGCTGATGCGGGAAAGAACACCCATACACCTGAAAGGGAAGCTATGCGGATTGAAGCAGAAAAAGTGGGTGCAAAAGATGTAAGTGTTTTTCATTGGGCAGATCGAGACAAGAGTGGGAAGATCACTCCTGATGAAGTGCTGTTCTACATCGACCAACTGTTTGAAGGCTCAGGCGAACTGAGTGTTGGCGAGATTCAGGATCTCATAGATTACTACTTCGAACAGCCCTGATTTTTTTCTACTTTTAGCCGTTCCCAAAAACTGCCCATGCGGAGATACTTACTCCTTGCCTCAACCTTGCTGAGCTTAGCGGCTTCAGCCCAGACAAAGTCAGAACTCTACTACATGGACGAGCGTGGCCGCGATGCCCTGCTCAAGCCCCGTGTGGGAGTCGGAGCTGGTGTGTTCACATTTTTCGGTGATGTGAACGACAACAATTACGCTCACGTTTTCACAAGTAGCCTCGGTTATGAATTTGTAGCCAGCCGCAACATTTCGAGGTACTTCAACCTGGATCTGAAGGCTTTTTTCGGAAATATCAGCGTGAATGAGCGCACCACTGAACGTAATCTCAATTTCAGGTCGCAGCTTTTTGTAGGTGGTGTCGGTGTCTCATACAATTTCAATCACTTGTATAAGAAGCCAGGTATCATCCAACCTTATGTGGGTCTCGGTTTCTCTTACATCAATTTCAACAGTAAGACTGACCTGCAGGACGCCAACGGCAACACTTACCATTACTGGCCCGATGGTTCGATTCATGATGCAGCGCGTACAGTTGAGAATTACAACACTTCGCCTGTGATCAACCGTGATTACAAGTACGAGACCGACCTGCGCGACATGAACAATGACGGGTTGGGCGATTACGATGAGTTCACTTTTGCCATCCCTGTATCCATCGGGGTTGATTTCAGGCTCAGCCGCAGACTCAGCGCCAAATTGGGTACAACATTCTATCCCACATTCAGTGACCTTATTGACGATGTGAGCGATGCGGGGAAAGGTGTACGTCAGGGCAATTCAACTCCCGACATGTTCCTGTTCAGCTCGTTATCAGTGAGCTACAGCCTTGGAATGAACAAGCCGGAGGTGAAGAGCTCGAAAGAGGATTTCTTCGGTGACGTTGATTTCTACGCCACAGAGATCGATGATACCGACCAAGACGGTGTGAACGACTTTGAAGACCGCTGTGCAGGGACCCCTGCCGGTGCCAAGGTCAATGAGTTCGGCTGTCCGCTCGATGATGACATCGATGTGATTGAGAACTACCGCGATGATCAGGCTGCAACACCGGCCGAGAGCATTGTTGACCTGCGTGGCGTGTCGATGAACGACTCGACTATCGAGGCCCGATTTAAGCCTGAGGCCGGTTTGAAGCGTTCGTACATCCCCATCCTATATCCTAGTGGCATTTTAGAAAAGGCTGCTGAGCCTAAGATGACCCTTGGCGATTCGCTCAAGCTGATTGAGACCATGGCTTTGATTATGGAATCGGGTAAGAGTGCCACTCCTGTTGATGCCACCTTGAAGGAGTTTGCCGCTGAGGTGAAGAAGGTAGTAGATAAGAATTCGAACGACCCTGAGGCAGTGTATGAGGCTATTGAAGCCGTGAATACCCGACTGACACAGGCCGCGAATGACCCTAAGAAGAAGAAAGGTGCAGCCCCTGCAAATGCACCATTGGCCGGAGTGAATCTTGAGAGCAAGATCAACACCAGCATCCCGGATCAGTTCCGCCCGGCTGATTATGACAACAACGGCATCATCACATCAGAGGAGATGCAGCGTGTGATTGAAGAAGCATTGGAAGGCACCGGTCCGTTCAGGCTCGAACAGATGTATCAGCTCATCGATTTCTATCAGGATGAGATGGCCGATGTGCGGGTGGTCGATTTCGGAGGTACCTTGGGTGTTTACATTGATGGAGAACTCAACATCCTCAAGAATTTCAAGGCTGAGGATAAGCGCACCGATGCGCAGCGTTTCCTGGTCAACAAGTTCAAAGAGGTTGATTTCAACGGTGATGGCACCCTTGAGCCGAGCGAAGTACAACGGATGATCGACATGTTCCAAGAAGGGAAATCGAGCTATACCTCAGATATGATCAACGAACTCATCGATCTGTTCTTTGAGCAGTGAGATAAAGTCCATTGATGTGATGTTCAAGAAGAGAGTGAATCTGCTTTTGGCTGCACTATGTGTGGCAGGAAGCAGTATGGCCCAAGTATCGAGCGATCAGGTACAACAGACTGATAGCGAGGCCGTTGTGACTCCCGATAGCGCGAAGAAGGAGAAGACACCGAAGAAGATGCGGGCCATGGGTCAGCCGAGCAACAATGTTGCAAAAGCTGCCAAAGTGCCTTATCGGTTCATGGTGAATGTGCACGCAGGTGCCGGACTGTTCAGCTATTTCGGTGATGTGATGGACCGCGATGGCACCAACATTCACCGATTGGGCAACCGTTTCGCATTTCATGGCGGGGTGGGTGGCAATCCGACTAACTGGCTCGACCTGAACCTTGACGTTATCTACGGCACCCTTAACGGCAATGAGAACGAGTTCGGGCTGCACCGCAACTTTGAAGCACGCACACTTGGAATCGGAGTGAATGCGGTGTACAATTTCCGCAACATTATTCGCGACCAACGCTATCTGACACCTTACCTCACTGTAGGTGTGATGTATGCCGATTACAAGCCTATGACCGACTCGATAGGCGTGTGGCGCGATGCCAACGGGGTTGACCGCTCGCACCGTTACTACTACTGGGAACAGGGTGGGCTTCATGCCTATCCTGAGACCAGCTCGCAACCGCAGGATGGCACACCTATCGGAATCGTAGACCGAGACTATGAGTATGAGACTCCGTTCTATGCCGATCCTATCCGTTCTGTGGTATTCCCGATCGGAGGCGGACTTGATTTGAATGTTAGCCGCAAAATCGTGTTCAGACTCGGTGTGACCTACTTCCTTACACTCACCGACAAGATTGATGGTCGCGATGACCCCGCTGTTGATGGAAAAGGCACCGATGGGTACCTGTACACCAACATGAGTGTGATGTTCAAGTTCGACCCGTTCAAGAAGAAGGCGAAGAAAGAGGTGATAAACGATCAGTATTTCTTTGATTTCACTGATGTTGAGACTGCTGATTCTGATGGTGACGGCATCAAGGACTTCATGGACGACTGCTCGGGCACTCCAAAAGGGATTGCTGTCAACGGCCGGGGCTGTCCTGCCGATACGGACGGTGACGGCATCTTCGATTATATGGACAAACAGAACGCGACACCGCCCGGAGCTATGGTCGATGCTGAAGGAGTGGCGGTATCGTATCAGAAAATCTATGAGCAGTTCGGGAAAGACACCGTGAGCATCAAGCACAGCGATGTGACCTTGGACTGGCTGTTCACATCGCCTGTCAAGGACCCGAAGTACACCGTGCACGTGGGCACTTTCACCAACAACGATATCCCTACCCAGCTCAAGATGCGTCTTGAGACGTTGACCGGTCTGGTGGAGCGTAAGGTGAATGATAGCGTCACCGTCTTCACTCTAGGCACTTACGAGACCTTCACCGAGGCTGAGAACACCCAGAACGAACTTCGTCAGAGCGGCATTCAGGGTGTGTACGGATCTGTGGAACAGGTGGTTGAGAAGACCGCCTTGGATATGCGCAAGACCCCAACCGCAGTTTCCGTGCGCGAACAGAGGGCAAAAGACCCCGATGTTCTGGCCTATGGCGTAGAACTGCGTGAGTACCGCCTGCGCATCGAGCTTGACAAACTCTCGAAGCTTATAGCCCAATACGGGGTGCAGATGACCAATACCACTGGGGGCCTGAAGGTTTATACCATCGGGGCTTTCAAGACCTACGAGGAAGTTGCGCGTCTGCAGAAGGTGGTAGAAGGTCTGGGTGTTAAGAACCCTAGCATCACCGCTCGCTTCAACGGCAAGCAGGTGGATATTGACAAGGCTAAGGAACTGGAGCAGGTATTGCCCAAGTGATCCGTTGTTCCCTCTTGAGTCTACCTGAAGATGGAAGAGGGAAAGGTGAATTACATAGGCCTATCGATCCCGGTCTTTTTCATATTGATCGGGATTGAGCTGGCCTATAGCCTCTACCGCAAGCGGAAGCTCTATCGCCTTAACGACTCGCTGACCAACCTGAGCCTCGGAGTGGGCCAGCAGGTTACGGGCGTTTTCATGAAGGGCGCCCTGTTCGCAGGATACCTGTTCATTTACGAGCACTGGAGGGTGGCAAGTCTGCCCAGCACCTGGTGGGTGTGGGTGTTGCTGTTCCTGGGAGTCGATTTCTTCTACTACTGGTTCCACCGCATGAGCCATGAGGTGAATGCGTTGTGGGCGGGCCACATTGTGCACCATCAGAGCGAGGAGTACAACCTGAGTGTCGCATTGCGCCAATCATGGTTTCAGAGTGCTTTCTCATGGGTATTCTACTTGCCGTTGGCTTTTGCAGGGTTCGAGCCCATCATGTTCCTCACCATCAGTTCGTTCAATACCCTGTACCAGTTCTGGATACACACGCGCACCATAGGTAGGATGGGGCCACTGGAATGGGTGTTCAACACGCCATCGCACCACCGGGTGCATCATGGAAGCAATCCGAAGTACATCGATAAGAACCATGCAGGTTCGTTGATCATCTGGGATCGCATGTTCGGCACGTTCAAAGAAGAGGATGAAGAACCTGTGTACGGTATCACTACACAGTTGAAGAGCTGGAATCCCGTTTGGGCCAACCTGCACTATTGGCAGGAGCTGGTCAACATAGCGGCACATAGCCGCAGCCTGATGGACAAACTGAAGGTCTTCTTAGCGCCACCGGGCTGGCAACCTGCCGAACTGGGGGGTATGCAATACCCGAAAGAGATTGACCTGACCACCTACCGACCTTACGACCTCGACCGCCTGCGCCAGCACCACGCCTATACACTGCTGGTGTTTATCATCGGGTTGGGGGCGGGCATCTGGCTGCTGGCCTTTGAGGCAGTGCTACCCTTCTGGCCCAAACTGTTTGTGGGCATTGTAGCGATATGGGCCATAATGAATGTGGGCGGCATGTTGGAGGCACGGCCATGGATCATAGGTTCGGAATACGGCCGCATACTGCTGCCTTTGGTGCTGTACATGCTGTTCAGGCCCGAGGCCATGACCACCCTGCATGTAGTAGCGTTAGGCGTAGCCTCGGTGGTGCAATTCGTTTGGTTTGCACGTGTGGTGCGCAGGCTGCGGAAGGAGGCGTTGGTATGAGTCTTTGGGCTGAAAGCCGTTAGCTGCTCTGGAAGTCATACAGATTTGCCCGGTATGCGGACTCAACAATCAAATCAAGAAATCACTTCAGTCGAAGGAAGCAGCAAACAGCCTACTGCTTCAACCGCGGGTCGAGGGCATCGCGTAGCCCCTCGCCCAACAGGTTGTAGATGGTGACAGTGAGGAATATGGCCATACCGGGGAATATGACCAGCCACCAGGCGTTGAAGTTCTCGCGGCCCGAGCTGAGCAGCGAACCCCATGTGACAACATCGGGCGGTACCCCGATGCCGAGGAAAGACAGGCTCGATTCGGTGAGAATGCTCGATGCGATACCGAATGCGATGGCCACCAGTGCCGTGGCCATGCCGTTGGGCAGCGCGTGGCGGAAGATGATGCGCATCTCGCCATAGCCCAGTGCCTGCCCCGCCTGTATGTACTCGAGGTTGCGGATGCGCAGGAACTCGGCACGGGCAAAGCGGGCAATGCCGGTCCAACGGGTGAGGCCGATGATGAGCATCAGGTTGAGGATGCTGGGCTTGGCAATGGCCGCAATGGACAGGATGAGCACGAAGGTGGGTATGGACAACAGGATCTCGATTCCGCGCGATACGTAGGAGTCGACAGCGATGTTGACCCTGCCGTTGAGCAAGGGCAAGCGGCCTATCCATCGACCCAAGTGAAAGAAGAGCCAACCCACGGCCAATGCGATGCCAGTGCTGACCATCAGTTGCCCGACCATGGCCCCTCCCGATGTGCCCAGTGCATCGCTGAGCAGGTGCGCGCGCACATGGAACCCGTAGTAGTACGCCAGCACCAGACCCAGAACGAAGGCCCAGAACGAACCGCGTGTGGTGCTGAGTCGGTCGTCTCCGAAATAACCGGCCAAGCCGCCCAGTAAAAGACCTATTACCGTGGCGATGAGCATGCTGAGCACCCCGATGGTGAGCGATATGCGGCTGGCATGGATGAGGCCCGCGAGCACATCCTCGCCTTTCTTGTTGGTACCCAACAGGTGCCTGAACCTGAACGGCATGGGCACCACCTGCCCATCGACCCCTTTGAAGAACTGCTCACCGCCCGGCTCGCGGTAATTGGAGTTGAGGATATCGGTACGGTTAGGGGCGTATGGGATGGGCGCCCAGATCACAGCTTCGAGCCGCATCTGTTTCCATTTGGCTATATCGATCTGAACGCGTTCGGTGCGGCCATTGATGGGGTCTTTCAGTTCGTAGGCATTCTTGAATGTGAATGCTGGGAAGAGGTGCTCGCCCTTGTACAGGGCATACAGCGGTTGGTCGTTGGCAAGTATGGGGGCCAGCACGGCCACCACCGAAAGCACCAACAGCACCCACAGGCTGAGATAGGCCGGCCGGTTCTGCTTGAACTGCCCCCAGGCATAGGCCCTGAAACTGAACTGTGCGTCTGTGGTCACGGGCTATCCTTTTGAGAATGAGATGCGCGGATCGACCACCGCATAGAGTATATCGGACACCAGATAGCCCACCAACGTGAGCACACCCGTTAGCGTGAGCACCGTGATGACCATGGGGTAGTTCTGGTTGGCAATGGCGTTGTACACCTCGCTGCCCATGCCGGGTATGGTGAAAATCACCTCGAGGATGACCGACCCGCCAATGGCCACAGGAAAGATGTTGGAGAACACGGTGATGATGGGCAACAGTCCGTTGCGCAGGGCGTGGCGATAGATAACAGCACGTTCGGCAAGGCCCTTGGCGCGTGCGGTGCGGATGTAATCCTGCCCGATGATCTCTAACATGCTGACCCGCATGGTACGCGATAGGAACGCGAACGAGCCGTAGGTGTAGGCTATCATGGGAATGACGAGGTACGGAAGGCGGGCGGTCCATGCCTCAATGAAACCCGTATCAGGACCGATGCCTGTGAGCGGCTCAACGCCCGATGCGGGGAACCAAGGCAATACATCGGGGTTGGCGAAGGTCATGAGCAGCAAAGTGGCAACCCAGAAACTGGGCAACGAATACAGCACGAAGAGTACTATGGTGGTGATGCGGTCGTACAGCGTGCCCTTGCTCACTGCCGAACGGATTCCTAACGGAATGCTTACCAGATAACTCAGAATGACCGACACCATGGTGAAGAAGAACGACCAGAAGAATTTGTCGGCTATCACCTCGTGTATCGGTTGTTTGGTGGTGTAGCTGGTGCCGAAATCGCCACGCACGATGCCGCGGCTGAACTGGGCGCCTTCGCCCGTGACCCAATTGCCGTCACCGAACACCCAACGCTGGTACTGGTTGTTGCCATTGAAGCGCAGTACAGGTACCAGATTGTGCCATGTGCCGCCCGCACTCAGCATTTCTGCATGACGTGCTCTGACATCGGCCAGCAACGGAGCGAAACGCGCCATGAACGGCATATCGTAAATCTGCTCGAGGGTGTTGAGCTTGCTATCAATCAC
>Ga0169931_10003273_pt1 | contig 25782 bp, 21 predicted proteins | sample Kivu_15m_20L_FD_129675 | JGI IMG/M metagenome (GOLD analysis project Ga0169931, IMG submission 129675) | Freshwater microbial communities from Lake Kivu, Western Province, Rwanda to study Microbial Dark Matter (Phase II) - Kivu_15m_20L... | ecosystem: Environmental > Aquatic > Freshwater > Lake...
TAGTTCTCCCAGAACAGGATGGCGATGCGCGCGCCGGGGCCGCCGATGCTCGGGTCGTCCTCGGTCGTGCAATAGCCGATCTGAAACGACGTCACGCGGTAGGAGTCCATCACGCCCACGGCCGGGGCCGGCGAGGTGCGGCTCGGGATGCGGCCGTCATCGATGCGCGTCTGGCCCGCCGTCACTCCGTTGGTGAAGATGATGTTGCAGGGAGCCGTCGCGTAGGGCAGGCAGGTGTTGTTGTAGATCTCGCCCGGGGTCGCGAGGGCGCCGACGCCCGTGGGCGCGACCGGCGGCGTGAGCACGCCGCTGGCGAGGTGCAGGGTGCCGAGGTCCTCGATCGGGACGTTGAGCACGTAGTCGACGTCCTGCGCGAGGGCGCTGGATGCGAGGGCGAGGGGCAACAGGGTGCGAAGGAGTGCTTGGCGCAGGGCGTGGTAGGAGGTTCTTTTCGCGGCCGTTCTGGGTGGGAGCGGATCGGAGCAGCGGGCGGCCCGGGTCGAGACGCCGCGTTCCAGAGACTCAACCGTACCCCCCCGTTCCACGCCCGGCGTCACAGGCCTGACATTTGAGGGGCGGCCCCGAGCTGCGGCGCCCGGTCAGAAATTCCCCCGGCCGGAAGTTCCCGCTCCCTGAGGCACCCCTGCCCCCAAAGTTCCCGCCGCGCCCGCTGGCCCCACGGGCAGGGCCGTGGGGCTCTCTCCCCCGGCGAGCTACAGATCGAGGTCGAAGGTCGCGCGCTCGGGCAGCTGGAAGCGGCGCAGGTCGGCCGGATCGCCAGCGCCCGCCCGCACGAGGCGCACCTCGCCGGCGGGGATGCGCGGCAGGAGGAAGCTGCCCTCGGCGTCGGGAAGGACGCGGCCGCGGGCCGCGATTCCCGGGGTCGGCTCGGCGCGCCACTCGAGCGCGTCCTCGCGGCGGGCGAGCAGCGCGAGACGTCCCTGCACACGGCCCGTGGGAAGGTCGAGCTGCCAGCGCTGCTCGCCTTCGACGAGCTCGACGGCGCACTCGAGCGTGTAGAGCTCGGCCCCGCGCGCCGGGTCGTGGAAGGAGAGCACGTGCAGGCCGGGCTCGGGCGTGCCGAGCTCGAAGCGACCGGCGTCGTCGAGCACGGCGCGACGCACGCTGCGCGTCGGCGCTTCGGCGCGCGCCACCTGCACCTGCCACTTGCGCGCGGGCTGTCCCCCGAGCGCGAGCTCGCCGCGCACGAGCGTGCGCAGCCGCACCTCGAACGACACGCTCACGCGCTGCGTCTCGCCGTCCTCGACGGCGGTGTTCGCCGGGATCGCGACGGGCGCACGGCTCGGCAGGCGCGCTGCCTGAAAGCTGCCGGGCGCGAGCTCGCGCTCCGCGGGTCCGATCCACCACGCCCCCGGCGTCACGCGCTCGATGCGGAAGCGGCCCTGCGCATCGGTGCGCACCGTGAAGGGCAGGCCATCGCCGCGCGAGAGCGCCACGATTCGACCTTCGAGCGACTCGCCCGAGTCGACGCGCACTTCGCCTTCGAGCGTGCCGCCGCGCGCGAGCTCGAGGTGCAGGCCCTCGACGTTGGTCTCGCCCGCGAGGGCGATCGGCCCGGCGTCCGCGGCGCTCCAGCCAGCGGCTTCCGCGCGCAGGAAGTACTCGCCCGCGCCCGGCAGGGGCAGCGCGAACTCTCCGCGCTCGTCGGTCTCGCGGGTGACGGCGGGTGTGGGCTCGCAGCGCGAGGGGAAGCCGTTGATCGAGAGCTCGATACCGGCGGGAGTCGCGAGGTGCAGGGACACGCGGGCGCGCTCGATCGGCTCGCCGTCGTGGTGCACGATCCCGCGGATCTTCGGAAGGGCCGCGAGCGTCACGGCGATTTCCTCGCCCACCTGCACGGGGTCGAAGGGCCCCAAACGCGCGTCGCGGAATCCCTCGGAGGAGAGGGCCAGCGTGAAGCGCTCGAGCGGCAGCGAGAGCTCCAGCGCGCCCGCTGCGCGCTCGCGCGGCAGGAACACGGCGCTCTCGAGGTTGCCGACCTGCGCGAGCTCGCGCACCTCGAGCCGCCAGCGCTCGATGGGGGCGCCCGCCTCGTCGCGCACGACGATGCGCAGGGGCACCGGACGGCCGAGGGCGAGCACGACCTCGCCCGAGCCGGGCAGCGCGCCGCTGATGCGCGCAGGCCGCAGGGCGCCGTCGACGTCGCTCGCGCGCAGCTCGTGCGGCACGCGCTCTTCGGCGACGAGTCGCCAGCGTCCGTAGTCGTCGGCCACGCCTTGGCCCGAGCCCGGACTGCGGCCGCCCTCGCGCCGATAGAGGATCGCCGCGCCGCTCACCGGCGCTCCATCGGGATCGACGACCGCGATTTCGAGCACGTTCTCCGGCGGAATCGGACGCACGACCAGCACGAGGCCTTCGACGCGGGCGCCCGCGGCCAGCTCGAAGGGATCCGACGCGCTCCAGTAGGACGCGGGGGAACCGGCCCAGATGCGCACCGGACCGACGGGCACGCCGTCGAGCTCGAACTCGCCGTTCGCGTCCGTGGCGCCGCTCGCGACCGCATCCGTCGGTCCGTGGAGCCGCGACGTCGCATCGTCTCCGAAGCCAGCTGCCGCGCGCACCTCGGCGACTGCGACGGGCCGTCCGGCTTCGTCCTGCACACGCCCGCGCACGCGCCCGGCGGGGCCGAGCAGGATGTCGCCGAGCTCGGTCACTTCGGAGTCGCGCGCGCGCGCCGTCCACGCCACGTTGGCGTAGCCGCTCGCACTCGCGCGCAGATGCAGCGTGCGCAGGTCCGTGCTCGCGAGCAGCGCGAGCGCGAGCGTCGCGCGCCCGTCGTCGCCGCTCGTCGCGCTCGCGCGCGGCCATGCGCACGCGAGCCGCACGCCCGCGACCGGATGGCCGGAGGGATCGAGGAAGCGCGCGCGCAGCACGGTGGTGCACTCGCTCGCTCGCGGCGTGTCCGCGCCGGGCTCGAGCGCGCGCGGCGCGGGCTCGAGGAAGCGCAGGTCGCGCGGCCCGGGAGGCGTGTCGACCGTCGCGGACTCGTACAGCCACGCGGCGAAGAGCGCCGCGGCCACGACGAGCAGCAACGCGACGGCGGCACGCTTCACGGGACGTGGGCTCCGACGCTCGCTAGCTGCCGATGGTGAGGAGGAACTCCGCGTTGCTGCGCGTCTTGCGCATCTTCTGCGTGAGCATCTCCATGGCCTCGACCGGATCCATCTCGTTCAGCACCTTGCGGAGCATCCACACGCGGCGGATCTCCTCGGGCGTGAACAGCAGCTCTTCCTTGCGCGTGCCCGAGCGATTGATGTCGATCGCCGGGAAGATGCGCCGGTCGGAGAGCCGCCGGTCGAGCACGATCTCCATGTTGCCCGTGCCCTTGAACTCCTCGAAGATCACCTCGTCCATCTTCGAGCCGGTCTCGATCAGCGCGGTGCCGAGGATCGTCAGCGAGCCGCCGCCCTCGATCTTGCGCGCCGAGCCGAAGAACTTCTTGGGCATCTGCAGGGCGCTGGCCTCGATGCCGCCCGAGAGCAGCTTGCCGTGGGACGGCGCCTCGATGTTGCAGGCGCGGGCGAGGCGCGTGATCGAGTCGAGCAGGATCACCACGTCCTCGCCGGCCTCGACCATCGAGCGCGCGCGGCGCATGACCATCTCGGCCACTTGGATGTGGCGTGCCGCGGGCTCGTCGAAGGTCGAGCTGATGACCTCGCGCACGCCCTCGGGGATCATGCGCTCGAAGTCGGTCACTTCCTCGGGGCGCTCGTCGATCAAGAGGATGATCAGGTGCGCGTCGGGGGCGTTCTTGACGATCGACTTGGCGAGCATCTGCAGCAGGATCGTCTTGCCCGTGCGCGGCGGCGCGACGATCAGGCCGCGCTGTCCGCGACCGATGGGCGTGACGAGGTCGACGATGCGCATCTCCATCGGGTTCTCGTCGGTGCCCTCGAGCAGGATGCGCTGCTCGGGGTAGAGCGGTACGAGCTCCTTGAAGGGCGAGCGCGTCGCGGCTTCCTCCGGCGGGTGGAAGTCGATCGACTCGATCGCGACCACGCCGAAGTGGCGCTCGGGCCCGAACGGCGGGCGCAGCCGGCCCTTGAGCGACATGCCGCTCTGGATGCCGTACTGGCGCACGAGCGAAGGCAGCACCAGCGCGTCCTCGTGGGCCGGCAGGTAGGCCGCGTCGGCTTGGCGCACGAAGGCGTGGTTTTCGCGCGTGATCTCGACCACGCCCTCGACCTCGACCGGAATGCCCGCGCGCAGGCGCGCCGCGGCGATCTCGAAGATCACTTCGTCGCGGCGGCGACCGGCGACGTTCTCGACCGACTCCTCCTCGGCGACATCGTGCAGGTCCGCGAGGCTCATGGCCTGCAGCTCGGAGTAGCTCGTCGGCTCCTTCTCCTTAGCCTTCGAGCCGCGCTTGGCCTTGGGCTGCTCGCCCTCGAGCTGCTCGGTCTCTTCCTCGGTGAGGTCGCGCGGAAGCAGCGCGAAGTCGATCCACACCTGCTCGGCGGGACGCGGGGCCTGAGTGAATCCGCCGCCGTGGCGGCCCTTGTGACGATGACGACGCTTCTTGAAGGACATGCTTGGGGGATGGGGGAGGTGCGGGCGGCGCCGTGGTCGCGGCGGCCGGTCGGTGCCCAGGACTAGCGGATGGCGAGCGCCTCGAGCACGCGCCCGACGGCTGCGCGCAGCTCGTCGAGGTCGCCCTCGTTGCGGATCACGAAGTCCGCGCGGTCGCGTTTCGCCGCGAGCGGCAGCTGGAGCGCCTCGCGACGCTCGAGCTCGCCGCTGGCCCAGCCGCGCCGGGCCACCGCTCGTGCGTCGCGCACCTTAGCATCCGCGTCGACGAAGACCAGCGCGTCGCACTGCGCAGGGAGGCCGTGCTCGGCCTCGTGCTCCAAGAGCAGCGGCACGTCGAGCACCACGCGCGGCACGCCTTCCGCCCGGGCGGACTCGATCGCGGCGCGCAGGGCCGCGCGCACACGCGGATGGACGCGCGCCTCGAGCTCGCGCCGAGCCGAGGGTTCCGCGAACACCGCGGCCGCGAGGGCGGCGCGGTCGACGCGCTCACCCGCGATCACAGCGGGCCCAAAGCGCGTCCCGAGCCACGCGCGCACGTCGGGCTCCTCGAGCGCCGCATGGGCCAGCCGATCGGCGTCGAGCACCCGGCCGTCGGGGCCCGCGAGCAGGCGCGCGACCTCGGACTTGCCCGAGGCAATGCCGCCGAGCACCCCGAGGAGGAGCGTGCGGCGGGGGCGAGCGGAGGGGTGCGGGGCGCTCAAGCGAAGTGGGTCCGGGCACGAAACTGGGCGCGGTCGGTGGGGTACCTTGGGCCCCCGAGCGGCCCAGTCTGGGCCCCTTGGGGAACCGACCCGCAGGCTGCGACGAGCCTAGGGAGCGCGCCGGAACGGTCAAGGGACCCCGGGTTCTCCCTTGCCGCGCGACCCGCTGTTCGGGTATCACCACACGCCCCAACGATCCGACCGCGCCTCGCGCAGGCGCGGGACCCGTTGAGCCCCCTAAGCAAGGCCGCCCGCGTGGCGTCCGAACGTCCCACCCCCTCCGGAACCCCCCGGGAGCCCCCTCAGGGTCTTCCCCGACGACCGCAAGGATCGATGTCCATGAACCGTTCCCGCCGCGGAGCCGCCCGCGTCCACGTCATCTGGTTGGTTGTTTTCCTGGTGCTGTTCATCATCGGCGTCGTGATGGCGTGGAGCGCCTCGGGTGAAGCCGAGATGTTCCGCCAGCGCGCCGAGACCACCGCCAAGCAGAACGCGGAGATCGCCGAGCGCGACCAGGCCAGCGCGGAAGCGCGCGTGCGCCTGTCGGAAGTCGTCGGCTGGTCGCCCGCGGACGCCGCCGCCGCCAACACGAATCTTGAGCAGATGAAGCTCTCGTTCGGCGACTGGAAGGCCAACTTCCCGAACATGGGCGACGACATCAAGACGATCGAGCTCGCCCTGCCCAAGGCCAAGGACGCCTACCTGTCCCAGCAGCGCACGATCGCGACCCTGAACGACTCCGTCCGCACCCTCGAGGGCGAGAAGGACTCGCTGGAGCGCGGCCTGCGCGACGCCCTGCGCGGCAAGGACTCGGAGATCTCGAACCTGCAGAAGCAGGTCGCCGACGAGCAGAACACCTCGGCCCAGCGTCAGGCGGAGCTCGAGTCGCGCGTCGCCTCGCTGCAGAGCCAGCGCAACGAGCTCGACGCCCAGCTGCGCGAAGCCCGCAACACGATCGAGGCCAACAACCGCAAGTTCGAGGACGAGCGCGTCGCCGCCCAGACGCGCATGAAGGCCATCACCAAGGCGCTCGCGTTCCAGAAGGAGCCCGAGGCCGCCGACGGCAAGGTGCTCTCGGTCTCCAAGGACCTCGCGCTCGGCTGGATCGACATCGGCTCCAACCAGCGCCTCGCCCGCGGCACGCGCTTCCGCGTCGTGTCGGGCAAGATCGGCTCCCAGAAGCTCAAGGGCTGGGCGGAAGTCACCAACGTGCAGCCCACCATGGCTGAAGTGACGTTCATGAACGTCGCCGACCGCTTCGACCCGATCGTCGAGGGCGACATCGTCTACAACCCGGTGTACGACCCCAAGAGCGAGCGCACCGCGGTGCTCTGCGGCCGCTTCTCGGGCCAGTTCAACGAGACCGAGCTCAAGGTGCTGCTCTCGAACATGGGCATCACCGTGCAGCCGGCCCTCGGCCCCGACACGGACTACCTGATCGTGGGTGCGGAGCTGTTCGTCGACGCCGACGGTCAGGCGCTCGAGACCCCGATGCCGCCGAACGAGCTGCCGGTCTACAAGAACGCCGAGTCCCAGGGCACCCAGATCGTGCCGATCAAGGACCTGCGCGCGTACTTCAAGTTCTAGTCGCGCGACGATTCTCGTCGCGAGACCCCCGGCGATCTGCCGAGGGCGACGGACACTCCGCACGGGCGGGCCCGACTAGGGGCTCGCCCGTGCGGCTTTTTCGGAGCTTCGCGAAACGCGCGCTCGCCGCGGCACCGCCCGTCGCTACATTCCTGCGTCCATGGCCGAGGACGAAGACCCGTTCCAGCAAACGCGCATGTCGCTGGGCGACCATCTGCGCGAGCTGCGCACGCGCATGTTCCGCGGCGCGATCGCGGTGGTGGTGGCCTTCTGCGTCGCCTTCTCCTTCTACGATCCGATCTTCGACATCGTCGCGCGGCCGATGAACGACGTGCTGGCCGAGGTCGACCTCGAGCAGCGCGCCAAGTACGAAGCGCTCTTGCTGGAAGAGCGTGCGACGGCGCCGGACACGCCGAGAACGAAGTACTTCGTCGTCGAGGACCCTGCCGACAACCGCCTTCAGGACCAGTTCACGGTGTCCCAACGCATGACGCTCGTCGGCGTCGGAGACGGGTTCTCGGTCGTGATGCGCATCTGCATCATCGCCGCGCTCGTGCTGGGCATGCCGATCCTGCTGTGGCAGCTGTGGCAGTTCGTCGCCGCCGGGCTCTATCCCAACGAGCGCCGCGCGATCCTGAAGTTCTTCCCGATCACCGTGGGGCTCTTCGTGGCCGGCGTGCTGTTCGGCTACTACGTGATGTGCCCCTTCGGCTTCAAGTTCATGGTGACGGTGTTCGCGCCGGAGAAGGTGACGTACATCGCATCGGTGGCGCCCTATCTCGACTGGCTGCAGGCCGTCACGCTCGCGCTCGGACTGATGTTCCAGCTGCCGGTGCTGATGTACCTGCTCGTCAAGGTCGGGATCGTCGAGCGGCGCAGCCTCGCGCGCTTCCGGCCCTACTTCATCCTCGTGGCGTTCATCGTCGGCGGCATCCTCACTCCGCCGGACCCGATCACGCAGTTCCTCGCGGCGGGCCCGATGATCCTCCTTTACGAGGTGGGCCTGCTGTGGACCTGGTTCCTTCCCAAGCCGCGCGACTTCAGCGCGGGCGCGGCGTGAGCGTGGGAGCGCGCAATGCTCGGTGAGGTGAGGCGTGCGGCCTGCGTCGCGGTGGGGGACGAGCTGCTCGCAGGCGACTACCCCGACAGCAACTCGGGCGCGATCGCGGTCGCGCTCGCGGAGCTCGGCATCGCGGTCGAGCGCTTCGTCGTGCTCGGCGATCGCAAGGGCGACCTCGAGAGCGCGTTCTACGACCTGTGCGCGCGCTACCAGCTCGTGGTGTGCACGGGCGGCATCGGGCCCACGCTCGACGACGTGACGCGCGAGGCCGCCGCCGCGGCCGCCGGAGTTCCGCTCGAGTGCAACGCGGACGTGCTCGCGGCGCTGAAGGAAGGCTACTCTCGCCGCAAGCGCGAGATGCCGGCCTCGAACGAGCGTCAGGCGTGGTTCCCGCGCGGCGCGCAGGTCATGCCCAACGCCATCGGGACCGCGCCGGGCTTCCGCGTTTGGATCGACGGCGGGACCCTGTGCGTCCTGCCCGGACCGCCGCACGAAATGAAGGACATGCTGCGGCGCGAGCTTCTACCGTGGCTGCGCTCGACCTGCGGTCAGGGCCCGGGCCTCGTGCGGCATTCCTTCTACATGCTGGGTCTTCCGGAGAGCGCCTTCTCGGACCGCGCGGGCGACTGGATGGCGCGCGGAGCCACGCCGCTGATGGGGGGCACGGCGCACACCGGTATCCTGAAGGTGACCCTGCTCGGCAAGGGCGAGAGCGTCGAGGGCGCCCGCGCGCAGGTCGCCGCCCGCGCCGCGGAAGTGCGCGCGCGCTTCGCCGAAGAGATCTTCTCCGAGGACGACCCGCGCCCGGGCGCGGCGCTCGTGCAGCAGCTCGCCGCGCGCGGCGCGACGCTGGCCGTGGCCGAGTCCTGCACCGGCGGGCTCGTGGCCGAGCTCCTCACCGATGTCGCCGGCGCGAGCCGGGTCTTCCGCTCGGGCTGGGTGACCTACTCGAACGAGTCCAAGGTGAGCGCGCTGGGCGTCGATCCGGCGCTGCTCGAGCGCCACGGGGCCGTCAGCCGCGAGGTGGCGCTGGCCATGGCCCGGGGCGCCGCGGAGCGCTCGGGAGCCGACTTCGCCGTCTCGATCACGGGCATCGCCGGGCCCGACGGCGGCACGCCCGAGAAGCCCGTGGGCCTCGTCTGGTTCGGACTGTGGACGCGCGGCGGTCTCGAGGCCTACGAGCAGCGCTTCCCGCCCGTCGACCGGGCCTCGATCCGCCGCTACGCGGCCCACGTGGCGCTGAACCTCGTGCGGCTCCACTCGCGTTCGGGCTGAACGCGCGCTCGCGGTCGATCGTCGGACGGCGGATGGGCGCGGGCGAGGCTCCGATCGCCCGGGGGAAGCGCGGGGCGCGGTCCTCAAGCGCTTCGCGGCCGCTGGACGATTGACGCGGGGCCCGGCGGCTGGTTCAATCCTCGCCCCTTCGGCTACCCGATGGTGTAACGGTAACACAAGAGGTTTTGGTCCTCTCATTCCTGGTTCGAATCCAGGTCGGGTAACCACCTCCGAGGCTGCGCGTTACCCCGTGGTGTAACGGTAACACTAGAGATTCTGGTTCTCTCATTCATGGTTCGAATCCATGCGGGGTAACCATCTCGCGCCCCGCGGCGCGGGTGGCCCGGTAGCGAAGGAGCCGAAGGGGAGGCGGTCGGGCGAGAGCCTTCCCCCTCGCGGGGGCCGCCCAGGGGGCCCGATCGCCGCAGACGGGCTCGCTGGCTCGATGCACGCCGCCTTCGGGCCAAGACGCGGCGAGCTCTAGTAGCCGAGCGCCCGCAGGGCGCGCGCCGCCTGCGGGTCGTCGGCCTCGAGCCGCTCCCGGCCGCTCTGCAAGCGCGCGCCGAGCTGGGCGAGGTCCGGATCGGCGGCGACGAAAGCGTCGAGCGCGCGGCGCAGCTCCGCCAGCGGGGCTCCGGCGGGTTTCACGGCCGAGAGGTCCCAGTCCTCGCCACCGGGGCCGGAGAGGTCGAACAGCTCCTCCTTGAGCGGCACGAGCTCGCGCTCGCCCGTGGGCGCGGTGCGCGTCGCGAGGCTGCGCACGAGCTTCCAGTCCCCGAGGCGCACGGCTTTTTGCTGCAGGACGCCGTCGAGGTCCGCGCGCTCGACCTTCTCGCTGAAGAGCGGCCGAGCACGCGTGGGTCCCAGGCGCAGCGCATCGAGCACGGACTCGCCGCGCAGGGGCGAGGGAGCGGCCGAGAGGGGCGGCAGAGCGAGCAGGTCGAGCAGCGTCGGCGTCACGTCGACGAGCGAGAGCGGCGTGCGACGCTCGCCGGCGGGGAGCGTCGGAGCACGCAGGAGGAACGGCACGTGGATCGTGCTCTCGGCGGCATTCGCACCGTGCTCGAAGAAGTACTCCTGCTCCCCGAGGCTCTCGCCGTGATCGGCGGTCAGCACGACAACCGTGCTGTCGAGCAGCCCGTTCGAGCGCAGCGCGTCGAGGAGCCGCCCGAGCTCCGCGTCGAGATAGCGCACTTCGCCGTCGTAGCGCGCGCGCACGAAAGCGGCGTCGAACGTGTCGGCATCGAGCCACGCCTCCGCGGGCACGTTGTGGCGCGCCACGCGCTGGCGCGAGCCCGCTGGCTCGAGGCTCACGAGCTCGCCGCTCGCGGGCGCGACGAACCGCTCGGGCGGCTGGTAGGCGCCGTGGGGATCCATGTAGTGCAGCCACAGGAACCACGGCTGCTCGCCGCCCACGAGCGCCGTGCGCGGCTCGAACTCCGCGTCGGGCGAGCTCGCCAGCCCGAGCGCGACGAGGGCCGCGTCGGTGAGCGACGTCGCCGTGCGCTCCGGCACGAGATCCGGCGGCACGCCGCCGCGCTGGGGCAGGCTCTCGCACCACAGGTCGAAGCCGCGCGCGAGTCCCGAGCGAGCCTCGCCGAGCACCCAGTTGCCGACGATCGCGCCCGTGCGGTAGCCGTGCTCGCGCAGGCGTTCCTGCAGGAGCGGCACGTCGCGCGCGAGCGGCGCCGCGAGGTCGCGCACGCCGTGGTCATGGGGGTAGCGCCCCGAGAGCACAGACGCGATCGCGGGCGTGGTCTTGGCGCGCGGGGTGGCGGCGAGCGGAAACACCGCGCACTCGGCCGCGAAGGCCGAGAGGCGCGGGGCCGTTGCGGGCGCGAGCCGGTCGGCGCGCAGCGTGTCCACCGTGACGAGCAGCACGTTGGAGCGCGGCGGCGCGCTCTCCCCGCAGGAGGCGAGCGCGAGGAGCGCGAGGAGTGCGAGCGGGCAGCGCATCGAGTGCGCTCCAAGGCTACCACCGCGCGCGAGCGCCTCAGCGGCGGCGCAGGAACTCCTCGGAAGCGAAGCGCAGCGCGAGCTCCTTGGCGCGGCCGCGCTCGAGCGCGTCGGGCACGTCGGCGGCGAGTCGCACGCCGAACTGGGCCTCGAAGGCCTCGCGCAGCGCGGGCGCGAAGCTCTCCGGCTCGAGGCCGCGGGCAACGTGCTCGAGGGTGGCGATGTCGCCTTCGAGCGGCGTCGTGCCGAGCTTGATCGAGCCGTGGTGCAGCACGCGGCCCCTCGAGCGACGCTGGGCCGAGCCGACGCCCTTGCGCTCGTTCCACACGAGGTCGAGCGGCGAGGACTTGTGGAAGCACATGCCCGTGCCTTCGCGCTCGCTCGCGAGCGTGCGTTCGCCGCGCAGCTCGGCGGTCACGCCGAAGGTCGCGAGCGCGCGCGCCACGGCGGCGTGCACGCGCGCGTAGGACTCGGCGATCGGACCGCGGTAGAGCGGATGCTCGAGCTCGGCCGCGATCGAGAAGGTGAGCTCGCGCTGGTGGTGGATCGCGCCGCCGCCCGTGAAGCGCCGCACCACGGCGCGCGCGTCGAGCGCCGCGGGCACGTCCGCGAGGCGCTGGAAGTAGCCGAGCGAGATCGCGCCCGGCTTCCACGAGTAGAAGCGCACCGTCACCGGTGCCCCGGAGGACTCGAGCAGCGCCTCGTCGAGGCCGAGGTTGAACGCGGGTTGCGCGTTCCACGTCGTGACGAGGCGCCACGTGTCCATCGCGGGCAAGGTCGCGCGCGGGCCGCGCGTCCCTAGTGCTTCTTGGAGGCGACGAACTTCTCGTATTCGGCCGCGTCCATCAGGCCGTCGAGCTTCTTGCTGTCCGGCTTGATCTTGATGATCCAGCCAGCGCCCCAGGGATCCTTGGAGAGGATCTCGAGGTGGTCCTCGATGGCGGCGTTGATCTCGAGCACCTCGCCGGCGATCGGCGCGTAGAGGTCGCTCACGGCCTTGACCGACTCGATCTCGCCGAAGGTCTCGCCGGCGGCGAGCACGCGGCCCGCATCCGGAAGGTCGCAGTAGACGAGGTCCGATTCGTTGCCGTTGGAGAGCTCCTGCACGGCGAAGTCGGTGATGCCGATGATGGCGACGTCGCCGTCGATCTTGACCCACTCGTGGGACTGGGCGTACTTGCGGTCGTTGGGGCGCATGGGAGAGGTTTGGAGGGGCTCTGGGGTCGGGGAGTTGCGAGGGGGTGGCAGCGCGCTCACTTGCGCGTGCGGGAGAAGAACGGGAGCTCGCGCACCGTGCACGGCTGGCGCTTGCCCTTGAAGTCGACTTCGAGGCTCGTGCCCACGGCGCCGCGATCGAGCGCGACGTAGGCCGAGGCGATGTTGGTGCCGAGGGTCGGCGAGACGGCGCCCGAGCAGACGTAGCCCACGTCGGTGGCACCAGAGAGCAGGCGCGCGCCCTGCCGCGGCACGCGCGGACCGTCGGTGGAGATGCCGACGAGCTTCTTGTGGGGCGCCGAGCGCACCGCGAGCAGCGCTTCGCGGCCGATCCAGTCGCCCTTCTCGTCCTTGAACGAGACGCCGAAGTCGAGCCCGGCCTCGATCGGGTTGTGGGTGGCGTCGATCTCGTGGCCGTAGAGCGGCATGCCGGCTTCGAGGCGCAGGATGTCGCGCGCGCCGAGGCCGATCGGACGCACATCGGCGCCGGCACCGGCGGCGAGGATCGCCTGCCACACGCGCACGACGTCCTGGTTGTCGAGGTACAGCTCGTAGCCGAGCTCGCCCGTGTAGCCCGTGCGGCTGATGCGCGTGTTGGGGATCCCGCACACGGTGCCGAAGCCGAACTTGTAGTAGCCGATCTGAGTCAGATCGCAGCCGGTGACGAGCGGCTGCAGCACCTCGGTCGAGCGCTGGCCCTGGAGCGCGAGCATGCCGGTGGCGTCGCTCTGGTCGTCGATCTCCACCTCGAAGCCGTGCGCGTGCTCGCGCAGCCACGCGAGGTCGACCGGAGTGTTCGAGGCGTTGACCACGAGGTACACGGCGTCGGCCTCGCGGTAGACGAGCAGGTCGTCGATCGGGTTGCCGTCGGGCTTGCAGAACAGCGAGTAGCGGATGGCCCCGACCGGGATCTTGGCCACGAAGTTGGTGCAGACGCGGTCGAGGAAGCGCAGGTGGTCCTTGCCCCGCACGTGGACGCGGCCCATGTGGCCGAGGTCGAACAGGCCGGCGGTGGTGCGCACGCAGCGGGCCTCGTCGAGGATCGCGCCGTACTGCACGGGCATGTGCCAGCCGCCGAACTCGATCAGCTTGGCCCCGAGGGCGGCGTGGACGTCGTGCAGGGCGGTCTGCTTCATCGCTGGGACTCGTGGGCTGGCGCGGGCGGGGAGCGGGGCGGGCGTGGAAGGAACTTCCGCGTCGCACAGGTCTGGCAACCGGGGCGAAGACTTTAGTCGAAGCGGGCCGCGCGATCCAAGCGCCGCGGCCATCTCCCGCGCCGCTCGGCGGGGGTAGCCTTGGCAGGGCCTCTCGCGGCTCCCTTCCATGCTGGCCGCCCTGTTCTCCGCCGCGCTCGTCGCGCTCGTTCCCCAAGGGCCGTTCGAGCCCGGTCTGCGCTGGCGCGAGCCCGCGCCCGCTGCGGCGCCGTGGCTGCCGGGAGCGCTCGCCTTCGTCGCCGGGGGCGAGGGGCTGTTCGCGGTCAGTTCCGGCAGCGCTCCGCGCGCGAGCCTACATTCGACCGCTCCGTTCCTCGGCACCGGGGTCCTTCCACCGAGCCGCCTCACGGGGCTCGCCGGCGCGAGCGGGACGATCGCGGCTGCGGCGGGAGAGGAGCCCGAGTCCCTGTTCGCGCTGGTGCAGACCGCGCTCGGCGGCACCGCGTCGAAGCGCACCGAGCTCGTGCGACTCGAGCCCGGCGCGGGGGGCGCGCTCGTCGAGCGCTGGCGCGTCACGGTCGGCGGCATCGGCAACACCAGCGGACGCATCGCGGTCGCGCGCGACGGCGCTCGCGTGGCGGTCGTGCTGCAGGATGCCAGCACACAGCAGCTCCTGTGCGAGTGGCGCTCCGCGCTCGACGGCAGCGTGAGCGCCGTCCGCGTGGAGAGCTCTGGACCCCTGCGCGCCTGCGAAGCGAGCGCGGATCTCGCGCGGCTCGCGCTCGTCTCCGGCAACGTGCTGCGCGTGCTGCGCGACGATGCGTCGCTCGAGCACGTGGAGACGCTCGCGGGCTCGAGCAGCGCGCTCGCGCTCGCGGCGCACGCGCCGGTGCTCGCGGTCGGCGCGCCCGGGCGCGTGCGCGTGCTGCGCCCGAGCGGCGCCGGGTGGGCCTTGGCTGCGGAGTTTTCTGGTCTCGCGGGCGAGGAGCCGGCGCGCGCCGCGCTCGACGACGCGGGCGCGACGCTGGCGCTCGGCTGGTGGCATGCCGCGAGCGGACGCGGCGCGCGCTTCGAGGCTTGGCAGCTCGCCAGCGGGACGCGCGGCTTCTCGCGCTCCTTCGTCAATCCTGCCGGTGGTCCGCAGGACTTCCCGGAGGCGTTGGCGCTCGCGCGCGACGGGTCGCGCCTCGGCTGCGGGCGCTGGGGCGGCGACGGACAGGCGCAGGCGTGGTTGTTCGAGCTCTCCAGCGGCGCGGAGCTCCTCGCCGCTACCCTGCCGGGCAGCGTGCGCTCGCTCGCGCTCGATCCGAGCGCCACGCGCCTCGCGGTCGGCTGCAAGGCGACGCACGCGGGAACGTTCTCCAACGCGGGCGAGCTGCGACTGTACGACACCGGTGAGCGGGCGCTGCAGAGCGTCTCCGAGCCGCTCGCCGGCGGGACGCTCAGCGTCGCACGCCGCGCGCCGAGCGCGTCGCGTGTGCTGTTCTTCGTCGGCTCGATGCGCGCCGCGGCGATGCCGCAGCTCGGAGTGCCGTGGTGGATCGATCGCTCGGCGGCGAGCGTGTCGATCCGCGCCGTCGGCTCCGACGGCACCGCGCGGCTCGATCTGGCGCTCCCCGCAGCTCTCGCCGGCAGCGCACTCGGCGTGCAGTGCGTCGAGCGCTGCCCCGGCAGCCCTTCGCGCGCGACGCCCGAAGTACTGACCGTCACGCTGTTCTAGCCGCTGGCCGAGGAACGTCTCGCCGCGGCCGCGACGCGACCGTCGCTCCGTGTCGAGCAACGAAGCGGAGGCAGGCCCTGCCGCGCGACGGGACGTTCCGGCGGGGGATCGGCAGAGCGTGTCGGCCCGCAACGCGCTGGAACGGGGCCGTCCCGGCGAGGCGCGGAAGTTTCTTCGCGTGCTTCAAGTGGACTCGCAGGGGCCGTCGAAACAGGAGGGGCTGAGAAGTCTCCTCGCCGAACTTCGCGCCGTCTTCGCATGCACCACGCCGCCACAGAATCGAATCGCGCCTCGACCTCCGCTGCCGCCGGAATCGCTCGGATGAAGTCCGAGCTGTGCGGCGCGGACCGCTCGCCGCGTCCCGCGCTCAAGGCGCTCGTCGAGAACGCCGCCACGTCGATCGACGGCTTCACGGCGCAGGCGTGGTGTCTCGAGCTGCTGCCGTACCTGACGGCCAACCCCGAGGACGCGCTGGCGCTCGAGGCGTTGCTCGTGCTCGGGCTCGCGCACACCGAGGTGCACGCCCGCCACCGCATCTCGATGCCGCAGGAAGGGCGGCGCTTCGCGATCCTGCTCGAGCGCGCCGGCGACCCGCAGCGCGCCGAGGACATGCTGCGGCTCCTGCTCGAGATGTTCCCGGGGAACGAGACGTTGCTCGGCGAGCTCGAGGCGCTCGAGCGTCGCGACGGCAGCATGGGGCGGCGCGTCGAGCGTCACCTGCGCTCGGCCGAGGAAGCGCTGCGCGGCGGACGGCGCGACGAGGCGCTGCGCTGGCTGCGCGAGGTGCTCGCGCTCGAGCCTCGCCGACGCGATGTCGCGCGCATGATCCGCGACCTGCGCTTCGAGGAGGAACTCTCGCGCGAGAACTGGCGCCGCCGCGTGCGGCTCGCCGCGCTCGCCTGCGTCGGCGTCGTGGCGCTGGCTGTGTTCCTCGGTCGCGAGCGCGCGATCGAGTCCGAGCGCGCGGCCCTGCCCGTAGCGCAGGCCGGCGACCTGCTCTCGACGCGCGAGCGCCTCGCCGGGCTGGAACACCTGCTCGAAGGCAACGTGTTTTGGCTCAGGATGGGCGGCGTGTCGCGCGAGTGCACCTTGCTGCGCATGGAGGTCGAGCGTCTCGAGTTGCGCGAGGTCGCGCAGGCGGCGCGGCGCACCGAGGCGCGCTCGCGGGCCGCGCTGCTCGCCGATGCCGAGCGCTCGCAGGCCTTTGTCGCGGCCGATCGCATGGACTTCGACGCCGCGCTGGCGCACTTCCGCGGCGCGCTCGAGGTCGCACCGGAGCACTGGGAACATCGCGAGGCGACGCATCGCGAGGTGACGCTGCTCGAGGAGTGGCGCACGAAGCGCCAAGGAGAGCGCCGATGAAGATGCTCGATCGCTGGATGGCGCGCACGCGCCTGCGCGCGGCCCGCAAGGCGCTGGCGCAGGACCCGAGCGCCGAGAACTTCGCCGCGCTCGCGCGCGAGCACGCACGCATCGAGGACTATGCGCAGGCCGAGCGCGTGTGTGCCGAGGGCCTCGCGGCGCTCGCCTCCAATCCTGAGCTGTCGCGGCTGCGCTCGCGCATGCGCACGCTGCAGCTTGAGGACCGCGCCCGAGCGCTCGCTAGCGAGCTGCGCGAGTCGCCGCGCCCCGGGCTCTACCGCGAGCTCGCGGGCATCTACCTCGAGTGCGGACGGCTCGAGCGCGCCGAGGAAATCGCGCAGGCGTGGCTCGGCTGCGGCGGTGGCGGCGAGGCGCACTGGATCCGCGCGCAGGCGCGGGTGACGCGCTACTTCGCCGATCGCCGGCGCGAGGACGGACGCGAGGCGCTCGAGCTGCTCGCGCGCTGCGAGTCGGCGCTGGTCCGCGACGAGCGTCCGCTGCGCCTGCGCCTCGAACTCGCCTGCCGCGTCGGAGCATGGGCGGAGTCCCGGCGCGTCGTCGCGCAGCTGCTCGAGCTGCAGCCAGGCGACCCGGCGCTCGAGGCGCGCTACCGCACGTACACCGCGCTCGCCGAGAGCGGTCCGACGCTCGAGGCCGCGCTGCGCGAGGTCGAGCGCAGCGGCCAGTTCCCCGAGGAGCAGCCGACGCCGCCTCACGGCGCGCCGCGGGCCGCTCAAAGGCCCGTGCGCCCGCAGCTGCAGCAGCTCGCCTCGCAGCCAACGGTCGCGGTGGCCGTGTTCGAGCGCGGCGCGACGGCGCTCGTGCAGGGCCCTGCGGGCGCGACCGCCGAGCGCTGCGCGCGCGCTGTGCGCGAGGTGGCCCAGCGCAGTCGCGCCGCCGCACGGCGGATGGGGCTCGGCAGCGTGAGCGAGGTCGAGCTCGAGGGCGCCTCGGGCAGCCTGCTCGTCGTTCCGCACGAGTCCGGCGTGGCCGCGGTCCAGTCGAGCGCCGCGGAGCTGCCGGAGGGCCTGCGGCCCGCGCTGCTCGCGCTCGCCCGCGCGCAGGTCGAAAGCCCGGAGGGCAGCTGAGCCATGAAAGAAGTTCTCGAACCGCTGGTCGCGATTCCCGGCGTGCGCTGCGCGGCGCTCGTCACTCCCGACGGCGTGCCGATCGCGTCGTGTGGCCCCGCGGGCGAAGTGCAGGCGGAAGATCCGCAGGCGCTCGCGGCGCTCGTGTCCGGCTGGCTGGCCTCGTTGGGCCCGGCGCTCGGACTGGCCTCGTGGCAGTTCGGGGAGCGCGCGGTCCTGCGCGGCACGCGCGGCACGCTCGTGGTGCGGCCGGCGGGCTCCGCCTTGCTGCTCGCGGTCCTCGAGCCTGCGACCAGCGCCGACGACCTGCGCCTGCCGTTCGAGGCCGCGCTCGCACGCCTCGCGCGCGTGGCGCGCGGCGCCCGCGCGCAGGCCTGCACGCCGCCGCCCTTTCCCGCGCGAATCGCTCAAGCCGCACCCCGTCCGCTGGACGATACCGCCTCCGAAACTTCCCCCCGGGATTAGTGCGCAGGGAGCTCCATGGTCCAGATCAATTTCGCTCAGAAGCAGGTCAGCGCGAAGATCGTCTACTACGGGCCCGGCATGTCGGGCAAGACGACCAACCTCGAGGTCGTGCACCAAAAGGCACCCGACCAAAACAAGGGCGAGCTGACGAGCATCTCGACGGACGGCGATCGCACGCTGTTCTTCGACTTCATGCCGCTCGACCTCGGCACGGTCGCCGGGATGCGCACGAGCTTCCAGATCTACACCGTGCCCGGACAGGTGTACTACAACTCGACGCGCAAGCTGGTCTTGCAGGGCGTCGACGGCGTGGTGTTCGTCGCCGACTCGTCGGCCTCGATGGTGCAGGAGAACTTGGAGAGCCTGCGCAACCTCGAGGAGAACCTGAACGAGTACGGCAAGTCGCTCGCGACCCTGCCGCACGTGATCCAGTTCAACAAGCGCGACCTGCCCGACGCGCTGCCGCTCGAGGAGCTCAACCGCCTGCTGAACCCCTACGGCGCGCCGTGCTTCGAGGCCATCGCCAGCTCCGGCCACGGCGTGTTCCCGACGCTCAAGGCGCTCGCGGCGCGCGTGCTCGAAGCGATCCACGCCACGGGTTCCGCTCCCGCGGCCGCGGCTCCGCTGGCTGCGCCGCAGCGGCCCGCGGCTCCGACCACGACCGGGCTCGGCAAGACCGGCTTCCACGCGTCTCCGCAGGCGATTCCGGCTCCGATGCCGCAGCGCGCCAGCGCGCCAGCGCCGCTCCCGGTCGCGACCCACGCGCCCGCGGCGCTCGCTCACACCGGCTTCCACGCTGCCACTTCCGCGCGCCCGCTCGGCGCCACGGGCTTCCACCCGATGACCGGCACTCCGACGCCGATGGGCGGCGCGAGCACGGGCCACCCGGGCGCGATCCCGATGCACGGCGGAATGCCGCAGCAGGGCGCTCCGCTCGGTATGGCCCCGCAGGCCGGTTATGCGGCGCCTGCTGCGCCCGCACAGGGACTGACGCAGACGAGCTTCCACGCGCAGGCGGCGCTCGCGCCGAGCGCTCCGCTCAACATGGCCATGCGCCCCTCGACGCTGCACCCGGGCACGAGCGTGCCGACGCAGACGCGCAGCACGCCGAGCCCGACGCCTGTCGCGCCCACGCTGCCGACGTCGATGCCTGCGTCGAGCGCGGGCATGGGCAACATGGGCATGGGTGCCACCGGCGCCAGCGCGCCGCGCGCGACGACGCCGCTCGACGGCTCGCGCTTCCGTCCCCGCACCGCGCCGACCCCGGGCGCGAGCGCTCCCGCGACCGGTCGCGTGCAGGTTCGCCCTGCGCCGGAAGGGGAGGGCTCGAGCAAGCTCTACGTGGGCCTGTTCATCGCGGCGGGAGTGATCCTCACCGCCGGCCTGACCTACGTGGTGATGTCGTTCCTCTAGAGAACGGTGCGCGCGACGCGCCTTTGGGAGTGCATGCGATGGGACGCGACCAGCAACTGCGGGACAACCGGCTCGTCTTCTACGCTCAGGACGTGGCGCGGCTCGACGGCGAGCTCGATGCGCTGCTCGAGCTCAGCAACGCCAAGGCCGCGCTGCTGATCGACAAGGAAGGGCACATGGTGACGCGCCGCGGCGAGGCGGCGGCCCAGGGCTCGATGGACTCGATCGCGGCGCTCGTCGCGGGCTCGTTCGCGGCGACGCGCGAGCTCGCCCGGCAGCTCGGCGAAGCGCAGTTCACGACCATGGTGCACCAGGGCGCGCGCGACTCGATCCAGCTGCAGCTCGTCGGCGACCGCACCCTGCTCGGAGTGCTGTTCGACGAGCGCACCAACCTCGGCCTCGTGCGCTTCTACTCCGGCGAGACAGCGCGCCACCTCGACTCGATCCTCGCCGACATCCACGCCCGACCGGCTCCGGCGGGCGCCGGCTTGTCCGAGCAGTTCGGCGCCGACGCCGCCGCCGCCCTCGACAACCTGTTCTGAGAGCCCTCGCCGGTTCTCTCTGGGAGGGCGCGCACCCGGTGGGGGAGCCTCCCCAAGAGCGGCCGGAGCTCAGCGTGGGCCGTGGTCCTGCACTGTAGGGGCGGACCCCATGGACGGCCCCGATGGACGGCCCCTTGCCTGTGCGCCGGGGCCTCGCTAGTCTCTTGCGCCCTCGAAGTCCGGCCCGATCCTCGGGTCGACCCCGCGAGGACTGAAGAATCCCCTAGGAAGCGGAGCATCCGACATGGCCCGGGTTTGTGACTACTGCGACAAGCGCACCGAGACCGGCTACCAGCTCGCCCGCCGCGGTCTGCCCAAGAAGAAGGGCGGCATCGGCCTGCGCGTCACCGGCCACACCAAGCGCAAGTTCAAGCCGAACATCCAGCGCATCGCCGCGGTCGTCGACGGCAAGACCACGCGCGTCAAGGTTTGCACCCGCTGCATGAAGAGCGGCAAGGTGCGCAAGCCGCGCAACGTCGCCAAGGCGACGGCGTAGCTTCGGTCGAGCGTCGCACGCGCGCTCGGACGCGCGGCTCTCGCTCGAACGACGCGCGCACGATCGCGCGCCTCGGCAACACGCTGCTAGAACTCGCGGTCCCCGACATCGGCCTCCTCGAGATCGGGTGCGAACACCAAGACGGCGCTCCGCATCGCGCGGGGTGCCGTCTTGCGTTGTGCGCGCCGTGCGCGAGCCGCATGGCACTCGCGCGCGGCTGGATCGATTTTTGAAAAAAAGTTGCGGGAAGTGGGAAAGGGGTCCGCGGGGAGCGCCGATGTCCCCCGTGTCCTGAACGGCGCCACTACGGCGTGTCGTTCAACACCTCTAGCCTCTCTAAGGAGAAACTGTCATGGCGAAGAAAAAGGCAACCCGCAAGGCGACCCGCAAGGCTGCGAAGAAGACCGGCGCGAAGAAGAAGGCCTAGTCGGACCTCGACTGGGATCCCCGCTGCGGATCGCTTCTGGATGAACAAGAGCCAACTCGTCGGGTACGTCGCGGAGGAGCTGCGCTTGTCGCGGCTCGGCGCGGCCACCCTGATCGACAAGGTGCTCGAGGGCATCCAGAAGGGCCTGCGCGAGGACCAGTCGGTCACGATCGCCGGGTTCGGCACGTTCGAGGTGAAGGACCGCAAGGCCCGCCTCGGACGCAATCCCCATACGGGGGAGCCGATCCGGATCGGGGCCGGTCGCCGGGTGGGCTTCCGGATGGGCAAGTCCCTGAAGGACTCGGTCACCCCGGGATAACGGGACCCGCGCGCGGACCCGCCCAGCGTGCCGCGCGAACAGGTTGGATCATCGACGGGCTCCGACTTGCAGGTCGGAGCCCGTCGTCGTTGGTGCATGCGCGCTGCCGACGTGTCTGCGGAACAGCCGCGAGGCGCTTCCCGCTCGGGCTCGAGCGCGCCTAGCTGCCAGCCTTGGCGCTCTCCGCAGCCTTGGAGCGCTCCTCGAGCGCCGCGATCTCGGCCGCGATCTGCTTGTCGTCGAGCTTGGGGAACAGGCCCGCGACCGCACCGAGCTTCGAGCCCGCGAGGCCGATGCGCCAGCCGCCCGGGGTCGGCCGCGCGGGCCAGCCGCGCTCGGTCACCGCTCCGCTCGCGCCGAGCATCTCCCAGATGGCCTGCGCCTTCTCCGGCATGAAGGGTGCCATCCAGCGGGCGACGTAGCCGATCCACTCGGCGCAGGTGGACAGCACGCTCGCCGCGCGCGCGGGATCCGTCTTCTGCAGCGTCCACGGGGCCGAGCGGTCGACGAACACGTTGGCCACGCGCGCGTTCTCGATCAGCTGCTCCGCCGCACGGCGGAACTTGAAGGCGCGCACGTGCTCGGCGGGATCGCCGAACGCGCCGCACTCGTGGAACAGCACGCGATCGAGCTCGGCCTCGTGCTCGCTCGCGCAGGCCGGGATGTGGCCCGCGTAGTGCTTGTCGATGAACTTCAGCACGCGCGTCACGAGGTTGCCGATGGCGTCGGCGAGCTGCGCGTTGTTGCAGGACTGGAAGTCCTTCCAGTTCCACTCCGAGTCCTTCGTCTCCGGAGCGCTCGTGAGCAAGTAGAAGCGCGCGGCCTGCGCGTCGTAGCGCGCGAAGAACTCCTCCAGCGGGATGGTCCAGCCCTGGGAGGTCGAGAACTTGCGCCCTTGCAGGTTGTAGAACTCGTTGGCCGGCACGTGCCACGGCAGCACGTAGCCGTCCTTCGTGGCGAACAGCATGGCGGGGAACACCACGCAGTGGAACGGGATGTTGTCCTTGCCGATGAAGTGCACGAGGCGCGTGTCCTCGCTCTTCCACCAGCGCTGCCACTCGTCGGGACGGCCCGCGCGCGCAGCCCACTCCTGCGTGAACGACACATAGCCGATCGGCGCGTCGAACCACACGTACAGCACCTTGCCGGCGATGTCGCCGCGCGTGCCCGCGGGCAGCGGCACGCCCCAGCTCATGTCGCGCGTGATCGGGCGTGGCTCGATCTCCTTCATCTGGTTCTCGACGAAGGTGCCGACGTTGGGCTTCCACTCGTGGCTCGAGATCCAGCCGCCGAGGAACTCGTCGCGCACCTTGGGCAGGTCGAGGTACCAGTGCGTCGTGCGGCGGCGCTCGGGGCGCGAGCCGCACACCTTGCAGCGCGGGTCGGCGAAGTCGAGCGGATTGAGCCACTTCGCGCAGCGCGGGCACTCGTCGCCGCGCGCGGCCTCGTAGCCGCAGCTTGGGCAGGTTCCGGTGACGTAGCGGTCGGCGAGGAACTTGGCGTCGGTGGTGCAGTAGAGCTGCTCGGTCTCGCGCTGGAGCAGGTAGCCGTTGCGATCGATGCGCGCGAAGAAGTCTTGGCTGAGCGCGGCGTGCTGCGGAGAGACGCTCGTGCCCGACCAGATGTCGAAGGCGATGCCGACGCGGTCGAAGGTGTGCTTGATCACGTCGCGCCAGCGCGCGACGTACTCGGGGTAGGCGATGCCGTCCTTCTCGGCGCCGATCGTGATGGCCACGCCGTGCTCGTCCGCGCCGCACACGTACAGCACCTCTTCGCCCTGCATGCGCAGCGTGCGCACGTAGACGTCGGCCGGGAGGTAGGCGCCGACGACGTGCCCGAAGTGGATCGGGCCGTTGGCGTAGGGGAGCGCGCTGGTGACGAGGTAGCGGGTCATCGCGCGGGGAGCGTAGCGCACGGGCGGGCCGCGCGCTCTCCGTCTAAGGCCCCGGCCGCAGTCCGGACTTGTCGATCCGCAACAGCAGCCACAGCCCGCCCGCAGAGGCGCACGGGACCACCACGAGGGGGCCGAGCACCGGCAGCAAGTAGCCCAGCGCGGCCACGGCGCCGAAGGCGACGAGCGGCAGCGGGTGGCGCGCGAGGAAGCGCCAGCGCGTCCCGATGCTCCAGCGGCGGCGCGACATGGGGATGTCGAGCAGGCTGAGCGCGGTGGTGAAGCCGGCCGCGAGGGCGAAGAGCGGCTTGCCGACGAGCGGCAGGAGCAGCACCGGAAGCGCGAACACGAGCAGCATTCCGGAGAGCGCCGTCGCCTGCAGGCTCGCGAGCACGGTGCGGAGCTCGACCTTCGCGCGCCAGCCGAGCCAGGCACGGAAAGGCGGCCGGAGATAGAGGATCGCTGCGCAGGCCACGAGACCGGCGAGCGCGCCACAGAGGAGCGAACCGGGGCGCGCGATCCACAGGCCGAGCGCGACTCCCGCGGCGAGCACGCTGGCGCAGGCGAGCGTCCCCAGCGCGCACTGGGTCCCGGTGAGACCCGCCGGACGCTCGCGGGCGGCGCGCGGATCGACGCCGAACCAGCGGCGCTCGAGCACGCCGTGCACCTCGTCGAGGAACGGTCCCGCGAAGAGCTCGTAGAGCAGTGAGAAGGCCCACAGCGAGACGAGCAGCGTCAGCGACATCGCGACCAGAAAGGCCGAGGCCTTGGCGGCGGCGAGCGAGAGCAGGTGGTCGACGAGCCACTCGGAGAGCGCGCGCTGCCAGCCGTCGAGCTCGGGGAGTTGCTCGAGCGCGAGCTCGCGTCCGCGTTCGAGCCACTGCATCACCGTCCGGTAGAGCCACAGGCTGAGTGCGGCGAATGCGGCGAAAGTGCCGAGTGCGGGCGGCAGGATCCAACGCTTCGTGCCCCGTGTCGTGACAAGCAGCCGCGCGCCCTCGAACAGCGCCGCGAGGCCGTCTTGCACCTCGCCCCAGCCTCCGCGGCGTCCCCGGAGGCCCTGCGGCGGCATTCCCGCGCAGGTCGCGCACGTTCCGGCCGCTTCCGAGGGCCAGTCGTAGCCGCAGTACGGGCAGGGCGTGATCACGGGCGCGAACCTACGCGCGGCCCCTCGCACGGGCTAGACTACTGCCCACTTTCGCTGTCGCAGGGATGCTCCAAAGGCCCCCCTAGCGACTCCCTCCCTGACCCCCACGCGAGCGCCTCCCGACCATGGGTTCCTTCGCCAACTTCCGCCAGCTCGACTACCTCGGCCTCGACGACCAGTTCTCCGAAGACGAACGGATGGTGCGCGACGCCGTGCGCTCGTGGGTCACCGAGCGCTACCTGCCGATCGCGATGGAGCACTTCGAGGCCGGCACGTTCCCGATGGAGCTCGTGCCGGAGCTCGCGGAGCTCGGCGTGTTCGGACCCACGACGCCGCCCGAGTACGGCGGCGCGGGCGTCAACAACGTCACCTACGGCCTGATCTGTCAGGAACTCGAGCGCGGCGACAGCGGCCTGCGCTCGTTCGTCAGCGTGCAGGGCTCGCTCGTGATGTGGCCGATCCTCGCCTACGGCTCCGAGGAGCAGAAGCGCCGCTGGCTGCCGCAGCTCGCCGCGGGCAAGGCCATCGGCTGCTTCGGCCTGACCGAGCCGGACTTCGGCTCGAACCCCGGCGGCATGCTGACCACGGCCGTGAAGAAGGGCGACGATTGGGTGCTCAACGGCCGCAAGATGTGGATCACCAACGGCACCTGCTCGCAGGTGGCCGTCGTGTGGGCGCGCACTCCGGAAGGCATCCGCGGCTTCCTCGTCGAGGAGGGCACGCCGGGCTTCAGCGCGCCCGAGCAGAAGCACAAGTTCTCCCTGCGCGCGTCGATCACCAGCGAGCTCGTGCTGCAGGACGTGGTCGTGAAGGACAGCGCGCGCATGCCGGGCGCGATCGGCCTCAAGGCGCCGCTCAACTGCCTCACGCAAGCGCGCTACGGCATCGCCTGGGGCGGTCTCGGCGCGGCCTACGCCTGCTTCGATGAGGCGCTGCAGTACGCCAAGTCGCGCATCGTGTTCGACAAGCCGCTCGCCGGCTTCCAGATCCCGCAGAAGAAGTTCGCGGACATGGCGACGCAGATCACCATGGGTCAGATGCTCGCGCTGCGCCTCGGCCGTCTGAAGGACGACGGCAAGCTCACGCCGTCGCACGTCTCGATGGGCAAGCGCAACAACGTGATGCTCGGCCTCGAGGTCGCGCGCGTCTGCCGCGACATCCTCGGCGCCAACGGCATCAGCCTCGAGTATCAGGTCGGTCGCCACCTGTGCAACTTGGAGAGCGTCGTGACCTACGAAGGCACGCACGACATCCACACGCTGGCGATCGGTCAGGAGCTCACGGGCCTCCCGGCCTACCGCTAGTCCGAGTTCTTCGGAGTCTTGCGCCGCGCGGCGGGGGAGCCTCGAAGCTCCTCCGCCGCGCGCGCCTTTTGGAGGTCGTGACGCGGCGCGCTTGGATCGCGTATCGTCA
>Ga0169931_10003274_pt1 | contig 25778 bp, 38 predicted proteins | sample Kivu_15m_20L_FD_129675 | JGI IMG/M metagenome (GOLD analysis project Ga0169931, IMG submission 129675) | Freshwater microbial communities from Lake Kivu, Western Province, Rwanda to study Microbial Dark Matter (Phase II) - Kivu_15m_20L... | ecosystem: Environmental > Aquatic > Freshwater > Lake...
ATGGGTGACCATGTTATAGAATTCCCTGCGGGTGTTACTAATAATTTTAAGGAAGGTGACAGGGTTAATATGTATTTAGGGACACCACAAAACCCTGTAAAGTAAAATCATTCTTCAAACAATACCAGTTGTTTTTTTTGGTTGTCGTAATCAATCAGTCTTTGTTGTGAAATCTTTGTATAGTTTTCAGATAATTCAAACCCAATATAGTTTCTACCTAATTTTTTTGCCGCTAGTGATGTTGTTCCACTTCCTGAAAAACAATCAACTACCACATCATCTTTATAGGATAATATCTTAATTGCCTTCATTGGGATATCCATTGAAAAAGTTGCTTTAGTTAATGATTTGGTATCGTTGAAGTATTTCCATTGACCAAAAACCAATTCCATGAATTCATTTTTATCTTTATCGGAATAAACCCTTTTGTTTTTCACATTACCATTTTCATCTTCAACCTCAACTTCATTATAAGACCATTGAGATGTGCCTTTTTCTTTTTTCTTATATTCCTTCTTATACGCTAATATCACACATTCTTTTGGGTTATATATGTAAGGTGATGATGGGGACATCCAAGAACCCCAAGCGGTGGTCTTAGAACGATGTGGTGAATCTTCTTCAAGGTCCACAACACCAAAAAAACCAAAACCAATTTCTTTCATCATCTGCCAATACTCCGATACTAAAAATATACGACCACCTCTATCTCGAACATTTATTTCATAAGGTATGTTTAATGCAATTCTACCATCATCTTTTAATGTTCGGTAAACCTCGGACAACCATTTTTTGCACCATTCAAAGTACTCATCCATAGGTGCATCATCTTTATGGACATCGTAATTGATTCCAACATTGTACGGTGGACTGGTGACATATAAATCCACACTTCCATCATTTAATTCTTTAAAAAGTTCTAAACAATCTCCTTGATATATTTTATTCATTTCCATTGACAAATTGATTTTTGTTTGTTATCATTGTAAATAATAAGGAATAAAAAACAATAAACCAAAATATTTATAAAAAAACTTAGAATCATGGGATGCGGATGTAAAAAAAGAAATCAACCTGAGACTAACCAAACGGTAAATGTCAGATTAACTGAAGGTGGTTCATCAACACCTCCTCAAGAAATCAGTATCATGGAGCAACAGATTGACCAAATAATTAAAAAGGTCGAAGAAATAAACAATCAGAACAACGAAGAGAACACAGAAGGACAATAAATTATATCGGACAGTCTAATAACTTGTCCGATATTTTTTGTCTTTTATAATATATATAAATTTATATACTTATATTATGCCTAAACAACAAACAAAACTAACCAGTGTTAACATCATTGATGATGTGTACAAAAAATTTAAAATAAAATCAGTTGATGGTTCTATCAACCTACAAAAATTAGTTAACAGAGCTCTTGACCTATATAATACAAGAGAAGAATTCAGAAAACAAATCGATAATCATAACGGATTAGCACCAAATGGTTCAAAATTTTAAGTTTTGGATTTTATTTCTTATATTATCATCAATAGTTTAAAACAAAAAAATGATAACAATAGGTTATAGCACAAGGGTATCAAACCCAAAGTTTCAGGAATACTTAAGAAAATCTTGTGGGCACCCGAAAGTTCAAATTATTGAAAAGGTAAACAATGGTGAAAAAAGTTTATCTCAAACACACAATGAGATTATTAAAGAATCTCAAAATGACATTGTTGTTCTTTGTCACGACGACATTTATTTCGACACCAACTCTTGGGGTAGAAAATTAATTAAACATTTTGAAGAATCTAATTACGGTATTCTTGGGGTTGCTGGTACAACTAATGTACATGAAAGTGGTAGGTGGTGGACAGATAATACTAAAATGGTTGGTATTGTTAATCACGAAAACGAGGGTAAAAAATGGGAGTCAAGATATGCCAACGGTATTCCAAATTCAATTCACGAGGTTTGTTTAGTAGACGGTTTATTTATTGCCGTACATAAAAATAGAATTAAAAACACATTTAATGAGTCGGTATCAGGATTCCATTTTTATGATATGACGTTTTGTACGGAAAATCATTTGAGCGGTGTCCCGATTGGTGTAATCTATAATATCCGAATTACACATAAATCAATCGGAATGACCAATGATTCTTGGGAGAAGAATAGAGAATTATATGTAGAACGTTTTAAGGATGTTTTACCAATTAACATCGTGCCGAAGATTGAATATAATATTTCAAAACCAAAACCAATTAAAGACAAATATAATTTAATTGTACAAACATCAAACGATAAGGAAAACATCACAAAATTCATGGGGCAAGTTAAAGAATTACCAGTGTATGATAATTTACTAATTTCTTTAATTTCAACGGATAGTAATATTGAAAATCTAAAAGAATTTGAATGTGAGAATATTTTTATTTACGAAGGTTTTTTTGATACATTAAACAAAAATTTATCGGTGTTAAAATGGGATGAGTCGTTTATGAAATCGAAGACTGACCTGTTGTTTTTTTCAACCGATACCGTTCAGATACTGAATGATGTTTTTTCAAGTATGTATACCATATTCAAAAATGAAAAAAACAATTTTGGTTGCGTGTTTCCAACAGTTTTGGAATTAGATGGTACCATTTTTTCAAATGGTTTAGATATCATTCAAAACAATGAACAACAATTTAACTTAGTATTCAAAAACAAATCTTCTTATTTTAATATCCTACACGGTCACTTTTCAAATCAGTTTGGGAGTGTAAGTGACTTCTTCGCAACTTCGATTACAAACTTAAAGATGATAGATTGGTTTGACATCAATTTAGAAACATCCATTTATAACTTAGATTTTGCATTAAAATCTTTTTTGAAGAAACGTAAAATGTTCATTGACACAAATAGTGTTGTTAAGATTGATATCGCATCACAATTTGAAAAAATAGATACTGAAATGAAACAAGTTTTAGGTCAATACATAAACATACCAGAAATTAGAAAGAACGTAAAACAAATTAGATGATTAAAATAGTCTCAGGGTTTACAGAAAAAGGTGGGTCTACCACCTTTTTTATAAATCTAACAAATTTTTTAAACGAAAATGGCATTGATTGCACATTCTACGGCAATCAAGATTATCATTTGGACAAATGTAAATCAGGAAATACCGATAGGGATTTAAAATATGAACCCGAAGATGTTGTAATTACACATTTTTTACAATTACCAGAAAGACCGCCAGTAAAAAAAGTCATATTATCTTGTCACGAAAAATGGTGGTTTCCTGTTGGTAAAGTTAAACGTTATTGGGACACGTGTGTATTTTTACATGATGAGCACAGAAAATACCACTCAGATTACATTGGTGACTTTGTAATCATACCAAACATCAAAGAATCTTTGGTACAAACAAATAAAGAATCTGTAAAAAATATTGCCGGTATAATTGGAACGATTGAGGATAGAAAACAAACTCACGTTTCAATTCAAAGAGCTTTAAAGGATAAATGTGAAAAAATTTACCTATTTGGTCATATAGGTGACCAAAATTACTTTGATAGATTTGTTAAACCGTTGATGAATCCAAGAGTCATCCACTATGGTCACACAACAAACAAACAAGAAATGTACGATATGATTGGTAAAGTTTATCACTCATCTAAAGGTGAAGTTGCTTGTTTAGTTAAAGATGAGTGTTACTTGACCGGCACTGAATTTTATGGTAATGAAGAAACAAGTAATGAGGTTTCTTTACTTACTAATCAAGAAATACTAAATTTATGGAATAAATTAATAAAAATATGATAGACTCAACAGGTTTTTGGGAACCAAATTTTGCAAAACAACACCATGTGCATAGTCAAATGGTAAGTAATTTCATTATGAATTTACTAGAAAATAATAAAGAAGAAGTAGTAATAGATTTTGGTTGCGGTATGGGAACATACCTTAATGATTTATATATGAACGGACATAAATCTGTAGTAGGAGTTGAAATGATTCCTCCAAAAAACGACTACCCTTTTGAGATAAAATCCTTAAACCTGACTCAAAAATTTGATTTAGGGATAAAAGGTAATGTAATTAGTTTGGAGGTTGGAGAACACATACCTGTAAATTTTATGAAAATATATTTGGAAAACATTACTTCTCATTGCAGTAATTATCTCATAATTTCATGGGCGTTAAGAGGACAGGGCGGATATGGGCATTTTAATGAGTTAAATAATGATGAGGTGATACCAGTTATTGAGAATTTAGGGTTCGAATATTTGATTCAAGACTCGTTAAATGCTAGAGAAAACATAGAAGATGCATTTTGGTATTTTAGAAATTCAATAATGATTTTTAAAAGAAAGTAACTTGAAAATTCATGCACACATACTTTCATGGAATGAAGAAAAAATTCTTCCATTCACATTAGATTATTACAGTAATATCTGTGAAAAAATTTTTATTTACGACAACATGTCAACGGACTCCTCTGATGAGATATACAAAAAATACCCAAAAGTTGAGGTTATTAAATGGGATAGTGGTAATGAAATAAACGAAATTAATTACGTAAATATAAAATCTGACGAGTATAAAAATAGAAGCAGGGGTCAGGGAGTTGATTGGGTAATTGTTTGTGATTGTGATGAATTTATCTATCATGAAAATCTTATGGATAAACTTCAAGAATATAAAGAAATGGGTGTAACGGTTCCAAGAATAGATGGTCACGATATGGTAAGCACCGAATTTCCCACATATGATGGTGAATTAATTACCACTAAAATTAAAACAGGTTCTCAAACATATGAACCCATGTGTAAGAATATAATTTTTCATCCTGACTTAGATATAAAATACGGTATTGGTGGTCACAGTTTTAATTCCGTTGATGGTAAATTTTCAAATGAAAGAGAAATCAAACTTTTACACTATAAATTCTTGGGTAAGGATTACGTAAAAAACATTTATATTTCAAGAGCCAAGAGATTGTCCTCTTTCAATAAACAACACAAATTTGGTGAACATTATTTCAATTTACCATTCAATTACATGGACACCATGTTAAAAGAAAATTATCAGGTTATATGAGAAAAATATTAATATCTGACTTCACAATTAAAGAAGTACCACATGGAGGTTCTGAATGGGTTAATCAAGTTTTAATTGATAAATTTAACCTTGAATTTGAATACTCGAATCAAGTTAGGTCTTTTGATTATGATGCAATTTATATCATTTCAAACATATCATTGATGAACCCTAATTTGGTAAATCAAATTTCGAATCTAAACTATGTGATTATTGAGAATGATTATAAGATATGTGCAAGTAGGCACCCGTGGAGATATCCCGATAACTTAGTCCCACAGGAAGACCGAATAAATTATTCTCTTTATAAAAACGCTAAGGCCGTATTTGTTCAGACAACTGACCACATGAACGTTTATCTAAAGAATGATGTTAATGCAAATTTTATAAACCTAAATAGTTCAATATGGTCCAACCAAGATTTGGAGTTATTAAGAGAACTCAATAGAGTTAACCCAAACAAAAATGATAAGTACTCGGTATACTACACAAATAATTGGATAAAGAATACACAAGGTAGTCTAAAATATTGTTCAGAAAATAAGTTACCTGTATCAATTCTTAAGGAATCAAATGATAGAGTTGAATTTTTAACAAACTTATCAAAATGTAAGGGTATTGTGTTTTTTCCTATTGCGAGGGAAACATTTTGTAGATTGGTTGTTGAATCAAAATGTTTGGGATTGGAAGTAATAACCACACAAAATTATGGTGCTAGTTTGGAGGAATGGTTTAATCAATTATCGGGTAATGATTTGATTGATTTTTTAGAGTCCAATACTACCAAAAATTTAGAAATTATCTCAAGTTACATATGATTTTATTTTGCTACGGGACAAGACCCGAATATATAAAAATTAAGAAGTTGATTGAAATGTGTGGAAAAGACATTCCACATAAAATATTATACGTCACACAACATAAAGACATTGTACTAGGTGATTTTGATTATAAATTATCTATCGATGATTTATGTGAAAATAGATTGGACAGCATTATGTCATCTGTTTTTTTAAATTTTCAACAAGAATTTTTACAAGACATTACTCACATATTGGTTCAGGGGGACACCGCCACTGCACTTTCATTGTCACTGATTGGATTACACCACAAAAAAGAAGTAATTCATTTAGAAGCTGGATTAAGAACTTATGATTACAATCATCCCTACCCTGAAGAGATGTATCGACAATTGATAAGCAGAATTTCAAATTACAATCTTTGTCCAACAGAAAGTAATAAATCTAATTTAGAGAATGAAAGAGTTCAAGGAAAAAATTTTGTTGTTGGGAATACTGTGTTAGATAACTTAAATAAAGAAAACATTACTTATGAAGACAAGGTTCTGATTACATTACATAGACGTGAAAACCATGAAATGATGTCAGAGTGGTTTGAAGTGATAAATCAACTAGCAAAAGATAATCCTAAGTTTAAATTTATTCTCCCTATACATCCAAACCCTAACGTTGTGAAACATAAACACATACTAACCCACGTTGAGGTCATTGAACCTTTAAGTCATGATAAATTCATCGAGGTATTTAAATCCTGTAAATTATTAATTTCAGATAGTGGGGGTGTTCAAGAGGAGGCATCATATCTCAATAAGAAAGTTATTGTATGTAGAGAAAAAACTGAAAGACCTGAATCTTTGGGTAAAACATCTTTTATCTGTAAAAAACCTGTTGACTTACAGAAGATTTTTTACGAAATTATGGAGAACTTTCACACAGAATATGAATGCCCCTTTGGTGACGGTAATTCCTGTGATAGAATAGTCGAAATATTTAGAAAAATTATATGAGTATAACCGTAATATTAAATGGGTATAAGAGACCTCATGTACTCCAAAAACAATTGGAGTCGATTAGAAATCAGAGTGTTCGACCTGAGTCAATTTTATTTTGGCAAAATTCCGGTTCTCAGTTTGATGAGAATCTTACAAAAGATTTAGTACACGCCTCCTGTAATAGTAATTTAGGTGTGTGGGCGAGATTTGCATTCGCCTTAAACGCCAACACAGAATATATTTGTGTTTTTGATGATGACACAATACCCGGTAAACTGTGGTTAGAAAACTGTCTAAACACCATGAAAATCCAAGAAGGTTTATTGGGGACAATTGGTGTGAAATTTCACACAAAAAATTCTTATTGGCCAGCAACAAGAGTTGGTTGGGACCAACCTAATGAGGAAATCGAAAAGGTTGACATTGTGGGTCATTCATGGTTTTTTAAAAGGGAATGGTTATCGATATTTTGGAGGGAACTTCCCGAAATAAATCAAAGTAAATTGGTTGGTGAGGATATGCATTTTTCATACACATTACAGAAATACGCAAACATCGGGACCTACGTCCCTCCACACCCAAAAAATAATCGAGAAATGTGGGGAAGTATTCCAGAATATGCGTGGAAACACGGGACTGACTCCAACGCAATCTCAGTAAATCATTCAAACATGAACTTGATGGGTGAGGTTTACCGTGGATATGTAAATAAAGGATTTAAGACAATACTAAACGATTAACATGAATAATTTTAAAATTGATTTTTTAAATCACGCATCTTTCATTATTGAGACGGATGAATCGTTGACTATTGTTGACCCATGGTATTTTGGAAAAATTTTTAATAATAGTTGGTCTTTGTTTAAAGAAACAGATGAGACAAATATTAATTATTCAAAACTAAAATACATTACAATATCACATGAACATCCAGACCATCTACATTGGCCGACTTTAAGACATATACGAACAAAAACTAATAATGATATTAAAATTTTATTTCCAAGGAGGAGTAATCCAAATGTGATGGATGAATGTAAAAAACTTGGTTATGATTTTGAATATATTGATTATTATAAAAAATTTGAAATAGAAAAAAATTATTCTGTAACAGCATTTCCAGAGGGTCACGATAGTGCTCTTGTTTATGAAATTGGTAATAAGGTTATATGTAATCAAAACGATGCGTATTTAACCCATCACGTTTTAAACAAAGTAAAAGAAATGTTTCCTAAAATAGACTTATGGTTATTCCAATTCAGTTTAGCAGGTTATTATGGTAATAGTGATAATCCTGAATCAATAAAATCAAATGGAACACAATTTCATATAAATAAATTTATTGAGTATCAAGATTTTTTAAAACCATTGATGAGTATACCTTTTGCTAGTTATGTATATTTCTGTAAAGAATACAACAAATATATAAACAACTATGCCGTCAATCTTAAAGAAATTTTACTAAGAGTAAATTACAAAACACAAATTCCATTTTACAATGAAGAAATTTCAATGGACTCTTTGGAACATAATAATGAGAATATCACCAAATGGGATGAAATTATATCGCTTTCAAATAATTCAATAACCAAATACGAAGGTTTTGTAGGTGAAGAAATCATAATAAAAGAATTGAAGGAATTAGTCAATCAAGGATATTATATTATTGGTAACGGTTCCTGTGTTTTAGAATTTTTTGATTATGAAAAAAACTTATTAATTGATAGTTCGAAAGGTCAATATCAATTCATTGATAAAGAATTAACCTCAAATGATTTAATCGCTGGAGTACTTCCCAGTGAAGAATTGTTGACTTATTTACGTACTCCTTGGGGTGGTGATACGTTAAACATTACCGGTACCTTTTTAATCAAAAATAGAGGTTTGTGGTCTAATTTTTTAATGTCAAGAGAAAGATTATATGTTAGATAATATGGATAAATTTGATAGTGACTTTGTAAACTTCACTGAAAAAATTAAAAGTGGTGAAAATTTCGCATATGGTAGATACGCTGACGGTGAAATTATGTTAATGAACGGAATTAGTGTTGGTAAAAGAACTCAAGCTTATGAAATTGATAAATGGTCGTCACCAAGTGTAATTACGAAAGTAGGTTATGAACTTTTAGAATCATTAAATCATACTGAACCAAATTACTATTATGCAATTGCATCAGATAGTGTATCGGATTATAATTTTTTAATCGAAAAAATAAAGACTAAGAAGGAAAACATAACATTTTCAAATTTGTGGATTAATAATAACTACAAAAAAATGAAAAGTTTTTATGAATCAATTAATAGAGACATTATATTAATTTGTAATCATAAAGCAGAAGAGAAAAATTTTCCATTTAATGTGAGTAAGTTGTATAAGTTTCCTGATGATTGTATAAATTTTTGGGAGCGAGAAAGTGAGGATTACATGTCAAATCTACTTAATGATGTATCCAAAATAAAAAACAAAACATTTTTTATTTCATGTGGTCCTGTTTCTGAAATTATAATACATAAATTATATAATTCAAATCAAGAAAATCAATACATAGATGTTGGCTCGTCTTTAGATGAATATATACACGGATGGAAAACAAGACCATATATGAATGGCGATTCCGTATACTCTTCAATGATTTCACATTTTCCTAAAAATTTTTAAAATTATGAATATAGTCATTCCAATGGCGGGATTAGGTAACCGTTTTAAAATTGAAGGTTATGATGATATAAAACCAATGATTAAAATTGGTGGTAAAACTATGATAGAGAGGGTTATTGACTCTTTAAATTTTGATGGTCAGTATATTTTTATTATTAATACCCAAAATAAACAAGGTGAGGATTTGAAATCCCTATTAAAAAATATAACAAATAACCCTATTATTATTGAAATTGATTACTTAACAGAGGGTCCCGCAAACACCGCCTTATTGGCTAAAGATTATATCAATAATGAAGAACCATTAATAGTTACAAATTGTGACCAAATTATGGAATGGGATGTTGATAAATTTAAACAACACACCCAATTAACTAACTGTCATGGGACTGTTGTTACATACACAACAACCACAAACAAAAATAGTTATGTGGAATTGAATAAAAATGGTACCGCAATTAAATTTTATGAAAAAGAAGTTGTTGGTGATGTATCATTGAATGGTATACATTTTTGGAAAAAAGGTATATATTTTATTGAATCAGCGGAATCAATGATTAAAAATGACATACGAGTTAATAACGAATTTTATGTGTCTCTAACATATAATCAACTAATTGAAAAAGGGTTTAAAATAGACAATTATCACATACCCAACGATAATCATTGGTCCGTTGGTAGCCCATCCGACTTAAAAAAATATTTAGAACATGCAAATATATAAACTTGAGGACATGAAAGGGGGGTGGTTTGTTGGTAACTTTTCACCGTCGGCTTTTCAAACAGAAGGTTTTGAGGTTTGTTATAAAAAACACCATAAAGGTGAAAAATGGGATACCCATTACCATGAAAAAATAACTGAAGTGAATCTATTGGTTAAAGGGAAAATGATGATAAATGATACTGAAATTTTTGAAGGTGATATTTTTATCATACCTCCCTTTTATGTCTCATCGCCAACATTTTTGGAGGATTGTGAAATTGTTATTGTGAAGACACCCTCAATTGTAAACGACAAAATTATAATTAATTAATAAAATGATTTTTAGACAAGAATTTGATAAGAATGAATACTTTGTTGTTAAGTATTTTTTAAAATCTAAATCGACACTGAGAGATGCGTCATGGAATTTAGCAATCGGTCAAAGTGTTGGTAATCCTAACATGAGAAATCAATGGGAAACTGATGAATTATTTGATAAACATTCATGTATAATTTTACATGATGAAGAATCACTAACATCCTTAAAAGAAGGTATTGTGAACATAGCATTCCCTGTGATTAATATTGATTTTAAAACAGATGGTGTGTCTCACATGCTGGTTAATATAATGGGAGGACAATTGGATATTGATATTATTGAGAAATGTTCGGTTTTAGATATTACTTTCCCAAAATCCGTAGAGGATTTATTTTTAGGACCTAAGTTTGGTATTAAGGGTATCAGAGAATACACCAATGTATATGATAAACCCTTACTTGGTGCAATTATCAAACCTAAAACAGGTATTAGTGCGGACGTGTTATTAGAAATGGTTAAAGAACTTGTTGAAGGTGGGGTAAATTTTATCAAAGAAGATGAGATTTTATCAAATCCGATATTTTGTTCAATAGAAGAACGTGTACCTTTAATTATGAATTATCTAAAAGGTAAAAACGTAATATACTGCGTATCAATTCACTCAGATTATCCATATCTAATTGATAGAGTAAAAAAAGTTTTTGAATTAGGTGGTAATGGTATACATGTTAATTTTTGGTGCGGTCTCGGGGTTTATAAGACTATTAGGGAATTAGACTTACCGATTTTTGTACATTTTCAAAAATCAGGTGATAAAATATTCACCAATAAAAATCATGATTTCCATATTGATTGGAGAGTGGTATGTAAATTATCAGGAATGATGGGTGTGGATTTTATACATGCCGGAATGATTGGGGGTTATTATAAATGGGATGAAGATGAAACTATAGACGCTGTTAAGATTTTAAATGAATATAATGTAATGCCGGCGTTGAGTTGTGGTTTTCATCCGGGATTGACTGATTTTGTAACAAATAAAGTAGGATTTGATTACATGGCTAATGTTGGTGGAGCGATTCACGCACATCCAAATGGAACACTCAGCGGAGCGTTAGCAATGAGACAAAGTATAGATAAAGAGTATTCAAATGAATATTTTGAGGCAATAAATAAATGGAGTAAAAAATAAAAATATGTTAATTAATAATTTTATTGAGTTTATTAAAAGTAAAAATCCAAATTTTATACCTAAAACAATTTTAGACATTGGTTCAAGAGATTTGGGGCAATCATTAGAATTTAAAAGTGTCTACCCCAATTCAAAAATAATCGCAATTGAAGCTAATCCTGTGCAATTTAAAATTTGTGAAACAAATTCAATCAATACAGATATTGAGGTTTATAATTTTGCGGCATCAAATGAAAACAATACTACAAGTTTCTTTTTGACACATGGTAATATTGGTGCATCATCGGTCTTAAAACCATTGGATGTTCCATTTTCAGTTTCAAAAGATTATCAAGAAATCAAAGTTGAATCTAAAAACATTGGGGAATGGTGTAATCAAATGAAAATAAAACCTGACGTTATATGGATGGATGTTCAAGGTTTTGAGTATTTTGTTTTAATCGGTTTGGGTGAAATTTTAAAAAGTGTATCGTTTTTACATTTAGAGTCATCGGAAAGACCATATTACGAAGGTCATATTTTAAAAGATGATATTTTTAAAATATTAGATGAAAATAATTTTGAATTTTTCTTCAAAAACGATGTTTATCATCCATATGGTGAAGGGGATATCTTTTGTGTAAATAAAAACATTCTATGAAAATTATATCGCACCGAGGTAACATAAACGGCCCTGTATCTGAACTAGAAAATTCTCCCGACTACATCGAAAATGCTTTAGATAATAATTTTGACGTTGAGGTAGACTTATGGTTAGTTTCAGACCAATTTTATTTAGGTCATGATTTTTGGAAATATCCAGTGGATTTAGATTGGTTAGAAACTCGGTCCAATTTTTTGTGGATTCACTGTAAAAATGAAGAATGTTTATTAAAACTAAGGAACACTAACCTTAATTATTTTTGGCACGAATCTGACCGTTTTACCATCACATCAAAAAATTTTGTTTGGGCGTACATGGGTCTTAAAATACCGAATACTGTTATTAATGTGAGAAACGATGAAAAAATAAACCATACAAATTTTACAGGTATTTGTACTGATTACCCATTATTATATGTCGATAGAAATACCAAATGATTTAGGAATTATTATACATGGTTTAATTGATGAATCGCTTTTAAAAGATGTTGAATCATTAAAAAATAATGTAATCTTTAGTTGTTGGAATAATAATCCAATAAATTTTGGAGACTTTATAGTTACAAAAAACGATGAACCAACTGACAGTCGTATAGGTAATTTGATTAAACAATCAAAGTCAATTTTATATGGTTGTGATGTTGCAAAACGCATGGGTTTCAAAAGAGTTTTAAAAATTCGAGGAGATATGTTTATTAAAAACAAATCAAATTTTTTAAATTTAATTAACAACGATAAATTGAATTTGTTTTCTTGGCACTTTTGTGAATCCGTACCACATAGTAGAGGTTACGTTGTTGATTATTTTATGTCAGGAAAGTTAGAAGATATTGAATTTTTATGGTCAGTTAATTTATCATTAGGTTACCCAATTGCGGAACAATATATTACGCATAATTTTTTAAAATTATTAAAAGAAAAAGATTTAGAATATAACTTCATATTGGATGAAATTAATCAGGATAATGATGTTTTTTGGTCTAAAAATAATATATATTTAAGTACTTATAAATCACATAAATTAGAATACGATGGTGATTTATCTAATAAAAACTTTATTCATAAATCATACTATGGAGTACCATCATTTTCAAGTAATGATTTAGAATATTTGATTAAATTTCATAGAATATAAAATGGAAAATAATATTTGTTACATAACCTACACCAATTCCAAATGTTCAGACATTTGGGAAATGTTTTTAATAGAACAAAAAAAATACTCAGCAATTCCGTTGTATTTCATATCCGATAGTGCGGTTCTCAACGAAAAAGAAAATACATTACTTTACGAGAATGGGGAACCATATTTTGAATCATGGGTTAGGTCTCTTTCTTCAATACCTTATGAATATTTCATCTATTTACAAGAAGATTTTATTTTATATGACTATGTGAATCAAGAAAAAATTAATCAGTACCTAAATTTTTTAAAAACAAATCAAGAGTTTTCTTTTATTAGGTTATTAAAGTCAGGTTCATTAAATCAGAATAAAGTTTTAGATACCTTGTACGAAATTGAATCAACTAATAGTGATATATTCTCCATGCAAGCAACAATATGGAGAAAAGATGATTATGTTAAAATAATGAATGGTACTAAAAATAAAATATGGTTGGAAAATGAAACATATAGGGATTTTATGATACAAAATAACCTAAAAGGTTTGTATCATTATGACGGAGAACCAAAAAGGGGATTAAATCATTTTGATAGTTCTGTCTATCCATATATTGCAACCGCACTTGTTAGAGGTAAGTGGAATTTATCAGAATACAACAATGAATTATTACCCCTATTGAAGGATAATAAAATTGATATAAACATAAGAGGAATTTTTTAATATGTTATTAGACTTAAATAATTTACATGAAAAATATCAAATGAAAATTGATGGTGTTATACACATCGGAGCTCATTTTGGTGAGGAACATTCATTGTATAAAAAACTTATGATAGATAAATTGGTTTATTTTGAACCAGTATTAAAAACATATAAAAAATTACAAGAGAATGTAAAGGATGCTCAACTTTTCAATTATGCATTAGGTTCTGAAAACAAATTTATCGAAATGTACATTGAAGAAAAGGATTTATTTGGTTGTTCTTCAATTTTAAAGCCTAGTTCAAATTACGATAATGTATCATTCACACCAAATGAAATTGTTGAAATGAGGACGTTAGATAGTTTTGATTTTGTTGGTTATAATTTTCTTAATATAGATGTACAGGGGTATGAATTAGAGGTCCTAAAAGGTTCCTTAAACACTCTGAAAAATGTTGATTACATTGTATGTGAAATAAATAGAAACACCCCACATAAAAAAATGGATTATATTGGCGCACATGATGTGAGTGATGTTATGTCTTTATTGTCTAATTATGGTTTTACTCTTGTTGAAGTAGATTGGTCGGGTGTATCATGGGGTGATGGTCTATTCATAAAAAAATGAAAGTAATTGCGTTAACATATAATTACGATTTAAAAAAACTATCAGATATTGGTAGATTTTGGGCATCAGATGTTTATGGTGGAAAAGATTTTATTTTCGAATATTCTGCAGCATCTTACGCCACGTTTATTCATTACAACCCCAAAAGAATCTTACATATTTACACGGATGATGTAGAATTTTTAAAAGATAAGATAAAAAAATATGATATTGATTATGGAAGAATTATATATCATGATTATAGTAAACAATTGTTAAAATATGAGAATGTATTAAATTATAGTTTTGATGTTTTAACGGACTTTATTTATTACGCAAAATCGAAGAATGAATTCACGGTTAAAATTGATAATGATTTGGTTTTCCATGGTGAATTACCTGAACCAAATAATAATGATGTGTTTGTTTGGAAATATGAGAGATTAATAAATCAAGGAAATCCTTTGATGGGTGAAATTAAAGTTGCACAACAAACATTAGGTAGGACAGATATTCCAATTTATAATTTAGGTGTTTTAGGCCTACCTATTAATTATCCTGAAAAGGAACTTAGGGAGGTTTCAAACAATATGGTCAATGTTGATATTTCTGATGTGACAGATTTAAACACGAAAATTTGGCATTGTTGTGAACAAACCGCAAACAATTGGATTTTTTTTAAAGAAAAATACAATGTGGTTGAGACATTTAATGTTGTTAATCATCTCTTCGACAATAAAAAGAAATGTATAACCGATTCTTCATATCTATTAAAAAAATAAAATGAAACGAGTATTAGTATTAGGTGGTGGTGGTTTTATAGGTGGTCACCTCGCGAAAAGATTAAAAAATGAAGGAAACTACGTTAGAGTAGTAGACATAAAAAACCACGAATACTTCAATCAGAAGGACTTTTGTGACGAATTCATACTTGGAGACCTTAGAGACCCTAAAGTAGTCTCAGAATCAATTGAGGAGGGTATGGATGAGGTTTACCAGTTAGCAGCTGATATGGGTGGTGCTGGGTACATTTTCACAGGTGAGAATGACGCGAATGTGATGCATAATTCGGCATTAATAAATTTGAATGTTGTTCATGAATGTGCAAAAAAGAATGTTAAGAAAGTTTTTTATTCATCTTCAGCATGTATGTATCCAGAACACAATCAACTTAACCCTGATAATCCAAATTGTGAAGAATCGTCAGCATATCCAGCAAATCCTGATTCCGAATATGGGTGGGAAAAATTATTTTCTGAGAGGTTGTTTTTAGCATTTAATAGAAACTATAAATTAGATGTTCGTATCGCTAGATTTCACAACATATTTGGTCCTTATGGTACGTGGAAGGGTGGTAAAGAAAAAGCACCAGCAGCGATGTGTAGAAAAGTTGCCGAAACGTTAGACGGTGGGGAAATTGAAGTATGGGGTGATGGTCAACAAACTCGTTCATTCTTATATGTTGATGAGTGTGTTGAGGCGGTTTTAAGGTTAATGAGACAAGATTCTTTCTTGGGTCCTGTGAATATTGGTTCAGAAGAAAAAATAACAATAAATGATTTGGCTCAAATGGCTATTGATATTTCAGGTAAAGAAATTTACATAAAAAATATAGGTGGGGATGAGTTCTTACAGAAATATGGATATAAATGTCCTGTTGGTGTGAGAGGTAGAAATTCGGATAATAAGTTATACCAAGAAAAAATAGGTTGGGTTGTTAGTGAACCTTTGTTTTATGGGATGGAAAAAACTTATAAATGGATTAGTGAATTAGTAAATAAAAAAGGGGGTTATTGACCCCCTTCTTCTTTTTGAATATATTTTAAAATTATACTTATCGCCTCATCGTCATCTTTAAAATCTTTATCGGGACAAAAAAATGGGCCTTTGCCAGTGTCATCCTTTTTAATATAAAAGGCTGGTAGATACTCATTACCGGTTTGTTCAACTACTTTATTCCAAATTTGTGGATTTCTACTAACTTCAACTTCTCTAAAAGGTAGAGACTCTGAATTTAATCTTTCTTTTAATACTTTGCAGTGACCACACCCTTCTAAAGTGAAAACCAATAATTCATTTGCCATATTACAATGAGTTTAAAATTTCTTTATAAAAAGAATCAGGTCTAACTCCTGATGTTCTTGATACTTCGTTATCGCCATTAAAAATCATAACAGTGGGTACTGAACGAATACCGTAATCCATAGACCCTTCTCTATTTGAATCAACATCGACCTTGACAAATTTAATGTCAGGATATTCTTGTTGCATCAATTCTAATTTTGGTAATAACATTTTACATGGTCCACACCATGATGCATAAAAATCGGCAAGTACTTTCTCACCATTTTGTTTCATTTCGTTTAATTTTTCAACTGATACTAATTCCATTTTATTTGTTTTTAAATCCTATTTGTGTTTTATTTTCAACTCTAACTAAGTCTTCATCGATATTATAAATATCCGCAAGAGTTGTTGGTTTGTCAACTGTTTTTTCTTTACCTAAATGTTTCAATAATTTATTTGAATCTTCTACACTAAGTGGTGTGAATTTGTGTTCACAGATTAACCTACCTTTTCTTAATAAAGCATTGTCAATCTTTTCTCTTTTCATATTAAAGGTTGCAATAATTTGAATATTCACACAATCACCAAGAATCCCGTCAGTTATATTTAAAATATTAGATACACCCCCAGATGACCCATTTAGTTCTCTATCTGAAATAACTTTCTCAGCATCTTCAATTATTAAAATACTATTTTTATGTTCCATTAAGAATGGAATGATAGATGGTTCTGATAAAGATTCGGCCATTGACGGAGGTATAAATAAAATTTCTTTTTCAGATATAAGTCTTGTTAGGTATTTTATATAAGACGTTTTTCCGGTGCCGGGGTCTCCGTGAAATAAAATAATACCCTTGTCATTTTTGGTGTTTAATCTTTTTATTATGGTCTCATGTATTTTTAAAAATTCTGAACCATAATTTAATTGAATATCAACATCAGGTACATTTAATTCATATTCCTCAGTATCCAAATGACCCATTTCAGATTTTACTAAACTTATTCCACTTTTTTTGAGTGGTTGTTCAAATGTATTTACTTTATCAATGTTGAAATTTTGTTCAAACCCACCATTAGATAATGTGTAATAAAATATAGCATCGTATGAACTTTCTTCTTTCTCATATTTTGCTCTTACAAGGACCGCAGTCTTCTTTTTTCGATTAACATAGAAAATTTCAATATTTGGTTTATCAAAAGTTCTTCTTACTGTTAAATTAATTTCCGTCAACGCTTTATATCCTTCTAAAACGAGATAACCAATTAAATCTTTTTTATATGTTTTATTTGTTTTGTAAGATGATGGTACCTCGTCAAAAATATGAACATATAGTTGAGCTGACGGTATGTCCGTACCGTATGATGTTTCATAAATAAAATAATTGTCGGGCGTATTTCTTTTTTTCATTTGTAATAAAATTTCAAATTTGTTGGTTCATATTCATAAATCCCACCGAAATCACTCTCCTCAACTCTTTTGAAAATCATCAGTGAAACTCTTAGGAACTCTAATTGTTCTTGTGTCAATTGTGGTTCCCCGTTTTTTCTAAAATTTTTTTCTGCTACATTCAGAACATTACTATAAAAATCATCCTCATTTAAGTTCGACAAAAAATAATTCTTTGCTTCTTCGTTATTTTGAAAATAATTTTTCAACGTTTGCAAATATATCAAACTTTCAGGAGAAAAATTCATGATTTTAATAGTTCATAATCAGCAATTCAATACCTTCATTTTGTGTCCCATCTTTTTTTGCCGCCGCGGCCTTTTTAAACGTCTCTCGAGCCCATTTATATCCGGTTGGTTGAAACATTAAAAGTTGTCCGTTCTTTCCAACCCCAACACCACTTTCAGGGAACCAATCATGTAATTGTTTAAACTCATAATAAGATAAACTAAACTTACCTTGAATACCTTTTAATATGTTTGCCAATCTTTCATGGTCTTTACTATCAAAATCGTGGTTTGAATAATAATTTTCGGTTTTCCAATACGGTGGGTCCATATAAAAATACGTCTTTGGTGAGTCGTATTTCAAAACAACGTCACCAAAATCCATGTTTTCAACAAAAGTTATTCTATCTAGGTGTGCTCGATATTCAGGATGTTTTAATTTGTCCATAAAAATTAAAACCTTACATCTATACTTACCTTTATAATCGGTGTAATTTGATGTTTCAGGTTTTGAACCAGAAAAAACTTGCGTTAAAACATACACATACTTTGCCGCCACATCAAAATTTGGTTCATCCCCAATAACCAGTTCATCATGAAAGACTTCTTTTTGATATTCTTTAAACTTTTGTTCATACTCCGGTGGGGTGTTTTCCACACCCAACTGTTGGCAAGGGTATTTTGATAACTCTTCCCAAAGTCTGTCGTACTGTTTCGCGCATTTAAACAAATTAGCATTTAGTCTATTAAAGTCATTATAAACAACAGTTTTTAAATTTGGGTATTGCTTTAGGTCCATATTGAAAAAGACCCAAAACATACCTGAAAAACCTTCAACGTAGGTCTCTACGTCTTTAGGTATAAATGGTACAATCCATTTACCGATTCTCGCCTTTCCACCAATATAAGATATCATTAAGTCTTTTTGTTTTTTGCATTATTAATCCGTGAACTATAAAAATATAAGAAATTTTTTTTGAAAATGGAAATCGAGTCGACACTTTTATTTCACGGGTTTAGATTTGGTTTCCTTTCCCGCTTTTCTCTTTCTTCTGGCGGCACAGTGTGCTTTTTGTGAGAATCCTTTTGGATTTTTACAATTAATGGTCTTTTTATACTTCATGGACCACTTCTCCATTACAATATCCTCTAGTACTTCCATCAATTTCATATTGATAAATACTTATTAATTACTTATTTTTATATCATGAGTTGTTCAAGCTGTAAACAAGAAAAACAAAAACCGACACCTTCAAAACAAGAGTTGGAGAAGATTGCAATCACCATGGAAAAAGTGGTCTATGGGTTTTTAATTGTATGGAGCCTTTTTGCGGTATATGGGATATATTGTTTTTTTAAAAATTTTCTATGAAAAATGGAAAATACTTTATAGTTCTTTTTTGTAATAAAAAAAGAGTTAAAATATTGTACAGATGTCAAAAAAGGACAACTGTGTATGAGTATTGGCATGAATTCAAAACGGAAAAAAAACCTAGATTCGTTAAAATTCAAAACAGGAAAAGAAATTCTGATGTTGTATATGAAATGGCTTTAATTTTTCCCAATAACAGGTGGGCAACAAAAACCTTTGTGAAAGATAGTTTAGGTAGATTGATTGAAGCAAAATATGAAGACGAGAAATTTAGGATTAAAGAAATAATCCCATATTGGAAAGAGGAGTTAATATATGATTATCAAAAAAAAGTAAGAGTTAGGTACCATGAAGTTTTGGAACAAATAATATCAATAAATGAGGTTGGCCAAATATTCACGTTAAATAATAAACTATTTGTTCAGAATGATAATAATATTCTTTTATTTGGTAATAAAAACATACGTGACTCTAAAAGATTATTTGAGCTTATCAGAGAGGATGTTTTGAAAAAAAATAAAGGTAATTTTATATTTGTTAAGGACGTTTCTACCGCTCAAAGAAAAACTTTATACCAATTGTTAGAATCAAAGGGATTCAAGAGGTCGGAGCTTTTCAGACATTACTCTTATTAAAAACAATGTCAACCATACCTATTTTAATCGTAAACGTTTTATCTGGTTTGGACATTCTGTTATTATGTTTTTTAGAAATATATTCAAACGTTTGATGGAAAATATTTTCCTCTAACTCAAATACTAAAGTGTTTGATTTTTTTTCTAAATTCATTTTTTCGATTAAGTCAGATACGATTGCAAGTTGATTAAGTAATTCACCTTTTTTTTCCATATCCAAATATTATCGATAATTTTTTAAAGAATGAAAGTTTTTGTTTTTTAGGTGGTTCAAACATTTTTGTTTTATCCAACTTTTTGATTTCCTCAATCATTTGGTTCTTGTGGGATTGTATCTCCTTTGAGTCCCTCTCCACCTCCCGATTCAACCAATTTAATCCCTGTTGTATTCTCTTGTCGTGCATCTTCTATAAATGATATTTCTTTAAGTTTATCAAGTGATTGGTGTTGAAACAATACTTCAAGTTCTTTTATTTTTTGTTGTAAAAGTCTTTGTTTTTCTTCCATCTCCTTGTTCACTGTAATTATCTCTTTCGCACAAGAAAATGCAATATCGTAACCATCAGCGGTTGCATGACTTATGAGAGAAACTAAAGTGAATTTCTCATTCTTATCCTGAACTTTATATTTTATAGATTTGTATTGTAAAATAATTGACTCTAATTTCCATGTTACGGGTAACTTAATGTCTAAACTTACATTGTTGTCTATTTCCCTAAGAGAGAAAAAGTACGGCCTTAAAAATCTTATACTGTCAAACACGTTATTATGTGATTAAAAATGTTATTATATATGAAACCGCAATATAAACAAATATGGTTTCTACTTTAGTTAATTTTAATACGGATGGTTCATCTGAAAAAAACTTTATAAAAAATTCAATACAGAACCTCATCACATAAATGGTACTTAGTACCATCAAAAATATCATAATAGTATTAACCATCGTGTTTTTTTATCTCTTGTAATAATTCTTTTCTGTACATGGGAATTAACTCCTTTATTTCTTGTGCATATTTTCTAGCACGTATAGAAGCGCTCCTATTCCCTTTTTCAAACACTTTAGTGGTGTCTACGGACATCTTTTCCACCAAGTCTTTTATTTTTTTTAGTGTCTCCATTTTCCGTTTTTATATATAGTATACGGAAAATAAACTACTTTTTCAAGTTTTGTTCGAACAATTTGTAAATTTCTGTTAGGATATCTAACTCCGACCTTGACTTTTTATATCTAAAGTCAAATAACTTATAGAAATATTCTGAAATTCTGGTTTGTTTATCTTCTAACTTAACCAAGTAATATGCTTCAAAGAAAAAGTTCCACATGTATTCGTAGTGAGTACCTTTATCCTTGAAAAATATTTTTTCCTTATCAAAATTTGTGATTATTTTGTTCCAGCACCAATTAAAATGATTTCTTTGGTCTATCTCATCATAAAGAACATCGGAACCCAAAAAAGTATCATCGACTAAATTATATAGTGAGGATAAAAAGTCATAAAATAAAACTATTTTATCCCTGTTGATGTTGTAAGTTCTATACCAAATATCTATTTGATGTCTGTATTTTTCAGAAATGTCTGACTCAATATAATCTTCTCTATTTTCCATAATCCTCATGTCCTAATATAAGGATAAAAGAAAATAAAAAAAAGAAGTTTTACTGAGTATTTTCGTCATACCCAATGATTTTTTTCATTCTTGAAACTTCCTCATTGATTATTGACGACATTGTAGTTTTGGACTCCTTTACGGTTTTAACCTTTAATGGTTGTACACCTCTAGCACCAAAAAACGCCTCAGCTGATTCTTCTTCTCTTTTCTTTTTTCTTTCAGCCGATTTATATAAATTTTCTCCTGTTTTTGATTTAATAACATTTGCAGCATCTTGAGAGTTACCCATTTTGGAATCGCCTTCAAGTGCCATTTTTAATCTCTTTTTAAACGCTTCAGATGGTTCGTGTTCGTAGTTTAAATCTACCATAGTACCACCTCTATTATCTGCAATAAATTCTTCTTGTTTTTCAGTTGGGTTTATTGCCATTTTATCACCCTTACCGATTTGTTTAGGGAATTCTGGATTGTCGTTACCATCGAATGATGATATTTTTTTTAGTTTTTTCTGCACCTCTTTCATTGCGTCGTTCCCGTCTTTCTTGGAACCACCTTGTGCTTTTTTTGTTACTTCTAAACCTGGAATGGCTTCACTTAAATTTTTTTTTGAGCTAACTACCATTTTTTTAATCAATGATACTAACTCGTTTTCATTAAGTCTAAGAACAGATTTACGAGATTCGTTCATACTTGCTCCACATTCAGAACACATTCCTTCTTCATTCATTGGTGAACCACATTCATTACAATCACTCATTTTACCCTCTTTGGTTTCAATGTTCTTCTTTAATGTTACTTTATGCATTTTACCACTTCCTTTTGGGAATTCAAATTTATTTTTACCAGCATCTCTTGCCTTATCTGCGGCCAAAACAAATGCGTTTGATTCCTCGACATTTGTTTCTTCTTCCATATAACCCTGACCACATTCCTCACAACTACCCTCCATTTCTTCAAGTTGTGACCATGTTTCATCAACATTATATTTCTTACCGTTGAATTTAAATTCTTTTAAACCATTTTCTTTGGCAGATAAAGCGGCTTCCGCCATACTAGATACTTTAATTTTTTTCATTTTGTTTTTTTCTTTATTTTTTTCTAATTCCTCACCCATTTGGTCTAATTTGTCAATCATCTCAGATGGTGATTCATATTTTACTTTTTCAATTATAAACTCTCTTTTAGGGTGTTTCTTTTTATAAATATCCAAATGTTGCATCGCTATTTCCTCAGATTCAAAAGAATCTACGGGTTCACCTTCACACTTGATGTGATAAACCTCTTTATTTTCTTTACCTTCAACTATCATTCTTTTAGCCTCGTTTAATAAAGAAACATTTATAATATCAGAAATAGTGATTTTCATTTACTTAATAAATATCTTGTTTATTTCATTTAATACTAAGTTTTCTACTTCAGAATAAGGAATACCAGTTTTTTTTGATACATTAACTATCGACTCTTTTAAACCCTCAACTTCATAAAATTCAATTGCGCCCGTATTTCCTTGGTTACAATATGGGAATTTTTTACATTTTTCCTTAACTCTAACAAATACACCTCTTGGTCCTCCCCATTTAGGGAAATTTTTATCTTTGACGGCTCTACTATTCATAATACTTTTAGGTCCACCGATTTTTAAAGGATTTGACCTTCCAGCACTAAAAGACACATCGTATGAACCTGAAGATGATGAATCGGTAATTTCACTTAAATCCGATTCAAAATTGTGTATTTTATTTATTTTTCTTTTAACGATAGGTCCACTAAACGCACCTTCAAATGAACCCGAGGAATCCGCTGAAGTTTCGTTAGTGTCTTTTGGTGAAGACTTTGTACCTCTTAATATCTTTTCAAAATTGTAATCCATTATCTTACACTTTTTAGAGGTTGTTCCCAAAAAGATTTACGTTGCCAAAGAGTTTTAAATAACTCAACGACAACTTTTGATGAAAGGTCAACAATTTTTTCATCTACCGACCTAGCACCAATCTCTTTTTGTATTATTTTCATTACAATATTATGGGCTTGTGTTGTTTCGAGAAAATCTTTCATTTCTTTTCTCGCAATTTTTTCAATCTCCTTAATATCAGTATTTGTTAGTGCCATTACGATACCATTCTATCTCTAATTAATGGCTCCATGGCCGTAATAAATGTGGTTTCAAACTTTTTTAGTTTCTCCAACATCTTCATCGTTTCATCCTCAATCAGTAACATATCACTGTTTATGTACAAACCAGAGTCTTCACCCGCAATGATTACGAAATTTATTTCTAAATCTGTAATTGAACCATCAATTCTAATTTGATTTTCATTAATGGTAAATCCTGGGTCTAAATCAGCAATTTGAGATACTTGTTGTCTAAATGAATCAACTATTTGTGTTATAGCGGTTTTTTCTTCCGGTTTTAATTTAACCTCTTCTTTATCGGTAGATAATAATTTAACCTCAACATCATTTACAACTTCAATATTGTCAAACTGTTTTTTATTTGTGTTAATATCTGTTTGTTGTGGATTATCGGTGGTCTGTTGAACCTCTTCAGCTTCGTTTAGTGGGGTTTTATTTGTGTATCTTGTTTCATTAAGTGACCTTAATGTCTTTAACATACCTTTTATCTCATCGTACCCCGTTGTTTTCTTGTTGTTCATTTTTAAAAAATAGTCTAAAATTAAATGATGGGTTTATATCTGTATAAATATTTGAAAAATTAGATTTGCACACCACTCCGCTGAATTTAATGACATGTTCTAAATATCCTTGAGATGATACTATTTGTTTTGAGATTTGATGTGTTTCACATATGTGTTCACATAACTTAGAAATTGTGGACACTTGGTTATCATTATATCTATCCCAAAAATAATAATTTCTCCAATTTCTAACGAAAGGTTCACATCTATATGGGTCACCAATCCAATTATGTAAAAAACCAGTGACCATGTTTTTATTTAGCCAACCTAAATTTTCAATAGCAATTTTAATGAACTGTTTATCAATATAAGGTTCATCAAAAGTCTTTGAATAATAATTAGTATCAAATAATTGATAAATAGTGCCGAGTTTTGTAACAACAAAGTGTGGTATTTCATCATATTTACCACACTTTCTATATTTTAATTTACTTATAAAATCCTCAGTCCTTCTATTCGTATCGTAGAGTAATATTTGTGTTTTTTTAGTTCTTCGTCGAACGACATTTAAAGTTTTACTATCTAAACCTTCTACGTTGTGTATTTCCAACATTCCTAGTTAACTTTTTAGTGATAACAGAAGAAATGTCGTTGTCTTCTGTGTTATTTATTTCCCCATTCTCCGAACCAAAGTTTTCCAACAATTCCTCTTGTGGTTGGAATTCTTCTAATTTTTTTTTTCTTCCTCAATAGGAAGTTCTTCAATAGACGGTTCGACCTGAAGTTTTTCTACGATACCCTCTGTTATAAGTTCTTCAATTGGTTGTGGTTCTTGAACTACAGGTTCTTCTATAATTGGTTGCTCCTCAACTATTGGTTCTTGAACCACGGGTTCTTCTATAATTGGTTGCTCCTCAACTATTGGTTCTTGAACCACGGGTTCTTCTATAATTGGTTG
>Ga0169931_10003275_pt1 | contig 25775 bp, 13 predicted proteins | sample Kivu_15m_20L_FD_129675 | JGI IMG/M metagenome (GOLD analysis project Ga0169931, IMG submission 129675) | Freshwater microbial communities from Lake Kivu, Western Province, Rwanda to study Microbial Dark Matter (Phase II) - Kivu_15m_20L... | ecosystem: Environmental > Aquatic > Freshwater > Lake...
ATTTCTGAACTAGGGGCTGCTAAGACGTACACAACCAAACGCAGCGAATGGCGTAGCATGGCGAAAAGCCATAACTACAAACTGATCAGCTGAAAAAAAAAGAGGAGTCATGCAACTACAAATAATCAGTGACGTTCATGTCGATATTGCCGGGTCGTTTGAGCTCCCGCAAGCCGCCGATTACCTTGTAGTTGCCGGCGACTTCGGTAACGGAACAAAGTACGCCAAAAAGCTCCTTACACGATGGGCCAAACAATGGAAAAAGATTTTCTTCGTACTAGGTAACCACGATTACTACTGTAACGGGGACGTACTAGCACAAGAAATCGACCTTCGGTTGTGGCTACAGCGTCTTCCAAACTGTATTTGGCTAAACGACGATGTATACGAAGACGAGGAACACGGCGTGTTGCTCTACGGCGGCACAATGTGGACCAAGTTCTGGGATTCGCCAATTTCGGCGGAAATCGCTAGGACTGGCATGAATGATTTTCGCTACATCAAGTTTGACGAGCGAAACCTTCTACCCAGTGACGTGGTAGATTGGCATGAACGTTTCCGAAAAGGATTACGTAATTGTCAGGCACTGTACGGTACACCGGATATCGTAGTGTCCCATCACGGTCCTTCCTCGTTGAGCATAACAGAAGGATACCATGCGGATCCGCTGAACCCTGCGTATATAGAGCAAATGGGTGATGTCCTTTGTTCTAAAACAACGTGGATACACGGACACACGCATAACAGATGTGAGTTTATCGCCCCAGATCTTCACGACTCTAGGGTAATAAATTGGTCACGCGGCTACGAAAAAGGTAGCGTGCCTGACAAAGTTATCACTGTGTGAAAAAAAGAGTCGGAGAAACCTCTCCGGCTCTTTTTTTAGTGTGTAAGAGGCCTGTGCGCTGCTGTAGCGGCGGCCAGTTCGTTGTATATGGCGGTTACAGCTGCGGTAGAGCGGACATCTCCGAAATCGTTGACGCGGATTTCATATCTAGACTGTCTACGTTCAATTCTAAAATCAAGCTCCCATAAAAGAAGTCTTGATATGACAAAGAGCACCTCATTAGATGAACTAACTATTAACATTCGGAAGCCTTCCTATGAACTGGAAATGCGCTAGCGGTGCCGCGCCGAACATGACTACGGAATCGTAGAACGCATCTGCGAGTTCGTTACGAAGAACTCGTCCGCGCAGACCTTGCGAGACCACAAACCCATCGCTGAGCGGTGCAGACGCCAGGAACGTCTGTATAGGCATGCCTGCATAACTGAATGTGTTGACAATGCCTGTTTCAAGGTGACCGAATTGCGGCGAGCCTGTCGCCGCTGTCATCTTGTAGTAATGCGGCGCCATGTACGAGAAGTGGAAAGGTCTCCGATATTCTGCATTTCTCTCAGTGACAAAGTAATGCCATAATGCACCGGCTCTGTAAGCCGCTTCTGTTACTTGCGGATTGTCGACGAACAGTCTTGATGGGTCAGGGCTTTGCGGGTCGCCTTCGCCCTTGTTTATCAACAAGGGTGAGCTGAACCACGCGCCAGACCGGCCGGTGTTTAGCGGATCCGCTACTACCTTGTTGATAGAAGACTCTGCCCACGCCTCAGGGAACGTTATAATACGTCTCCACGGCTCAGCGTATGGCCCGCTGTAGCCTACCATTAGGCGTAATACGGCGCTACACGCATTTATCGCATATGTATGATGATAGGCCGGATTTGTGTGAAGATACCACTTATTCGCCGTGTTGTTCAGCACTGACGTCCCGCCGATATACAGTGGTCCCGCGAGCGGGCCTCTGTCTCCGTTAAGTTCCGCCAATGTCAACGGAACACCGCTCGCCTCGCTGGCGGATCTAGGCGCAGAGTATGCTTGGTTATTGTCTGTGTTATCTGCACAGAACATACCCCAAGGCGTTATCGTGCGACCTACGAAGTTTGAGGCGAGGGCGGCCCAGTTATGGACTGTACCACCGCCATCCAGTATGCGATTACGCACGGTCGAAGGCGCCATGCTATAATACATAGCCACCTGACCTATTGTATGGAGGTGTGTACGTGGCGTGTTGTGTGCCTGGATATAGCGTGTGTTGCTATCAAAGGCGTACCAGAAGCCTCGGTTTAGCGGCCTGTCCGTGCGGTTGAATGAGTTATTCAGCGTGTCTTCCATCAAACGCAATGAGCCTCCTTGCGACAGGGCGTAGTTCCAACGCACGCGCCTATCATCACCTTGCTCACCTTCAGGAACACGATACCTGCTCATGCGCATCAATGCCGAATTACCTAAATAACCTAGCATGATGCGAGCCACCGCATCATTCAGAACACACGCGCCGATTTCCCAGGTACCCATAAAACGGGACTGGTGCGTTGGGTTGTGCGGTCCATATGATCCGTCGCGCTGCCAATTCAGACGCGGTCTGTTAATACCCTGATTATTCGGCAACTCGTACGTTGCCGGATTTGAGCCACCTATTGTCGGATAGCTGGTTGGGTTTGGCCAATAATCTATGTAGAAACACCATTTCCCGCTCTCCGCGTTATTCCACGGTTTAGTTGTGACAGCTTTGGCCCATGTGTTGTTGTTACCTACCGTAATGGTTGCTGATTCACGCGAATCGTGAACAGAGAACCAAGGTATGATACCGTCCGGATACATCCGATCGATCACGTTCATCGTGAACGGCATTCTGCGGGGCACACTAGTAGGATTGTTCGGATCTACGACACGTGCGCGAGCCTCAACAAGGTCATCGTCTGTTAAGTATGTGTTGGTGGCTACGTTAAATGCTGCCACGCCGTACCTATCGACTTCGTGGTCTACATCGGACAGGTACGACAGATAAGAGCCCCACACAGGTAGTCGAGGGTGGAACGTAATAAACTGCTCGCCTGCGTCGAAAGGCGATTTTGCGCCCCGCGGTTTTGCCCAGCCCCACAGCTTCTCATTACCTGACTCGAATATATTACCGTTCAGTATGTACGATAAAGTCTCTGTTTTGAAAGCATTGCTACGTGCTATGGCCGCTCGCCAGCCTGTCTGTGACGCGTATGTAGCGGCTGCTGCTACAGACGGCGCGCCGTAGTCGATGAGGTTGTTGTTAGAGTAGCCATAGCCTCCGGACAGGTAGCCTAAAGGTCCTGTGACATAACCGATGTCGCGCCGCTCGCCTATCTGGGTAGCCACCGCGCTCGAAGTAGTTCCACTATACAGCACTAATCGACGAACAAAAAGCTGTCCTGGAAGTATCTTATGCGTCTGTGTACTCCGATCGAGGTATGTTGTGGGACCCTCGCCTACGACCGGGTAATACGTCGTGTCTATTTCTGTGGCTGGTTTAACTAGATAATAGCTCTTAGAGTCCGTGCCCGCTACTAGTCCTGTGGAACCTAGTGGTAGTAGATCTATTATACGTTCATCGTTGTCAGTATCGAAACGAATCCAATCGAACGTCACTACACCATCAGCCTCGTTGTTGACACCACGGGGGTCGCTGTGCCTTGCGGCACTTGAGGCACAGGCAGAATTCTCGATGACAATGTCGAGCGTTCTTGCAAAAACATCCGTACGATCCGTTTTTATAAAACGAACCAGTAGCGCTTTATCAGTACTACCCGGCGTCGGATCAATAAATCGCATACGGTATTCGATCCGCCGTAAAAACGCCGTAGCTGTTCCGCCAAAGTTGTGCTCGTTATTTAACGATATCACGCTACCGTGCATCAAGTCGATCTTAGCTTCATATGGCGTAGCGACATTTGCCAGCTTGATTGTCAGTTTATAGCCGTTAAGTGGGGCTGTCTTATACTGACCTGCAATGGGGCTCGTGGTATTACCAGGGCCTTTTCGTATCTCTATCGCCGGATTGTTTACATCACCAGGAATCGAGAACCGGTTGTCTGTATTAGGTACTCCGCTCGACACAAACGCCTCTATCCACCTGCCTTCGTGATCCCGGCGAGTACCTACCACATCGCAGCTATACGTAACGGCAGTGTTGCTTGGATGCACCATGCAGTAATCAGGAAGAGCGCTGGCGGGCGGGTGGACGGGAACCATTGCACTCAACACCTGTGTCGCGAGCTCAGGTGATGGTGTGGATACAATACCATCTGCTGTACCTAATCTGGCAGCGACGAGGAAGCTGCTACCCGCTGCGCTTATCTCTTGGAGTGTCGTTGTGTGCGTTGTGTTTGGTCCTAACGTGTAGCCGACGCCGCTCTGTAGCGTAAATTGGACAGTTTCTCCTGGACTGGCGGCCGTCTCCGCTGTTATCCCAAACGAAGCTATTGTCTGGTTTGCGGGTACGAGGAGCTGCGCCGATGTCGACGTGACAGCTGATAAGCCTGATAAGGTAAAATCACCGGAAGTAGCAGTACCTGCAATGCCGATAGAAACAGTAATAGGAGTACTAACACTGTAAGCAGTAGTGATACTGATAATTCTAGCACCTTCTCCTTCGTATGCGAAAGAAGTCGTTGTGCTAAAGTTGATTGCGGGTTGTGGAACCGGGTCATTTTCTTGAATAATTATAGTTAATGTTGATCGCTGCGGGCTGCTGACAGCCGGCCCGTCGATCGCAGCAGCCACGAGCCGGAGCTCTTCTGTGCCTGTGTATACCTGATCATCTATGATGGTGATTGGTACGTCAACACCGGTTTGGTTTGCCGGTATCACAAAAATATTGTTAGGTAGGATGTATCTGTTGAGCGCACCAGATGGGGTAACCACGACCGTGACGTCTGATGCAACAGGTATATTACCTTCAGTCCGTAGACGTACGCCCGGCACATTACCTGGCATACCTTCAGACACTTGAATAGTCGTCGTCACCCATTCTATGGTGCGCAGCGTCGCGCTCTGGCCCTCTTGAAGCCAGTAGTCTACCTCCGCTACCCAAGGCATCCAGTGATACGACTTCTCTGCGACGTTCGCGGTGGAGCCGCGCCATGCGTGGTCACCGAGAGCCCATATTTTGTGCTGATAATTTTCCAGGAACCCAGACGGCTCGATAACCGTCGAGGTATTAGGTATAGTACCGTTCCGTTTAGTACCTGGTCCTATACGACGACCGTCCGCCAACATAGTGTTGTTGAGACCTAGCGGCTCGATACCAAGACGCTCGGACGCGTATGCCGCGCAAACCTGCGTGAACAACACATATGTGGCTTGTGTGTTAAACCCGTAGCGCATCACGAATGGCGCCTCCGGTGGCTTCTCGTAATAATCATTTACGCGCGTACCGTTTGCTTCAGCTACCGCGACCTGGTGGTAGTAGCCGCCAGACATTGAGTCATTATCGTAGCTATCGCCTGCCCAGTAGTTCGGGTGCTCTGTTTTAGCTTTACAGAATTCGTAAGTGTATGTGTAGAACGTGCGTGCCTTATCCGCGTCCCGGAAACGGAACACAGCTTCTGCGACAGCGTACAGACTGTGTAGAAATAGATACTCCTCAAGCGTATTTGACTGCTTATATCTATCACGGAAATCATCTACACGCTCTCCGAGGGTCAGTGAACAAATAGGGTCTGCGTCAATAACAATGAAACCTCTGTTTGCGCCTTCTATAGGCGGATTGAACGGAGCATCAATCGTTACCGTGTTACCGCTAGCGGCGATTATGCGGCGACGTTGCCGTGCCCACGTAGGAATAGCACCATTACCTGGCGGGAACACATACAACCATCTGTTCACATGAGAACTGAGGTTTGTTGATACAGTAAGTGTTGTACCCGATACGGTGGCGATAGAACCGCTGCTACGCGGATGTCCCCACACATAGCCTGTAGTACCTGGCGCAAATCCCTGCAACACTGTGGTACCGTACTCTGTGTCCCACAGGCCTATGCGACCGCTTGTAGTTGATGATGGTCGAACAATAACTATACGTCGGCGATCGAAAACACCGGGCGATGATTCGATATAAAAATCATTCACTCCAGGTGAGTTTATAGCCGAGAAGGCTGCTTTGAACGTCTCTTGCGAACCTTCGAAATAGTTGAACGGTGCGCTAGCGTTATCGTATGCATACAACGCAGCTCCACAATCTTCTCTATTTGACGTCCACGCGCTATCGAAATAACGCTCGACCTTCATGTGTCTATTGTGCGTATACAGTGTCGGTATAGCTGCGCCAGGTCCCGTTCGATCGGGGCCTCCAGGCATAGCGGCCGTCACTGCCGTGTAGAACGCACGTAGGTGCTCGTAAGCAAGCGCTCTGTCGGGAGAGTCTAGCGGCGCGTGCATATACCACGCAGCTATCGTAAAGTGCGCCCAGCCTGCGCCGCGTCCCCACTTACTTCCTTTATACTGATTAGCCCCTGCGGACTCACTCAGAACAATACCGACGGTAGCTGTAAGACTGTTTGTCACGCGTCTATCATACGCATGAATAAAGTACAACGCTTGGTAACGTAACATGTCGCGGTAAAGCGACGCGCCCATTGTTCGAGCTAAATTGAGTGAGCAACGCATTATGCGTTGAATATGCGTATCCGAGAATGGCGCACTCAACTGGTCGAACGGGAACTTCTCCTCTTGTAATGCCGAGATGTTATCGTAGCCGCAGCGTCGCGGGTCCTGTGGCCGGAACAGCGGTTGTTTGTGTATTGATTTGTCCTGATCTAGTGCGAAAAATGGTGGGAAACCTCGGCCACTGGACCCAGTGCCGGTGGTGACAAACCAGTTTGCCCCGGCGTTAGTTATATTAGGCGTACCGCCTCCGTGTGCGGCGAACCATGTATCGACCGGTACAAATTCGCCGGTGTCGTCGAATAGCGTGAACCAGTGTCGGTCGGCGCAGCCGTCGAAGAAGTAAGACCAGGCTGCTGTGTGGCCAGGCCCTATATCCGTCTCATAGACGTTCATCATCACAACGCCGCCAGCGCCACCGTCTTTTTCCCAGAACGGTGTCCAGCAACCAAATTGGTTAGGGGATGCCCAGTTACTAATGATAATATGGGCATTGGCGTAGTTGTAGCCGTTGTACGGCGTTGTCGAGCCACTGGGGACGCCGTTAGGATCGCCGACATCATAGTTGAACTGCATGAACCCGCGCTCACGCAGTACTTTAAGGCCATCAACCTGCTTAGACATACGCTGCTTGTCGTACCCGTCGCCGCCTTGAAGCCCGTTGGTAGGTCCACCGAACTCGGGATCATACGCACGATAAGTTATGGGCAATCGTCCGGTACGCATGTAGCAAGGACCTACCCACCGAGCTTTATCGCCGGCGTTTCTACCGACGACCGGCTTACCTACGTTGGCAAACTCAAGTACCGCTTTGTGGTAGAGCTTGTCCGAAGCACTAGCTGATGTCGCATGTAACACCACGTGCTCAATGCGCTGCATACCGGCACCCCACATCTCTGTTTTTTGATTAGGGAACGCGCGGTGCGTAGCGTATGTGGCGCTTGTTGTGCCGCCATTTATGCGCCCTACCTGTGACGGCGAATCAGCGTAAGCTACTAATTTTAGGACATCGTCGGACACCTGCTCCATGTAGCGCGCCATGTGACGTGCTGTGATCGCTTTACCTGTGGCAGATGCGTCTAGTATGAGTTGATCAAACTCAATTTTCCCGACAACGCCGTATTTCCGCCGATTACCCCACTCGCCCGGAGCACTTGTACCATTTGCGTTATAATAAGTACCCCACCGAGTGGTGTCGAACGGGTCTACGCGGCTATTGTGGATAAACAGGCGGATGTATACAGCATCATCTATTGTCGGCGCATAGTGTGTTATGTACGAATGAACACCTAGCGTAGGTGTTGACCCGTCGGTTAAGCGGTTGTGGTATCTATACTCCGTACACCAAGGACCTTGTTTTAATACTTTAATATTGTTCGGATCTGTGACATCTGCGACCTGATCGCCCGAAAACGGCATCTCGAGCACAAGATTTACGGGGTCGAGTACAGGCGGTACCAGGTTGGGCGGAGTAGCTATTGTACTCGCCTTGAGATTCACAAAACACTTTTGCCCGGCAGATAGCCCGGTAGGCACAGTTATAGGGAATATGCACTCAACAGCGTTCACATCGGCAGGTAGTGATGTACCACCTTGTCGGAGTGTCTCGTCCCCGAGCGTGTCTGTGTTGGCAGGGGTAAAGGCCGGCGATGCCAGTACGACGCGGTCAATGAAAAAGCCTGCGGATCTAGCGGAGAACTGCAGTCTGTGCACCCCTACGGATAATGTCCACTGCATCCGCAGCCATTGTTGCCAAGGTACACCGTCTTGCTCTTCCGTGGATTGCCAGTGCCAAAAACCTGTTGGATAGCTGCCGTTCTGGAACTCGTTAGAGAATACTTTACGCCAATCAGTGTGCCCTGATCCTGACGGTATAGGGTTTGCTTGCGCGTCAAGCATGCGGCACCATATATCGTTATTTTCCGTTGGATTCGGGTCTTCGTGCCTGTTTCTTAAGAACAGCGCGTACGTTCCGGGTGTTTGTACATAGATATCGACATACAGCAAACCGTTATCTTGAATTTGCTGCTCACCGAAACGATTTTCGCCTAACCACACATAGTAACCTTGCCCGGTATGTGGATCAGGTACAAGTACGCCAGAAGTACCGTTCCATTGCGTCATTCGCTGTCGAGTATCCGTGCGGAATACCCAACCTGTTTGCGGATTGTTTGTTGGATGAAACGTAAACGACTCAGTCTCGATGATCGTCGTGGGTACAGAGCCACCTACAAGGAATGGCCCAGTCCCAGCCACAAATCCTGGATCAGCTTTGTAGCTGTTAATTTCCCTCTGCACAAACACTTCTGGACCCACGCCTGCGCCACCGACGACGGTCTGCGCTGTCCAGTTTAATGCGACATCACCATTAGCTAACAGAGGTACAGTCGTGTGGCAGAAATACGTATCCCCCGCAGTTTTACCGGGAGGTATGGCCGTTTCTATGGTAGTCACCAAATCGCCTGGACTCAACGTCGACGGTCCTGCTACGTTTTGTGTGGTGAATGTGAACTCCTGTGATTGGTAGGGATTAGGCGGCGTCGCCGCATCCTGACCTGTCACGATCGCGTAATATGTTACGGAAGGGTTCAGATTAGGTATTGTGTACGTGTGCGTAGCTCGTAGACCTTGCACAGTATAAGAGCCGCTCGTGTAGTTACCCGGCGCTGTACCGTATGCGACGACCCCGGTAGCCGCTTCATCGAGCGTCCACGTAACCGTCGCCGATGTAGCGGTTGTACCCAGCACTGTCGGGCCGCTTGTTATGGTCGGCGCCTGCGTATCCCCCGCCACGGCCGTAGAGAACGTCAGGGATACTATTGGACCCTGCAGCAGCGCTTGGTTTGTAGCACGTATGCGAACCTCATACACGGTATTCGGCGACAGATTTGCCAGAGGTACCTGCGTCACGCCCACCGGAAGAGACAGCTGCGTTGTGTTACCGCCTGCTGGGTTGTACGCTACAGTTGTAGTTGACGGCTCATTCACACTCCAGCTGAGGCTTGCGCTAGAGCTCGTCACATTTTGTACTTGTAGATCTGATATTATCGGCGGTGTAGTATCGCCTATAGAAAAATCGATCCGCGGACTTATGCGAGTGTTACCCGAGGCATCCGTTGCGTATATGAATGCTTGATAATCGGCCAACTCTCCTACATTAAAAGAAACACTGTGTAATGTCTTTAGTGGATTAGGTAGTGTTTGATCAGGTACGGTGATCACTGTACCTGTGTTTGGCGCTACACGCACATAGCGCAACTCAGTCCTACTCGGCTCTGATGTACGCCAAGTTATCAAAACGTTGCTGACCGTGATAGTCACGGCCACGTCGGTTATCTCAGGCGGTGTTCCGTCGGTTACAACAAAGGTTGCTGAATTAGACAAGCCTCCACCAGGGGGTGGCGTAGACACGGTCACGCCTGAGGTACCTTGTTGAATCAGATTTGCCGGTATCGACGCAGTAAGTGATGTCGCAGAATTGAATTGTGTTTGTACAGTGGTTCCGTTATAACGAACCACAGATTGTGGTACAAAGTATAGGCCGTTTATTTGAACAGTTACGGCGGACGTGACGTTGTCGGCGACTGTGTTAGGGGTTATGCTTGTGATAACCGGTACCGGTTGTTGCACAGTAACCGCGCTTTGTGTTGTGAGGGCACCTGTAGTGAATCGAAGTATCCACGTACCCGCGGACGCTATGCGTAAATTAGTGAACGTCGCGACACCGTTGATAGGTACTGCGGCAACAGTTCCGACAACAACGCCTGACGGGTTTTGCAGGAATATAGATACCGGTGTTGTGTAAGTTGTATCGACTGCGCCTAGGTTATCGAGGATCTCGACTTCTGCGTTAAACAGCTGATTGGTCGTCACAACCGCCGGAATACTGCGAATCTGCAGCGCGGCGGGGAAAGTGGGGTCGCCGCCTCCGCCCTGACCGCCAGAGGGTATTTGAAGACCTGTCGTTATGAAGTAGTGCAGATCATCAAAAGCTTGCTTCACTATGTCCAGCGTACCGACACAAATATACCGCGTGGTGTATTCAATCCCCGCACCTGAGCCGGCTGCGGCCTCTGTGTCCGTGATAAGTAACCTGTTATCGACCAGTTTAGGATCTCCGGCCAGCATTGGACCGGGTTTAATAACAGTGGTATGAAGACCGTTACCTATAGTGCGCGGGGCATGGAACACGCCTACCGCGACAGAGCTATCAGCATTGGCGGCAATGACGCCCCCCACAAACGTGGTAGCCAACGTGCCTCCAGCAGCCGACTCTAGCTCCAGCACAGGCTGTGCATCAACTACTGGACGATATGCGTATACGCGCGAAAGTGTTTGAACCAGCGACAGGCTGGTTGCGAACGTCCGTCCTCCTAGCTTTGTGCTGCTGTACTTGTCTACGGAGAAATCCACTCGGATGATATTCGGATTCCCTATATAATCGACAAATATCTGTTTAGTCAACAAATCGCCTGCGCAGACAAGCGTATCGCCGCGATATAGTAGGCTGTCCGCGTAGGGTACGAACGCTTGTGTTATAAGCTGACGCGTATTAGCGATGTCGCCAACGAAACGTCCTGTAGAGGCGTCGCCTAGGGTTTGGGCAGCGCTACCTGCTTCCAAAAGAACTGCTGCGTAATTGTCAGATGTCTCCCAAGATTTATACTGCACACCTCCGCCCTTAGTCGGCGTGTTCAGCAGCTGTGTGCCTCCCCACCACAGCTCCGTTATGGCGCCATTATTGGCGGACTCTGCTCTGACTGTTATGAATTTACCTGAGAGCGTGATATCCTCTGTAAGAGGCCCGTTTGTTTCGAACGGGTCGTCCGTGAGAAAACCCGGTACGTAGGGAACAAACTCAGCGGACGCTTCTAATAAGAAATCGGGGGCTCCGGGTACATGCACCGTAAATTGCTTAACAGACGCAAGGCGTGTTGTGTAACGAACGAACGCGCGACCTTCGGCGTTCGTTGTCGTCGACATGTTACCTGTGTCGATAAAAGTAAGCGCGTCTTCAGCAGACCACGGTGCCGCTGATACCGTACAAGCCGTATCGGCGGCCGGTGAACCGTCAACTTTGATTAGCGTTACGACAAGCTCTAGGGTATCTGCGCCGTTTGCGCGATTGCCGTCCACAAAATTGAGTGTCAGCGAAGATAATGTACGGCTAAGCATAGAAAAATCTATTTATAGTATGCTGTTGCTACCAATTCACGGGAAATTAAGTCATAAGACTATGGGAGGTTTTCGTAATGAAGTATGTACATCTACAGTCCGGACACGTTGTCCGGAGCCAGCTCCTAATGGAGCACGTGCGACAGCTCGACGACGCGGGACTTGAGCCTGACGGAAAGGAAAGGGTTCGTGAGATGCTCACGAACTCACCCTTACGTCAGGCGCAGGGGACAACGAATTACGATCGCTGGCAGCAGGCGATCGTCAGACAATACGACGAGTGGACGAGAGGTAACACACTGGAAGCCGTTAGTTGGCTAATGGAGCGCCTTTACTACGAAGGGCGCTTAGCCATCGTAGACATGTAACATCACGAAGCGATACCTAGGTGTCGCTTCGTTTTTATATCTTCGCGAACTTCGATGGCAAAGGTTCTCACAAAAAAGTCGCGTGAAGTGAAACCAGCGGCGGTGCGGTGACCGCCGCCGCCGTATTGTTTAGCTAACGCCGATACATCGAAATTATCACGCGAGCGTAAACTGTATGTATATTTAGTTCCGTCAAAGTACCACCCAACTGCATACGGCGCGTCCGTCTCCTGCAGTAAATTGTGTAGAGTCTCGCTCACGTACTGTGGGATGATGTTGACGATTGGGACAAGCTCGGATCTACCTAAAAGCTGACCAGTAACCGCCCACGTGTGTGCCATAGCTACTACTTTCTTAGTGTTACGCTTGATTATAGAGCCCTCGTGTATCATGCGGCCAAGAGACACGCTCTCGGGAAGAGCCGCATAGGCTAACCACGCGTCAAAGACATCTTCCGGCGCAGTTGCGTCATCTAGAATAGGTAGTGTAGACAGTGCGCTGTTGACCAGCTCTGATTCTACTAAAGCAAACTGCCACAGATCTCTGTCAGCAACATAATCAACCAACAGTCTTAAGGATGGATAAGCCTGTTCGAGGATATCTGCGCACATAAAATGTTTTTCCGCAAAGTCGAGCGCGAGCTGTGCGCCGCTGCGTGTCATATCAAAGTGACAGAAATCTAAACCTTTCAACGCATGCTGCGCGGTCGCGTGATGGTCTAACACAACTAAACCGGCTACATGATTTCGCAAATCAATAAGCTCCTTTCTAGGTAAAGAGAAATCTACCATGTAGGTAAAGTTCTTCCCTATAGCCGCACATAGGTCGGTAGTGTGTCCGTATCTGGCCGGTATGTACTTGATTTTTTTCGGTAATATGTTCATGCGGCTGCATGCGTAAAATACTAAAGCAGCCGCGGTGCCGTCAATGCAGGGCGCATGACTGACTACAGCTAGGGCGTCTGTGTCCGATGTGTGTAAAAGAGGGCGATTTTGTGTCATAAGATATATAGTCCGTTATTTTAGCATAGAATAAGATCTTATTAAATTATGTCAATACAAGTAACAGTGAATCGCACACATGCTGGTACGTACGATATCGCGGCCTACGGTGAGCAGGAATTCCGCGGCGTGACTTTTGCGTCGATCATGTCGGAATACATAGCAGAGTGTAATACACATGCTGTATCGACTTCCGGTAACCGCAATCTACGCCAGGCCGCGCTACGCACCCCTTTCGCAATCTACGAGCAAGCCATGCTCGCTTTGTGGGGCACAGTACCAAAGTACGGCCTAAGTCCGCGCTGGGAAACCGCTGTCTCGGCTGTCGGGCTGGTGATGAACTTCTTCAACACCGGTGACAAAACGCTGTTCGACACGTCGCTAGACGATTGCGGATTCATCAAAGCAGGAGAACAGCCGCCGCTCCCATTTGAGCTCTTAGAGAGGTTCGAGGTACTGATGGCAACAGTGCTCGATCCAGTGGATTTCGTTAACGCGCAAGAACTCTCGGATAATACCTCGGAATCCGAGGAGTACATCTTCGTCGATGAAGAGGATGAAGACGAAGACGAGGATGAGGAAGCGGATACCGCAACCGAAGACGCATATTCGGCCGGGGGAGCGCGTGCAACGCGTACCTTATATCAACGGCGGTGAAGGATAGCTTATGGTTAAGAAAAAACAAATTCCTGATAGTATGCCGCAACATATACCAGCAGCGCCCCTGCCGCATCTAGGCGATCAGATGATGCTCAAAAATGGGCGGCGACATATACTCTTGTATAATGGTCCGTGTCCGCACGACGACTCGGGAGCGTACGGCGAATTCGTGTTCGAGACGACACTGCTCCCATATAACGCGGTCTCGCTGGCCTACGAATGTGTAGTTCCGGCGAGCACTCGCCTAGAGCAACTCATGTGTGAAGGCCGCGCTGAAATCGGCGAAGACTTCGAAAACGACGAAGATGCGCCAGATGATGAAGCGGGCCTTGAGGACCTGCAGTAGCGCAGTAAAATAAGTAAGCCTATTGCTTGCTTATTTTTTTAGTCAAAATACGGTCAGGTAGCCACAAAAGTACTTTTTGTACGAAAAGGTACCATCTAGGAACGCCTTGAGCGTCCGCAGCGTCTTTTACGGCTACATAGTTTCGCGCAGTCATCGCTACGCCAAAAAATAGATATATAAAAGCGATTACTCCGATAAATTCAATCATAGCTGTTTCCTCACTGTGAAGTGTTGTCCGGATAGTAGGTTGTTGCACCAAGGCGCACCGGCTCACCTTGTTCGTAATCCATAGCCCAGCTGGCGTCGTCTGTTTTAACAGATAGAGCTACGCGGTTACCTACCTGTATATTCGGTAACTCATCACCTTCGATATCTTCGATATCTTTAAAAAGTACAGGAAGTACCGCAGATTCAGGGAATGATACGCGCGCCGCGTCATTTAGTCGTAACATAAGCGTCCCTAGTTTTATATGCCCTTCGCTGCTCTGCTTGATCGCATCGAGCAACCGCTGTCGTGCGTCAGGACTCTCCCAGCCTAGCTCTAGTTTTAATTCATAGAAACGTCGCGGTTGACTGCGTGTATGTGTCATCGTACGTGTGTCAGATACACACGGGACGCCCCGTGTGTGCAAGAAGGTTTATAGACTGAAACCTGTGTACAGGTCGCTGTCATCTACGCCTAACGCAGTAGAGATGACCGTTGCGTTAGGTACAAACCGATGGAAAGCGGCGTCGCTACCCATTCGGTACGCTATGTAAGGTATCGAGTACATAGTCCCGTGTTTCTGATATGTCAACAGTGTGTTATCCAGAGCAGCTGCGCCGCCCAGAACTGTGCCGTTCGATAGTACTATTGTATTATTACCAGGAGCCGCTGTCAAGTTATTTGTCACAGAAAAGCGGGGTACTGGTAAATATGCTCCGTTGTCAAGAACTTCATACTCATCAATGATGAACGCGTCCCCGACCGCGGCGCGTGTGGTGCGTAGATCGCCGGAGCATGTGGTGAACTCGCCGACGAGTGTCGCTGCGTAGGCGTTACCTGAGTAGTCTGCGACGTGTTCGGCTATGTAGAAATCATGAAACTGGAAAGTCAGCCACGCATCTGTGTAATGTAGCGGCACGCTATTACTCGTTATACCGAGTGGCGGTAGTTCGCGCTCGTCTACAAGTGCGGCAATAGCGCTCTGCGACAGCGCTGTGCGCCGCATGTCTACTACGAATAGGTCGCCGCTGAACCGATCAACTGTGTCTACGTCACTACGCGTACCTATGTAGCAAGGATAATCTAACGCAGTAAAGGAAGTTATAACTGTATCTGCAGTTTCGTTTGAGGTCGCAACAAGTACTTTATTGACGTACAGCTTTGTGACAAAATGCCCTTCGACTGCTTGTGCGTACGTTAAAACTACACATGTGACATCGCCACTCACTATACGGCCCACACCGTTGAGCGAAGTGCTTGTATGGAACGTGCGTGCGCGTACCGTAAATTGATCGGCGCCTGCGTACCGTAAAAACAGCTCAATAGGTCCCCATTTAAACACATACGCTAGATCGCCTACGCTGTAATCCGTAGAAAAGACACGTAGCCAAGCGGCTATTGTGAAAGGCGTTTCCGCGGTGTATGCTAGCGTCGCGGGCGTTGATACCAGTGCGTTAGTGCTTGATGTGTCGTCGACCACTAGAAAGCCGCCATTTAAGCGGAGTCCGCGTACTTCATTGTGTACAGGCACAGCGTTCGCGACCGTGTAACCGTTGTACGGTACAGTACCTGTGCACACAACCAATTGATGTTCTAACCCTCGCTGAGCCGTATACACCGCCGATAATCGGGGCGACTGTACCAGAGGGGAAACAATAAAGCGCTGGCCTGTTTTAGCTGTCGCCTCGTCCTTGTATATGACTGAACGTGCGTTGGGACCATAAGTCAACGCATCTTTTGGTAAGAAAAGCGTCTGGTGTAATCCGTTTACATCAATCACCGAATCTAGTCCAACAAAGCTCTCCTCTACCGCAAACACATTTGGAACAAAGGTTGTTTCCGGCTGCTCCTGTTTTATGGCTATTTTTGCTGTAGAACTTAGTGGTGATGTCGTGTTATCCAGAAAAGCTTGGGTGAACACATAAGCGCGCGCATATGCTGGCGTTATCACATGTAACATCTTTTGAAGACCGCGCAGGCGTAACTCGTCGGTCATCTGGCGCCAAGCTATTTCCACTCCGAATCCGAATGTGTTCAATAGCCGCGCGCACGTGTTTAGCGTGTCCGTCGATAGTCTATCTAGAACATACCCTGCGTCGAGACGCTCTTTGGTACGGGTCCAGATTGTGTAGTCAAGGATAAACCCTTCGGACTTCAGCGCGCCGCCATAACCTCCTGTACCGTAGCCGCCGTCGCCATAACCTAGTAGCGCATCGGCTACCGGTATGTCAACGGAGAGTGTGTGCGCGTCAACAACAGCAGACACAGCGCAGAATGCGTACATAGGAACAAGAGGCGGCGTCACAAAGATATCTGCTATGTAGCCGAAGTTGGCTTTCAGTACATCACCGACGGTAACGCCTTGTTCATAGAAATCGGTCGAGTAGTCTACAAGAAGTTTTGTCGTCTTATTATAGCTGAACGGTACGCTAGTGTATGGTCGCGAACTGTATGTATCCAGTCTTTCCGCTGCTTTGTAAGATTCGGATATCTCCTCAAGAACTATTGGAAGCCACGCATGCTTAGACGGGTCCAAGCGGAGTGTTTTCACATAGGCGTGCACGTTGGTGTTACGTTCGACACAGCCGGACCCAAGTGCGACAGGTACGCCTTCATGTATAGGTATTTTCTCGAGTAAACTCCCTGTGTTTGTCACTATGTTGAGTGTGTTGTCGACAACACCGCCAAAGTGCCCAGCTTTATTTGTCAGAGGCGATCCCATCAAAAACGACCCAAACGCCTCGACAGTGCGTACGGTAGAGCCTGCGCGAGCGGCTACAATGAGCGCGCCGATTACGCGTGCGTACGCGTCCGTAGAATCTCCATAAAAATTAAATAGCTCGCCCCATACCTGCTGAAGGTGCTGTTCGTCAATCTGAGCGTTCACCCACCAGCCGTTACGCAGTTTAGTATCTGTCCATAATGTGTATGCCGCACCTGTATGAGTTATCTCGAAGTCCTCGGCGGTGAGTACCGCTGCCGGTTCTGTGATGCCGTCCTGCAGTTTTTCGGCAGATACTAACTGACCTGCGTATCGCCATTCCGGCTCTTTTATTGCTGGAATAGGGTGGCTATAGCGGCGACCTAGCGAGCTATATATAGTTGTATAGGTGGTGTAAGCGGCCATTGGCTCGCGAAGAGCGAGTGTGGTTTTAGTTGTCGAAGCCACATTTTGTAACAAATTATCTGCAAACACCAGTAGCGGCTCGTCAGCAATAATAGGCTTATTTGTTGTAATAACACTCGTTTCGCGCTGCTCCGTCTGGTTCTTCTGTTGGTAATGCGCATGAGCGACAGGTTCCGCAGACTCGTAATACAGCGTAATCTTATCTGCTGTCGTAAACGGGTCAGTGAATACTAGCGCCGAGGGTGTTTCCCAGAAAAAGTCCAACTCAGGGACAGCGTATCTGTTGTTAATAAAAACCAACAACGTGTTAGTATGCAGGACGTCCGCAGGTAGCGACAACGGCGCGAAATCCTGTGGCGCAGGTACAGTCGTTGTTACGTGCGAATGCTGCGACGCACGCCTATATGTTATCTTCAGCTCACCTGCGCCAGCGAAAGGCCTAGCGAGCAGTATTGCTGGCTTATCGCTGTTACCACAACCGGCTACTAGTGTGCTGCGCACATTAATTTTAGTTATGTCCGTTCCGAAAAGCGTGACTGCGGTGACAGTGTCTGCGGCACACCCTGTATGCACTGTGGCCGCGGTCGCTGTAGGAAGTCGTGCGAAGCTAGTTGCACCTGTACGAATACCGACGGGGATACCAGCCGGAAACGTCGACGAACTCAAGGAAATCTTGTCATCTGTAACACTTACTCGATCCTGTATATCAAAATTCACAAAATACAGAACATTTGTTATTCTCCGGTCGCCTGTGTCTAAAACTATTTCTGGCGTAAGGCTTATAGCTATACAGAAATCGTCTGATAGTCGTACGTATCCTCGTTGTCCGTGGGCGATGTGTGCAGGAACGCGGACGCGGGACACGCCGCCGACTTTTGTGATAGTTGTTTCGGCGGTGATATCCCAGAAGTCAATCGTGATGTTATTCGGGTATAAAGTCTCGGTCGAGTCCAGGAGGTATTCGGTAGCTGCGGGATCGATAGCCTTTGTCTGTATCTCCTCATATCCAAACGAGCATACACGTAAAAAGCCAAAATTAATAGTAGGTGTAGACCTAGAAAAAGAAAAGAATATAGAAGAATCAAGTCTGTGCTCCAGATAGTAGTTTGTCAGGCGAGTTTTGTCAAACAGTAGTACGGTACCCCGCGTAAGTTGTCCGTCCTCGATCCACCAATCTTCTTTGAATGAATAAAGAAATTGAGGGAGAAGAACGTTATTTGCAAACAGCAGATTCACTGGACCTAACACAATGTTTGGTAGGCGAACGACGTAGCGATTACCTACCGGATGCGGCCAAGGTAGCTCGATGGATAGATGCGTATGATCTGATGGGTGCGTCTCCCAGTCATCGAAAACCTGGTGAACGAGAGGTTGTAGGCGCGTAGGGCGTAGCGTTGTCGCGTCCTTAGCGTCATCTAGTGTAAATAGCGTTGCGTAATCATTATCCGCTATACGCAGATACGCTTCGTAGATCGCTTCCAGCACCGGACGATCTGCGTACTCTTTCCAGAAACTGGGAAGAAGTTCGAATAAGCTGTCGCTGTTGTATGTGATATCGGTCATGTGACGTGCGTGTTACCGTCGCCGACGTTCGATAGAGGCCATAAAACTAGTCCTAATACGGGGTTTTGGCGACTTCGGAAGCTCGGTTGTCGCATATGTGGACAATATATCCTTGACTTGATTGTGTTGAACATTACCGGAGCGTACGTTGCGCCGCACTTCATCCGTAGCTTTCCATAAATCGTGCGCTCGGGGGTGCACAGCCGTCGCTACCGGACGTATTAGGCGGTCGTATGCAAAATTTCGTGCGGAAGAGCGTCCTGCGCCGTCACGGAATGTCGGATTAGAGCGAACGTGTGCCACATGTTGCGCACCGCGGTCCATAAGCGTATTTATGGGATTGCGCCACCCCACAATAGGTATTTTTTGAGCAAATGCGTTGCGTTGTATTGTGCTTACGGGGTCAACGGCAGATATGACGGAGCTTGCCGTCTGAAACCGCGCGTGTTGTTTCCGCCGCGCCTCTAATATAGGCCGCCGCTGTGCGAACGGCACCGTCCGGTCGGTGGTACGTTGCGTTGCTTTCTCGAGCAGTGTGCCTTGATGTGCCTTGCGGCGCGCCAGTCTCGTCGCTACCTGCGCTGCGCGCGCATGAGGTACGCGCTGCGTTATGGCTTTAGGTAATTTATCGATGTACGAGGGTAGCTTAGGCGATCCAGGGATAAATTGTTTACCTAATCCGCGGCCAATCATATATTGAGGTCTTATGGCGTCCACGTCGACGGCAAGACCCGCTGCGCGACTGAGGGGTGGCGCTTTGTGGTTGACTTCGTCGTGTATACCTTTGTATATAGCCGCCACGTTCCTGCGGTGCGTTATCCGCGACATGCGGTCCGTTACGTTTCTTTTTATTTGATCGAGAAAACCAGGCTTAGCTGTCCCCAATCCCGCGCGCGCTCTTCCGGCTGTGCCGAAGCGCCGACCCCCTGTGTCGAAGGCGTCGGCGGCGCCCGCCGCGCCTCTTGCGGCCACTTGCGCGAGTCCGTAGGTCGTACCTACGATACTAGCGGTCTTTTTAATAGATGCGTTTGTCGTCAATAACGCATCCATAAACCTTTTGTTAAGATCTTCTTTCTTTTTAGCAATATTATGCAGCGCCTCGTCAGCACTTGGGTCGACATTCATCCCGAGCATTTTGTGTAAGGGATGCTGAGGTTTTTTCGAGAATAAATACTGCACATGTGCCGTACGCTGGTCCTCAGGAAGATGGTGATGCGATTTGTATCGAATACCTCTGGCGCGTACCTGGTGAATCTTGGCCATATTCCAGTGAGGCTCCATCACCTGTATAAGCCGCGTACCTTTTAGGTCAAGACCCTCGCCGCCGGCGCCTGATATGAGTAAGTGCTTTATTTCGCCGTTGTTGTATCGGTTTACTATATCTTTACGCTCTGCGTCCGACAACGCGCCATCAAAGACGGCCGTCGATATGCCGCGCCTTTCAAGTTCTTTCTGTAAAGGCAGCAGACCTGATTTAAGGAAACTGGAGTATGTGTAGCCGCGGTATTCTGGATGTACTCTGTGGTGCTTGTCTACCTCTTCTGCTGCTCTGATGACTTTTGTTGCGTCGGACGCTGTCGCGGTAGTTGAGAACTCAGACGGTGTGTTCGATATCTGCCGCAAGCCCATTAGAAATGCGCGGTACTTACCGAAGTCTTTGCCAGGAGGTATACCGTGACGTAATTTGTACGCAAAGCCTGGATTACCGCGCATAACGGCGTCATATGCCGCTACTTGTTTAGGCGACATAGGCACATCGATATACTCTTCTGACACAGTCGGCATGTGCGCCGCCTCGTGTCTGTGAATGTCCACAACATCCTTCACCAGTTCTTGAAGATCGTCAAGGTTGTGCGGTACCTCTATTTCTCCGGCCTGCGCGCCTTGAATCCGACCAAACAGTCCCGGCTTTACGATCTTCTTTTTTATGTACTTATCAGTGAAGGTTTTTGCGTTAAGTTTACCGCCGTCCGCCCGAACAGCTTGTAGTAAAGGCACAAGCTCCGACGGGTGATTGCGTAATAACGTGCCTGTTAGTAGGAGATTTTTATAAGACGGCAGTGCCTTAGGTAAGGCGCTCATGGATGCGTCTTCACGACCCATCCGGTGGGCCTCGTCATAGACTACAACACTATCCTTTAGGCGCTCGCGAAACGCGGGATCGTGCTGCTTCCGCAGGGCTTCGTGATAAGATAAGACTTCGGCGGGTCCTGTGAACCCTGCTGCGGCCAACTCTTTGCGATAATTCTCTCTGAGGGCGGCCGGTACCACGGCAACTAAAGGCTTACCTGTTGCGTGCGCCGCGACAATGCTTGTGAACGTTTTTCCCGTACCGGTGGCGTGTGCGGCTATAAGACCTCCACCGGGTGCAGGATTTTTCATCAGCTTTACGGCCACCCGCTCTTGGTGCGGTAGTGGTTGCATAGCCAGAGGTGCGCGCGCCTGCGCTTGTGTAGAATCAGGTATGTTCATGGTACCCGCGTTAGATCAATAGTTCCTACCCGCAACACTTCGTCGCCAAGAGTGTCCATGCGATTGTCTGTTTCGATAATCTGTGATATTCCGTTACCTAGATCTCTCCGAAGTGTCATACGTACAGGCTGTCGCACATGTGTCGCGCCTGCTCGATACAGCAGGGCTACGATATCCGATGCAGATAATGATACACCAAAGCCGATTGTAGTTATAAACAATTCGAGAATTTCACGCACACGCTCCTCACTAATAGCGCCTGAGTATTGCAGTTCGAGAGATGCGAAAGCATATTTAGGAGGTAAGATGCGGATGTCGACCGCTAAATTTCTGTTATCCGATCTGTCTACAAACGTTTGAATAGTGGCTATATCTGGATTAGTTATATACGATACGCGTAGCCTCTGGCCGATAAACAAAGGCGTAACTTCGTCAGTGAGCGTGCCGGTCACAGGATCGAGCACGAATTCAGTGCCACGTATGACCAGTGTGTCGACGTCCGACTGCGTAAATCTACTGCGCACATCGGCTTTGATTACAGAAAAATGAAGATCGGGTAGTAACTCTCGAACGACGCTATCGCTGACGGAGTCGAGCAGCTCGACCTTTTGTATAGCAATAACGGGCTCATTGAAGCCAGTGCTGTTCTCAAATATTGAGTTACCTAAATCATCAGACACCGTTTGCTGTAGCGGTACCTCGGCTACATCAGAACCTGGCGATACCGGAAGTAGCGCGTTTAGCACAACCTGTTTGGTTTGTTCGTTGCGCGTGTCGACGATTACGTCGATCTTGCCGCCTACGTGCACAGTATCTAAATATATCGGACCGTCTAACGTGTATCTAGTCTCGTCCGTGGTGTCTGAGACGACATCGAACATTCTATCAATACGCAGGACAGGAACAGGCGTGCCTTCTGGTGCTAACGGTACGGTCTCGACGCGCGTCACCACAAAATCATTGTGTACCGCATCCGGATCAGCGCTGTCGAGGATACGGAGGCGATAACCTTCTTGAACAGCTACGTACCGAACAGTCGTCCCGTCTAAGGACACTAGTAGCCGCTGAAAGTTTTTTCCCGCCACATCGTATATAGCGCCAACAAAGCCGCCTGCGGGATGCGCATCCGATGCGGACCATACGACATCGCCGTTTGCGTCTATAGGAAGATTGACCTTCTTGCAGAAGGATGTGGGAAACAACTGCGTATACGAGACAGCGGCTGATACAGTATCTCTTCGCTGTTCTTTATCGCCATAGCCGTAAACAACCGCGGTTTTTATAGAGGCAAACGTGTCAGTCAAGAGTCCCACGATACCGTCGCGTTTGACAAGCTCGCGGTTCGTCATAGCCGTTTGTATGCGCGCGTATAGTTCTGAATTACTCTCACCATCGGCGCCGCCGCTCATAGCTGTGATATTCGTCGTGCGTGTCGCGCCTATGACATTTAGCACATTATTTATCTGGCCTGGTTGTGCTTTGTAGGCGCTGCCCGTACCTGTGGATATTATAGGTACGTCCACGTAATACTCTCCTGTCGCGGTCTCGGTGTTTGCGGCTAACTCGGCAGCCGTTGCGCTGATCGAGCTTATGGGCTTGTATGTATTACCATTTCCATCTACAAACAGCGCGGTCGCAGGAATAGTGATCGCGCGCACAGTCGCAAAATAAACGCGCTGCATACCTGTCGTGCCTGTGCTCTGTCTACGACTAAGCAAGAAGTTAGCTGCTAGTCGATCGAGTTCTTCCGGTAACATGGCATTATAGTTACCTAAGGACTGATTTCGGTAAATAACTCTTGCAGTATCTCGCAACCTTTGATATATAGCCGCAGCAGGTAAAACAAACACGTCGTGAATGGCTGACCCTGGGTGCGTGCTCAGTTTTGGGTACTGCTCTGCCAAAATCTGTCTTACGACAGGTTCGACCGGTAAAAACCTTTCAGGTATTGACGACATAGCGACTATATAAAAACCTATTCATAGTATAAAATGATTGCTCACACACCCAACGCCTCAACGCTCGCAAGGATACGCGCTGCGTTAAACAATGCGGGATCTTTACTTCCTACCAAATACCCTACCTTATATGCGTCTCCTGAAAACGTAAAGCTTATAAGTCCTCTCCCGGCTCTGTACAAAGACGTCGCGGCGCTGTGTAACGGATTCACGTATGAAGCACAAGAGCAAGACGTTGCAGGACTCTGTATTGGCTTATCAGCTACTTTGCACATTGTGTTGAGCATTTGCGGCGACGATATCGTCACGTACATAGACCCGGAATATTTAACTCTTCAGGATATTGCGGCTATTGACGATGAGACAGCTAAAGGGGGCTTGGACACCGTACTAGGTACGCTCGGTACGTTTTACCCGAACATGCGTCCTTTAGTAGAAGTGGCGGATGTGGGTACCGATCTTAAAGCAAAAGGTATTTGCCAAGGTGTATACACAATACATAGGGCACTAGTCCGTACGTGCCCGTCGTATGCGCATGTTGCGGATGACTCAGAGGTCAGCGGTGCGGCACAGGAGACGCAAACGACTGTACCTGCTTCGTCGCAAGACACAAGCCCTCTGGACGAATTATTCGCCAAGCTTGTCGAACTAAGTCAATACGAGACGTTTAGTTTCCGGTTCACTCTCGGAGATCCGGTTCGACTCGAGATACGTTGCGGCGAGTCCGTGAAGGTGCGTCATATCGCTGACGTGGCCCGTGTATTTCCAGAAGCAGAAATTATTTCAACAAAAGGTGTCATAAGTTTTGTAGCACCTTTATTTACATGACATACTCCCCACGGCTAAAGCCGGGGGATTCTTGGATTCAAGCAATCCCTGTTTGAATCCAAGAATCCCCCGGCTTTAGCCGTGGGGAGTATGTCAAATAAAATAACGTGGTCCTGTTTTACAGGACCACGTTGTGGCTTACCTTTGCAGCCAACTCGTCAACATTGCGTCAGGGATGGGCACTTCTTCTATGGTGCCGTCTTTTTTAGCTGTGCGTATCGGAATACCTTGAGGTATTCCGCCTACAAGATTCACGGTACCGTTAAGTCTAGCGGACGGTTTAGTCGGTACAGCATTTTGGTAGCTCCAACCACTGGTGAAGGTCAAGCCTTTACTGCCTGGCAAGAATTGATTGTTTACGTTCCAGTCGACGACATGTACATTAGATACAGATGCGGTCGATCGCTGTGCGCGCGGATTCGAGAACACGTTATCTTCCACAATAGCATACTGAATAGGGTACCCGTGCGGTCCATACCAGTTTCTGTCTAGACCGGTTACAAAGGGACTTAGCGACTGTCCGCCTATCATCAAGCAACCATAACGCGCATCTGTGATGCGGTTACGATACACGATAACAGGCGCTGTCGGACTACTCCACACGGATATGCAGCTACCTCCTTGTTCGGTCGCCGCGGTATCGCCGTGCGTGAAACCGTACCCGTCTGCAAAATTGTATGCGATAACGACTGGTCCGATTGGCGCGTTCGTTGCTGTCGCCTCATCCGGACCCGGTCTGATTTGGAAACCGGTCCCGTTTGCGCCTTTAAGCTCGTTTTCTATAATCCACGTGTTACCGCGGGACGATTTTAGATAGAAGACGTGCTCCATGAACTTGATACCCGGATCCGTCGGCTTTCTGCCGCGCCATCTGTGTCTGCGTAAAACAAGCTCTTCCCAGTTGTTGATGTGGAGCCCGCTGTGGTAGCCTTGTGTAGCAGACGCTGCTGTGAACCAGAATGTATCTAATATGATTTTTCCGCACGGCTCGTTTGCTAGAACAACAAAGGAGTTTGCCGGGCCGCGTAGACCGATATTGAATGCCGCCACATACTCCGAATAACCCCAAGGCCCGCCCCAACTAAGGCCGATTTCGGCATCGTCAGTCAAACCAAGGAATTGAATGCGCAGAGGTAAGTACCCGCCTTTACCGTCACTTGATACAACTGATCGTCCACTCCATTGATAGTATTGACCGCCTATAACGACGATCCCGCCCCAGCCTTTGATACCGAAGGTAACCGGTCCCGTGTGGCCCGCATTAACAGAAGCGCGGTACGCATGACCGACGGGGTTTCCTTCACCGGGGTCGGTCACTACACCAAGCCCTCGCGTACTGGTAGCTATGCCGTTCTCTATAATCCAATCGCATGTCGACTCTGTGGGTATCGTATATTGCGGAAACGGCGGCAGCTTATCTTTAAGAGATTGTGACGCCTGTGAGAAGTCGGGCATGGTCGAAAGTGGCTCTGTAGGATCTATGGGCTCAGTAGGCTCAGTAGGCTCAGTAGGCTCAGTAGGCTCAGTAGGCTCAGTAGGCTCTGTGGGCTCAGTGGGCTCAGTAGGCTCAGTAGGCTCTGTGGGCTCAGTGGGCTCTGTG
>Ga0169931_10003277_pt1 | contig 25772 bp, 15 predicted proteins | sample Kivu_15m_20L_FD_129675 | JGI IMG/M metagenome (GOLD analysis project Ga0169931, IMG submission 129675) | Freshwater microbial communities from Lake Kivu, Western Province, Rwanda to study Microbial Dark Matter (Phase II) - Kivu_15m_20L... | ecosystem: Environmental > Aquatic > Freshwater > Lake...
CTTCTTCATCTTCTTCTCATCATCCAACGTGTCACTGCAAATTCATCATGGAACATAAGCTAACCACGTCGGAAATCAAAACTTGTCTCATGGACTTGAAAGTATTAAATAAAAGTGACTTTAAAGCTTTACTTACATGGAGGTCCAAGATGCAAGATGTGCTGAAACAGCATGTAGATGAATTAGCAAAGAATTGTAGTTTGGTCAGTCATGAAGAAGAAGAGGGCGTGGAGGAGAATGAGGATGATAGTCATGAAAATAACGAAGATGATTCAAGTCGAGATTCTGAAGATGAAGATCAGATTCAAGCGGATATTGCCATGTTAAGGCAGAAAAAATTACGGCAACAGAAAAAATTAAAAAGAAAAGAAAGAGAACTAATGGCTAAGAGACGCAAACGAGTTGCATCGGGTATGGATACGATAGATTTGCCAGACAATGATAAAATATTCTCACTGGCTACTATAACTTCTACAGGACAATTGGAACTTGCTCGAGAAGTGGATCTTTCTAAAGTGGCAGATGATGAAATATTTGGTTTCGAGAATGATCAAGAAGAGGAGGATGAGGAGGAAACTCCTGCCATATCTTCAAGTGACCACGTGCCTGACGGGGAGGAAGTAGACGAGGATAAGAATGATGGGGAAGGCTATAGCTATCGACTGGATAAAGAACTTGATGATGCATATGATCGCTATCTTGCTAGCACTAAAAACCGAGAGGCCACAAAAGGAACTCAAATGGCTAAGCGTAGCAAAAAGGTAATGCGACAAAAATTGACAATGGAAGCTCATGAGGATGCAGAGATGATTGCAACTCGTACAGATCTAATGGATAAAGATACGATGGCATATGCGAAATTGCTGCAAGGGAACCGTGATAGTGATGACAGTGACTCTGAATCAAAAGAAGATCAATATTCTGATGAGGATGGGTTCGAAGTCGATCCTGTGACTCCTGAACAACATATACATCTCGTGGAGAAGAAGAAGAAATATGCAGCACCATCAGAACAGGATTCAAAAAATCCACTTCTTTTTAAGTTACCAGAAGAGTCTCTTTCGAGTAAATCGGCTCGATGGTTCAGCAATCCTATTTTTGAGAAAATAAATTCTGTTGCAGCAGTTGCGGCTGAGAATCCAAAGAAGGACACTTTACAAGAAAATAATGATTTTATTTCTGATGATGATGATAATGAAGTAGAAGAAGCAAAAAGTTCCCGAAACCGCAAAAAACCAAAGATAAAAGAGTCCTCCGATGATGAAAGTGGCGACCTTACAGCGGACCGAATTCTAGCCTTGATGCCGAAAACCGATAAACAGATTCGTCATGAGAAGAGAGTCAAATCCATCGAGAGGAAAGAGCGCCGCGCCGCGAAACGAAGTAGTTTGAATGGCGAAAATGCCGTCGACTTTCAGGTTGTTGGAACTCGAGGCGAGGATCATACTAGTCAGATAGCCAGGACAGATGGAGTTGTCGATGCAAAGGAGAAGGAGGTAAGGGATCTAATCAAAGCTGGATTTGGCAAAGACTATGTACATGCGGGGGAAGAGAACCCAGGGTTCGAAGTCGTAGCGGCACAGTTACCCGTCCATGATGAAAGAAAATACGATTCTGATAATGAGCATTATGATAGTGATGATTACGCTACTACATTGGCCTTGGGAACTATGATGCTGCGCAAAAGCAAGGCCAAGGCCTTAGTAGATGCATCATACAACAGGTACGCATGGAATGACCCAGAGGGGCTTCCCGATTGGTTCATAGACGATGAAAAGAGACATTACCGTCCTCAGCTTCCAATTCCTTCCGAACTACTGGCGAAGATGAAACAGAAGTTTCTGAACCTTGCAGCTAAGCCAATAGCCAAGGTTGCCGAGGCACGAGCTAGAAAGCAAAAGCGGATGAAAACTAAAATTGCCGCAGCGAAGAAAAAAGCTGCAGCCGTTGCCAATTCTACTGACATGACCGAAACTATGAAATTGAAGGCCATTAGTAAAGCGATGAGGGGACAGGATACCACTGCACCAAAGAAATATGTCGTAAGTCGCAAAAATGGTACTGCCAAAGGTGGTAAGGGTATCAAACGAGTGGACAAACGAATGAAGAGTGACAAGAGAGGGATGGATCGCAGGGCTGCCAAAGGCAAAAAACGAAGTGCAAAGCATTCAAGACGATAGATTCATGATACTAATTACTGCAAGTAGATGTGTAAAATTATCGATTCGATATAAACAGAATTTAATTGGTTGCATGTTTTCAATTCTGATGATGTCACAATCAATTAGCAGACTCCACGGCATCTTTTAATATAGTATAATTGTCTTGTAAATATGCGTATTTCTTCTCCAGCTCATCGTATAACACGTGTTGAAGTTCCAATTCTTTCTTCGATGAAGCGAGTCTCGCCATTGTTCTTTCAAGTGTAAGTCGAACCTTTTCAAAATCACGAGTTTCATCCAAAATCATATCATTCTAGTGACGAGGATATTGGAATCGTTTGAGGAACGATGTACAACAACAGCCAACGATATAGATAAAGAAGAATAATTCAACATACTCTTTTTGTTACATATTCTAAGTCTTTGACTAACGAATGATTCTCTTGTGTCAAATGCTCTATCAACTTGTTATTTTCTTTTGATTCAGAATTCAAATCATGGATTTTCATTTCTAAAGTGCTGATAACCCTGGCATTATCCTCGAAAATAGTTTGATAATGATCATGAATGTCTTGAATCTCTGATTGATGAAGACTTTCCAGCTCGAATATGAAGTTATTCAACTTTTCATCGTATACCCGAGCTTCGGCAGCATTTTTAATATAAAACTCCTCGTGGAGCTCATCACATAAACGCAAGGAACGTTTTTTGTAGGCCTCGAGTTCAGATTCAAAAGACAATTGGAGTGCATTGATTTCCTCCTGATACCTTTCTTGTAGAAATTCTACCTCTTTGATATGCAATAATCGTCTCTCTAGCAATTCTTCCCGACCACTCTCCATTTCTCGATCCATGTCCAACTGATTTCGTTTTTGTATCAAAGCAGCCTCATGAAAGAACTTATCCCTCAATAAATTCTCCTCATGCATTTTCACGGTATGATTGTATTGCAGATACTTTACTTTATTAGCGTAGACTTGTAATTCATTAGCCTGTTCCTCTTCTCGATCTTCTGTTTTCCGGCTAATAATTCTGGCTTGCAAATCCGCATCTAGAGTATTTTTCTCGGACACATTAAAATAGGATAAGACAGCGTCATACTCTGCTTGAGCCACGTTTCTAGATTTGATTTCTTCATCTAAACGTTGCTCTAATTGCTGGATAAGGTTTCCAAGACTTTCATTGTCCATTTGTTGATACTGTTGTTCGTCCTCCAAATTGACCAATATCGATCCAGTGTTGTGCGTTTCCTCTTTCGATTTTTTCTTCGGCTTGGACGACATTTTCATGACATGTGAACTAAATGATAAATGAGTCGTTTATTTCTAGTCGTCGCAATAGACTTTTTTTTGAAATCGGAGTTCCATGACACAAAACTAACGGAGACGATTAACCTATTTTATTATTTCTTGTTACGATAATAGTGGAGTTTACTTTCATCTCAGTCCGCATAAACTTCTTCAGCATCGCTATCATCATCCTCATCATCTTCATCTTTCATAGCCTTCCTTCGCCTGGCTTGTAATTCAGCCTTTTTCCTTTCTTGCGCGCTCAATTCTCGAATCGATTCACCGTTTTCTTCCCCGTCTTCATCTTCATCGCCATCGTCTTCGCCCTCATCATCACTATCGTCTTCAACATTTTTGGCATTCAGCATCTCCTCGAATAGAGTTGGCTCGTTATCCAAATCTGCGTCATCGGGGTGCATTTTGTACTCTGGTAAAGTAGAAGAGTCCAGTGCGTCCAAATTTACAGTAAGTTGTTGATCAAGACCGATGTATGAATTGCTTAAAACGAATAAGTCAAATTCATAATGCCCTTCTCTCGGTGTAAGAAATTTGATATCGTGTTTAATGTCTCTATCTTGATCTGTGACCTTTTTTGCCTCTAGAATCCTACCATCTTTGGTACCAAGAATGATCCACCAAGCCTCCTGTCTAGGAAAGGGGAAATGAGGCGCGTGGACTAAATCCGCCTTCTTTCCCAGAGCTACATGTTTCCTCGTGATCATGACTCGGATAGTACAAAGATCTCCCTCATAAACCTTATCATCTTCATCATCATCAACAAATATTTTGGTTTGTACGGTGATATTGGGTAGAATGGAACAGCATTTGAGAACATCTTCTTTTTGTTGATCGGAGAAATCAGCAAGTCCTTTCTTCTGATCATCAGGCAGTTCAATATACTTTCGAATGTCTTTCACAGCATGTTTACCCTTGTGAACATGTCCAACCTCTACATCAGTAAAGTGTGGTAGTTGTAGGAGGTGACTGTCCTTCACCCAAAGGGCCTGTGTAAGGTATTGTCCAAAGCGAATACAAGCCAAGGCTGCCTTCAGAGCTTGCTGATGCTGACAAACAGAAACCATGGCATCCACAAGTGGTCCAGATCGAGCCAACATGAAATTCAAGTCTTCCTTGAGCTTTGGCGATAGAGAAGCAGTAAGTCTACATAAATGTGCATGCAGTAGGACGTTTCCTTTGATACAAATGGGATGTTGAAACTTGGGTTTTTGCATATGTGTCCGTAATGGGTTCATGAGTGTGGCAATGTCTTGAGTTTCCTGTGTCGATGCTGGCATATTCCGTTGTCTAAATTCTGCAGACCCTGCATAGCATTCCGGCAGTGCGTTGACGATGGTATGTTCGTCAATGGTTTGATGATACCAGGAATAGGTATCGTACATGATATCCTTATCTCCAAACTTGGATGATCTTGAGTAATATATCCATACGCAAAAGGGAATAACGCCGACCATGACAATAAGGTATGATATAAGTACCAAATTCTTATTGGTGGGTTGAAGTAGGAAGGATGGCAGTCCTATGGACACTGCCAAGGATTGTTTTCCATCGGGATTTCCGTACTTAGCATAATTTTCCTTGGCCACAGGGTCTGTCAGTGCCTCGTATGCCTTGGCGATAAGCATAAACTTGGCCTCTGCGACAGGATTGTTAGGGTTCTTATCAGGATGCCACTTGAGACTCATTTTCTTGTAAGCCTTCTTAATGGCCTTGAGATCCGCATCCCCGGAAATATCAAGGATATGGAAGGGGTCGAAGGAGTTGACCTCTCCACCCGTAGAGATGGATGAAGCCAGCATCGCACAAAAGAGCGTCAAGGATAGAGTCACGGTAAGGTTGATCCAAAAGGCTGAATCTAAAGCCCGTATCCCCCGTGATTTCTTTTTGAGCTCTGAAGCTTTCACTTTTTCATCCGATGTTCGTGCTACTGCACCCACGTCTGCATCCTTCGTCCCTAGGAAGGCCTTGTGCAATCGTCCAGCAATCCATAGCCATGCTGGAATATAAACATGATAAAATGAATAACAGAGAGAGGATTAGTATTGTTTAAAGATAAAATACAATTCCAGTTGAAACACAGAAAAACGCAAAAATCCGTACATGGAATCAAATACAGTGACACGACAGTCAATGCGAAGAAGTTCCAGGCTTGATTATCATACTGCAACATGGTTCCGATTCTATGGTAAGGACTCGATTCCCAACTTGTGAGTGAAGAAGAAGATGCAAAGTCTCTATGCTAGTATACTGGGTTGAATTTTCTATGTTGATGATGCCTTCGTCGATCGATCGGATGGTTCAACGTTTTTTTCGGATGGCTGCTTTTACGTACGATGATGACTGAGATAACTGTGATCTCTTTTTTCTGTCGTGTGTGTGCGCGTTGAATTTTTTTGATGCGCGTACAGTACTCCTACCTGAATACATAACTGAACATCTAACCGCCTGACAGGATAAGCGCTTGCACTTTATCGCAGCTGTTCTGAATAAACCACCAGAGATAAACATACTATTCGTTGACTACAGTACTTTGTACTTGTTAAGCACACCACCATGAAATCCGTCCTATCACAGGCAAGCCGCTGCTTTGGTCGGTCTCGTCTTCTCTTGACTTGCCGATCCTCATCCTCTATGTCCCCCACGTGTAATGGTGGTAGGAATGCAGTTCGAATGACATATCCCTCTCCTTGTTCGACAACAACAACAGCAACCAAGAAGCTTCTACATAATAATTATCCAACTCGTCGATCTTTTGGAGGAGGAGGTGCAAAAAAGGATCATCATAATCATCATGCGGAGGAACATGGGGGTGCTCATCATCATGAGCATCATCATCCAGAACCTCAATCGATGCAAGCTGTCCTCTGGCAAGGGCATCCCGTAGAACCCGAGGGCTGGGAACAGACCGTATACATAACATATGCTGCTGCAGCTATTTTAATTGGATTGACCCTTGGATTTGCGCCGGATACCAATATCCGTGCATGGGCTGAAGGTGAAGCACGAGCTCGTTTAGATATGCAAGCAAAAGGAACTTTGGATACACCATTATTTGGTACTCATTACAATACTGTTCAAACTCAATTTTCCTGGGAAAGTAAGATTGTAGATGATCCCTTTGATGAAGAGGAGGAGGAGGAAGAAGAAGAAGAAGAAGAGGAGGAGACCGAGGAAGAGGATGAAGAATGAAGAAAATTAATTCTATTTTTGTGTAAAGTTTTTTTAGTAAACTATGCATTGAAATATGCTTTTTATGTAAATGTTTTTTTAGAACTATGCTTTAATAAAATAAAACCAAAGAGACAAGACCTCGATATCCTTGTGCTCTCCCAATTAGAGATATTGATATTCTTGAACTCCACATGACTCATTGTTTAACTTTAAATCTCAAGGGTATGTACGTATTTATGTACGCACACGCACAGTAGGTAGGACTACTGTACGAATCCATGTAACGCCTGTTTGACATCAGCTCGATGGCATTCGTCAGTGCTCCCGCAGACTCTCAGGCACGTGATCGAAACGAAACCTCTGTTTGTCGTTCCCACGTTCGCAACCCCCCGCCTTCTCATTCATTGTTGAAATACTGCAAAAGGACATCATGGTTGTTGTTGTCCTACAGTATTCTAGGAACAATAGCACTAGCATCAGCATCAGTAATAGCAGCAACAGCAGCAATATGATGGCTAGGTGTCGCCCCATATCTCGTACTATAATTCTATTTATAACTTTGTCAGCTGTTGTCGACGGTCATGTGAATATCAGTAGTGAAAGTAATCGGAATTTTTTCACTACAGTTTTAGACTTGTGGAAACCATGTAAAAGAAAAGAAGACATTCCAAACGGTAATCTCTCACCAACATTGTCCTCGTCGAACTATTATAGAAATTTGGAGGAATTTGTACTTGGAGAATTACACCGACAAAATTCGAAACTTTCGTCTTCGTCACATTCTCGTATATGGTCACCTGCGTGGCATTTAGCCGCCTCGTCCAACTCGCCTCGAGGAGGAGGAAGTGTCACTGTATCTGTCCAAAAGAAACCCGTGTCTTCGCAGAATCAGAAATATAGAAACTCTGCTCTACCAGCAGCAACATTGACACAGTCGTTTTGGACTCTTCCTTCAAACCTACATTTACAATCTTATTTTCATCCGCAGGAGAAATCGTATCTTTCATCACCCAATACGGAGGAGGATCATGGTAACGCTACGCCTACTCTTGCATCTACAACAGACGTAACTGTGCCATCCTCACCATCAAATCATAAACAGTATGCAAAGAATTTAAAGGTACGCACTGTATGATTTTTGAACACGTTTTCTTCCCCTAACCTTTTATTCCCCACACAATAATAATCATCGTTTTCATTTTCATTATATACCTTTATATACAGAATCGAAATAATCTCAATATTTCTAGAAAAGTTACACATGCAGCGTTTGGTCTGTTCTTTGCAACATTAAATCAACTAGTTCCAAGAGCGACCTTCCTTCCATGTATGACTTTCGTGACATCCTTTGTTCTTGTCATAGAAATGCTACGATATAAAAAAGGATTCGGTTGGATTAATGATGTCATGCATTTCTTTTTAGGTTCATCCTTAAGAAAACATGAAATGGAAGGACAATTATTTACGGGAAGCTTTTATTACTTTTTAGGTGTTACTCTTACAAGTTATCTCTTCCCCACACCCTGTGCCACGTTGGGCATTGTACAATTAGCCTTGGCGGATCCTGCAGCTAGTTACTTTGGCCGATTAACCAAGGATATATCGTGGTCTAGAATACATAAGGGATTTTATGGTATGGGACGTAACAAGGGCATGCTGGGATTTTTAATGGGTGCCATCTTTTGTGTACCCTTTAATTATCATATACTCTCCTTGGCTCAGCATGGGTCTATGACAAGTAATATTTTTGCTTCTGCTACATCATCAGCGAAATTGATCGCCTTGATTTCATTGATTCTGGGACTGGCAGGAGCCTTTGCTGATTTGTGTGTCCCATCGCCAGCTTTGATCATACCAGTAGGGCCGAAACCACGATTCCATGTAGATGATAATCTTATTGTACCAATCTTTGCTGGATACGCATGTACACAAGTTTTTCGAACCATTGGATGGACTAACGTCAATTTGACACCTTGGCTGTTTTTGTAGTAATAATATTTGATTGCATAAGATAAATTAGAGATTGTTGTATGTTTCAGCGATCAGGCCCTCGAAAGAGTCTCATGACAGCCATTTTAAAGGACTTTACAGATATTATATGCTTTACTTTTATCCTTTAAAAAACTTAAATAAAGAAAAAGATGACGCTTCGGCCTTGGGCGTCACCGTCATCGTTTCATAAGGTATTATGGTATCTGCAAGTCCTCCTATATGATCGGATTCACATTCATCGCTCATGGCTAAAATATCCTCGACCAATTTATGATCTCGACAACGAGTTTGTATCGTATTCACAATTTTAGCCATTGTTTTCTGATATTGTAAACGAGAGTGAACTTCGGCAATGTAAGTTCCTTGTTTCATTTTTAATTCATCCTTAACTTCTACCAAGGTCAAACTTTGTTTGTGACTTTGATCTTTATACTTTGTCACCTCCTCTTGCAGCTTTGCGTTATTTTTCGATAGCTGTTTGGCATGCTGATTTAACGCTGCGAACGAGGCACCAGCAGATGCGTTGGCATCCATTAGCCGCTGGTTATTTTCTTTTAACAGTTCAAACTCTGATCGCAACTGGGAATTTTGATGACGAAGCTTAAATACTTCTTTACGAAGGTATTCGAGCATCTTCCCTGATTCATCCATCAAAGCTTGCTGTTGAGCCGTAAGTTGACCAGAAGTTGATACAGCCACTGGTATACTCTCGGCCTTCTTTTCTTCACCATTGTCAACAGTTTGATACACGACCACAGTCTTTACACCTTCTTCAGCCTTCTTCTCAGCCTCGATACGACGCTCTTCAGCCTCTTCCAGCTTCCTTTGCAGGGTTCGTATTTGATTTTCTAATTTCGCCTCTTCGATGGCTTCTGCTAAGGATTTCCTGTACCGTGGTCTTTCTATTGCCCCTCTCATACAAGCCTGAATTCTAACGATCGATTTTCGCTTGCTTTCGTAAATGTTTTGATTGAATGTCATGCGCCAAATAGCTTGTATTAAGGTGGCTTTCGATTCTCGACGAAGTGAAACCAACAAAACTTTGGAGAATATACAACGAATCCAGCATTGCACTTTTAAGGTGGCTCTCCTTACTACGGTAAATGAACGACACTTAGCTGTAAAGCGAACAAAGGATTGGAGTAGGATAGCTGCCGATCTTAGTTGGATATACTTTTTCCTCGAAAGAAAGCCTCTGACAACACTTTGAATCTCAACAGCTAGATCTGAGAAAGCTGATAATCGTTTTGCTTCCATACATTCAAGAATTCCAAAACGGAAGTATGTCCTGCTTTTTCCGCACACAAATCCGTTTTCAAATTTATTGGCAGAATGAGTATTTGATTCTCGGAAAACAGAGTGAAGAAGCCTCATTACATCCTGAACAAGTGCATCAGAATCGTTGGAGAATGCTGATGACTGTCTTGTATAGCGTTTATCTAAGCACATGAATCTGTCAAGAACTCGTTCATGTTCCAAGCGGTTGGGAAATGTAGAGCGGGCGATGGTTACAGCTGCCACAACACCAGCGCATCTCAATTGCTCAACTGTAGTTAAATGCTGCATTTTTCTTGGTTTCTTCATAGTATTCGGTTTGATGCAACGAATATATCTTGTCCTCGTCTCACCAATGGTCTTCATCAATTCAGAAAGTTGATTTCTGAATTGTGTCCAAACACTATCTGTCACTAGAGTGGAATTTTTCCTGCTTATTGGTGGGTCTACTCGTTTGTATGAAGAAGATGTAGAGGCACGAGTAATTGAAACAGAATTTCTTTCTACTTCATTGCGAACAATTGAATTCGTACTTCTCCTTTTACATTCAGCCAAATCGTTGGGCAAGGTATCCATATTCTTATTAACAAAATTATTTGCGTCATAGACAACTGGACCTGCATAGTGTTTGATACCCAATTCCCAATCATGGAAGAATCGAGTTTTAAACAAACAATCACTATCTTTATTCATAGCATAAGCCTTCATAACAAACGCAATGTCATTTCCTTTGGGTCGCACACATTCTTCATTCAGAACCGATATGAGGCCCATCCTTCCTTCAATCAAGTTGAGAACATCAACATTATCTGAAAAGGAAATGTCCCCTAGCTGTATCCCCTCCGTTTCATATTCCTCTCGCACACTCCTGAACACATCTAGAGTAAATTTTTGCTGTAATTTTTCGTTGGCGTAATTTATACAAAGTTGTTCAAATCGATTGATTTGGAAAGACTCGAAGCCAAATATATCTAAAAGCCCAATTAAACCAAAATCTCCATCGATCGTTTCATGGTAATTCAATTCTGCGCAAGTTGCTTTATTGATGGTAAGTACAAGCCAATCAAAAATGTTGGCATAAATTGCCTTGGCTAAAGCGTCTGCCGCATCTTTAGCCTTGTATTTGTTGAGTGGGACCTTGTATGATTCATTCCTTGCAGTAACAGTGCGTTGAGTTAAGGCACCTTGGACTACTTCATGATTGATACCTATAAGTTCAGCCAAAGCCATAAGTTCATCAGTAGAACTTATAATAGATTGTTCTTCATTTGTGGGATCCTTGTTAAAGGTAAGATTACCCAACTGCATAACGATACAGATCGCTCGTAAAAGTTCCACAAGGATGAAGTCTGTCACACCAATTAAAGCAAGTGCATGAATTGTCTGTTTAAATCGTTCTGAGTCTGTCTTTTCTTCGATGGTATGTGTATCCGTGTATCCAACATAATGAAAATCTTCATTGGTCTTATCGACTAATCCCGGCCAGAACTTAACTTTTTCTTCATTCGGTGCAGCTAGAATTTGATAAAAGATATGATAGGTTCGTTCATTCAGATCATGTCCAACCACTCTTGATTTTTCTAATAAATAAACCTCGCATTTCGATCCAACGAGTACAGCTGAAGGTATTGCCTTCCCAGCATATGCAGCATGCACAGGATCTTCACAATGAAATTGAAGTTGGATAAATTTGCCAAATCGACTGGAGTTATCATTACGAACAGTCTTGGCATTTCCAAAAGCTTCCAAAAGAGGGTTAGAATCGAGTACACGTTCAACAATAGGACTATTTGAAAATAAGGATAGTCCTGTTGTTGAACAAGATTTTGCTTCCGATCCACTGTTTGAAGCTTTAGGAAAAGTCAAGGCGGTTTGTGATGATTCTGCTGGCACTGTGTTTGCATGTGTATGTGAAGGATGTTTATGTTGTTCCCAAGGTTTTTCTTCTCCTCTTACGGTGGATAATCCCCGAGCTTGAATTGATGCCAGATGCGACATGAGGATTTTCACCGTTTCTGTTTTTCCTGCACCGCTTTCTCCTGAAACTAGAATCGATTGATTGACGCCATCAACAGCCAAACCACGATAAGCAAGAGACGACGTTTCGTAAACATGCGGCTCTACTGTTGCTTTAGGATCTGTATTATTTTCTGGAGAACCGGTACTGCCGCCGCTGCTGCTATAGACTAATTTTTCAGCATATAAATTTCGAGTTTCCAACGAATAGAGTGAGTGAATCCATTGATACGGATTCATAGCGATAATTATATCGCCCGTCCGCGTGTATGGAATCCCTTGCAAATGTCTTGCCTTCAAATTGTATAAAATGCTAGCCTCGTGTAGGTAGGACAAGTCAATCATATCCGAGACCATTTTGAGACATCCCTTGGGATCGACATTTTGAAGGGGCAGTGTGGCCAAGTCAGCCTCCACATGTTTGATTGTTAAGGGCTTCTTAGTACGAGTGTTTGCGCTGCCCCCACTAGCCCCAGTCACCTCACAAGCAGGAATCGCATCATCGTCGGTGTATTCATATACTGCAACTTTAACCTTGCTGCCCTTGTGGTTGTTATTACTACTATTCTCAGGACCCACGCCGGCGACAGGTCCAATCACTTTGGCTGGCAACCAGCCATACTCTTCCGAAGGGAAGTAAACTCGGTTGCTTGAATTTTCCACACTTTCCATTTTATTCTGACCAGGGACTTGAGTGAGAGGATGCCTTGCCTTGGAAGGATGTTTCTGTCAAGAATAAGTAGAAAACAAAGCAGGAACAGCAACTCGGAAATTTTTGTCATATCATTGCTGGGCACTTTTACTTCCCTGTGACCCTGCGTTGCTTTTTCGAAAAAGAAGGACCGCAACCGTTATTTTCAATACGTTACTGGTCTATGTACGTACATCTCGGCTGCACGGTGTACTGTGTACCGTACTGTAGGTAAAACGTCTTGCTCCGCGCGCTAAACTTCTGTTGTCAACCAACATGAAATTCACAACTGCTTTCATTTTTCGACCTCTCATAATTAAAATAAAAAAAAAACAGTCTGCTGTTCAGTACCACCCCCGCATGCAAATACCAGGTACCCGGGGTAAGTCTCTGTTCTTGATCCGAAGATCAAGATTGACATGTGTGGTTCTCATCCAATACATCAGCAATCAAAACATTTAAAGGAGTTCCTGTCTAAACAGTCTAAACCGCTGACATCCACTCTCGCTACATGGATAGGCTCAACTGATTGAAGTTGATATGCGTACATCGGTAGTGCTTGCTCTCGTCGTTTATTCTTGGGATGAATTGGATGCATTGGATGAAACAGATCGTTGAACCCTCCTTTGATCGATACATGTACACTTTATATTTTGTCTTGGGTTGAAATACAAGTTTTCCTTGTCATTCATTGTATGATTGAATTGGCTATCTGTGCAATCACTTATTCCTTTCTCATCATCTTGTATCTTCCTTGTTGCATTGATACGCGAAATATAGTTGATTTACATATTCGTCGCATAGATGAGCACTATCTTTAACGAATCATCATCAGATGAGGAAGAAAAGCAAACGCTCTCCTCCTCGTTATACGTAGAACATTTAACGAACGCGACCTTACATAGATATGTCAGTAATAATCTCGAAGAAACGACCAGCGCAGCGAGTATGTCACATGTCATGGCTCTAGGGAACGAAGAGTCTAATGATTGTGTAGTAGATGGTCTTCATCGTAGTTGTCATTGTGAGGATATGGATATCATAACTCAACCTTCTCTTCAGGTTCATCTGAACAAGAAAAGCAGAAGGAATCAACCCGCCCATTTCTTATCCAGAGTTGTCTCGCAGGATTTGAGTGAACCAGGGTGTATGCTTTTCCAATCACAGGATACGGACCATCATAATTCAAACAAGAAGCATCTCCAGCTAGAGTTGAATAAGAAGAAAAGTCATAATTACTCGGACATTATTGACGGTCCACGAAGTCCAGGTAATACAGCCCGTGTACGAATTGTATCCCCCCGTCTTAAAAGGACTAGTACTAGTTCAACTCCTGCGGATAAAACCAATAATTCTCTTATAACTCATCATCATGACCATGATGATATGGAACATCAAGAGCTATCACAACAGCAGACGCCAAGAGTAACCAAAAGAGACATTGCCAATGAGTCGAGTCTATCCCCTGAGTTATTACCATATCATCTTAAGGCATTGGCTGCAGAGACAATTCAGTTGCCATTAAGGCCGATACTAGCCAAGCTTATGAATCACCCTATTCATAATCGCAAGGGAATTTTTAATCAGCCTGTGGATGTTGAAGGTTATTGTACAGTTATATCCTATCCTATGGACCTTGGAACGATCAAGCAACGTTTACATGCAAACCTTTACTCGTCCGAGGAAGAATTCTCTCAAGATGTACGAAAAGTATTTACAAACGCCATGACATACAATCCATCATCTCATCCTGTACATGTTGCTGCGATGCACTTACTGCAACTTTTTGAAGAAGCGTTACATTCAAAACAGCTAGAGAATAATAATACTGGTGTCGCGTCCCCGGAAGTCGCTCACTCTTGTAGACGTCGCATTTCCTCTCCCACTCATCATTCTTGTTTATCCTGCCAAGGGCGTATATGCGTATTATGCAATAGTGGATGCCTTCAATTGGAGCCTACCCTTTTAATATGCTCTGGATCGGCTTGTTATGGCTCTAAGATTCGCAAGGGAGGAGAATACTATTGTACAGAAGATGGAAACAAAACATTTTGCCATGAGTGTTATGTCACCCTACCATCGATTCTTCCTTTTGATAATAAATATGAGTCTGACCGTCTCTCCCCCTCACGGTATAAAAGAAATCTTCTTAAACGGAGAAATGAAGAGGAAGTGGTGGAAAATTGGATAACTTGCTCTGATTGTTTACAAGCGATGCACTGCATTTGTGCTTTTGTCGATGAAATGTTGGTTTCTCATTCCTCTTTTCTTTGCCCGCTGTGTGTTTCCAAGACCTCCGGTCATGCAAAACAATCAAATCACACCCTGTCCTCGATGCCATTGACATGTTTTACATTCCTTACCAATTGTGAGATACCAAAAGAAATTTCTTATCCACATGCAGGAACTTATTTGGATGCCAGGACTTTAAGACAAGATTCTATTTCAGCCTTTATTGAAAATAAAATACAAGCTTGCATGCTCGCAAACCGATGCCCACTTAATGCAGAAAAGACTATTACTGTACGAATGATTAGCGATACGCATAAACATTTTGTGGTTCCGGAAATAATCCAGCGACATTTTAAAATGATATCCTCCTCAGAGAAGGACGTTAAGCGAAATCCTACTTCTCCTTCCTATGTTCCATATTCATCCAAGGCCATAGCCCTGTTTCAAAAATTTGATGGACTTGACGTTTGCATTTTCTGTCTTTATGTTCAAGAATATGATAACGAAGGGTTGAACGGTATACAAGACATGAGGCAACACAAGCGAGTATACATAGCCTATTTAGACTCAGTGGATTACTTTCGTCCTCGTCATTGTAGAACTGACGTCTATCAAGTGATGCTTACATCTTACTTGGCCACCGCTCGAGCAAGAGGTTATGAATATGCACAAATTTGGTCTTGTCCTCCTAGTCGGGGTAACTCCTTCGTGTTTTGGGCTCATCCACCGTCGCAAAAGACACCAAATCAACAACGACTTCTTTTATGGTATCAAGAGGCTCTCAGCAAGGCGATGGCTCAAGGGATTGTCATGGATGTTATGAGCTTGTATGAATTTGCGTTTCAATCGAAGAACCAAAAGTCGCCAACAGATGATATTATGATATGCCCACCCTTGTTTGATGGAGACTTTTGGATTGACGAAGCTTGTCGACTACATAGGATGATGGCAAATCGACTTATGAGGAGAGCATTTTCTCGTAAGCCTGAACCGTGCATAGAGTTGCACACTGCTGCTTCGCAAATTGCTAATATGCTTTCTACTCAGGTAATGACTGAATCCTGCGCTGAACCATTCCTGCGCCCGGTAAATGCCGCTGCTCTGAAGCTTAGGGATTATCATGATGTTATCAAAAAACCTATGGATCTCTCAACAATATACTGTCGCTGCTTGCTTGGTGAGTATGACATGGTGAGGGACGTTGTGTCTGATGTTAAGCTGGTTGTCGAAAATGCTAAGCTGTACAATCCCAAAGGTCATCCGATTCACTCCTTAGCGGATAACTTATGGCGATCTTTTCAAACTAACTTGATGACACTTTGTCTAAGGTGTCAAGGGTCGATCTCAGCCTTGGAAAACTCAGTTAACTCAGATTCAGTGTACGATAATTTTTTGTACACCAGCTTAAAACTTCATCATCTGTCATTAGGGGCGACGAATATAGAGTCGTCGAATCATGTAAAGAATCAGTCATCGAATGTCACTTCTTTGCTCAAATATGGCTCGGATGACATTTCGAGACGTATGGTTGGTGAGGATACATGGCTTTTACAAAGGAGTCAAGGCTTACCCACTCAAGCCTCATCAAATTCACGGAAACGAAAAAATGAACCGACAGAAGGAGTGAATAAAAGCGGTTCACTTTGTGCTAAAACGAAATTTCTGTCTGCCTCTTGGCTCGCGGATGAAGTTTCACAAACGATAAGACGTATGCGAAGAGATTTCTTCGTGTGTAGGCTTCAGTCCGACTCGTTCGTGGGGGATACTCTGAAAGAGAGGCAATTTCAGGAGTATGTGTTAGAATTCAAGAATGATAGCATTAGCGATTTGAAGTCAGAAATTTCACGTTGTCGCTCGTACTGTAAAATTGCCGATTCCCGTTTTTCTTTTGTAAGTTCACTTTTACTTCAATCCTTTTATTCCTATTGTTGTTGATGATATCATTCACGTTATTGATCCATCTATCGATGTAGTTTGAGTTCTCGCAATTCAGGCGTTTTCAGTTCGACACTCTTCGTCGCGCAAAATATAGCACACAGTAAGTTAATTCTTCGAAGATTGCATGAATCCTAACCATCCCTATCTATCTCATCCTTCTTCAAGCATGATGTTATACTACATTCATAATCCATCATCACATGGCATTATTCCATTGTGCTCATCTTGTCGAGAGCCTATCGAGAACACTCGTTGGCATCGGATAAAGACAAGCTCGCGAAAAAGAATAGGTTCGAATGGAAGTCATAAAAATAATGGGAAAGTTGTTGACAGAACTGATTTATGTGGTGATTGCTTCTATGACGTCATACCTTACGATAGGATTAATTTTATTCCTATCCGAGTCACTATACTCAGTGATTGATATGTTAGTTGACCAATCAACAATTTATACACAATGATAGGAAGCGAAATGCTAGACAAGATGTTATCCGTGTCAGACTTGGCGATGCTCGTCGTTGAAGAATCATCTAACCTGATCATGGTTCACGACCATGCGTCACATTCATCATACTGGTGGCATCTCAGCACGTTGGTTACCTGCACCGATAGATTTTTGGAAGTCACATTGGGTAAATTTGTACGCAAAAAGTCAACATCGCACTTATGAGGAGAAAACCGAAAGAATGAAAATAGAATATAAGAAAGATGACGACCATCATGCTTGACTACATTCGTGTCATTAATGGCACGATCAGAAACGAAGATTCCTAGACAAGATGTTTTATCCATGTCAGACTTGGTAACCCATGTAAGTCTTTTTTGATTATGACTCACGGCAACTTATCACATTCATCATAATGGTTTCCTGGAATGATAACGACCTCAAGTAACAATACATTAATGACAAGTATTCACAAGCTTAAATGAAAATTATTCTTTTGATTGTACTTCTAAAGCAGTTACGAACATTTGAATGATCTTTATATGTATGAATTTTCAATACTGAAACTATCAAACCAGTCGTTATTAACCTCATTCCATTGAGAGATTCACACAACGTATTTCTCTTTATTCACCTCCCCGATGAAAATCATATCAATATTCTCTCTGGAAACTTGGAGTCATTTAGATTTCTCATCTTCTGTCGTGTAATTGGGTATATCTTTAGACCATCGTCAGATGATGAGAAATCTGAATAATAGCAGGTTTCATGCATTTGACTGGAGAGGTGGATAAAGAGAAAAAGATTGTGTAAATCTCTCCTTGTTTACTCAACGATGGAATGAGTAAAGTACCAACTGGATTTTTTTTTTGAAGGTTTGATCATTGTAAAATAAATAATTTATATTTAGAGCATATATATTTTAATAAAATGTTTTAGAAATTAAATCAAATGATATTTAAGCTTCTGAATACAATAAATGCCTAGTTCTCTCTTCTGTAGTTGACATGTTTTAGTTGTTGATTTCATATCCTTCCTATATATGAATGAATCCAGGAAAGGCTTCATGTTCAATCGATCGTACTTCATGTTCCAATTGTATTAATACTTGTCCAGTTTTTAAATCCAATATATCTTTAAATCTAAATTGTTTCCATGTCCTCGCACCTGTTAATGTCATGGCTGCATCTGAAAATCTTGGATTGACCCATACAATCCCCGCATCTTGACAATTATGAAATACTTGTTCAAAGTCTGCAGCGTTGGATCCTACGTATAATGCAATATGATATCCATCATATGGTTTTAATTTCAGTTGTATATCTGGATCCTGATTGGATACTTCACGAAAGATGAGTGATTGTGAAGATCTTCCCATGGTATCAATGTTTCCAAAAGCGATGATTGCTACTTTTAAAGTCGTCGTCGTTGTTGTTGGTTGTTCATGATTTTTGTTATCGTTGTTATTTTTGAAATTATTCATGGATGTTGTTGGTACTGCTGACATTTTAGTAGTCCATGTTGTTGGTACATCTAAGACGGAAACATTAGCATCAAAGATACAATCATAGAATTCAGCAATTTTTTCTGCAGTCCCTTGTGGTACATGTATTTCTACAAAGTCAATACCTTTACATTCCGATTGATATACGGTTCTTGATGGAGTCTCCTGCTGGTGGTTTTTATTTGTATCCAGTATAAATTGTTTTAAAATATCTTGTTCCTGTGTTGTTTTATCCATAATGTCCTGTAGAGAAAGATTCGGTTGAGGCTGACAAATCTGGAATAAATCCTGTGATTGAATTTGTTGCTGTTGTGTAATATCTAGTCTACAAAGAAATTTATTTCCAAACAAGTCTACAATTTTGATTCGTTGTAACTTTATATTTGTACTTGCTGTTGTTGTTGTTCCTCGTGGATCGTCTTCGAGGGTATACGTTTGAAAAGGTTTGACTCTTTCCTTGGAATCATACTGTTGCAGTCTTTGCTTTAAAGGCTCGAGGGTATGATACAAAAGGCCAATCATTCCTGGTACAACTTGCGCTGATTCTCCATATGGCAAATGGAATTGACTCGAGCCACAGTTGGCCCAAAGTGTTCCTTTGCCGAGCACCATATTCGAAGCTCGACGCTTGTCCAAGCCCATACCCAACACATGATAATAAAACGGTACCATGTAGGTATGTTCCGGCACATTCAGGTTGACATGTTCGAGCAAAACGAGAGTTGATGTATCGAGGATGGCGGCTGTGGCGGTGGTATATGCGGCAGTGTCAGCAGCTACAGCCGCAGCTGCAGCAGAAAGAGGTTGTTGCTGCTGCAGCTGCGGCTGTTCATCCTCGTCCTTGCAATGGTCGACGTGGCTGTCGATGCTGTTGCACAAGGCTACGGCTACAGCTGCAGCTGCTGCTGGTGGATAGCTGCTGCACTGTATGAATGGTAATGGCTGTTTCATATTTATTACTTTGATGCCGCCTATGGTTGCACTTATTGCACCGACCGTAGGAATCGGTGGAACCGCCAATAAGGCCGTGGCGAAAGGAATATGACAGCAAGGACAAATGAATAAGGAAAGGAGACCGATGAGGAAGAATGCAATAAACTTGACACGGATACGATTATAATTACTCGTCTTTCGTTTGTTGATGACAACGAGAATGGTCATCTTAGATTATAAAAACAAAATAAACTTCAAAAATTATTTTTTTATTAAAAAAAAGGAATAAATAAATCTGGGTATGTAACAGCTACTAATAACTAATAACAGCCAACAGCAGGTAACAGCTAGGACTTGTACAGTAAGTAGGCACCGCCCGTCCGCCCAACCATGGACGGACACCACAGTAACCATCAGGTTCGAGCGAGGTTACAGAGTTATGTGTGGTACATACATACAGTCTGTAGCTACCTGTCCACGGTATTCACTCACAATGCAAAAAGGAAAACCAATCAAATCCACCATGTCTTTATCAACATCTCTTGCGATTCCAGGATCCAAATCATCGTACCAAGCAGCATCAGCATCAGCATCTGCATCAGAAGATGCTGATGCTGCATCGTCTTCTAAAAATCACAACAAGTATCGTCGATTGAAACCGTGGGATGATGATCCTACGATTGATCGGTGGAAGGTCGAAGCGTGGGATCCAGAAACACACAAATTGGCAGGGGGGTCACTCTTGGAGGAAAGTTCCTTCGCAACACTGTTTCCGAAATATCGTGAAGTGTACTTACGGGAGGTATGGCCCATCGTCACCAAGGCCTTGGATACACATCATGTTGCTTGTGAGTTGAACTTGATCGAGGGAAGTATGACTGTACGCACCACTAAGAAGACTTGCGATCCGTACATTATACTCAAGGCTAGAGATTTCATCAAGCTATTAGCAAGGAGTATACCCGTAGCACAAGCTGTCAAAATCTTACATGACGACGTTTATTGCGATATTATTAAAATTGGGGGCATGGTACGAAATAAAGAACGATTCGTCAAACGGAGACAACGACTGCTTGGTCCAGATGGAGCTACACTTAAAGCCTTGGAATTATTAACAGGTACGTATATACTGTATACTGTGTACTCTGTAGAAACGTAAACCAAATGTGGAGAGTCGTAACAAAAAAAAACACTCTTTCTTTCTCTCCATCTCCTTTACAGAATGTTATATACTCATTCAAGGAAATACCGTTTCAGCCATGGGGCCATACAAAGGTATTAAACAAGTACGATCGGTTGTTACGGATTGTATGAAAAATATACATCCTGTTTACAACATTAAGAAACTTATGATTATGAGAGAATTAGCCAAGGATCCACAATTGGCTAATGAAGATTGGTCACGATTCTTACCTAATTTCAAAAGGAAAAATGTCAATACCCCAAGCAAGAAAAGCAGCATTCACAGTAAGGGTAAAGAAAAGGGAAAGAAGGATAATAGTGATCCAGAAAAGACAACGCCATTATCACCTGCAGCAGTACTTCAACAACAACAACAGCAACCGCCAACAGCAGCTGTAACTTCCAAAGATATGAGTCCAATCAACAATAACAATAAAAACAGTACTAAAAAGAAAAAGAAAGTGTATACACCTTTTCCACCACCCCAAACACCATCAAAAATTGATTTACAATTGGAATCAGGAGAATACTTTTTATCGGAACGGGAACGTAAAGTACGTAAAATGGCTGAAAAACAAGCCAAGAGTAAAGTACATAGTCTAGAAAAAAGAGCTGAAAAAGAAAAGGTATATGATCCATCTCAAATCCATAACAGTACCTTGGCAAACAATAAAAACAAGAAACGATCTGCCACATCTACAACGCAACAGACTTCTTCCTCTTTGCTTGAAGATGCTCATAAACTCAAGGATAGTTTAGTATCGAAACAGAAGAAACAAAAGTTAAATTCTTCTAGTATGCATGAGGGTGTAAGAGATTATCTTGTGACTCGCTAAATGAAGGAAAAACAAAATACATGTAGGTGTTTCTCTATCGAGAAACTGTACATGTTCTTATCTACAAACTAGTAAATCCATCCATCAATAGAAATTATCTTTTATAAAAGTTTAAATATAAAGTATTCTATTCTTTTCCTTCTTCTTCTTGTTGCTTTACTGCTATACTAGTACTTGCTACAACTTCCGCAGGTTGAACTATATTCCCATTCAATTCATATCCCTTCTTGAGTACACTGATAATATATCCACTTTCAGGATACAAATCAGACACTTCTTCTTGTACGACCTTGATCCGTGAGGTATCTCCGATTTTACTTCCCACGTCTGGTGTGAATTCCAGCAAACCCAAGGTTTTTAATGTATTTGCAAAACTAGTAGACAAGGTGGAATAATTTCTCACGGCAAAAGTATTGGATGCATATTGATCATTCAAGTCATTTAAGCGTTGTAAGACGGGTAAGAAATCTTGTAGGACCGAGGCTTTCACAGCGGACTTGTCATCGAATTGTGCTGCTTGTCTGTTCTTCCGAAAACCATCCATTTCAGCAACCTTTCGCGCATATCCAGCCTTGGAATATTGCTCAGCTAAGCCTTCGATACTTGCCAATTCACGTTTTTTATTTTTTATTGTCTGTTCCAATTGAGCAATTTCCTTTTTGATGTCATCCAATTCTGAATTTTTATTCTCCTCCGGTGGAGCCTCATTCTCTTTTTTAATATCATTTTGGTCCTCAGACGTCGAGAACAATCTCATGTTTGTGATTCGATTCGTCGCCGTGGGAGATTTCCCTTCCCTCCACGAAAACAAGACGTATCCCTTTGTCGCCGTACCAAGCAGCGGTGATGATGGAACTGTACTCAAGGCCTTTACAGTATCCATTGGGATACAGCAGCAACAGTAAATCCAGATAAAGAGGACGGTGACAGGAGGCAGTTGCATGGCTGGGTAAAGACCTATTCTTACAGTATTTCAACAACAGGAGATTGAATGGAGAGATCGATCTACCGTACAGTTATAACGTGATTTCTTGGAGTGATGGCGAAATCGGATGACGGATCGATCATCCGGGCGGGGCAGATCATCCATCGAAGATCGTCGACGATTATTCCAGACAGCGGCTGGTGGCTGGCCGGTGTTTGCTTATAGATTCTATGTGTATGCACGACCCACTACTCTTTCATCAGCTACATACATATATATACTGTACAAGCAAGTGCGTAGGTAGCCGTAGATGAACAGGTGGACAGACTTTTACATTTCTTTTATTATAAAATTAAACATTGTTTCCATGTCCCTACTCCCATTCGTTTCATGCATGCATCTTGGATCGACCCACTTATAAAATAGCAGCATCATAAGCATTACTTGTCAAAGTAGTACCTGGATCATGATTGGATACCTTACGAAATGTATAAGCTTTTGAAGATCATCTAGTATACCAACGCACTGATAATAAACTTTTAGCAGCTCTCTTAGATAAATAAAATATCTGATGCTATTTAAGTTTTCATTTTTCAATTACATGATCATTCTGTTGGATAATGGTAGGGTGTAACACTTATTCTCTAATCAAAGGTAGTCTTTTTTCCTGCGAACTCAGTGATCCCTCCATGTTTCTTAGCACTGGTGATGTCACCACCACGCCCACGTCCACGCCCACCAAAGCTTCCACCTCTACCTCCTCCGCGTCCCTTGCCACCTCCAAAACGATCATCTGAGCCACGTCCTCCTCGTCCTCCGGAATCGCCACGACCTCCTCTTCCACGACCTCCTCCACGTCCAAAGTCACCACGACCCCCGAATTTATTACCACGCGGTGATCCTCCAAAGCCTCCATCTCCACCATTCCTACGATCATTTGCATAATCCACCCTTACAGCTCGTCCTAAAATGTCTGTTCCACTCATTTTAATTGCAGCGTCCGTGCTCTCAGTACTAGCAAATTCAATATAACCAAAGCCCTTGAATTCTCCTGTTGCTTTATCCTCCACAAATCGAATACTAGTAATCTCGCCACAATCCTTGAAGGCCTCACGGAGTGTTTCTTCATCGACGTTGAAGGATAAATTACCCACAAAGACTGTTAGACAACCATCAGGCTTTGCCGATGGCTCTCTAGGAGCCAAAATAGGTTTCGCATTTGAGTATTTAATGTTTAACCATCGACCATTAAAATCATTCCCATTAAGTGCAAAACAAGCTTCCCCTCCTTCCTTGGTAGCAAACTCAATAATAGCTGCAGCATATCAAGAGAATTGATAGATAATCATGATGAGAGATATTGATTGATGTTTCGTTTGTAGAGAAATTACATAAGATTGATTGTTCGTCTGCTTTTCTCTTGAAATTCCTTTGGATTAAACACGTACCAGTTCCAGAACTCCGACCATCATCCATAAGGGGTAGTTCAATCGATTTGATTTCTCCGCAGCTTGAAAAAAAGTCATGTACTTCATCCTGAGAAGCTTTCCAAGGTAACCCTCGAATAAATAATTTCGTATTTTCATCCGTACCATCCATTGGAGTGCTTTTTCCATTCTTTGTGACCACACCATTAGTCGTCTTCTTGTATGCATGACCATTATCTTCTTCATCTTCGTCCAGTTTTCGTTTCTGAGTTTGATTTTTCTTGTGATCATTCCCAATAGAAACCTTTTCTGTTTTCTTATCCTCGATTATATTCTTGTGTTTCTTGACAGGAGGTTCTTCTTCGTCTTCATCATCATCTGATGACTCGTCGGAGTTACTATCATCATCATCATCATCGTCGTCGTCACTGGTATCCGATGAATCATCACTACTATCTTCATCTTCGTCATCATCGTCCTTTACTAGTTTTCCTTTTGCATCAGCCTGTTTCTTACTAGCAATATCCTTTTTTTCATCGTTGCTGGAATCCTCATCACTTGAATCGTCATCGCTGCTGTCATCATCATCATCATCATCACTTGAATCGTCATCACTGCTGTCGTCTTCATCGTCATTTTCCTTGACAGGTTTTTTGTTGGTGACAGTATTAACCTTGGTAGAAGGTGGGGCTGGTGTTGGACCGGAATCCGATGATGAATCTGAATCACTACTGGAATCAGTGTCTTCACTAGAAGACGATGAATTGTCACTAGAGGAATCTTCACTAGTAGAGGAATCATCACTCGATGAAGATGTATCTTCCTCTTCTTCTTCCTCCTCTACTTTCTTTACCATTTTCGTTAGTGGCGGTGTTGTTGTTAAGGTCTTTTTTGGAGCAGCAGCAGCAGGAAGAGGAGCTAGAATTTCTTCTTTCTTTTTATTGGAACTCTTGACATCATTTTTCTCCGGTTTCTTTTCCGATTTCACAGGTACAGGAACAGATACAGCAGTGGACGATGATGGATTTTTTACCTTATTTGTCACCGGCTTGCTTTTGCTGTTACTCTCATCAGCATTCTTGGTTTTATTTGCCGCAACCTAGTTTGGAAACACATCATATGTATCATGGAATGTAAACCATTGGTAGCAAAGAGACGAAAAAGAAAGAAAGAAAGAAAGAATGAATGAATGAAGAAAAAAACATGAAATGAAATGTCAGCCCATGAACTTACCACCGCTACCTTTGATTTACTTCCCATGGCTATAAGTAGTGAATGAATACTTTTCGTTGTTGTGTGAGGAATAAATTGATATCGATATATTCCCTACTGTATCTTTCGACTTTGATGCCCATTTCCCATCACCCATCGCATAGTTTCGTTATGAGTGGTTTTGCCAAAGAGTCTGTCTGTCATTTTTTCGTGCGTTTTACCAGCTGCACATAATAGGAAGAGGCGGCCACTTGTGACCGCTGGCAGCAGGCTTGTGGATAGAAATACGTAGAGCCTTGGTAGGACCAACCACCCTGCGCGTTGGCCTCTACGTGAAACCAGTAGGAACGTAATAGGATGCACCTAAACTGGTATCATGAAAGAGGATGCGTGGGGGCTAGACTGCACTGTGCTCCCCAAATTGAGCTGTATAAATTTCTACGATTGGTGATCGTGTCATGAAAAGTATGGTCGTATGCGTCTAATATTGACTCTTTGAATGACGGAACCTCGGAGGATTTTTA
>Ga0169931_10003278_pt1 | contig 25767 bp, 21 predicted proteins | sample Kivu_15m_20L_FD_129675 | JGI IMG/M metagenome (GOLD analysis project Ga0169931, IMG submission 129675) | Freshwater microbial communities from Lake Kivu, Western Province, Rwanda to study Microbial Dark Matter (Phase II) - Kivu_15m_20L... | ecosystem: Environmental > Aquatic > Freshwater > Lake...
AACGCAGCGGGCCGCGCTTTCGCGCGGCCCGTTTTCGTTCGGTCGGTTGGGGAACCGAGTGCGGGAGACAGGACTTGAACCTGCACGGGATTGCTCCCGCCAGCCCCTCAAGCTGGTGCGTCTGCCAATTCCGCCACTCCCGCGAGTGGTTGCGATGAAATTATGCGGCCCGAACGCCACATTTCAAGGGCGCGAACTCAAGAACTCTGAGACCGCGCGCGCCGTCGCCGCCGGGTGCGTGTACTGAGGGTAGTGCCCGCACGCCTCAAATTCGACGCGCCGCACGTTCGGGAGGTTCGCGCTCAGCACCGCTTCGCACGCGGGCGGCACGATCCGGTCGCGGTCCCCGCCGATCAACAGCACCGGCGTTTCGATGCGCGGCAGCAATGGCCGGAGATCGAGCGCGTGAATCGTGAGCGCCCGCCGGCACGCGGCGGCGATGGGGGTGTCGCCGTTGCACTTGAGGAACAGCTCGCGCGCCAGCGGCGCGGTACCCTCCCAAGTCGCCGGGCACGCGCGGCGCATGGCGAACTCGCGCAGCGGCAGTTCGGAGAGCCGCCCGGCCCAGAACCGGCCCTGTCGCGCGCCCAGGCGCTCGTACCACTTCAACCGCCGGTGCGCGAACCCGCCCTTGAGCACGCACTTGGTGAACCGCCGGGGCTGTTCGTGCAGCGCGCGCAGCGCGATCGTGGTACCGAACGACGACCCCAGTACCGCGACGCGATCCAACTTCAGGTGATCGAGCAGCGCGAAGAAATCGGCGGTGTAGTGCGGGTGCCGGTACGCGCCGAGCACGGCCCCGTCCCGCTCGCCGTTGGGCAGTTCGTAGGCGATACAGGTGAAGTGTGCGCCGAGTCCAGACATGACGGGCGCGAACCCGCGCACCGCGTCCGACATGCCGTGAACGATGACGAGCGGCGGGCCGCTGCCCCACGCGGCGAACCGCATGAGGTAGCGCCCGGTCTGTAGAGCGTGGTGCCGCGCCCCGGCGTCGAACGCCGCGAGCGCGGCGCGGACCGCGACATCGGTGACATCGGGGCGGAGCCTTACTTCACCTTCTCGATTTTCCACAACTGTTTCTTCGCCTTCTCGTCGGTCTTCTTCTGAACGATGCGGCCCTCGTCGTCGACGTCGAGAACCAGCGCGCTCGATTTGCTCACGATACGGCGCTCCTTGTCCTTCTCTTCCCACGACCACAGTTGGTTGTCGTTGTCCTCGTCCTTCGCGTCCCAAATGATGATCGCCGCGCCCTCATCCTTGGAATCCTCGTTCACGTCGAGCACCTTGCCGCTCTTGACGTTCACCAGCGCGAACACCTTCTTGTCCTTCTTGATCTCCCACTGTTGGGCCTTGTTGTCCGGGTCCGCCTTCGCGAGAACGGTGCGGGCACCCGCCTCTTCGGAGTCGTCGGCGACGGCCAGCACCTTGCCGGTTTCGACGTTCACGATCCGAACGATCTTCTCGTCGGCGGCGAGCGCGGGTGCGGCGAACGCGAGGCCGAGCGCGAGGGCGCAGAACGAGCGCAACATGTGAACACTCCGTGTTTGGCGCGTGGCGGATGTGGGAGCGCTCGGCGGTCGAAGTGCAGCGGTGCCGAGTGCCGGTATGATACGCGCGCCGCCCCCGCGGGCGCGCGCGGCGCGGGCGAATTCACCAAACCCGCACACTCTCGGGCGCGAGCCGAACCAAACAACACGGGCCGGGGTCTCAACCCGGCCCGCGAGCACAACGAACGGCGTTCGCCGTGCCGTCACTTCTTCTTCGGTTCCGGTTCCTTCGTCGCGATACCGGGGCTGGCGCTGAACAGTTTCACCACCGAGCCGTCGCTCACTTTCCACACGCCGATGATGCCGTCGAAGGTGCCGCCCGCGACGAGCGCGCCGTCGGCACTGAACGCCACCGTGTACACGAAGTCGGTTAGGCCCGACAGCGTCTTCGTGGCCGCGAGGCTGTCCGCGTTCCACAACCGCACCGTCTTGTCCGCGCTCGACGTCGCCAGCATCGGCTGCTTCGGGTTGTACGCGATCTTGAACACCTCGTCGCCGTGCCCGCCGGCGTTCTTCACCTGCTTGCCCTCGCCGTTGGGCTTCCACGTGCGCAGTTGCTTGTCCGCGCCGACGCTGAACCCGGCCGAGCCGTCCGCCTTCACCGCGACGCCGTACACGATGTTCTGGTGCTCGGGGAACGTCACCACCGATTCTTTCGCCTTCAAATCCCACACCTTCGCGGTCTTGTCGCGGCCCGCGGTCACGAGGTACTTGCCGTCCGCGCTCAGCGCGCAGCCGAGCACCCAGTCGGCGTGATTTTCGACCGTCTGCGTGAGCTTCGCTTTGTCCAGTCCGTCCGAAAGATCGAACACGCGCACGGCCCGGTCGCACCCGCCGGCCGCGAGCGTCTTGCCGTCGGCCGTGAGCGCGAGGCACAGCACCGAATCTTCGACGTCGAACAGGTGCTTCACGAGCACGGCTTTGTCGTTCACCCCGTCCAGCACTTCCACGCCGTCTTCGGTCTTGCCCTTCGCGCTCAGGTTGTAGACGCGCACGTCGCCCTCTTGCCCCGGTCGGCCGCCGGCGACCGCGAGTTTGCCGTCCGGCAGGAACGCCATGCCGTACGCGCGCTCGGCCCGCGTGCGCAGGCGCTTCACGAGTTTGCCCGACGGCAGTTCCCACACGGTCAGTTCGTGGTGCCCGCCGGCGACGACGCTGTTGCCGTCCGGGGCGAACGCGAGCGCGTTCACGATGATCGGGAACGGGTACGCCTTCGGCGGCACCGGCGGTTGCCACCGCACGCGCAGTTCTTTCACGAGGTCCGCGTTCGCCGCGAGGCCCGCGTCGAGCTTCGCGCCTTCCTTGATCCACTGCGCGATGACACTCGCCTTCTCCTTCGGCACCGCTTCGCCCTTGTCGCGGGGCGGCATGCGGCGCTGCTCCTTGGTAACGATGAGGTCGTGGAACTCGCTCGCTTCGGGCTTGCCCGGCGTGACCGGGTCGCCGTTCGCGCCGCCGGCGCGAATCTTCTCGTAGCTCGTCATGTCGTACTTGCCGGACTTCTTCTTCGTGTCGTGGCACGCGAAGCAGTTCTCTTTGAGAATCGGGGCCACGTCGTTGATGAAGCTGACCGGCTTCTGCGCGCTCGCGGGCGCGGCGAACAGCAGACACGCGACGACGGCAGCGGGCGCACGGAGGGAGCGCATGGGGAGGCTCTCGCAAAAGTGAGAACGGGGCAGGTACGAAAAGTGTACCGCACGCGCCCCCGGCGAGCAACAACCGTGTGCGCGGCGCGAAGTGAAGTTCGGCGCGGCGGTACGCGGCCGAAAGGGAACCGTTCGTTTCGGTCAGTTCGGCCGTTGACACGAATTAAACATGAGTATACTATTCAATCGGCAGCGCGACGGCGCGCGTGCCTACAAGGGGCTTTCGTGCGCGTGTGCGAACTCGATTCGCGCCGCGCGCGCGTGTGAACGGTCCCTCGTGTCGTCCGAGAGCCCGAACCGCACGTTCACAGCGACGGCCCTCAGCCGAATCGCGGTAGCGGCGTTTCAACGGGCCCAACTCGAATCCGCGCCTCGAACGGCCGATTTTCCCTGTTTTTCAAGCATTCGCGCCCTCGCACCCTGCGGCCCGTTGACCGCGCGCGGCGCGCACGGTACCATCAGCTAAGTTGCATTTCGCCGAACCGAACCGCGGGGCCGATGTTCACCAAGCGTATCATCCCGTGCCTCGACGTGGACCGCGGGCGCGTCGTGAAGGGAACGAACTTCGTCGGGCTGCGCGACGCCGGCGACCCGGTCGAAGTGGCCCGCCGGTACGACGAGCAAGGGGCCGACGAACTCGTGTTCCTCGACATCTCCGCGAGCCACGAGGGCCGCGCCATCATGCTGGACATGGTGCGCCGCGTCGCGGAGCAAATCTTCATGCCGTTCACGGTGGGCGGCGGCATCCGCACCATCGAAGACGCCACGCAACTCATTCAGGCCGGCGCGGAGAAGGTGAGCCTGAACTCCGCGGCCGTGAAGACGCCCGAACTCATCGAACAGGTGAGCCGCAAGTTCGGGACGTGCGCCACCGTCGTGAACATCGACCCCAGACGAGTGCAGCGCGACGGCCGCGAAATCTGGGAAGTGCACGTGAACGGCGGGCGCGTGCCGACCGGCCTTGAGGCGGTGGCGTGGGCGCGCCGCGTGGTGGAACTCGGCGCGGGCGAGATCGTACTCACGAGCATGGACGCGGACGGCACGAAGAACGGGTACGACCTGCCGATGCTCGAAGCCGTGAGCCGCGCCGTGAACGTGCCGGTGGTGGCGAGCGGCGGGGCCGGGCACCCGGAGCACATGCGCGCCGCGTTCGCCGCCGGCGCGGACGCCGCGCTCGCCGCGAGCATCTTCCACTACAACGAGCACCCGATTCCCGAAACCAAAGCGTACCTCGCCGCCCGCGGCGTACCGGTGCGCCTGTAGGACAGGCTTCTAGCCTGTCCCGGCTCGACTTCCCATAACCGGGACAGGCTAGAAGCCTGTCCTACGAAACTGGAACCCACGCCATGCCGCCGACCTCGCCGCCCGCGTCGCCGCCCCCGCCGTACGTGCCCGTCACCATCGACTCGAAAGAGCCGGGGCTGAAGGTCGCGGCGCTGCCCGCGGGCGAACCGCAGGCGAACCAGTTGTTCCGCACCGTGATGATGCACAAAGGCTCGGACCTGCACCTCAAGGCCGGGCTGCCCGGCATGATGCGGCTCCGGGGCGTGATTCAGAAGATGAACACGCCGATTCTCACCAACGAGACGCTCGAAAAGCTCATCTTCCCGATCATGAAGGAGAAGGACAAAAAGGTCTTCGAAGAAACGGGCGGCGCGGACTACGCGCACGTCGTCGGCAACGGCGAGGCCCGGTTCCGCGTGAACCTGCTGAAGCAGCGCGGCAACCTCGCGATGGTCGCGCGGCTCGTGAACCAGAGCATCCCGAGCTTCGAGAAACTGTTCCTGCCGCCGGCCATCGAAACGCTGTGCCACTACGAGATGGGCATGGTGCTGCTCGCGGGCGTCACCGGGTCCGGGAAGAGCACCACCATCGCGTCGATGCTCGACTACATCAACGCGACCGAGCCGCTGCACATCCTCACGCTCGAAGACCCCATCGAGTTCGTGTTCAGCGACAAGATGAGCGTCGTGAACCAGCGCGAGGTGTTCCTCGACGTGTGCGACTGGCACACGGGGCTGAAGCACGCGGTGCGCGAAGACCCGGACATCATCCTCGTGGGCGAGCTGCGCGACTCCGAGACGTTCGAAGCGGCGGTACACGCCTCCGAAACCGGGCACGTCGTGTTCGGCACCATCCACGCGTCGAACGCGTACAACACGATCGACCGCATTCTCGGGCTGTTCCCGCCGAGCCAGCACGGGGCCGTGCGGCAATCCCTTTCGTTCAACCTCCGCGCCGTCGTCGCGCAGAAACTGCTGCCGAGCATCATTCCGGGCGTGCAGCGGGTGCCGACGAACGAAATCATGATCGTGAACCCGCGTATTCGCGAGATCATCCTGAAGGGCGAAGACTCGAAGCTCTTGGACGCGATCCGCGCGAACTACAACGAAGGCATGGTGGACTTCAACGAAAACCTGCGCCAGCTCGTGGAACTGCAGCGCATCGACAAAGCGACGGCGCTCGAGTACTCCCCGAACGCGGACCAACTGCGGATGATGCTGAAGGGCATCAAGGTCGCGGCGTCCGGGCTGGTGTAAGCGCGAATGGCGAGCGGCGCGACGTGAGCCCGCCGGTGGCGCTCACGACCACCGGCGGACTCAAGTCGCGCCGCTCGCCTTCGGTTCACGGGGCGTGCTTCGCCAAGAACTCCGCGAACGGTTCCGAGAACCGCTGCCCCGCCAGCGCGCTGTGCCCGAAACCGTCGAGCGTCAGAAGTTCCTTCGGGTCGTTTGCGGCCTCGAACAGCGCGACGGAGTGCGCGTACGGGATGACCGCGTCCGCGGTGCCGTGGATGAAGTACACCGGGCGGCGCACGCGGCCGATCTTCGAGAGGTTGTCGAACCGAGTTCGCATGAAGGTGTGCGTGGGCAGCAACCGGAAGTGCGCCTTCGCCGCCGCCGGCAGACTCGTGAAGGTGTAGATCAGCAGCAGCGCGCGGTGGTCGTGCCGCGTCGCCAACTCCACCGCCGGCCCGCCGCCGAGCGATTCCCCGCACAGGATGACGCGCCCCGCTTCGAGCTTCGCGGTGTCGCGCAGCCACGCGAGCGCCGCTTCGCCCGCGGCGTAGCAGCCGGTTTCGGTGGGCGCGCCGGAACTCTTCCCGTAGCCGGGGTAGTCGTACACCAGTACGCCCGCGCCGAACACCTTGCGCAACTCCGCCGCGAGCCGCCCGCGGTGCGAGGCGTTCCCGCCGTTCCCGTGCGAGATCAGCACCGCGCCGTGTTGCGGCGTTTCGGGCGGAATCCACAGCGCGGAAATGTCGTTGCCGTCGCTGGCGCGGAAGGCCACTTCTTCCGTTCGCGGATCGACCGGCTTGAGCCACTCTTCCGTGTACGTCGTGGGCAAGAACACGAGCCGGCGTTCGAGGAACCAAAACACGATCACGATTCCCAAATAGGTGACCAGCAGCAGACCCGCGAGGCGCGCGAACCGGCGGCGGAGCGACATGGGGAACCCGTGGCGAATCCCGCCGGCGAGCGAGGCGTGTTCGTGTTCACAGGGTGCGCTGCGCGACCCTGTGCTTTGAGATACAACCCCTTCGGGGTACAGAGGCGCCCGGTTTTTACCCCGAAGGGGTTACATCCCGAAGCACAGGGTCAGCGCAGCGCCACCCTGTGAACACTCACGCCGGCCGTTCGCCTCGTCATTCGTTGTATCGCCGCCCGCGTGCGGCTACCATCGCTCCAACCCTTCGGAGCAACCCATGACTCGGCTCGCGCTCCTCGCGCTGATGTTCGCGCTCGTTCCCGCTCGCGCCGCGAACCCGGTGCCGGAGAAGCTGCGCGACGAACTGAAGCTCGACAAGTTCTATCAGAAGCACGTTGACGCCGGCGGGCTGCCGGTCGTCGGCTCGGCGAAGGTGAGCGATCACGCGCTCGCCGAGGCCGCGTGGATCGTCGGCAAGATGCTGAACGGGCGCGAAGACATCCTGAAGGCGATGCGCGCGAACAAGGTGCGGGTTGTGGTGATGGCCGCAACCGAGTTCACCACGGACGTGCCCGAACACAGCCGGCTGACACCGAAACTGTACTGGGACCGCCGCGCCCGCGGGCTGGGCGCGACGCGCCAGAACCCGTGCGTGAGCTGCGGCGAAGAGAACCTGCTCGGCTTCAGCGGCGACCCGTACCCGCGCGAAAACATCTTCGTTCACGAGTTCGCGCACGCGATCCACGGCACCGGCCTCAGCAGCACCGACAAGACCTTCGACAAGCGCCTCCGCGCGGCCTACGACGCCGCGAAGGACCGCGGCCTCTGGAAGAACACTTACGCCGCGACCAACCACAGCGAATACTGGGCGGAAGGCGTGCAGTGCTGGTTCGACGACAACGCCCCGCCGGACGCGAGTCACAACGACATCCGCACGCGGGCGCAGCTAAAGGACTACGACCCGGAGTTGGCGAAGCTGTGCGAGGAGGTGTTCGGCGACGGCGAGTGGAAGTACAAGCGGCCCGCGGAGCGCAAAGCGGAAGACGTGAAGCACCTGCCCGGCTACGACCCGAAGAAGCTGCCGGAGTTCAAGTGGCGCGAGGCACCGCTGACCGACAAACCGAAAGTGGTGTTCGAAACCGCGGCCGGTGATTTCGTTATCGAACTGGACGCGAAAGCGTCCCCGCAAGCGACCGCGATGTTCCTGCGCGTCGCGCTAGAGGGGGGCTATCACAGCACGCGGTTCGCACGCGCCGGCGGGAACGGGGTAACGGCGTTTCCGAATCTGAAGTGGTTCAAAGCGCACCCGAACGTGAAGGGCCTTCTGGGGCCGGAGTCGGACGCGAAACCGGTGGAAGGCACGGTGGCGCTGCTGCCCCGCAGCACGGCGTTCGTAGTGTTCGCGGGCGCGCCGGGGAAAGGCGCACCGGAAGGCGTGATCCCGTTCGGCCGCGTGGCGAGTGGCGCGAACGTGGTGAACAAGCTGCTCGCGGCGGAAACCGATACCGACATCCGCCGCGCCATCCGCACGGAGTGAGCGGCTACCGGAGAAAGTTGTATTCGGAGTTGAAAACGCCGAACGGTTCTTTCGGGTTGAAAGGCGGGCCGAGTGCGGCGTCGAGTGCCTTGAGTTGCTCGGGGGCCAATAGTGTCAGCGCGCGCCGGCGTGCTTCGACGTAGACCGGGTGCGCGCTGAATATCCGCGGCGCGACGACGCGGAACTCGTCGTTCATGCGACTAAGAGCTGCGATCTGCTCGTCCGTGAGTTTCACGAGCGCCCGAACGTGGGGAAGGTCGAAGATTGCGAGCGGCGGCGTGTACTCGGATTGAAACCGCGCGGCCATCTGATCGAGGCGCAGGTTCTGTTCCGGTGTCAGAATCCCTTTGAGAAGCGTGCGGTAATCGCGCTGGTTCGCGAGTTGGGCCAGCGCGAGTTGGGCCGCGGTAGCCCGTGGGTCGGTGTTCGGATTGCGCGCCTGCGCGAGTCGAACGGCTGCGAGGACGGCCGCGCTCTGGTCCTCGGTGAGTCTCAGTTCTGCCCGGCTGGCGCTGCGTGCCAACAGGAACAGCGGGCTTTTCGCTGCCTCGAACGAATCGTGCGGCGGTAGTTGCGAGCGCGCCGGGCGTTCGGGGCCGAAGAGGGCGCGGAGCTTCGCGCGCTGCTCCGCAGAGAGTACATCGGCACACGGTTCGTGACGCAGCAATCGGTACACCTGTTCCTTGGTGGGCTTTACTTCGTCTTGAAACTCTGCGAGCGCGAGTACCTCCGCAGGTGTCTTGCGGCCGTCTTCGGTGAGCGCACGAACGAGGCCCCCGCGCAACCGCGCCCACTGGTCGGGCGACAGAACCGTGAGCGCGTCGTTGTCAGCCGTCGCGGCGCGAGCCTTGAGTTCGGCATCGGTCGATGCGGACGGCTCGACCGGCCGCGCCCACGGGTTCTTTTTGCCCGCGCCGAAGCCCCCCTTCGGAACGGGCACCGGTTCGGGCGGCGCGGGGTTCCGCTTCGCTGCCAGCGCGTGCAAGCGCATCGCCTGCTCTTCCGACACCCCGGCGTCGATCATTCCTTTTTTGCGCAGCGCGCGCGAATCTTCGATCGCCCAAGCGGAGAGTTCAAGGGAATAGTGAGCAAACGCGCGCGTGGCGAGGTACGACCGGGGCGGCACTTCCAATGGCCGGCGCGGGAACTCGGTGCCCGCCGTCACGTCGATCGGCACGACCGGTGGTGGGCCGAACAGCGCGTCGTACGCGGCCCGTTGCTCGGCCGTCAGCACCGCGTCGGTCGCCGCTTTCACTTCAACGGCGCGTTTGTCGCGCGCGGCGAGCACGTCTTCGCCCTTCGTGTACAGTTCCGTCAGACTCGGCAACGCCGCGATTGCTTTCCGCATGCGGTCCAGTTGCTCCGGTGTCACCTTCAGGCGGTTGGTCAACGACGACAGCTCACCGGGGTGCAGATAGCGGGAAGCGGCAGCTTCGAGCGTCTTGAACCGATTCTCCGGGGGAATACCGGACGGCGCGATCGCGGAGCGCTCGAGCAACTGGGCGGCGCGAACGCGCTGCGCGTCGGTGAGGACCGCGCGCGCGCCTTTCACTAACTCCGGCTCGAGCGCCTTGTGTTCCTTGGCCCCCAGCGCCGGGAACGCTTCGTACCACCTGCCCGAAAGGGCTTCGAGTTTCGCCACCTGCTCGGCCGTGAGTTTCAGTTCGATCTCCGCGCCGTGGGACAGCAAGACCTTCAGTTCGAACGGGCGATCCGGCGCAAAATGATGTGGGTAAACTCGTGCGGGGAACGGCGCGCCGATCAGCTCGCCCCACAGTTTCTTCTGGTCCGCAGAGAGCACGTTCTCGATCGGTTCGCCGGTGCGCAGGTTGTCGCGCTGCGCGCCCGTGAGCGCGAGCTCATCGACCAGTTTCTGGTCAGCCGCGAGAGTGGGGCCGGCGTACCGGTTTTTCGCGAGATATTGGAGAGTGATCTGCCGTATCCGCTTCTGCTGGTCGGCAGTGAGTTGCTTCGTCAGGTATTCGGCCGCAATCCGCTCAAAACCGGGCGCGGTCACCATCGCTTGAGCAATTTCGGGGTTGCTGTGGACGAAGGGCCGTCGCGCCTGCTCCGTCGATAACTTGAGTTCGTCCCCTACCGCGTGCTCGAAAACGAGCAGGCGCGAGTACACGGGAATCGGTGGCGGGTCCGCGGCGCGGGCAGAGGCACACACCAGCGCGCAGAGCGCGACGAACGAAGCGAACCGCATGGCGAACCCTCTGTGGAGCGAACCGCTCACAGCATACCGCGCGGGGGGGGAAGGCGCACAGCGCGTTACTTCCGCGGCTTCGCCTCTGGCTGCGCCGCTATCGCGGCTATCTCCACGGCCAGTTTGCGGATGCTCAGCGCGTTCGCGGTGAACGCTTTTCGCAGTTCGTCGGGCGTGTTCAGGCCGTAGGCGCGGACCGGTTGCTTCGCGTAGAAGTGGAACATCTGCTGAGCGAACGAGTACTGCGTTTCTTCGCTGTTCGCGAGGAACTTCGCCATCTCTTTCGCACCGGTGAACTTCACTGCGGTGCCGGCGCGCGTGTCGTAGCCGCCGGTCGAATCGATGGGCTTCGCGCGATCCTTGTCGCGGAAGCGGCCCACCGCGTCGAAGTTCTCCAACGCGAACCCCAACGGGTTCATAATCGTGTGGCAGCCGGCGCACGCTTGGGCCTTCGTCTGAAGAAGAACGCGCTCGCGGGTGGTGAGGTTCGGGTGCAGGTCCGGGGCCAGCGGCGTGAACGCCTCCATCGGCGGGCGGATCGTGATGCCCAACAGCCCGCGACCGACCCACACGCCGCGGTGAATCGGCGAGCTTTCCGCTTCGTAGGCGACCGCGGACATCAGGTACGGGTGCGTGACCGCACCGGAACGTTTGTCGGACTCGAATTTCGTCTTCTTGAACGGCGCGTCGGCCGGCAGGTCGAAGCCGTAGAACTTCGCGAGCCGGCCGTTCAGGTAGGTTTCCTCCGCGAGGAACAGCGTGCGAAAGTCCGACGCGGGGCCGAACGCGACGTCGTCCAAGAACAGCTCCAGCGACGTGCGCAGGTCGTTCGCCACTTCGGGCGTGAAGTCCGGGAACTTCTTCGCGTCCTTCAGCACCTCTTTCACCTGATCGAGCTTCAGCCACGTGACGAGGAACTCGCGGAGCTTGGCCTTCGCGCGCGGGTCGGCGAGCATGCGCTCGGCCTGCGCGCGCACTTCTGCGCGGGTGCCGAGTTTGCCGGCCGCGGCGGCTTCCAACAGCGCGCGGTCCGGCGGGCCGTCCCAGACGGCGAACGCGAGGCGCGCCGCGATGGCGTACTGCTCTGGCGCACCCGCGTCTGGGTACAGGAACCGTGGCGACTTCAGCACCAGCAGCACCACGCGTTTCGTAGCGGCTTCGAGGTCCGCGGCGGCTTCAAACTGCCGGTCGATGAACAGCACCTTCTCCGCGTCCGTGAGCGGACGGCGGAACGCGCGCTCGGCGAACGTCCGCGCGAACGCCTTCACCTTCGCGGCGCGGTCGCCGGCGTTCGGTTGCGTGCCGGCGAGTTCATTCAGTTTGGCAAGAACGTAATTCGCGGTATCGAAGGCGGCGGCGGTGGTGGCGGCCTCCCACTCTTTGGAGATCACGTTGCCGCGCTCCCACCCGAGCGAGCGGTCGTCCGGCGGGAACGGCGTCTCAATCACCGCGACTTCGGGCCACTTCGCGGGCGTGAGGTGCCGCGCCGGGATCACCTCCACCGCGCGGTTCGGCCGCTTCCACAGCAGCCGCGCGAACGCGGGCTTGGCCGGCGGGTTCGGGTTCTTCTTCGAGTCGTCCACGCCCTGCTTCGCCTTCGAGAACTCCAAGCGAATCGGGTACGCGCGCCCCGCCAAAAGGAACACACTTGCACGATACTCGGTGTCGCTACCGGACTTCACCCACGCGTCAATCACCGGCGTGCGGTTGTCGTTCACCCACAGGCGCAGCGCGTGATCGGTGCGCACCACGAACTCGTACAGCCCGGTGTCCGGTGCCCACACGCTGCCCTCCCACCGGATGCTGAACTGGTGAACGTCGAACGCCTCCTTCGGCGCGGGGTCCGCCTTCGGGCCTTCTTTGCCGAAGTCGAAGTTCACTTCTGCGTCGATGCGGTCGATGAGCCGCTTGTTCTGCTGGAACCCGCGCGAGTTGTAGTACTCGCCGCGCAGCCCCTCGCGCGCGTCGGCCTTCGGCGGGAACCGGAAGCTGCCGAGCAGGTCCGCGACGCTGTTGCGGTACTGCTTCACCGTGAGCCGCGACAGTTCCACCCGCGGCGGGTTCTTCTTCGTCTGCGCGTCGGGCGAGTACCACGCGTCGTACATGTACGCGGCGACGCGCTTCGCGCCTTCCGCGCTCAGCGCATCCGGGTCTTCCTCCGGCATGGTGCGATCAATCACCGCAGCGAGCTGCGCGAGCGACTTGTCGCCGACGAGCGGCGCGGGGTACTTCTTCGCGCCCTCGCCGGCCTTGCCGTGGCACCGGGCGCACATCTCTTTGTAAATCTGCTCGCCGGTGCGGTCTTCCGCGCCCGCGAGCGGCGCGACGGAACACAGCACGAGCGCGGCGAATGCGATGCGCATGGGTGTTTGTGGTGCGAAGGGATGGCGGGCGGGATACAGTTAGTGTGCGTGCGCCCGACGCGCGAGTCAAGGCGAAGGCCGACCGGGAGAGTGGTCCGCTCGCTCCGCGAGCGGCGCTTCGCAGGTGGTGTGGCTGTTGCGAAGTTCGCGTCGCTCCCGCAGTCGTTCAGCGCCGCTCGCGGAGCGAGCGGACCACTCTCCCGAACCGCAGCCCAAAGGAGCACCCCGTGACCCTCCCGCGTGTGGTGGCCGATTTGCCGGTGGCGCAGTCCGTTCACGACACCCTCGGCGGGCGCGTCGAACTCGTGCCGTGGAGCTACCGCGGCCCGGCCGACGCGCTCTACACCTACGGGCACCCGCGCGTCGATGGCGCGCTGCTCGACGCGCTGCCGGGGCTGCGAGTCGTCAGCAACTTCGGCGTCGGCGTCGATCACATCGACCTGACGGCCGCCGCGGCCCGCGGCATCCCGGTGGGGAACACGCCGGGCACCCTCGACGGCGCGACTGCCGACCTCGCGTTCGCGCTGCTGCTCGCGGCCGGGCGGCGCGTGGTCGAAGGCGACCGCTACGCGCGCGGGCCGAACTTCACCGTCTACGACCCGTCGCACATGATCGGCCGCGAAGTGCATTCGAGCACGCTCGGCATCTTCGGCATGGGCCGCATCGGGCGGCAGGTGGCGCAGCGCGCCCGCGGGTTCGACATGACCGTGCTCTACCACAACCGCACCCGCGACGAAGCCGCCGAAAGCGCCCTCGGCGCGACCTACGTCACGAAAGAACAACTGCTGCGCGCGGCCGATTTCGTCGTTCTCACGGTGCCGCTCACACCGGAAACGCGGGCGCTCATCGGCGCGGCCGAACTCGCGCAGATGAAGCCGACCGCGGTGCTGGTGAACGCCGCCCGCGGCGCGGTCGTGGACAAAGACGCGCTGACCGACGCGCTGCGCGCGAACCGCATCTTCGCGGCGGCGCTCGACGTGACCGACCCCGAACCGCTGCCGCGCGATCACCCGCTGTTGGCGCTGAACAACGTGATTATCACGCCGCACCTCGGCAGCGCGAGCGCCGAAACGCGCCAGCGCATGGCGGAGATGGCGGCGGCGAACCTGTTCGCGGGGTTGGCGGGCAAGGCGCTCCCGCACCCGGTGAGCGCGGGGTGAAGTCTGAAGGCGAGCGGCACGCGTAAGCGTGCCGGTTGTTTGAATCGCGAATCACCGGCACGCTTACGCGTGCCGCTCGCCCAAATGTCACTTCAGCAGCACGGGCAGTTTCGGAATCGCGGTCGGTTCGCGCGGTACGAGGCGCGCACCCGGCGCGGGGTCCGGTGCGCCGGTCGGTTTCGCCAGCACCGGCGCGTGCGACAACCGCTCGAACCGGAACGCCGCGAGCGTCGGCGCGGTCCACGCGAAGGTGAGGGCGCGGCCCCCGGCCTTCGCCGGCAGTTCCGCGCGCAGGTCGTCGAACGGGCGGTACGCGATCTTGCCTTTTCCGCTGAGTGGGTACACCGTCGCCCCGTCGCGGACGCTCCCCTTCCCCACCGCGAACGCCACCGTTTGCACGGGCAGTTGCGCGCGGCTGTGAATCACCGACAGCGGGCCGACCGGGTCGATACGGTCGATGCCGGACGTGAGTTCGAGCGGCACCACGAGGTCGAAGCCCCGCAGGTCCAGTTCGTAGTCGCGCGAATCGAACGCTCGCAGGAACTCCTCGAGTTCGCTCACCGGGTCCGGGGCGTCGCGGTCGGCGATCCGCGCGAGCAGGTGCAGCAGTCGCCCCCACTCGCGCACCGCGGGGCGGTCCAAACTCGCGGCGAGCGCCTTCCAGCCCTCGCGCGTGTCGTCGATCTTCAACAGCGTTCGCAGGTGGCGCACCCCAATGTCGAACGACCGCTGCGCGCGCGCCGCGAGGTCGCCGCGCAGCGGGTCGGCGAACTGCCACAGTTCCCATTCGGGGTACTCGTCGCTCTGCCGCGGGTACACCTTCCGCAGCGCCGCCCAGCGCTTGCCCGGCAGCGTTTCGGAGTCTTCGGTGCCGGGTTCGGGCAGCACGAGCACCGCGTCCGGGCGGTTCGCGCTCGCGGTCGCGCCGAGGGCGTCGCTCAGGTCGCGCAGGTGCGCAAGCCGGTCGCGGGTCTGCTCCCAGTACCGGCGCGCGCGGTACACTTCGTCGAACTCGTAGGGCACGCGGTACGGCACCGGTTCGCCGCGGGCGCGCGGCAGTTCGGGCGACCCGGGCACCGGCGCGCTCAGCGGGAACGGCGGCGCGTCCGCCTTCGCGCGCAACTTCTCGAACGCGTCGAGCCACCCGGCGTCGAGCGCGCGCGCGAGCAAGAGCGACGTGCCGTCCTTGTCGTGCCCGCGGTACGCCTTCACCATTTCGTGCTGCGCGGCCTCGATCGCGGCGCAGTCGCGCAGCCACTTGTCGCGCAGCAGCCCGGCGGGCGTTTCGCCCCACGCGTACTGCGCCGGGAGCGCGAGCGGGCCGAGCAGCGCGGCGCGCGTCGCGTGCAGTTCGGGCACGGTCCGCGCGCTCGCGGGCGCGGCGGTGTTCGCCAGCGCGCCGCGAAACTTCTCGTACTCGTCGGTTTCCTTCACCCGGCTCTCGACGAACGCGCGCAGGTCCGGCGCGAGCGCGACGAAGCCGGAATCGGTTGCGAACTGCTGGAGCGCGCGCTTGGTGTGCGCGAACTTGTCGTCGGCGAGGCGGGTCGCGGCGGGCGGTTCGTGCAACTGGTACGCGAGCACGCGCTCAGCGAGCGCCGGCCCGGTCGCCGCCGGCGGGAACAGCGCCACCAGCGCCAGCGCCGCGAACAGCGCGCCCACCGCGGCGAGGGCCGCCCGCACGGTCCACTTGAGGCGCTTCGCGGAGGCGTGCGCGCGATCGTTGTGCGCGGCGGCTTCGCGGAAGCAGTCGCGGAACAGTTCGGCCACGCGGTGCGGGCTGTCGTGCGCACCCGCGCCCGGCAGCGGCGGGTTGCGCACCGCGACCGCGATCACGTCCAGTTGAACGCTGCCGAACGCGAAGTACGCGCCGTTCGGGTCGTCGTCTTCGCTGGCGTCGCGCAGGAACGCGTCGAACGCCTTCCACGCCGCTTCGGCGCGCTCCTTCTTCCGCGCTTCCCACGCGCCGAGCGTATCGCCCGCGCGCGCCAGTGCGTCGCACTTGGTGAGCACGAGGTACACCGGCAAGCCGCCCACGGCGCGCGCGTCGGCCTTCGTGCGCACCACCGCTTTTAAGAACCGGTCGAACTGCGCGAACGCCTCGCCGAACTCGTCCGCGGTGCTGGTCGCGTCCACGAGGAGCAAAATCGCGTCGGCTTCGACCGCGGCGCGCGCTACCGGGCCGCAGTTCGCCGCGGCGAGCGCGGCCGGGTCTTCGAGCAGCGCCTCCGCGGCGCGGCCGTCGCAGTCGTCGAGCCGCACCGTGAGCGCCGGCCCCACCGGTTTCGTGCCGACGCGCCACGGGCGCAACCGAATGATGTGGCTGGCGAGTTCCTGTTGGAGCGGTGCGATCTTCTGCCCGCTGTACACCGCGTCGCGGATGCGCGGCAGTGCGCCCGTCGGGCAGACCACCTCGCCGCACAGCGTTTCGCCCTGCGTCTCGCCGGCGCGCAACAGCGCGCCGATGAGCGCGGACTTCCCCGCCCCGGTGTGCCCGAACAGCAGCACGCGCGGGGTGTCGGCGTCCGAAGGGGAATCGGCGTTCGCCATGGTCACTCGAACCGGTTGAGCAGCTTCACTTCGTTCACCCACGACACCGCGCGGCGCACGGCCGGGTGGTTCTCCGAGAGCGGTTCGGACTGGAACCGGAACACGATCGTCAGTTCCGCCTTCGCCTCTTTGCGGCGCGCGGTGATGGCGTCGCGGAACTCGTCGAACGTCTTCGGCGCGGCGTCGCCCTCGATCTGGTAGAAGCGGCCGTCTCGCACGTCGGTGCCGGACAGGATCGAAACGCGCAAGTCGCCGGGCGTCGGCTTCGGGTCGGGCGGCTTCAGCTTGTCTTGCGGCTTCTTCGGCGGCTCCTTCTGCTCGGGCGGGTCCGTCTTGCTCTTGTCCTTGTCTTTGTCCTTCGCGACCGGCGGCGCGTCGCCGTCGCCGGTGCCCTTCCCGCTGCCGAACAGCCCGCCGCCGCCCTCGCCGAACACCACGATGGCGACGAGGACGGCGAACAGCACGCCGGAGATCAGCGCGCACAGTTTCTTCAGCGTTTCGGGGGCCTTGCTGGCAAACACCCAGCGGTTGAGCGCCCGCGCGACGAGGTGCCCGACGAGGTAGCCGAACAGGAAGCCCCCGCCGACCGCGAGGCACTTGATCGCGAGCACCGCGAGCCGCTCGCCCATCCCGGTGACGCCGTCGGCGAAGAGGAGCATGGGAACCTCGGTTCGGGAGAGTGGTCCGCTCGCTCCGCGAGCGGCACTGAACGACTGCGGGAGCGACGCGAACTTCGCAACAGCCACACCACCAGCGAGGCGCCGCTCGCGGAGCGAGCGGACCACTCTCCCGGCACCGCGGGGTCACTCGAACTTGTGGGCCACGTCGCGGAACCAGTGCTTGATCTGCTCTTCCTGCTTCTTCGTCGGGAACCCGGAACTGTCGGTCGGGTACAGGATCAGGAACAGCACGTCCTTCACGCCGCCGCCCGTGCTCGCGATCGTCTTCTGCTGCACGATCAGGCGCTGCGCGTCGGCCTCGGTGCGCACCTCTTGGCGGTCCGGGTCGAAGTAGTACAGCGTGCCGTCGCGCCGGTCGATTTGCAGCACGCGCACGCTCAACCGGTCCGCGAGTTTCAACTGTGTGGTGCGCTCCATGCGGGCGAGCCGGGCGCGGGCCTCCGCGAGTTGGCGCTGGAGTTCGGGCACGCTGTCCGGGAGCGGGTCGGCCGGTCGCGCCTTCTTGTCCGGCGTCTCGGTCGGCGGCTCGCTGACGAACGGCATCAAGAGGAAGATGCAGAACAGCAGAATGAGCACGTCGATGAGCGGGACGAAGAACCGCGTCACGGCGCGGCGCGGCGGCACGATCACGACTTCGCCCCCGCGTCCGGCTGCTGCGGGGCCGGCGCGAAGCCCGCCAGCGCGCGAATCAGGTCGCGGCCCAAACCCACCACCCACGACGGCAGGATGTTCACGAGCGCCATGTAGAGGCCGCCGCCGGTCGCGGTGATCGCGGGCGCGTAGGCGTTGATGATCTCTTGCGGCGTGATGCCCGGTTGGATGGCGCGGAAGGTGCTGAGGATCGCGGCGACGGTGCCGATGAGGCCGAGCAGCGGGAACCACTCGGCGGTATGCGCGAGGTGGTTCAGCCAGCGGTCGGCGCGCACGTCGAAGTCGGTCTCCAGCCACCGCATGGCCCGCCACGCGAGCGCCACTTGCGCCGCGAAGAGCGCGAACCCGAGGCCGAGGATGATCCAGTCGATGGGGGACGATTCGACGCGGGCGAGGTACCCGCGGCGCGCGTCGGCGGGCACCGCGAAGAACACGAGCGCCGCGGCCAGCACCGGTAGCGCGGCGAACGCGGTGGGCAGCACGTTGTGGATCCACAGCCGGCGCACGCGGCCCTCCGTTTCAGTTCGCGGCGCTCGGCGGCGCGGCGGTGCTCCCGTACAGCGCGCCCGGGTTCGAGTCGGCCGGGCCGCCGCCGCTCAGCCACGCGGGCATCTCGCGCAGCTTGCCGTCCGGCCCCACGCACGCGAGCGTCGTCGCGCCCTCGGCGAGCACCGTGCCGTCGCGCAGCACCTCGTACTTGTGTTCGATGCGAATCGGGCTGGTGCGCGTCACGGTGGTGCGCACCGTGAGCACGTCGTCGTAGTACGCGGGCTGCCGGTACTTCACTTCCAGCTTCGCGACCACGAGGAAGTAGCCCTGATCTTCCAGTTCCTTATACGAAGCGCTCCGGGCGCGGAGCAACTCGGTGCGGGCCTGTTCGAAGTACACGAGGTAGTTCGCGTGGTGCAGGAGGCCCATGCGGTCCGTCTCGGCGTACCGCACGCGAATCTGAATTTCACCGGTCATGGGGCGTTCGGTCTCCGGCGATAAAGGGCGCACCGTCTATTTGATGAACCCGATGCGATTTTTGTTCCAATCCCAGCGCACGTTCCACAGGTTGCGGCCGGTCGATTCGAACGGGCCGGGCCAGAACACGAACACCGCTTTGCCGAGCATCAGGCGCTCCGGCACGACGCCCCACGTGCGGCTGTCCGAGCTTTGCGCGCTGTTGTCGCCCAAGCACAGGTAGTGGCCGGGTTGCACGTAGTACAGGTCGGTTTGGGCGTGCCGCTCGTTCGTGTAGTACACGTCGCGGGACAGTTTGATGCCGCGCACCGCGGGCACACTCCCCTTCGCGCCGATGCTCGCGGGCGCGTCGATGTCGTTGGCCCGCGTCCAGCCCTCTTTGGATGTGTCCTCGGCGTCGTAGCTGCCCGGTTCGACCGCGGTGTAATCGGCCGCGGGGCCGAAGTCGATCCGCCTGCCGTCCACCCACACCCACAGGCGGTTGTCGATGTTGGCGAAGCGCAGCTTGTAGGTGCCGGCGCTCACCTTACACGGGCGCGAAACGGGCTCGAACGCCGGGTCCGGTTTGCGGTTCGCGTCCACGCGCGACAGGGCCACCTGCCCGTCGCCGAACTTCGCTTGGAACCGGTGCGGCCCCTTCGAGAGTTCGAGCACCACTTCCGCGCCCGCGTCCAGTTGGACCTCGCACTCCAAGCACAGGTCGCCCACCCACAGGTTCGGGGTGAACCCGTTCTCGCGCCCCTTGACCTGATTCGTGTCCGGGTCGAGGCTGAGGCCCTCGTTGTAGCCGAGCATGTTGTCGATCGGCCCGGCGACGGGCTTCTCGGCGTCTTGGGGCCAGCGCCACAGAGTGCGCGCGCCGCCCCCGTCGAGTTTCCACACGAGGTGCTGGTAGCGGAGCCAGTCCAGTTCGTTCCCGGTGTGCCCGAACGCGCGGGGCGCGGTCGCGCTGTCGCCCGTCCACCCGGTGCCGCTCGCCACCTGCCACCGCGCCGGCACGTTCGCCAGCCCGGTCGGCTGCTTGTCGTTGTCCCACACCACGCGCAAGTCGGCGAGCAGGTGCGCCTCGCTCTTGCGAACGATCTGGAACCCGCCGGGCACCGCCGGCGTGAACGCGGCCCGCCGCGACACTTCGAACAGGTCTTCGGCCTGTTTGCTGTTCGGGTACCGGTACGACTCGCGCCACAGGTCGTTCGGGTCCTTGGGGCGCGCGAACTGCGGGTCCGAGTAGTCGAGCGCGGTGGTCACGTACAGGTCGCCCCGGAAGATGGCGACCGTTTCGCCGCCGAAGCCCATCGCGCGCTTGATGTAGTTCGAGGCGACGTGGTTCTCTTGCGGGGTCTTCGGGTACTTGAACACCACCACGTCGCCGCGCTCCGGGGGGCGCAGGTGGAACAGCGGCTTCAGCACGAGCACGCGGTCCCCGGTGCGGTTCTGCGGTTGCACGGGCAGGTCGGCGGTCTGGCCCGAGTGCCGGCAGTTCGGGCAGCAGTAGCCCACCAGCGGGTGCTTGCGCCCGGTCTGCTGGTTGCCCTCCACTTCGTCGTGCGTGTTCACCGGGAACTCGTGCCCGCACTTCGCGCAGGCGATCACCTTCTGGTAGCCGTAGAGCGTTTCGGCCATGCTCCCGGTGGGAATGACGAACGCTTCGGTCACGAACAGTTTCAAGAGCAGCACGAGCACGACGACGAAGACGATCGTCTCGATGACCTCGCGGGCCGGGTCGCGCGGCTGCTTCGCCTCGTCGGGCTTGTTCGCGGCGGATGCGGCGCGGGACTGCGGGTCGAGGGCAGCGGCGGTACTCATTCCGTTCACCTGTTTCGCGGACACGGGACCGGCGCAGTGTGTTCGCCCCGCGGGCGGGAACATTAGGAGTGAGCAGGGAACAGTGGGCAGTGGGCAGTGAGTTTTCGACGGGATAACCGGATGAAGAGGATCAAGAGAATTTCAGAGAGCGCTGGTTTCAACCGTCCGTATCCTCTTCGTCCTGTAATCCCGTCGAAAATGCCTTCGTTCTCCTGTCCTCTGGTCTGCTGCCCACTGCCCACTCACCACTCACCACTACTCAGTGCAACCAGCGGATGCGCGACCAGTCGAGCGTTTGGAACGCGCGCTCGCGGCCGTTCACGGTCACGCGCGCGCTGCGCAGCGGTTGGTGAACCAAGATCGGTTTACCGATAAACGCGCCCACCGGCACGGCCGGGTGCGGCCATTTCCGGCTGTCCTGCGAGTTCCCGCTGTTGTCGCCCAACACGTAATATTCGCGCGGCCCCAACTCCGCGGCGCGGCGGGTGCCGTGCTCGCCGTAGTGCGTGTAATGGATGTCGCGCCCGAGTTTGACGTTCCGCAGCACGACGCGGCACCCGCGCGCGCCCAGTTGCAGCGGGCGGCTCACGTCTTTGCGCCCGGTCGCCGGGGGCAGGTCGGCGGCGGGCACCACCGGTTTGCCGTCGAGGGCGAGCGACGCGCGCCGGTCGACGAACGCGAACTCCAGTTTGTACCGCTTCCCGGGGACGAGTGCAACGCCGCCCGTCGCACCCAGCCCGCCGTGGCCGAACCGAGACAGGAGCGCGCGCCCGGTCGCGCGCGGCCCGGCGGTCAGTTCGGCTTCGACCGCGTCCGCGCCGTCCATGAGCCGGCACGCGAACGACGCTTCCCCCTCGTGCGCGGCCGTCACCTCGATGTCGCACGAGAAGACGAAGTCGCGGGCCGCCGGGAGGCCGCCGAAGCCGCGGGGCGGGCCGTCGTAGGCGTTCCACACGCGCACCGGTTCTTCGCGCCGCACGTCCAAGTTGAAGTGGCGGTAACTGACGCCCACTTGCGCCTGCGGGGCCGCGCTCGCGTCCAGAACGAGCGCGGCACCTTCGATGGTCGGCCCGGGTGGCGCGGCGGCGGGTTCGGTGGCGGGCAGGCGCGGGTCCGACGTGCCGCTTGACACCCACCGCACGCCCCACCCGGCGGGGGGCGCGTAATTCATGTCGAACACCGGGAACGTGGTCTCGCGCACCTCGGCCAGCCCCTTCCGGAGCAGGTCGCGCTCGTCCGGTGCGACCTTCACGTAGGCGTCGCCGTCCACAAGGGTAATCGTTTCGCCCGGCAGCCCGATGAGGCGCTTCACGTAGGGCTTGCCGAACTCGTTCGGGTCGGTGTCCGGGCAGTGGAACACGACCATTTCCCAGCGCCGCGGGTTGCGCAGCGCGTACACGTTCTTGTCCACGAGGAGCCGGTCGCCGCTGAGGTCGCGGGAGTCGGCGAGGGAGAAGTGCTGTTCGCAGTTGGGGCAGCACACGGAGAGGAACTGGTTGTCGCCGCCGGTGCCGACGCGGCCGACGCGCGTCGGGTAGCCGCACCGCGGGCACGGGCCTTCGCGGTGGTGCCCGATCAGCGCCGGGGCCATGCTGCCGGTGGGCACGCCGAACGGCTCCACCAGCAGCGTGCGCACCACGAGGAACAGCCCCGCGAACATCGTGCCGACCGTGAGCAGCACGCGCAACATGGGCGCGTGCCGGATTCGTGTTTGGTGTCTGGTGTTTGGTTCGGTGGTGTTTGGTGTTTGGTGTTTGGTGTTTGGAAGTTCGCCCTTCTCTACGGCCTCGGGGCGCTCGGCGGGCGTGTCGTTGTGAGACATGAACGTTCCACACTCACCAAGTGTGCGCCCGCGCCAAACACCAAACACCAAACAACAAACACCAAACAACAAACAACAAACAACAAACACCAAACACCAAACACCAAACAACAAACACTATTCGTCCGACTCGAGCACCGCGAGGAACGCCTCTTGCGGCACTTCCACTTGGCCGATCTGCTTCATCCGCTTCTTGCCCTCGGCCTGCTTCGCCCACAACTTGCGCTTGCGGGTGATGTCGCCGCCGTAGCATTTCGCGGTGACGTTCTTGCGCATGGCGGCGATGTTCTCGCGGGCCACCACCCGCGCGCCGATCGCGGCTTGGAGCGCCACCTCGAACAGGTGCCGGTCGATCTCCTCGCGCAACTTCTTCAGGATCAACCGGCCGCGGCGCTCGGCGCTGGCGCGGTGAACGATCACCGAGAGCGCGTCCACCTTCTGCCCGTGCACGAGAATGTCCATTTTCACGAGGTCGGCCGGTTTGTAGCCGAGCACCTCGTAGTCCATGGTGCCGTACCCGTGCGTCACGGACTTCAGTTTGTCGTACAGGTCGTAAATCACTTCCGCGAGCGGCATCTCGTACACGAGAATGACGCGCTGCTGGCTCAGGTATTCCGTGCGCACGAACGTGCCGCGGCGCTCGGTACACATGCCCATCAGGTCGCCGATGTTGCCGGCGGGGATGAGGAAGCTGATGCGCACGATGGGTTCGCGGAACTCTTCGATGAGGCCGGCGTCCGGCACCTCTTGCGGCCCGTGAACGGTCATCACGGTGCCGTCCCGCTTCTTGATCTCGAACGTGACGTTCGGGGCGGTCTGCACGAGGTTCATGTCGCTGTCTTGTTCGAGCCGCTGCTGGATGATCTCGCGGTGGAGCATCCCGAGGAACCCGCAGCGGAAGCCGAACCCGAGGCCGTCGGACACTTCCGGTTGGAACGTGAAACTGCTGTCGTTGAGTTTCAGTTTGCCGAGCGCCTCGCGCAGGTCCTCGAACTCGTTGTTGTTCACCGGGAACAGCCCGGAGTACACCATCGGCTTCGGTTCCTTGTAACCGGGCAGCGGTTCGGTCGCGGGGTTGTGGGCGTCGGTGACGGTGTCGCCGATGTTCACGAATTCGATGTTCTTGATGTTCGCGGTGAAGTAGCCCACCTGCCCGGCGCTGAGGCCGTCGGCCTTCTCCATGCCGGGCCGGAACTGACCGATCTCTGTAATTGCGTACTCTCGGCCGGTGCGCATCAGTTTGATCTTCTGGCCCATCTTCAACTGCCCGTCCATCATGCGGACGTACACCACCACACCCTTGTAGGTGTCGAAGTGCGAGTTGTAGATGAGCGCCTTCAGCGGCGCGTCGGCGTCGCCCGGCGGGGGCGGCACGCGGTCCACGATCGCGGCCATCAGGTCTTCGACGCCCTCGCCGGTCTTCCCGGACACGCGCATCACGTCGTCCGGGTCCACCATCAGCGCCTGTTCCATCTCGCCGATGACGAAGTCCGGGCGCGCGTGCGGCAGGTCGATCTTGTTCAGCGTGGGAATGATCTTCAGGTTCGCGTCCATCGCCAGAAACGCGTTGGCGACGGTCTGCGCTTGCACGCCCTGAAACGCGTCGGCGAGCAGGATCGCGCCCTCGCACGCCGCGAGACTGCGACTCACTTCGTAGTTGAAGTCGACGTGCCCGGGGGTGTCGATGAGGTTCAGTTCGTACCGCGTACCCTTGTACTCGTGGTAGATGGTAACCGGGTGCATGCGGATGGTGATGCCGCGCTCGCGCTCGAGGTCCATGCTGTCGAGCGTTTGGGCCTTGATGTCGCGCTCGGAGACGGTGCCGGTCTTCAACAGGAACTGATCGGCCAGCGTGCTCTTGCCGTGGTCGATGTGCGCGATGATGCAGAAGTTGCGAATGTTGGCGGTCGGCGTCGGCATCTATCGGCGCTCTGAGTGCGGGCGGGGCGAGTCGCTAGTTTAGCACGCCGGGCGCGGCGCGAATAGTGCGCGCCGCGGTTGACCGCGGGCGCGGTTCGGCCGATGATAGCGCCCTGCCCACTTACACAAGGTGCGCCCGTGCGTAAGCTCTTGCTCCTGCTGCCGGTGCTGTTCGCTGGGTGCGCGGCGCGCCCGGACCTGCCGAGCAACCCGGTGCCCGCGGAACCGGTCGCGCTCGTCGAAGCCGATTTCGCAACCATCGACGCCGCGATTGCCGCGAATAAGGGCCGCGTGGTACTCGTCGATATGTGGGCGTCGTGGTGCGGGCCGTGCGTGGAGAAGTTCCCGGAGTTCGTGGACACGCACAAGAAGTACGCGCCGCACGGCCTCGCCTGCGTCAGCGTGAGCCTCGACCGCCCAACGGGGCAGGAAGCGGCGCTTCGCTTGCTCGACAAATGGGGCGCGACGTTCCCGAACTACGTCTTAAAAGATGCCGCCCGCGACGAAGAGCAAATCGTGGCCCGGTTCAACTACGGCGGCTCGATCCCGCACGTCGCGCTCTTCGACAAAACGGGCACCCGCGTGTGGGACCGCAAACAAGAGCGGCTCAGCACGCCGGCGCTCCACCGGCTCATCGAGCGCGAACTGGTGAAGTAACCCCAACGGAGGTTCATCGTGACGCGAGTTCTCCTGTGCGCCGCACTGCTCGGCGCGGCCCTCGGCACCGCGCCCGCGGCCGACGACGCGAAGGCGGCGAAGGTCGAAGTGAGCGAAGTGAAGTTCGACGGCCTCGAAGCGGTGCTGAAAGCCAACAAGGGCAAGCCCGTGCTGATCGACTTCTGGGCCACGTGGTGCGGCCCGTGCGTGAAGAAGTTCCCGCACTTCGTGGACACGCACAAGAAGTACGCCGAGAAGGGGCTGGCGTGCGTGAGCGTGAGCATGGACCCGGACGGCCCGAAGGGCAGTTACGACAAGGACAAGGTGCTCGCCTTCCTCAAAGAGAAGAACGCGACCTTCACGAACGTGATCTTCACCAGCTACAAGGACGAAAGCGACAAGGTCGAGAAGAAGTACGGCTTGGAGGGCGGCATCCCGTTCATGGTGCTCTTCGACAAAGAGGGCCGGCGCGTGTGGCACTCCGAAGAGAAGCAACTGAAGGACGAAGAGCTGGACAAACTGATCGAAGAGCAACTCAAGAAGTGACACCCCAAAAAGCCGTGAGCGCCCGAGACGGTCTTAAAGGTATTGAAGACCGTCGCGGGCGCGGCCGTTCCGCACTTAGCTCGCGGTCGTCGTCGGGGCGATGCTGGTGGCGACGAAGCTGAAGGTGCTGTTGGCGTTGCCGCCCAGCGTCGCGCTGGCGGCGATGCACACCACGATGATCAGGGCCAGCATCACCGCGTACTCGACCGCCGTCGGGCCGTCTTCCGCCTTCAGGAAGTTCACCAAGCTCTTGGTCAGGCTGCGCATCGGACTCTCCG
>Ga0169931_10003279_pt1 | contig 25761 bp, 17 predicted proteins | sample Kivu_15m_20L_FD_129675 | JGI IMG/M metagenome (GOLD analysis project Ga0169931, IMG submission 129675) | Freshwater microbial communities from Lake Kivu, Western Province, Rwanda to study Microbial Dark Matter (Phase II) - Kivu_15m_20L... | ecosystem: Environmental > Aquatic > Freshwater > Lake...
GCGGCCGAACATCCAGCGATTCGAGGTCGAGCAAGTGGACAACGCCCAAGTGAACACGCCCCACTTCATTGCCGTCGTCGTTCAGCAAGCCGACACATTTTTCGCTGTAGTCGGTGTTGATGCTCAATTCTTCTTCCAGTTCCCGCTTCATCCCCTCGACATAGGGCGAAGCCTCAGAGTCTGTGGCATCGACTGAGGAGATGTGTCCGCCGATTCCGATGCTGCGAAGGGCATGCAATCGCGCCTCGCCTTGTCCTGAACCGCGGCGATACTGGTAGAGCCAAGTGTTCCCGGCTTCATCGACATGCCGCAAGATGCAGTAAGGGATCAATTGCTTGTAGCTGGGGTCGACTTCCATCTCTGGCCGGGGCAGATAGCGGACATGCTGCGGCGCGAGCAAACTCTCCAGATATTGGTCAACGTCACGGCAAAAGCCTTGGAAGTAGCCAAGTGAATGAAACAGTTCGGTGGGAACTACGAGAATTTGCTCAACTTGCGCGATCGACATTGTCATCCTCCCCATTCGCACTTGAGGTGCGATTTGTCTCCAGCCATTCGCCAGATTTTTTTTGGCTTAGGGCCGTTAGCATCAGTCGCTGGCGAACCTCGTCTTCAGGCTTCGTCAGCGGAGCGAATTAAGACAATCCTTTCCACTGCAATCAGCTCCTTTCCGGAGGAGTGCTGGGCACGCTCCGCCGATTGCGGTCCCGATTTTATCGAGACCTTTCTCGCCGCGCCAACCGCTGAAAACGTACTTCCAAATTTCTGGCTGCAAACTCTCGCGAAAATAAGCCGAGAGCCAAAGAAAAATATTTTTTTTAGACGTCGTCTTAACAAAAGTCCCTGGCCAAATGGCTAGTTGACAGAGTGAATTTCCAACCACTCAATCGCAAACTCTTAATGACGCAAACAGCCCCCATCAACGGTTGGCGAGAGAGCGTGGGCGAAACTCGTTTGAAACAGATTTAGAGCATCGCTACGAGCTAATCGGTTTATTCAGTTTGGGCGCGTTGCCTTCACGTTTCGTTCTTTTGTCCAGCGTTCCCAAGCGGTCTCAATCGATCCGAAATGGATATCCACAATGTCCTCAGGATCAGGGGCATATCCCCCAGCCATCGAGAGGGCGACCGGTATTCCGCGGTCGCGATAGAAACTGATCACGAGTCGGTCCCGCGCTCTTAAACCTTGTTTGGTCAGCTTCAAATGCCCCAGCCGGTCGCGCTCGAAGGGGTCGGCGCCGGCGAGGTAAAAGACGATATCCGGGTCAAACCGCAAGTCGATCCACTCCAGCGCTCGCTGCAACTCTTGCAGGTACTCTTCATCTTCCGTACCCGGAGCTAAATCGACATCGAGGTCACTGGTCGCCTTGCGAAAGGGATAGTTTTTGATGCAATGAATCGAGAAAGAGAAAAGCGTCGGGTCGCCAGCGGCGATCGCCGCTGTCCCATTTCCCTGGTGCACATCGCAGTCGACAAAAAGCGCTCGCGAGATTTGTCCGGCTTGCTGTAAAACTCGCGCCGCGACGCAGACGTCATTGAAAACGCAGTAGCCCTGCCCCGCGTCCCAAGTGGCATGATGAGTGCCGCCGGCAAGATTCGCGGAAAGTCCATCCCGCAGAGCACTCTGCCCTGCCCCGACACTGGCCCCAGAGGAACGCCGTGAGCGCTCGATCATTCGCTCCGACCAAGGAAAGCCAATCCGGCGCTGCTCGACGTCAGTTAATTCGCCCCGGCTGGCCCGTCCGATGTATTCTTGGTCATGAGCCAGCGACAACTCGGCATCAGTCGCCGCCTCGGGAATCAGGAATCGTAAGGACTCGGCAAAAGCTGAAGCCGCTAGTCGCTCCCGAAGTAAGCGGTACTTGGACATTGGAAAGCGATGCCCAGGTGGCAGCGGCAATTCAAAAATGTCCGAGTAGTAGAGGTCCATCGAGCTTGTCACCTGACAAGTTTACTCGGAAGCTTCCTGGGCACTGTCGAGCGTCGTGTAGAGTTGGGCCTCGGCATTGAGAGCCGCAGTCGCGGAAGCGTTTAACGTTTCCCAAACGACTACCCGAGTCAGTTGCAAGTCATATCCCTCAACTTGCTGGAGCAGTCGCGGGCCGATTTCCAGCAGGAGATAACGCGCGATGTTCTCCGCAGTTGGGTTGTACGGCAGAATGTAAATCCGGTGTGGGTTGACTTGCCGCAGCGCCTGAATCGCATCGCGGTCCTCTTCCCAGAGGATGAAGCCGTGGTCCCAGTTGTCATCGATCCAGGATTTGAACAGCCGATTGATCACTGCGAAATCAACCACCCGCCCCAGTTCATCGATCTCGCTGCCGGTGACGTGGAACTCGACGATGTAGTTGTGGCCGTGCAGGTTAGCGCACTTGCCTTCGTGGTGCAGCAGGCGGTGCCCCGCACAGAAAGTCACCTTGCGCATTACAGTGATTACCATGAGACCCGGCAGTAGATACTAAAAGGAAAAGCGTCAGCGCGATTGCCTCTGCGTTAGCCTTATCTTAACCGACCAAAAGATTGGGGAAAGGGTTGCCCGGAAGTTCAGCGGACTGCCGAGTCCAAAGCTGGACCTTAGCGGCCGCGCGTCACAGCAATGGTCAAACGCAATGAACGATTTCGCACCTCAAGGTAAGCGAGGAAAATCACCCCTCGCTCCGCAGTTTCGGGTTCTGTGCATGTCGTTCGCGGTCGCGCTGGGTCTTCTTCTGCAGGTTGGCCTCCAAAGCCGCCGTCAAATCGACTCCGGTTTGATTCGCCAGACAGATGAGCACGAACAGCACGTCGGCCAGCTCATCAGCCAACTCCTTGCGGGGCTCGCCTGTCTTGAAACTTTGTTCCCCGTAAGTGCGAGAGAGAACCCGAGCCACTTCGCCCACCTCTTCAACGAGCTGGGCAAGATTGGTCAACTCCGAGAAATAACGGACACCGATCGTGCGAATCCAGTCGTCGACTCTGGTTTGAGCCTGCTTCAATGTGAGTTCAGACATGCGTTAGCTTCCTTTGGCTTCCCGCTCCAATCGCGTCACGAACTGAGCCAAGTCCTTAGGCAGTTCAGACTGAAACTTCATCGGCTTTTGCGTTGTCGGATGAATGAACTCCAGTCTGGCCGCGTGCAGGGCTAGTCGCGGAGCGCCACTTCGGTCGACGCATTTCTTACCGCCCGGCGGGCCGAAATAAACTTTCTCGCCGCACAGCATGTGTCCTCGCTCGGAAAGGTGGATCCGGATTTGATGCGTCCGCCCCGTCTCCAATCGGCACTCGACCAACGTGTAGTCGCCTAGTCGCTTGAGTGGGCGAACATGCGTGATTGCTTGCTGAGCCCCATCACTGTTGGGAGAACTCCCGCGGATCCCATCACCTCGGTCGCGCACCAGCCAAGTCTCAATCCGGTCAGCCGCCACATCGCCGATGGCGACCGCTTGATAGGCTCGCTCGATGCTGTGCTCTTTAAACTGAGCGATCAGATTGTGCTCGGCCGCGGCGGTGCGGGCGAAAACCATCAGCCCGCTCGTGTCCCGGTCGAGCCGGTGGACTGGGAGAACGAGTGGCAGGCGTTCGAGTGGTGGCTCGGCCCCTCGCTTGCCGCGGTGTTGATGCGGTAGTCGTTGCCGCGGATCGCGGCTGGGTGGCTTCCTCGGGCCTCGCCCCGGTCCAGAGCCTCCCCCGCGAAACGAGTCGAGCAGCAATCGCGGGAGCATCTCGTCCAGCGTCGGCTGGAATTGCTTCCGCTTATCAGGCCAGTCCATTTCCTGAGCGTGACGGACCGAGGTGATTCCCGAAGGCTTTTCGATCACGATGATCTGGTCATCGACATAGACCAGCTTCACCCGCTCGGCAGTCGGCGGAGGGGCTAGCGGAAATTTGTGAACCTTGACGACTTCATTGTCTTTCAGGCGTCGCGCTTCGTCGAGGCAGAGATTCCCGTTGACTTGAACATGTCGCTTGCGGACCAAACGACGGGCTTCGTTCCAGCTGGTTTCGGGAATCCATTTTCGCAGCGCTGCCTGCAGCGTCTCGCCCGCTTCGCTCTCGGAAGCATGAAAAATCTGTGCTTGCTCGGTTTTCTTTGATTTAGCCATGCCTGCATCTTAGTCGATGAGCGGCGATTCGACGAATGGCCGAGTCTAAATCAGGCGAGGCTGCGCGGAACTTGCTTCGGCTAAGCGGCCTTCGAGGCGGGACGCCCTGCGGCTTGAGCAAGTTGCTCGACATCGGCAACGCTCAGGGGTTGATAGGCACTGCCAGCCGCTCGGTGCTCTTGCAGCAGAACAAGCGATCCCGTTTGCAGCATACGCGGGATAAAGAACCAGCAACCGTCGAGAGTTTCGCGGCTGCCGTCGAGCGAAATGATGAGCAGTTCAGTGCCGGTTAGCTGATTTGCCATGCGCGGCAGCGTTTGTGGCGCGTCGCCTGGCATGACTCGCGTTTTCGCGCCGGTCGTCACGAGGACGCGATGTGCTTCTTTCAAAGTCAGCCCGGGAACTTTGTTTGTGCGGGCTTCAAATAGGTCGATCCCCGTGTAGCGAATTTCCTCACAGCCTGAAAAGTTCTGGCAGACCTGAATCAGCTTTTCAGCTTGCTGCAGACTCGTCAGTCCAAGATGAACGATGCTTTTCGGCTTCTGCTTGGCCGCGAGTTTGTAGAGTTGGCGATCACAGGCTGGTTTTGAGAACCAAGTCAGCGTCCAAAACTGAAAGGTTGATAACTTCTTCACGGAAATCCACTCCCAGGTCGCGCCGGAGAAACCGGCAGAATTGACATAATCTCTATCGGCAGACCTCACGGCCAGCAATTTTGGGAAGCTGCATGGGCGGCAAGCTTTCACCATCTTCTCTCAACCGGTGCAGCTTTACGGTGAAAGAGTGAAAGCACCGCGAGTTGAAAGCCGTCGGATTCGTCATAAACGGTGCAGATTAACTCGATGGTCGGGCGGGGTGAACTTAAATAGCTGCGAAGACCTGATCGATTTGCCGGGTCGCAACGTATAGTTCCGCGAGTTATCCCGGACGCTCGAAAGCCGCAGTTTTGGCTGCTGGCATCGCCCCCGGGAAACTCCGGACCTCTTGGGCTGACCCGACTGCGGGCTCTGTCCGCAAGTTGTCCAGCGTCGCGCCAAATGGAACTGGGCGTGAATCACAAGCCATTGATGGTTTTCAGCGGTTTGCGTTTCCCACTCGGTTCTCCATGTCGCACTCGGATTCTCGCCCATCAACCCAGCGCACCGCCCGCTTCGAGTCTTGCGAAGAGCGTTTGGCGATGTCAGCCCAACCGCTGGCTGACGTGATCAATCAGGTCTTGCAGCCGCAAGCAACCCAGGTCACTCAGGCTTACAACCAGCAATCGATCCAGGCGGTGCAAGCCAATTACGGATTCGAGGGCAAAGGGCAGACGATTGCGGTAATCGATTCCGGGATTGCCTGGGACCACTATGCACTAGGAAATGGATTTGGCGCGGGCGCTCGCGTCGTCGGCGGCTGGGACTTCGCCGAAAACGATGCCAATCCCTACGATGATGGCGGAGCCGGCTTTCACGGGACCCATGTCAGCGGAATCATCGGCAGCAGCGATCAAACGCACCGCGGAGTCGCTCCCGGAGTCGATCTCGTTTCGCTCCGCGTCTTCACCGACAGCGGCGTCGGCAACATGCAATGGGTCGAACAAGCTCTCCAGTGGGTTCACCAAAATCGCAACCGCTTCGAAAATCCAATCACGGCCGTCAACCTATCACTCGGTTCCGCTTGGAACGCCAGCACGACGCCTTCGTGGGCAACGCTGGAAGATGAGTTCGCCCAGCTGAAAGCCGATGGTGTCTTCATCAGTGTTGCCGCTGGGAATGCCTTTGCTCAGTACAAGACCGCTGGCGTCGCCTATCCGGCAGCCAGCTCGCATGTCGTACCGGTTGCCAGCCACGGAGCGACTGGCAATCTCAGCAGCTTCAGCCAGCGCGACACTCGCGTCCTCGTTGCTCCGGGTGAGAGCATTCGCAGTACCGTCCCCGACCATCTCTTTCCCGGCTCCCAAACGGGCCAGTTTCTTGGCTCCAGCGGCACAAGCATGGCGGCGCCTTATGTCACCGGTGCCTCTGCTTTGCTCCGCGAGGCTTACCAGTTCGTCGGTCAAGGCCAAGTCAATCAGGACCAACTCTATCAAACGTTTGTCGCGACGGCTGACAAGGTTTACGACACGGTCACGAGTGCCTGGTACAACCGCGTCAACCTTGACCGCGCAATCTCAAGTGTCATTAAGGACCTCGAAGGCAATGGCTGGAGCAATCCGTTCAATCTCGGCAGCTTAAAAACCAACAGCAGCTTTAGCGGCACCATTGGTCGCACGGATGACGTTGATGCATTCCGCTTTACAGCTCAGCAAACCGGCACGCTGACGCTCGACTTTTCCTCCTCGCACCAACTTCGTCCTCTGGTGAAGATGCTGGGCAACCAGTTCCAGTGGCAAGGCGATCAACTCAGTCTGCAGGTCGTCGCGGGGCAGGAATATCAGTTCAGTGTCGAGACGCTCGACGGGATTGGACACTATCAAGTCAACGCGAGAATCCAGCCATTCGTCAATTACACCGGCCTGGGGACGATCTTCTCCAATCAGTTCGGCACTCAGCACGTCAGCGGCGAAAAGGTCTTTCAATTGACGGCCGGACGCGACGGAATCATGACGGTTCACGGCCAGATGCAAAGCGGATCGGCGACCTTTTTTCTGGTCGACGCCGCGGGACGCGAATTGACACGGGGAGCATTTGCCGGCGGCCCGATTCGGCTGGATGCCAATGTCACCGCAGGGCAAGAAGTTTTCCTTAAGGTGGTTGGTCAGACAACGTTTGGGCTGAACGCAGCCAACCTCGTTCAACTTAAGAATGGACAATTGGAAGTCCATGGCACGAATGCACAGGATCGCTTTGAAGTTGCCAGCGGCGATCAATTCGAAGTTCGAGTTAACGATTTGACTTATCGCTTCCAGAATCAACAGGTTCAATCGCTGAACCTCTACGGCCATGCCGGCGAGGACTTGATGACGTTGCGATTAGGTGCTGGCGATGAAACACTCACGCTTTCTCCGGGAACAGCTCAGGTAGCGAGCTCTCGCGGCTGGACCATGTTCGCCAATGGACTTCACACCGTTACGGCCTTCTCGACGGCCGGCAACGACCGGGCGCAGTTGACCGACTCGGCCGGTGCCGACACCGTTTTCAACGACCGCCTTATGGTCGCGATGCAAGGAAGCGGCTTCGGCAATTACACCGTTGGGTTTAAGCAGGTCGATGCAATTGGCGGACGGGGCAGCGATCGCGTTGAGCTGGTGGGGACCAGTGGAGAAGACCAGTTGGTCGCCGGCGAACGATCGGCCGAGCTGCAGACTGGGCTGAACAAGGTAACCGCTCGCGGCTTTTCAAATATGCGAATCTCGGGTGGAGGCGGACGGGACTTTGCCCAACTCCGCGACTCGATTGGTAACGATCAATTTACTTTCGGACCGGGTGCTGCCCTGGCGAACGTAAATGGGACGGAGATTCGGCTAGGTGAGTTTGAACAGATTCGAGCGACCGGCAGTGGCGGCTTCGATTCGGCTTGGTTTAATGACTCCAGCGGCAACGACCAGTATTATCAGACTCCGCAGGGAGCTGGAATGTTCAGTAACTGGTATGACAACCAAGTCTCGGGAGTCGATTCGCTTTACGCTCGAGCCAGCAGCGGCGAGGATACGGCTCAGTTGACTGATACGGCCGGCAACGACACGGCTTGGATGCATCATCGCCAGACGGTGATCTCCAGCGACTTGCTGCGAACCGTTGTCGAGGGGTTCAAGCGGGTTAACCTGATCGCCAATCAAGGCGGGCAAGACACTGTTAATTTGATTGGAACCAACGGCAGCGATCAGTTGTACAGCGACGCATCCGGGACGTCGATGCAGACGTCTGGCGGTGCGCTGAACCGAGTGGTCGGTGCAGAACAAGTGAATGCCGACGGCTGGGCCGGAGTTGATAGCTCGACACTGGTTGGAACGAGTGGCCGGGAGCGGTTGACCTCCAGCAACGGCGCGCTGCTCCTGCAGCGGGCGATCGAGCAATTGACGGTCCGGAACCTCGGCAAAGCCGACTTCGATGGTCGGGGAGGCGCCGATGAGGTGGTGTTCGCCCAGTTGGGACAAGACGCCAATCTGCTCGGCAGCGGCAACCGGGTTCGACTTGAGTCGCTAAATCAAACGATCGAGGCGGTCAATTTCGGCTTGCTCAGCGCCAAATCGGCCGCCCAGCAAGGAGCAAATTACGAGTTGCAGAGCGTCGACTACCTCTTCACGCTCGAAGGGAATTGGAAGAAGAAGTAAAGCAATTGCCGAGAAAGTTTGGCTTGTTCCTTGTTGCTAGCATTACCGCTGTTTCCTGATGCGGGGAATTTGCTTGCTCGCTATACTCCCGCACCATTTTTTGCGCGGATAGCTCGTTAGGGCCATGGATGGCGGAAGCGAAGTCGGTTTCTACGGAACATGTTGTGCTGGTGATTCACGGGGTCGGTGATCCGCAACCCGGTGAAACGCTCAGCCTCTTCGCGCGCTCGATTGCTCGACCAGACCAACCGTTGGTGGAACGCCAAGAAACGATCTGGTTGAACGAAAAGTCGGAAAGCGGTTCGCTGGTGCAAACGTTTGGTGCCAACTTGCGGCATCTCGCATTTGGTAGCGATCGAGCTTGTCTGGCTGAAGTCTTTTGGGGCGATGTTTCCAGGGTCCGCAAGGGAATCATCGGCGCGATGGTTGGCTTGGTGGAAATCGTTTTTGGACTGCACTACGTGGCTTTCGCCGCGGCTCACCAGCGCTCGCCAGCTGCCTATGCCCTGCAACAATTCGGAACGCTGGCGACCAGCATCCTGCATGGCCCGGTCTTGGCCATTACCTACTTCCTCGCGCTGATGACGATTACGCTGGCCGGGACCGAACTGGCTTGGAGCGAATCGCATCGAGCCGAATTCTGGGCCCGGATCCTGATTGTCGGCTGCTGTGGTGTGGCTTGGTCCTCGGGTTGGCTGGGCGATAAGCTAACTAGAAACAACGGTATCAAGAGTTTCTGGTACTGGGTTCAGGTGCTGGCGACGTTCATGCTTGGTCTGGCCATGGTCAAGATGCTGTGGCTGGACTGGCAACTACCGCACCTGATGGCAACCAATCGGATCAAGCCCGGGTTGATTTGGTACTGCGATGTGCTGGTGATGTTTCTCGGGATGCTTTGGTTAGTCGAGATGATAGTCTTGATGGCGATGAGTGTCGTCTGGCTCGTTGCATTGCTCACCCCTGGGATGCACCGCCGAGGATTGCACATCGCTTTCTTGCTCCCTGCTCTCGCCGTCGGTTTTTGGGGATTCCTGATGCCGATTGTCTGGTTGGCAGCGGCAAAGTTCCTGCGGAAGTTTGTTCAGCTCAGCGAATTCGAGAAGCTCTTCAGTGAAGCGGTGCCGCTCCTGGGCGTGCAGTGCATGATGGCGGTGGTGATCGCGCTGGCGGGCGGGGCTGTTCTGATTCGTTACGCCGAGTGGCGCGGGCGGGCGGCGAAGGCCAAGTCTCTCGAGGGCTTTGACCACCCGCCGCGATTGATCGTGCATGGCGGACTGCAGTTGGTCTTGGCGGGCTGCACCGTTGTCGGAATGTGCGGAGTCGCCGGGGTGAGCTTGCTCATGATGCAAGGGGTGCAGATTAAAAAGCTCTGGTGGGGCGATGTCCTCGTCGAGGCGAACAATTACTCCGCCGGCATCTTGATGCCGCTGGGATTTCTCTTTTTCATGGCGTTCCCCCACCTCCGTCCGGTTCTAGATATCCTGCTGGACGTAATCAACCACTTTTTCTTTCGTCCAACAGAGATCGCGGATTCACTCGACGGTGATGAATTCGACATACGCGAAACGACGCTCGCCGATGGAGCCCTGTTCTTCTCCCGACGCGACGCCGTGCATTTGCGGATCAAACGCCTGCTGGCTTGGTTTCGAGACAATCTCGAGACCAAACCCACGCTGACGATCATCAGCCATAGTCAGGGGACGATGATCGGAATCGAGGTGCTGAACGACCCGGAATTGGCTTGGCTCAACAGCTCTTTTTCTTCTGTCCGATTGGTGACGATGGGGAGCCCATTCACCCATATCTATCAGCACTATTTTGGGCATCTCTACCCTAGCCTCGACAGTGAGGCTTGGTTGCCGCTGCGAACGAGACTGGATCGCTGGCTGAACGTTTACCGGCGGGATGATTTCGTGGGAACTCGAATCGACTTTCCCTTGGCGAGCGATGAACACGACACCGGGCATATTTTGCCGGTTGATACGCTGGGAGTGCAAAGTCGCTGTCTCTGTTCGAACCACGCAGTGGGGCTGCGCGGTCACATGAACTACTGGAGTGACCGCGATGTGTTGACAATCCTGAACCAAGAATTGCTGCAGGTAAAAAAAGAAGCCGCCGACGAACAGAGAGCATCTATTCGCCGAGCGGCCTGATTGGATTCGAGTCTCGACCTGGAGTCTGTAAACTCTCGCTTACTTCTTTCGTTCGAAAGTCAGACCCTGATCGTCGGCCGGGGCGTTCAGCAGGATGAACTGGAACTTGTCTGGACCCTGCGAGACGGCTCGGCCAGCCAGTGTCCCTTGCTTCTCGGTCTTAAACGCAACCGAGTCAGCCGACGTTTCCAGCTTGCCTTGCAGTTCTGAACTTTGGCCGTTCATCGAAGCTTTCCAAACAAAATTCATATCTTCGCTGACGTTCAGCTCGATCGCCGTCTGGTCATTTTTCGCTGACCAAGTGCCGACCAAGTTGGTGGTCGGCGCGTCGACTTCCTCTGGCTTTGCATCTCCGCTATCGCTCTTGCCTTCGGGGAGTTTTTCCGCGACGGCTGACTTTGGTGGAGGTGGAGGCGAGAGAGTAGCGAGCAAGCGAGCCGCCGTCAGGTCCTTGGGCTGGGCCTTAACGACCGCTTCCAAGGCATCAATCGCAGCGTCTTTGTCATCCAGCACCAAGTAGTGGTAGGCAGCGACGAAGTTCGCAGCCGCATCGTCCGGCTTCTGGCGGATGTGGTCCTCCAGCCGACGCAACTGCTTGGTGTAATCATCGGTATCAGCATATAGGCTGCTCATCGATGTCCAGTCCATACCCGGAGCCGTCGCCAACAGCGAGTTCAGCACGGCTGCGGCCGATTGATATTCGCCTGTAGCAAACAAGCAAAGGGCGCGGAACTCGTGCATGACGGGGTCTTTCGGGACGGCTCGCAGAGCCGACTCGACGCCGACCAATGCTTGCAGGTAGTCGCCCTGCTTGAAGACTTCCTGCGCTCGCTGGAAATCCTTGGCCGCGGTCTGCTCAGCCGAGGTAGGCTGAGGAGGCGCCGCAGGCTGTGCTGCACCCGGTTGTGCGTTCGCAGCGACAGGCGCCGTTGCGCTCGGCACTGCCGATGATGCGTCCGAGTAAATCACAATCGGCTGCGAGTAGTTGTAGACGGGCTGAGCTGATTGCACGTAGTAGGGATTGGAATAGCTGTAGCTGTATCCCCAGTTCGAGGTGCTCGCTCCCAAGGCCCAACCAGTCAGACCGGTTGCCAGCGGCACGTACCAATTGTTGCACCAGCTGTCGTTCCAGCAACCGTGATACCAATTGTTGTGCCACGGGCGGACGTACGAACCACACCAGTAATCACCGAAGTAGACACCGTTGTTGTAGCCCCAATTGTTGTTGTAGCCGAAGCCCCAACCATTGTTGTTCCAGCCGTTGTTCCAGCCATTGTTCCAACCGCTGTTCCAATTGTTGCCCACGCCCCAATTGTTGTAGTTGTTGTTGATGTTGACGTTCCAGTTGTTCTGGTTGTTTTGGACCCAGTTGTTCCACGTGTTGTTGTTGGTCTGGTTCCAAAGGTTGTTGTTATTGAAGTTTCCATTACCCCAATTGTTGTTGCCCCAGTTCCCGTTTCCGTTTCCGTTGTTGAACCAGTCATTGCCGTTGCCGCCGATTTGGCCCGGCAAATTCACTGGTCGGTTGGTCGGAAAAGCTGGCTTGGTCAAGTCGCCCGGGAGTGTGGTCGGACGATTGGGGAGAATGCCCGAGTCATTCGCCCCGGGTCGCGCGGGGCGGTTGCCACCAATTTGACCGGGCCGGGTCGTCGGTCGATTCAAATCTCCAGGCAAAGTCGTCGGCCGGTTGCCGGGAGTTGGACGAGTCGTCGGTCGGTTGCCGTTATTTCCCAGATCGCCCGGCAAAGTCGTTGGACGGTTGGGGAAAGTTGGTCGAACCGAGCCGCCGAACCCGGGAGTTGGCTTGGTCATCGGTCCATTGTCACCGCCGTTGGGGAAAGTCGGACGGACTGAGCCACCGTTGCCGGGCTGAGGCATCGGACGAGTCGTCGGGCGATTGGTCGCGCCAGGCCGGTCAATGGTTCCGGGAGCAGGACGAGTGTTGGCGCCCGGCAAGGTCGAAGGACCATTGCCAATGCTTGGTCGGTCAAAATTCGACGGACGGTTCATTGGCATGTTTGGCGAAGGACGGGTTGTTGGCAAGTTGCCAACTCCACCGGGACTCGGTCGGGTCGTCGGAAGATTGTTGTTGGGCCGAGTGGTTGGCATATTGCCGAGTCCGCCCGGGCTTGGGCGAGTCGTCGGCAGTTGTGCCACGGGAGGACGAGCGTTACCAACGCCGGGAGCGGGTCGGCTCATGCCACTCATCCCACCCATTCCCCCGAAGCCCGAGTTGCCTTGTGGCAAATTCGGACGTCCACCGCCGCCACCGCCAATTCCAGGCGAGGGACGAGACATTCCAGGGCTGGGGCGAGCTTGCATCGCACCAGGGTTCGGACGAGACATGGCTCCGGGGCTGGGACGAGACATCCCACCGGGCATTCCGCCACCCAATCCGCCGGGGCTAGGCCGGGCCATCGCGCCAGCGCCTCCGCCGGCAGGGCGACCTCCACCCATGCCGCCCGCGTGTCCAGCGGAACGCTTGCCTTGAGCCCAAGCTGACTGCGTCAGGCTAAGGCACAAAACAGCGGCTACAAACAATCCAAACAGACGAGAACTATTCGTTGTGTACATGAAAGCGGTAACCTGAAATCTTTTGACCAGAGAACCAAGCGTCAGTCGACAAAAAAATCGCTAACCGACGTGGACGAAGAAGTATAGGAAGGACTGAACAACAGAAAAGCGAAACGTTACTTCCCTTCCCCTGCAGCGGCTCCTTCGGCCTTCTCAACTTGACGCACAACAGTGACTTCGTAGTCAGCATCGGTTGAACCGCCGATGACCCGGTCGCGACCCTTGAGCAGGAAGCTGTCGTCGTTCTTCACGACGACTTCCACATGAGCCGACCCAGTGGTTCCGTCAGGCATCACGGAGGAAGACTTGCAGAGCCAGCCCTTATCAGTCGGCGACCAAAGGCCTTCGCTGTAAGCTCCGTCGGCTTCAAACAGCCATGAGCGGATTTGTTGGTGAACGGGGTCCCAGCCAAACCGCTGAGTTGATTTGCCCAGCGATTGACCGTTGTTGACGCTTTCGTACTCGCCGATCAGGAAGTTGCCATCCTCGGACCAGCGGAAGCTGATCTTCAGCGTTGCATCTTGACCTTCATTGATCCAGTTGCCGACAAGGAAGCTAAGCGGAGCGAGTCGCTGGCCCGGAGTCGGGGCTGGGTCGTCGTTGAAATCCCGCACAGTTGCGAGGTACCACTTTCCGTCTCGCTTGGCACGGACGGCCACGTAGCGAACTTTGGCGACAGGGGCAGCCGCATCCGTAGCGAAAATCTCGCGAGTGCCTTCTTCGATCAGCAAGTCCGGGCCAAGCTGTCGCAGAGAATCGACAGTCACGCCCAACTGGACACCCGGATAATCCTTGAAGAACTGAATCATCAGTTCCTTGACGGCAGCGCGTCCGCTGTGGACCGCACCTCGTTCGTCGACGAATTCGCCATCTTCGAGGAAGAAACCGGCAAAGTCTTCTGCCTTGCCTTCGTTGAATGACTTCTGAAGTCCTTCCAGAGAGGGAAGCAGTTCAGCTCGGATATCAGTCTGAGCAACCTCAGTCGTCACGGTCGCCTGAGCCTGAGCTTGGACCTGAGCATAGAGATTACCGCTAAAACAAATCAACGAAGCGACAACGAACAACGAAACACGGGAACGCATTCCAACCTCGATCAACAGGGGCCTAACGGAACGAATTTTCAGCCCGTGATCTTAGCGGAATAGAGAACACCTGCAATTACTTCCGCACCTTTGGGCAGAAATGTCGTGAGAAATTCATCTTTACCCAAGTTCGGCTTTGGTTCGTGTCTTGGGGAAGTGAGTAGAATTACGACCTTTGGAAAGCCAGGCGAGTCGGATTTGATACCGTATTAGGCCCCGTTCTCGCTGACGTCCGCTTTGTTTTCCGCAGGGACGATGCCCAGCCGAACCGACCCGTCGAGCAGCAGTCGCTCCGCGGGGCTCATTTCCCTGAGCTGCTCAATCACCTCCCGAGCAAGGTCCGGCCGGTTGGTAATCAGGCCATCGACGCCCAGTCCCAAGTAGTAAGACATCAGCACCGGGTTATCGATCGTCCAGACGTAAACCGACTTCCCTCGGCGGTGAGCCAAATCGATCGTCGCTCGAGTCGTCGACTGCGTGTTCAGCGCGACAAAGTCGGAGGACAACCGAGTCACATCCCCGACAGTAACCGCCGCCAGCAAGCCCACCGTCCAGGTCGGCCGCAATCGTTTCGCCTCCTCCACAAACGGATGATAAAGCGACATCAGCACAATCTGGTCGACCATCCCCTCTTGCTCGACTATCTCGATCACCTTCTCGACCAATCGCTGATTGTGCCCGTAGTATTTCAGCTCAATATCGACCTTGGATCGGCCTTTGCACAATCGCAGCGCGTCGCGGAGTAGCGGAGTCCGCTGGTCGCGGTACTCCGGCGAGAAGCCGCTGCCAATGTCAATTTTGGCAAGTTCGGGCAGCGTCGCGTCCCAAGCCTTCAACTTCACGCCAGCAATTTTCATGTAGTCGCTGTCGTGAAAGACGATCACTTCGCCATCAGCCGACTCTTGTACGTCCAGCTCAACGAAATCCGTCTTGTCCTCACACGCTTTATCGAAAGCCGCGAGCGTATTCTCCGGACGGAGTCCAGCCGCTCCGCGATGCGCCAGAACTATCGCGTCTTCGGTCGAGTTCAGGCTGAGCAGCAGCCAGAGTCCGGATGCGATGGCGACTGCGCTTAAACCGGCGGTGAGCCAAAGCCAACGCCACGACTTTTTGTCGATGCGGTCAGCCGGGTCGCTCAGCCGCAGCGATCGCTCGGGCTCGGCCTTTTCGATCGGCTCCGCGCCAAGTCGATCGCGGAAATAATCACTCAGCCAATTCTCGCCTCGCTGTTGCCGTAGCGCCGAGCCATGTTCGCCTTCCCAGCCAAGGCGTCGATACAAGCTGCTGACGATCAGGGCAAAGCTGATTCCCTGATAGAGCGACAGCACTAAGCCGCCAACGATAAACAGTAGCAGGAAAAGGCCCAGGATCGGCACCAGCACCGGAAGCCATTGGGTTGTCGAGGCGATCGTTAACCGAGCGGCAGAGTATACGAGCGATGAAAAAACGCTCGAAAGCGTCGCATGAAACAGGAACCAGGCGAGCCACCCTCCGGCGATGCTCCAGCGATAGTTCCCAACCAGTTCCCGGCTGGTCTGGAGCGCGCCCCAGGGCGAAACCCGCGAGATCAAGAGCACGGGCAAAGCCAAACTCCAACTCGCCAGCCGTGGCACTATCACCCAAACACCGGCCAATAAAATGGCGGCCGCCAAGCCCACGGCGATCCAGAACTTTGCCGGCCGCGCCGTCATGTAATAGTTAATGTCGACGTCAGACAGTAGCAACCATGCGACCAAGCCAACTCCCGCCAGTAAAGGTGCGGCGAGCAGCAAGCTGCGGACGATCACCATCAGGCAGAGCAGCGTCGTCGATCCGAGCTCGCGCAGGCTATGCCAAATCGCCGACGGACTGGTGACACGCCAGCCCTGACTCGCCGCAAACGACTGCACCACCAAGCTTGATTGCTCCAGTGCCATGATGCAAATGCCGATCGCTCCGCAAACGATCGCTCCACCCATTCCCAGTGGACTGAGCAGGAACGTTGCGATCTCCTGATCGGTCAAAGCATCTTGGCCGGATGTGGCAATCAATCGGCGCATCAGCGAACCGAACAGTGGCCAGAGCAGGATCAGCGAAACCAATCGCATTAAAATGGATGTCGTGAACAGCAACCGACGTTGCCGCCACGTCTCGCGAATGATCTCCAAGATGATGCTGATCATCGTGTGCCAGTTCCTCGAATTCTGATTGTGAGCGGCCTACTTGAAAACCACTTTGGCATCGGGAGCTGGCTTGTAGGTAATTTCATGTCCCGGGACCCATGCACCCTTGGCAAGGTACTCCGATTTGACAGACAAGTGACCGTCGGCTTTCAACTCGGAGGTCGCTTTGACTTCCGTAATCCCGTTTTCATTACCCGTTACCTTCTCCGTGCTGATCAGGCGGTTGTCGTCGATCGAAAAACTTCCCTCGGTGTGAAATCCGGCGGTCGTAAAGTACCAGGAGCGAAGCTGCTTTTTCTCTGAATCCCACATCACGATCGTCTCGCCACCATACTCGCCATCGTTCACCGAATGCAGCATGCGAATCGCTCGGCCGTTCATCGCCCGCTCCCAGTGGGAAACGTCGAACATCGGCTTCTCGGGAGTGCTGTTGGCAAATTCACCGCGAAACGTCTTGCCGATGAACGGCTCGAAAAATTTCAGTTCGGGAATCAATTGGCCTGATACGGCACTTGGCTTGGGCTCGGTTTCCTGAGCGAACGAGGGCGTAGCAACGAGTGAAAAGGCGAACAGCGTAGTTAAAAGCAAGCGACACATCGGGCGAGTCTCAAAATTGTGATAAGCAAACGACTGACACGGCTCGCCAACTAACTTCCCGGTTTTCGGGGTTGCTCGCCAGCGACTTTGGTTGCTGATTCAGCCGAAAGCTCGGGCACTCGAGGTTCTGCAGCAACCTCTGGCTCGCGACTTTCGGAGGAGACATTTTCAGCAGCCTTTTCTTCAGGAATTTCAGGGAGTTCAGGTAGAGCTTCACGCTCAGGTTCGGCCGGTACTTCTGGCAACGCCGGGGCAGTTGGCAGCGACGGAACTTCAGGTTCTGTTTCAGCGGCAGAAGACGAATCACCATCCGATTTTTTCCGCTGTCGCGGGGCGAGCAGATAGTAGAAGACGGGCGTGAGGAAAATGCCGAAGATGGTCACGCCGAGCATGCCCGAGAACACGGCAATACCCAGCGTCTTACGCATTTCGGCTCCGGCACCGGTCGCCAAGACTAAAGGAACAACGCCGAGAATGAAGGCAAACGATGTCATCATGATCGGCCGCAATCGCAACCGGCAGGCTTCCACGGTAGCATTGAAAGCCGACTCTCCGGCCGCCGATTTTTCTTTGGCGAATTCTACGATCAGAATCGCGTTCTTGCTCGCCAGGCCAACCAGCACGATGAATCCGATCTGGACAAAGATGTTGATGTCGAGCCCGACCATGCCGACACCAATGACGGCGGAAAGCAAACACATCGGCACAACCAGAATCACCGCAAGCGGCAATTTCAAACTCTCATACTGGGCGGCGAGCACGAGGAAGACGAGCACGACGGCGATCGCAAACACAAGCAACGCCGTGTTGCCGGCTCGAATTTGCAGGAAGCTCAGCTCAGTCCACTGAATATCCATCCCAGCCGGGAGTTCCTGAGTTGCCAGGTTGTTCATTACGCGAATCGTGTCGCCGGAACTGACTCCGGGGAGCGACAAGCCGTTGACCGGCGCCGCATTGAAGCCGTTATAGCGGGTGACGGCCGCCGGACCGAGTCGCTCGCTAATCTCGCAAATCGAGCCGAGCAACACGCTCTGCCCACCAGCTGTCCGGACGCGGAACTGAGCTACTTGCTCGGGGCGAATCCGATAAGCCGGATCGGCTTGTAAATTGACTTGCCACGTTCGGCCGAATTCGTTGAAGTCGTTGGCGTAGTAGCCGCCGAGGTAGAGCTGCAAACAGGTGAACACATCCTGAAGGGAAATCCCGAGCGTCTTGCATTTCGTTCGGTCGATGTCGACGTAAAGCTGTGGAGTATTGGCGCGGAATCCGTTGAAGAGCCCGATCAGGCCAGGTTGTTGATTTCCGGCCGCCGCCAAGTTGTCGGCCGTATCTTGCAGGAGCGGCAGTCCGAGCGATCGGACGTCGCGAACCATCAGCTTAAAACCACCGCCTGACCCCAGCCCGTCAACTGGCGGCGGACCAAACACGGAGACCGTGGCATCGTTGATTTCGGAGCCAAACAATTGCCGCAGCCGCATCGCGATCATGTACGACTTTAGTTCGAGCGACTCGCGATGATGGAACTCGTCGAGGATCAGAAAGAAAGTGCCGTTATTGGAGCCAACGGCGTTTTGCACAATCGATTGTCCCGTAATCCCAATCGTGTGCTCGACACCACGGCCCGGATTTTCACTGGACGCTTCGTTCGCATGATCGTCGTGCGCCGCATTCTCATTGCCGGCCGTTGGTTGCACGTTGAGCAACTGTTCAATTTCACGCATTACCTTGTTGGTGCGTTCAACTGAAGCGGAGTCGGGGAGCCGCACGTCGACCAGCAAGTAGCCCTTGTCCTGCTGTGGAACAAAGCCAGCGGGGACGGTCGTCATCCCGTAATAGGTGGCGTAGAGCAAGCCGCCGTAGAGCAGCAGCACGATAAAACTGAGTCGCAGCAACCAGCCAACCAGCCCCGCATAAAGGCTCGATGACAAGTTGAAGCCCCAGTTGAAGAGTTTGAAGAACCAGCCAAAGACAAAGTTGAGAAGCAGAGTCAGCGGGTCGCGCTGCTCGGACTTTTTCTTCAGCAGTAAGGCCGCCAGCGCTGGGCTGAGCGTCAGCGAGTTGACCGCCGAGAAGAAAGTCGAAACTGCGATTGTGACGGCGAATTGCAGAAAGAACTGGCCGGTGATCCCTGAGATGAAGATGCAAGGGACGAAGACGCACATCAGCACTAGCGAGATCGCAATGATCGGCGTCGAGACCTCACTCATCGCCTTGCGCGCGGCCTCGCGCGGTGTCAGCCCATGTTCCAAATGGTGCTCAATTGCTTCGACCACTACGATCGCATCGTCGACGACGATTCCGATCGCAAGCACCAACCCAAAGAGCGAGAGGTTGTTGAGGCTAAACCCAAGCCCGGCCATCACGGCAAACGTGCCGATGATCGCGACCGGAACCGCGATCAACGGAATCAGTGCGGCTCGCCATGACTGAAGGAAAACGAGGACGACGATCGCCACGAGCAGCAAGGCATCGCGGAGGGCTTTGAAGACTTCCGCGATCGATTCGGTAATGAATGGTGTCGTGTCGTAAACGATTTTGTAATCGACGTCTTGCGGAAAGCCCGCTTTCAGTTCTTCCATCCGAGCGCGAATTCGCTTGGCCGTATCGAGTGCGTTGGAACCGGGGAGCTGAAACACTGCGAGCCCCACGGATGGCTGGCCATCGAGCGAGCAAGATGTGTCCTCGCTTTTCGCCCCCCGCTGAATCCCTCCCAACAGCTCGCCGTTGGCTCCAGTTCGCTGTTCGGTCACGATGTTTCGCAGGCGCACCGTACGGCCATCGCTGCCCGTCTTGACGATGACCTCGCCGAACTGCGAGACATCGCTCAGGCGACCTTGGGTAGTAAGGGTGTACTGAAAGGCTTCGCCAGTCGGAACCGGAGGACGACCGATGGCGCCAGCAGCGACTTGTACGTTCTGCTCGCGGAGGGCTTGAAGCACATCGCTGGCCGTCATCCCTAACGCAGCGATCCGGTCGGGGTCCAGCCAAACGCGCATGCTGTAGTCTTTTTGCCCGAGCAGCGAGACGTCGCCGACACCTTCGATGCGAGCCATTTCGTCGCGAAGGCTGATCGTTGCATAGTTGCTGAGGTAAAGCTGGTCGCGACTCCGCTCTGGTGAGATCAGGTTGATCATCAGCAAAATGGCGGGCGATTTTTTTTTCACGCTCACGCCGGTCTGTTTGACTTCGCTCGGCAGCGAGGGAGTCGCGAGGTTGACCCGGTTCTGGACGAGAACTTGAGCCATATCGAGGTCGGTTCCAACCTCGAAGGTGACGGTCAGGTTGTAGCCGCCGTCGTTCGTTGACTGCGAGGACATGTAAAGCATGTTCTCGACACCCGTCACTTGCTGCTCGATCGGGGCGGCAACCGTTTCAGCGACGACGTTACTGCTGGCTCCGGGATAAAAGCAGGAGACCTGAACCGTCGGAGGGGCGATTTCCGGATACTGGGCGATGGGAAGCGTCCAGACAAAGATCGCGCCGACCATCGTGATCACGAACGAGATCACGCTGGCAAAAATCGGCCGGTCAATGAAGAAATGCGAAAGCAACGGGAAACCCTCGGTCTCGGGAAAACGTCAGGACGGAATGCGGCCCTTGGTCGATAGAACAGAAAGAGGTTACTGCTTGACGGGTTGCAGAGAATCAGCTGGGGCCGGTTTGGCTTCGACTGCCTGCCCTGCCCTGACTCGCTGGACGCCCTCAAAAACGACTTGCTCGCCCGGTTTGACGCCGTCGCGAATGACTCGCCACTCGCCTTGTCGCTGGCCGAGCGTCAATTCGCGGCGCTCCGGTAAATTGTCTTTACCGATCACCCAGCAGTATTTGAAACTCTGATCGGTCGCGATGCTTTGTTCGGGAATCAAGGTTGCTTGGTAGGAGCCAGAAGTCGGAATCCGCAGTCGTACAAAGAGCCCACCCGTGAGGAACAGATTCTTGTTTTCGAACACGGCGCGAATTCGAATCGTTCCCGTCGTGGCATCGATCCGGTTCTCGATGAAGTCGAGAAAGCCTTTGTGCGGGAAGCCGACGTCATCCGCCAGTTGCATTTCGACCGGGATATTGCGATCGCGGACGGGAATCAACTGAGCCGGCGCCGCGTCGGGGTTTTCAGGGCTGTTGAATCGCCTGGCGTAGCGGAGGAACGTGCGCTCATCGACATCGACATACGCATAGATCGGAGTGTTCTTTACGATCCGGGTCAGGAGAGTCCCTGTGCCAATTCCTCCGGTAACCACGTTGCCCGGTGTGATAAAAGCTCGGTCGATCTTGCCCGTAATTTCCGCTTTGACGTCGGTGTACTGGAGGTCGAGTTGGGTGCGCCTCGCGTCGGCTTCGGCTGCGACAATATTCGCATCGGCTTCGCGGACTGCGGCAAGTGTCTCGTTGTACTCGTCCTGCGAGATAGTGTTCGTCGCCAGTAACCGCTCGTTGCGGGTCAAGCGACTTTGGGCCAGTTCCTTTTTCGACTTCCAAAGTTCGATTCGGGAAATGGATTGGTCTTGAATTGCCTGATAGGTATCGGGCTCGATTTTGAAGAGCGGTTGGCCTTGGGTCACAATATCGCCGTCGCGGAAATCGACCGACTTGATAAAGCCAGAAACTCGCGAGCGGACTTCGACGGTTTCCGATGCTTCAGTCCGCCCGACAAACTCGTCTCGGTCCGTTAGTTCCAGTTGGGCGGCTGGGATAAGAGTCACCTTTGCGGGACCGGGCTGCGGCAGCGTCGGCCGGTTTTGATTGCAGCCGACAAGCAGTGCTACCAGCAGCAGCGGGCAGAGTGCGTAGGTGAACTTGCTCCAGTTGCCGATCGACAGCATGCGCGAGGTCTGAAGCGGATGGTCGTGGATGCAATTCTCCAAAGCGAGATTCTCCTGTGTCAGCCTTGAGCGCGAATTCCAGCCCTCGGAAAAACAAACAGCCGCCGAGATGGTTGTCATCTGGGCGGCTGTCGAGGATTCCGTTTAGTTCGATTGACCAGCCAGTTGCTTGAACCGGTTGTTCATCTGATCAATCTCTTGCTTGATCTGTTCGATCAATTGCCCTGCAGTCTGATTAGCTGCAGCGAGCTCCTCATCGGCGATCCCGCGATACTCTTCGACAGTCGATTTGACGTCGACATTCAGCCAAGTCGCCGGAGCATAACGATAGTAGTCGCCGTAGGCTGTGCGAGTGCGATCGTAGGGGATGTTGACCATGCCGGCCTTGGCATCGGGAACCATGTAAGCTTGTCGCTCGAGCGTTCGCTGGTTGCCATTATTGTAAGCTGCGACGATATCGAGCATTTGCCTCGAAATCGTCTGCCCAATTTGGCCAAGTTCGGGGTCGATGCTCCGGGTTGAGAGAGAATTCAGCCGATTCCCGTAACTTTGCACCCACATCAACTGGCGGTTGAGGTCCGAGTTGCGGATTTGGCTGACATCCTTCACCAGTTGATTGAACTGGGCAACGTAACGCTGATTGCGCTGAAGGGCCGCGTCGGCGTTCATCTTGCTGAAATCCGTTTTTTGGTCGCCAGCAGCGGCGGCCTTGGGTGCGGAAGACTGTTCCAGCGCGACCTTCATACCGCTTTGTGGATCCTGAACACCGAGCAGGTTGAAGACTTTGCGAATCGATGGTTCCTGCAGACTGCCAGCGAGCACAACGTCATTGCCCTGAACTCCACCGGTCCAGCTTTCGAATTCGTCGAGCATGCAGCCCGATCCGGTGAGAGCCTCGAGCGCTAGATCCTTTTCAAAGCCCTTGATCGCGGACATGTCTTGGCCGAAAGCGAAGTTGAGTTTGCCGCTGAGTCGATCGGTCACATCGATCGAGAGCGTAACGCCATTGATTGAACTGCAAAGGTCGGCAACGGCTTTGGTGTCCGCTTTGCGTTTGCTCAGCACCGAAGAGCGAATCGCGGCCCGGCGAAAAGAGACTGGAGAATAGGCGTCTTTGAGTTCCAGTGACCAAGCAATGGCCGGTGCATCAGGGAGGCGAGAGCGGTCAGCAGAAGTTCGAACGAAATCGGAAACCGAACCTGATTTTCCGGCTTGGTATTCCTTGATCCAGCGAGCGGTCGATTGGCGGTCGGCTGGGCTGAGGACGCCCAGCACGCTCGAATCAACTGCAACAATCACTTCGTTGCCGACGATGACGCAATTGAGTCCGCCAACCGAGTCGACGTTTCCGCCGACAGACTGGGCGATTGATTCGAGGTCCCAAGGTTGTTTGCCGACCAGCACCGCCATTTGCTCAAGGCTCTTGAGGTGAGTGACGTCCATATGGGAAGCGATGGCGATCAAGTCGGCTCCGGGCGGGATGACCAGTGGCATATCGGAGCGGAGTTGTGCGAGAGCTTGCTGCGCTTCGGCAGATTGAGCCAATTGGCTGGCTCGGATTTTGGCCGCGTTGATGACTAGCAGCGAATTCGTCTCTTCAGGCAGAAGGCGAGTCCAGTCGGTTGCCTGAGCAACCAGAAAGCCACAATTAACGGTAAGCAATGCCAGGCAAAGTGCGAGGTGAGTTAGCAAGCGAGTCATGCAGTGAGCCTTTCAAGTTCAATGAGCCATGCTGGGCGACATCATGAATGTCGCCGTCCAGCAGTTGTACGAAAAAATTGCGATGACGTTCGACTATTCAAAGAGGTACCAACAAAAGAGGCTTTGCCAACCGGGGCAAAGCCTCTTCGTTAATCGCACGGTCGGTCAGTTCGTTCTGATTTAGCAATCGTTCCGAGGATTGATGCCTCCAGCGAACCGCCGCCGAAAAGTGACCTTAGAAGTTAATGTTGTACTTCTGCGACATCTGCTTCCGCAATTCAGAGGATTGCTTGGCAATTTCTTCAAGCACAGCCCGCGCGTCGTTGGACCCCTGTTGGCGGTCAATCGAAGTGGCTGCGTTGCGGGCTTTGCTGTTGTCGTAGTAGTAGCTGTAATTGCCATAGTAGCCACGGTACCCGTAAGCCGAGTTTTGATAGCTCGTTGCATCACGGGTTTTGGTCAATTCAGCACCGCGCAAACCGGTCGAGATATCACGGAACTGGTTGGAAACGCTCTGGCCGAACTGAATCATCGCATCGTCGACGTTCAATACCGGCAGTTCGTCAATCTTGCGAGCGAAGCGATCGAACCACGAAGCGTAAGTGTTCAGATTCTTGACTTGCGGCCGGCTGCGGAAGTCTTCCAGAATCTGGTTGACTTGGTCGTAGTACTGCTTGGTCGTGGTGCCCATGTCGACCTGAGCGACGCCGCCTTCGGTCCCGGACGCGCTGACAACTTCCCGCAACGGGTGGTTGATCAGCAGGGAGATTTGTCGCAAACCCGCGGGCGAAAGTGGGCCAGACATCAGGAACTGGTTGTTGCTGTGCTTCAGCTCCCAGTTGTCGAAGTCGTCAATTGCCAAACCGCGCTTGCCGAGTGCTTCCAGCAAGAAAGCCTTGGCAACATTGGTCAGAGCACTCGGGTTTTCAGAGAAATCAATTTTGATCGAACCGGTGATTCCGCTCTTCACAGTGACCCCAAGGGTCAGACCTTGGAGCGTATTGAGAACCTTGACCGCGGTCGCCGAATCGACGCCCTTCATGCTTTCGAAATTCTCGAGTCGCTTGGCAATCTCGGTTGGGTCGAGCACGTGCTGCATGTCGAACGCAACGATCACGTCGGCGTTTTCGTCAGCGAATTTCGCGGCCTGAGAAAGGTAAGCTGACAGCCCCGTCGTCGACTTTGGTTGCGTCTGCAACCAGCGAGTGACGGCCTGGCGATTAGCCGGAGCATACGAGGCAAGCACGTTGTCGGACAGCTTTACCAAGTACGAGTCGTTGCCCAACTCGAGCGAATCAAAGCCAGTCAGCATCGTGATGTTGCCTTTGACCATGTCAGCGACTTTGCTGAGCACGATCGGCGAGCCGGTCTTTTCGAAAACGCTGGTCGTGAACAGTGGCTCCATGTACTCGTAATCGAATTGGCTGCCGATTACGAATTGCTTGGTAGAAGTCGGAAGAAAGGCCATTCCCGACTTTTGAGCTTCTTTCCACTTTGCCAACCAATTCTGGTCGGAGGAAATGGCGCTCTTGAAAATCTTTTCGACGCGGACAATCACGAGGCTGTTAGCGTCATCGGGAATCCAGCGGAGCAGCGGATCGACTTGAGCCTGTGCCACGAGAGCCGACTGCACCAGAGCTAGGCCAATCAGGCCAGCGAGTACACGGCGGACAAAACGGTTCGTTCGGGAAATCATCTTTACCTCTGAGATCACGACATTCAAAAATCGCAGGCAGCAGTGCTACAGTTTGAAAACCGGTCGATTTGTTGCGGCGCCGGTAGTTCGCTTGCCAGCCAAAAGCAACTGAAGAGTTTACTCGAAAACTTGCGGCCGGGGCAGATTTTGATTGGAAAAAGGCGCATTTTCAGTAGCGGACGGGGGCGCCTAAAGGTGCTTCCCCAAACCTCCAAAGAGTTTCGCTAATCCGCGAATTTTAACATTTGGGGGATTTTCGGACCGCGGGAAGGGATCGACACTCAGAGAGCGACCCGGTGATTTGGACTGCGCGCCACCCGGGCCAAGGTGGGGGGGATTCCCCAGTAACGCCGCAAATTTTGATGGAAGTCGAACAACTGGTCAGTCAGTCGAGCGAGATTAGCCGGGCCCCAGGTCCGATGTCTTCGTCAGCCGGGTCCTCGCGCCAGCCCCCGGCGCTGCGCGAGAGCAGGAGAGTGCAGAGCAGTAGAACAGTAGAAAAGCGTTTAAGGATAAGAAACTGCGCTCAACGCAGGTCTCCCGAGAAGAAACTGCGCTCAACGCAGGTCTCCCGAGAAGAAATTGCGCTCGGCGCAGGTCTCCCGAGAAGAAATTGCGCTCGGCGCAGGTCTCCCGAGAA
>Ga0169931_10003280_pt1 | contig 25758 bp, 23 predicted proteins | sample Kivu_15m_20L_FD_129675 | JGI IMG/M metagenome (GOLD analysis project Ga0169931, IMG submission 129675) | Freshwater microbial communities from Lake Kivu, Western Province, Rwanda to study Microbial Dark Matter (Phase II) - Kivu_15m_20L... | ecosystem: Environmental > Aquatic > Freshwater > Lake...
CGCGATCGCGGCCGCGATGGACGATCCGGCGGCCGACTACGCGGTCGTGCCGACCTGGCTGCTGGCGCGCGCCGCGCGCCGCGCAGGCACCAAGGTCGTGCTGTCGGGCGAGGGCGGCGACGAGATCCTGGGCGGCTATGGGCGCTACCGCGCGGTGATGCGTCCCTGGTGGCTGGGCGGCCGGGCCTGGTGGCTGGGCGGCCGGGCGATGCGCCGGCGCGGCACGATGGACGGCCTCGACGTGCTGCGCGAGCCGAGCCGCGGCTGGCGCGACGGCATCGAGGCGGCAGAGGTCGCCGCGCGCGGCGAGGGGCGCTCGCGGCTGCAGGCGGCGCAGGCGGTCGACTGCGCGGACTGGCTGCCCAACGACCTCCTGGCCAAGCTCGATCGCTGCCTGATGGCGCATGGCGTCGAGGGGCGCACGCCCTTCCTCGACCCCGTCGTGGCGCAGGCCGCCTTCCGGCTGCCGGACGCGCTCAAGATCCGGTCGGGCCTCGGCAAGTGGATACTGCGCCGCTGGCTCGCCGACGCGCTGCCGAGCGCGAAGCCCTTCGCGCGCAAGCGGGGCTTCACCGTGCCGGTCGGCGAATGGATCCTCGCCGAGGGCCAGCGCCTCGGCGAGCTCGTCGCGCGCCAGCCCGCCATCGCGCGGCTCGCGCGCCCGGGCGCGGTGGAAAGGCTCTTCGCGCGCGGCGGCAAGCGCGAGGGCTTCGCCGCCTGGACGCTGCTCTTCCTCGCGCTCTGGCACCGCAGACATGTCCTCGACCTGCCGCCCGCAGGCGGTATCCTCGACACGCTCGCCGACACGCCCGAGGGGTGAAGCATGACCGACCGCCTGACGATCCGCCGCCCCGACGACTGGCATGTCCACCTGCGCGACGGCGACATGCTCGCGGCCGTCGTGCCGCTCACGGCGCGACGCTTCGCGCGCGCCATCGTCATGCCGAACCTCGTGCCGCCGGTGACAACCGCCGCCGCCGCGCGCGCCTACCGCGACCGGATCCGCGCCGCGCTGCCCGCCGACGCGCGCTTCACGCCGCTGATGACGGCCTACCTGACGGACGCGACCGATCCCGCGGACATCGAGGCGGGGTTCCTCGATGGCAGCTTCAACGCGGCCAAGCTCTACCCCGCCCACGCGACGACCAACTCCGCGCATGGCGTGACCGACCTCTCGAGGCTCGCGCCGGTCTTCTCCGCCATGGCTCGCATCGGCATGCCGCTGCTGCTGCATGGCGAGGTGACGCTGCCGGGCGTCGACATCTTCGACCGCGAGGCGGTGTTCATCGACGACGTGCTCGACGGGCTGGTGGCCGCCAACCCGCGGCTCAGGATCGTGCTCGAGCACATCACGACGCGCCGCGCGGTCGACTACGTGCGCGCGGCGCCGGCGAACGTCGCGGCGACGATCACGCCGCACCACCTTGTCATCAACCGCACCGACATCTTCCGCGGCGGCGTACGGCCGCATCTCTACTGCCTGCCGGTGGCCAAGCGCGAGGAGGACCGGCTAGCGCTGCGCGCCGCGGCCTGCTCGGGCGAGGCGAAGTTCTTCCTCGGCACGGATTCCGCGCCGCATTCCGTCGAGGCGAAGGAATGCGCCTGCGGCGCGGCCGGCGTGTTCAACGCCGGCACCGCGATCGAGACCTACGCGCAGGTCTTCGACGAGGAGGGCGTGCTCGACCGGCTCGAGGCCTTCGCCAGCCTCAACGGCCCGCGCTTCTACGGCATGCCGCCCAACGAGGAGCGGATCACGCTCGAGCGGGCGCGCACCGAGCCGCCTGCGCCGCTGCGGGCCGGGCGCACGCGCGTGGTAGGCTTCCCCGACGCGCCGCTCGCCTGGCGCGTCGTGGACCAGGCCTGACCGGACAGGGAGGACGTCGCAATGACTGCATGCATCGTCGGCTGGTCGCACGGCAGGTTCGGGAAGCGCGAGGGCGCCGACCTCGAGGCGCTGATCGCCGAGGTCGCCGTCGGCGCGATCGAGGACGCGGGCCTGGGGCCCGCGGACGTCGACGCGATCATGGTCGGGCATTTCGGCGGCGGCTTCGTCAAGCAGGACTTCCCGGCGTCGCTGGTCCTGCAGTCCAGCGCCGCCTTCCGCTTCAAGCCCGCGACGCGCGTGGAGAACGCCTGCGCCACGGGCAGCGCCGCGGTCCACCAGGGCATCACCGAGATCGAGGCCCGGCGCGCGCGCATCGTGCTCGTGGTCGGCGTGGAGAAGATGACGGAGACGCCGGGCGACCAGATCGGCGGCATCCTCATGAAGGCCAGCTACGTGAAGGAGGAGGACCGCGAGGGCATGAGCTTCGCCGGCGTCTTCGGCCAGATCGCGCGGCTCTACTTCCAGCGCCACGGCGACCAGTCGGACGCGATGGCGCGCATCGCCGCGAAGAACCACCGCAACGGCGTCGACAATCCCTGGGCGCAGCTGCGCAAGGACCTCGGCTTCGAGTTCTGCCGGACGATCTCGGATCGCAACCCGCTGGTCGCCGGGCCGCTGCGGCGCACCGATTGCAGCCTCGTCTCCGACGGCGCGGCGGCGCTCGTGCTGGCCGACGTCGAGACCTCGCTCCGCCTTCGCAAGGCGGTCGCCTTCCGCGCGCGCGCCCACGTGAACGACTACCTGCCGATGAGCCGCCGCGACATCGTCGCCTTCGAGGGTTGCGCGCATGCCTGGCGGATGGCGCATCGCGACGCCGGCACGCGCGTCGACGACCTTCGCGCGGTGGAGACGCATGACTGCTTCACCATCGCCGAGCTGCTCCAGTACGAGGCGATGGGGCTCGCGGCCCCGGGGCAGGGCGGACGCGTCGCGCTCGACGGCGTCACGGAGAAGGACGGCAGGCTGCCGGTCAATCCCTCGGGCGGCCTCAAGTCGAAGGGCCACCCGATCGGGGCCACCGGCGTGTCGATGCACGTCATGGCTGCGATGCAGGCGACGGGGAGCGCCGGCGCCATGCAGGTGCGCGACCCCGGGCTGACCGGCGTCTTCAACATGGGAGGGGCGGCGGTGGCGAACTACGTGTCCATCCTCGAGCCGCTGCGCGCCTGATGCGCAAGCGCAAGCTCGTCGAGAGCCTGGAGCTCGAGGAGGACCAGCTGGAGTGGTTGCGCGACATGGCCGCGCAGCACGGCCTGCCCGATGCCTCGAAGGCCCTGCGCGTGGTCATCGACCACGCGATGTACGACGCCGACGAGGACCGCATCTTCATGGAGCGGCGCTGCCGGCGATGCGGCTGAGCGCCCGGGGCGCCGCGCCTGTCGATTTCCGGCGGGCGCGGGGCTATAAGGCCCGCGCGACCCGCTCCCGCCCGGTTTGCGCAACAGGAAAACGGTCGACATGCCAGTCCTCGTCACCGGCGCCGCCGGCTTCATCGGCTACCACGTCACCGAGGCGCTTATCGCGCGCGGCGAGAGCGTCACGGGATTCGATTCGGTCAACGCCTACTACGACCCCGCGCTGAAGCAGGCGCGCCTCGCGCGCCTCGCGCGGCACGGCGAGCGCTTCCGGCTCGTGCGCGCAGACCTCGCGGACGACGGCGTCTTCGCGGCTGCGCTCGGCGCGTCGGGCGCCGACCGCGTGGTCCACCTCGCCGCGCAGGCGGGGGTGCGCCACTCGATCGAGCATCCGGGCGACTACATCCGCGCCAACCTCGTCGGGCACTTCAACGTGGTCGAGGCGTGCCGGCGCCATGGCGGGATCGCGCATCTGGTCTACGCGTCCTCGTCGTCGGTCTACGGGGGCAACGACAGGCTGCCCTTCTCCGTGGACGACAAGGTCGACCAGCCGATCTCGCTCTACGCCGCCACCAAGGCCGCGGACGAGCTCGTCAGCCATTCCTACGCGCATATCCACGGCCTGCCGCAGACGGGCCTGCGCTTCTTCACGGTCTACGGGCCGTGGGGTCGCCCGGACATGTCCGCCTACATCTTCACGCGCGCCATCTTCGAGGGACGGCCGATCACGGTCTTCAACCGCGGCCAGATGAAGCGCGACTTCACCTATGTCGACGACATCGTCGCCGGGGTCCTCGCGGCGCTCGACCGCCCGCCGCCCGCCGGCGCGGGCACGCGGCACCGGCGCTACAACCTCGGCAACCATCGCTCCGAGGACCTGATGCGCTTCATCGCGCTGATCGAGCGCGCGGTCGGCCGCGAGGCGCGCATCGAGTTCGCGCCGATGCAGCCCGGCGACGTCCGCGAGACCTATGCAGACATCGAGGCCAGCCGGCGCGACCTCGGCTTCGCGCCGCGGACGCCGATCGACGACGGCATCCCGCGCTTCGTCGACTGGTTCCGCTCCTACCATGGCGCCGGCGAGGGCGCCTCCCGATGACCGATCGCAGCAAGCGGGGTTGAAGATGGACGCCGACGCGGCCCTTGCCGAACTCATCGAACGCCTGCCCGGCGCGCGCGTACTCTGCGTCGGCGACGTCATGCTCGATCGCTTCGTCTATGGACGCGTCGAGCGCATCAGCCCCGAGGCGCCGATCCCGATCTTCCGCGTCGAGCGCGAGCAGTCGATGCTCGGCGGCGCCGGAAACGTGGTGCGCAACCTCGTGAGCCTCGGCGTGCAGGCGCAGTTCGTCTCGGTCGTCGGCGGGGACCAGGCGGGCAACGACGTGATGCGCCTCGTCGGCGGCTCGGACCGGCTCGAGCCGCATCTCCTCGTCGACCGCCAGCGCCCGACGACGATCAAGACGCGCTTCGTCGCCGACGGCCACCAGATGCTGCGCGCGGACCAGGAATCGAGCGCGCCGCTCTCCGAGACGACGGCGCGCGACCTCGAGCGGCTGATCGTCAGCGCGGTCGGCGAATGCGATGTCGTCGTGCTCTCCGACTACGCGAAGGGCGTGCTGGGCGAGGCCACGACGCGCGCTGCGATCGCGGCGGCGCGCAAGGTGCGCAAGCCCGTGCTGGTCGACCCGAAGGGCACCAACTGGGCGCGCTACAGGGGCGCCAGCGTGCTGACGCCGAACCGGCTCGAACTCGCGCAGGCGACCGGCCTGCGCGCCGAGGACATGCCCGAGGTGGAGAAGGCGGCGCGCCGCCAGATCCGCGCGCTCGGCGTCGAGGCGATGCTCTGCACGCGCGGCAAGGACGGCATGGCGCTGGTGCGCCCGCGCGGGCGCAGCGTCGCCATGGCCGCGATGGCGCGCGAGGTCTTCGACGTCTCGGGCGCCGGCGACACGGTGATCGCCGCCTTCGCCGCGGCCCTCGCCACCGGCGCGTCCATGGAGCGCGCGGCGATGCTCGCGAACGTCGCGGCCGGCATCGTGGTCGGAAAGGTCGGCACGGCCGTCGTCCATCCCGACGAGGTCCGGCGCGAGCTCGTCCACGAGGCGAACGTCGCGTCGGAGGCGAAGATCATGTCGCTGGCGCAGGCCCAGGAGCAGGTGCAGCGCTGGCGCCGCCTCGGCCTCAAGGTGGGCTTCACCAACGGCGTCTTCGACCTCCTGCATCCCGGCCACGTGACGCTGCTGCGCAAGGCGCGCGCCGCCTGCGACCGCCTCGTGGTGGGCACGAACTCCGATGCCTCGGTAAAGCGCCTCAAGGGCAAGGACCGGCCGCTGCAGGACGAGGCGTCGCGCGCCACGGTGCTCGCCTCTCTCGCCAGCGTCGACGGCGTGGTGATCTTCGGCGAGGACACGCCGCTCGCGGCCATCAACCAGCTGCGCCCGGACCTGCTCGTGAAGGGCGCCGACTACACGATCGACAAGGTCGTGGGCGCCAGGGAGGTCCAGGGCTGGGGCGGCCAGGTCGTCCTGGTCGACCTCGAGCAGGGGCATTCCACCACGCGGCTCGTGGGCAAGGCCTCCGGGAGGACGTGAGGCGACGCTGGCGCTCGCCGCGCCCGCCGTCCTATCGTGCCGCCACACAAGAGGGGGAGACACGCCCATGAAGACTTCGATCAAGACGCTCGTCGCCGGCGCCGCGCTCGCCGCGCTGTCCTTCGCGGGGGCCGCTTCCGCGGCGTGGCCCGAGCGTCCGGTGACCATCATCGTCCCGGCGGGCGCCGGCGGTGGCACCGACGGCACGGCGCGACTGCTCGCGAAGCAGCTGCAGGACGAGCTCAAGCAGCCGTTCAACGTCGTCAACAACGGCCAGGGCGGCGGCATCGTCGGCCACACGCAGATCGCGACCGCGCGCCCCGACGGCTACACGCTCGGCATCGTCTACAACTACTTCCAGTGGAAGATGATGGGGCAGGCGGACATCAACCACACGCTGTTCACGCCGATCGCCATCTACAACGTCGATCCCGCGGCGCTGCTGGTGAACGTCAACTCGCCCTTCAAGACCGGCAAGGAGGCGCTCGACGCGCTCAAGGCCGATCCCGGAAAGTACAAGATCGGCTGCGGCGGTTCCTGCGGCGGCTCCTGGCACATCCCCAACGCCGAGATCTTCATCAAGTACGGCATCGACCCGGCCAAGCCGGTGATGGTGCCGTCGGCCGGTGGCGCCCTGTCCAACCAGGACCTCGCCTCCGGCGGCCTCGACATGGCGGTGGGCTCGCTGCCCGAGGGCCGGCCGCTGATCGAGGCCGGCCGCCTCCGTCCGCTCTACGTGATCTCGCCGACCCGCCAGGGCGCGCCCTTCCAGGACGTGCCGACGGCCAAGGAGGCGCTCGGCATCGACATGGAAGGCGGCGCATTCCGCCTCGTCGCCGGCCCGAAGGGCCTGCCGGCCGACATCGTGCGCACCCTCGAGACGACGCTCGAGAAGATCTGGAAGTCCGAGGAGTTCCAGAACGGGATGCGCCAGCGCAATTTCGGCACCAAGTGGATGAACGGCAGGGACACGCTGGCGTTCATGCAGCAGCACGAGAAGTCGCTGTCCGAGACCATGAAGGCGCTCGGCCTCGCCAAGTGAACGGGAGCGGGGGCGGGTCCGCGCGATCCGCCCCCGGCATCCGGCGATGCGCTTCAACGATGCCGTGCTCGGCGCGGCCTTCCTCGCCCTCGCGGCCTTCATCATCTCCTCGGCCAGCGGCTTCCACGTGCCGCCCGGGCAGAAGTTCGGCCCTGGCTTCTTCCCCACGATCGTCGCCAGCGTGATGGCGGCGGCGGCCCTCGGCCTGGTGGCGAAGGGGCTGCTCTCGCGCCACCGCGCGCGCCTCGTCGAGCTGGATGCCTGGCTGTCGAAGCCGCGCCTCGTGCTCCAGGGCGCCGCGGTCTTCGGCTTCCTTGTGGCCTACGCGCTGCTCTCCGAGGTCCTGGGCTTCCTGGTGCTCGCGCCGCTCCTCCTTTGGGGCCTCATCTGGCTGCTCTGGGGGCGGCCGCTCGTGGCGCTGCTGATCGCCGCCGCGTCGAGCTTCGCCATCCACCAGTTCTTCGTGCAGGTGCTGCTCGTGCCGCTGCCCTGGGGCATCGTGCCCTACTTCAAGCTCTTCTGAGGCCCGCCATGCTCGAAGGCCTCGTCGATACCGCCAACCTCGCCAAGGCCTTCGGCCTCGTCTTCGCGCCGAAGACGCTCGCGACCATCTGCCTTGCCTCGTTCTACGGACTCTTCTTCGGGTCCATCCCGGGGCTGACCGCGACCATGGCGACGGCGCTGCTCGTTCCGGTGACGTTCTTCATGGATCCTGTGCCGGCGATCGGCGCGATCATCGCCGCGACCGCGATGGCGATCTTCTCCGGCGACGTGCCGGGCGTGCTGCTGCGCATCCCCGGCACGCCGGCCTCCGCAGCCTACACCGACGAGGCCTATGCGATGACGCGCAAGGGCCAGTCCGAGCTGGCGCTGGGCGCGTGTCTCGTCTTTTCGGTGATCGGCGGTCTGTTCGGGTCGCTCGCGCTGGCGCTCGTCGCGCCCGCGCTCGCGGAGTTCGCGCTCAAATTCTCCACCTTCGAGTATTTCTGGCTCGCCTGCCTCGGGTTGACCTGCGCGGTCTTCGTATCGCGCGGCGACCCGCTCAAGGGCGTGATCTCGCTGTGCTTCGGCCTTGCCGTGGCGCAGGTCGGGATCGACGTGGTGCACGGCACGCCGCGCTTCACCTTCGGCAACATCAACCTCATGGGCGGCATCGACCTGGTGCCGGCACTGGTCGGCTTCTTCGCCGTGCCCGAGCTCATCCGCAACGTCACCGCCAACCATGGCCGCGTCGAGATCGTGACGCAGAAGATCGGCTCGGTCTTCCGCGGCCAATGGGAGCTGTTCAAGCGCTACCCGCTCAATGCCTTTCGCGGCAACGTCATCGGCGTGCTGATCGGCGCGCTGCCCGGCGCGGGCGCCGACATCGCGGCCTGGATCAGCTACGCGGTGTCGAAGAAGTTTTCCAAGGAACCGGAGAAGTTCGGCACGGGGCATCCAGAGGGCCTGGTGGACGCCGGCGCCGCGAACAATTCCGCGCTCGGCGGCGCCTGGGTCCCGGCGCTGGTCTTCGGCATCCCCGGCGATTCGATCACCGCGATCGTGATCGGCGTCCTCTACATGAAGGGCATGCAGCCCGGGCCGACCGTGTTCATCAACAGCCAGGACCTGGTCTACGCGCTGTTCATCGTGTTCTTCCTCGCCAACCTGCTGATGATCCCGTTCGGCTGGGCGATGATCAAGGCGTCGCGCCGCATCCTGTCGGTGCCGCGCGAGGTGCTGATGCCCGTGATCCTCCTGTTCTGCGTCGTGGGGTCCTTCGCGATCGAGAACTCGATCTTCAACGTGTGGGTCATGCTGGCCATGGGCATCGTCGGCTACCTGTTCGAGGAGAACGGGATCCCGACGGCACCGGCCATCCTCGGCCTGGTGCTCGGCAAGATGATCGAGGAGAACTTCCTGCTCTCCATGATCAAGGTGGGCGGAGACGTCACGGGTCTCTTCGCGCGGCCCATCGGCGGCACGCTGGGCGCGCTCACCCTCGCGATCTGGGTCGTGCCGTTGGCCTGGCTCGCATGGCGCAGGATCGCCTCCGGGAGGGCGGCATGATCGTCGACTGCCACGTCAATGTCTGGGAAGACCGCCACTGCACCGAGATGTTCCGCGAGCAGACGAAGTTCGCGCGACCCGGCTCGGTCGGCATCAAGGCCGACGCCGACACTCTGTACGCGGCAATGGAGAAGGTCGACAAGGCGATCATCTTCTCGCTGCGCTACGGCGACAGCGCCGGCATCGACGGCGACGACGAGGTGACGGCCGCGGCGGCCGCGAAGTATCCCGGCAAGTTCGTCGGCTTCGCCTGCCTCGACCCGCGGATGCCGAACTGCATGGACCTGCTGGTCCACGCCATCGAGGACCTCAAGCTCAAGGGCGTCAAGTTCGGGCCCATCTACAACGGCGTGTCGCTCAACGATCCGCGGATGGAGCCGATCTACCGCTACCTCGTGCGCCACGACATCCCGCTGACGATGCACATGGGCACGACCTTCGCGGCCAATTCCGTCGCCGAGTACGGGCGCGCCATCCATGTCGACGACGTCGCGCGCCGCCATCCCGACCTCAAGATGGTGATGGCCCACATGGGGCACCCCTGGTACGAGGAGTGCATCATCGTCGCGCGCAAGCAGCCCAACGTCTATTGCGAGGTCTCGGCGCTGTTCTACCGGCCGTGGCAGTTCTGGAACATCCTCAAGACGGCCGAGGAATACACGATCGCGCATCGCGACAAGATCTTCTGGGGCACGGACTTCCCCTTCGCGGAGGTCGAGGAATCCATCGCCGGGCTGCGCAACGTCAACGCGGTGATCGGGACCTCCGGCCTGCCGCCGGTCTCCGGCGAGACGATAGAGCGCATCCTCCATTCCAATCCCCTCGCGCATTGGTGGCACGACCCGGCCGCCAAGGGGCTCTGAGGCGTCCATGTCCGGCGAGCTCTGCGACCTTCCCGCCGTCGAGCTGCGCCGCCTGATGGGCGCGCGGCAGGCCTCCCCGGTGGAGGTGCTGGAGAGCTGCATCTCGCGCATCGCGCGCGTCAACCCGCGCCTCAACGCGGTCACGGCGACCTGCTACGAGCGCGCGCGCGAGGAAGCGAGGGCCTCGGAGGCGCGCATCCGCCGCGGCGACGCGCTGGGCGTGCTGGAGGGTCTGCCGCTGGGCGTGAAGGACCTCAACGAGACGGAGGGCCTGCGCACGACCTGGGGGTCGCCGATCTGGAAGGACCACGTGCCAGCGAGGGACGAGCGCATGGTCGCCGCGTGCCGCGCCGCGGGCGCGATCGTCGTCGGCAAGACCAACGTCCCCGAGTTCGGCGCCGGCGCCAACACGAACAACCCCGTCTACGGCCCGACGCGCAATCCCTTCGACACCGCGCGCATCTGCGGCGGCTCCTCCGGCGGCTCAGCCGTCGCGCTCGCCGCGTCGATGCTGCCGATCTGCACGGGATCGGACACCGGCGGCTCGCTGCGCACGCCGGCGGCGTTCTGCGGCGTCGTCGGCTTCCGCGTCTCGCCGGGCACCGTGCTGACGGAGCGGCGCGCGCTCGGCTGGACGAACATCTCGGTGCAGGGCCCGATGGGCCGCGACGTATGCGACGCCGCGCTGCTCCTCTCGGCGCAGGTGCGTTCAGATGGCGCTGACCCGCACGCGCGTGGCGTCGACCCCGACCTGCTCCGCCCGCCGGTGCCGGCCGACCTGTCGCGCCTGCGCCTGGCGGCCTCCGCCGACCTGGGGTTCGCCATCGTCGACCCGCGCATCCGCGCCGCCTTCCACGACCGCGTGGGCCGGATCGCCGGCTGGTTCAGGGAATGCGCGTGGCGGGACCCGGACATGGAGGGCGCCGACGAGGCCTTCGAGGTCATCCGCGCGCAGAACTTCCTCGCGGGGCATCTCGAGAACTACCGCGCGCGCCGCCACCTGCTCGGGCCCAACATCGTCGCCAACGTGGAGCAGGGCCTCGCGCAGTCGGCCGCCGACGTCGCCCGCGCGCATGCGAGGCAGACCAGGATCTTCCGCTCGTTCCAGGACTTCTTCCTCGACCACGACGTGCTGGTCTGCCCGGCCGTCACGGTGCCTCCCTTCGAGATCGAGCGCCTCTACCCGGAGGAAGTCGACGGCAAGCCGATGCGCACCTATTTCCACTGGCTCTCGCTGGCCTATGGCGTGACGCTCACCGGCCACCCGGCGATCTCCATCCCCTGCGGGCTGGAGCCGACGGGGACGCCGATGCACCTGCAGGTCGTCGGCCCCCATGGTGGCGACGCGAAGGTCCTGTCCGTCGCCCTCGCGCTCGAGAAGGCGATGGCCTCGGACCCGGTCCTCGCGCGGCCGCTGCCGGACCTCGCGGCCCTCTCCGCGTGACGCATCGCTCCCCTGCCGGGATGGACGGGCAGGGGATGGCCGGCCGCGCTATCATGGCGCCGTGAAGCCCATCCGAAGCCTCGAGGACCCCGTGCCTCCGGCACCGGCGCAGCCGGTGGCCCTGGCGGCGCGCGGCCAGGATGCCCGGCCCGCGCCGGGGCTGGCGCGCCGCGGCCGTCGCCTCGGCCTGCGACTGGTCCTGCTCCTCCTCGTGGCGGTTGGCCTCGCCGCCGCCGGCGACGCGGGATGGCGCTGGTGGACCGATGGACGCTTCCTCGCCAGCACCGACGATGCCTATGTCCGCGCCGACGTGGCGACGCTCGCGAGCAAGGTCGCCGGGCATGTCGCGGCGATCGAGGTGCGCAACGGCGACCGCGTGCGCGCGGGCGACGTCGTCGTGCGGCTTGACGACGGCGACCTGGTCCTCGCCATCGAGGCCGCGCGCGGCCGCATCGCTAGCCAGGAGGCGACGGTGGCGCGGCTCTCGCGCCAGGCCGATGCCGCGCGCTCCGCGGCGGAGCAGGTCGTGGCCGACATCGCCGGCGCCCGCGCCGCCCTCGAGCTCGCCTCCGCCGAGTTCGCCCGCTACGCGGCCCTGGCCGCGCGCGACTTCGCCAGCCGCAGCCGCCTCGACCAGGCGCAGGCGGAGCGCCACCGTGCCGCCGCGGTGCTTGCCTCGGCCGAGGCCGCCCTCGCGACCGCGCGCGCGCGCATCGACGTGGCCGACGCCGAGACGGCCGAGGCCGAGCGCCTGCTGTCGGAATTCGCCGTCGCGCTCGCGCGGGCCGAGCGCGATCGGGGCTTCGCCGAGATCCGCGCGCCCTTCGATGGCACGGTCGGGAACCGCGCGGTGCAGCAGGGCGAATGGGTTCAGCCCGGCGCGCGGCTGCTGTCGCTCGTCCCGGCGCAAGGCCTCTGGATCGACGCCAACTTCAAGGAGACGCAGCTCGGCAGGCTGCGGCCAGGCCAGCACGCGCGCATCGAGGTCGACGCCCTGCCCGGCGCGCCGATCGACGGGTGGGTCGTCGCCCTGTCGCCCGCCTCCGGCGCGGTCTTCAGCCTGCTGCCGCCCGAGAACGCGACCGGCAACTTCACCAAGATCGTCCAGCGCGTGCCGGTGCGCATCGCCGTGCCCGCCGACGCCGACGCGGCCGGGCTGCTGCGCCCGGGCCTGTCGGTCGTCGTGCGCATCGACACGCGCGATCCCGGCGACGGGCGCGCATCCGGCGCGGCGGTTGCGCGCCGATGATCCCGGCCGGAGCCGCGACGGGGGCCGATGCAGGCATCCCGCCGCGCCGGCTCCTCGCCTTCCTCGCCATGGTCTTCGGGATGTTCATGGCGATCCTCGACATCCAGATCGTCTCGGCGTCGCTGACCGAGATCCAGGCCGGGCTCGCCGCGAGCGCTGACGAGATCGCCTACGTGCAGACCAGCTACCTGATCGCGGAGGTCATCATGATCCCGCTCTCGGGGTTCCTGTCGCGCATCGTCTCCACGCGCTGGATGTTCACCTTCTCCGCGGGCGGCTTCACCATCGCCTCCTTCCTGTGCGGCACCGCGACCACGATCGAGGAGATGGTCCTCTGGCGCGCGGTCCAGGGCTTCGTCGGCGGCGGGATGATCCCGACGACCTTCGCCGCGTCCTACGCGATGTTCCCGCTCTCGCAGCGCGCGCGGATCATGCCGCTGATGGGCCTCGTCGTGCCCTTCGCGCCGACGATCGGGCCGACCGTCGGCGGCTGGCTCACCGAGATGTTCTCGTGGCACTGGCTGTTCTACGTGAACATCGTGCCGGGGATCCTGGTCACGATCGCCGGCGCGCTGCTGATCGATCACGACCGGCCGAACTGGGCGCTGTTCCGCGACTTCGACTGGTGGGGCCTCGCCTCCATGGCGGTGTTCCTCGGCTCGCTCCAGTACGTGCTGGAGGAGGGTCCGCTGCGCGACTGGTTCGACAGCGAGGTCGTCACGGGCTTCGCGGCGCTCGCCGTCGCGGCGGGGCTGCTCTTCTTCGCGCGTGTGCTCTCGGCGACGGAGCCGATCGTCGACCTGCGCGCCTTCGCGAGCCGCAACTTCGCGCTCGGCTCGATGTTCTCGCTCGTCATGGGGGTCGGCCTCTTCGGCCTGACCTACCTCTTCCCGCTCTACCTTGCGCGGGTGCGCGGCTTCACGCCGCTGATGATCGGCGAGACCATGTTCGTGACCGGTATCTGCATGCTGCTCTGCGCGCCGATCGCCAACCGCATCGTGTCCGTCGTCGATCCGCGGGTCATGCTCCTGCTGGGCTTCGGCGGATTCGCGGCGAGCACGTGGCAGATGGCATGGATCACGCGCGAATGGGAATTCTGGGAGCTCCTGCTGCCGCAGGTCCTGCGCGGCTGCTCGCTCATGTTCTGCATGATCCCGATCAACAACCTCGCGCTCGGCACGCTGCCGGTGGACCGGCTCAAGAACGCGGCGGGCCTCTACAACCTGATGCGCAACCTCGGCGGCGCGATCGGCCTCGCGCTGATCAACACGATGATCGGGACGCGCACCGACCTGCACTACGCGCGGCTGCGCGAGCACGTCACATGGAGCAGCGACGCCGCGACCGAGGCCCTGGCGCGCCTCGGCGCGGGCCTCGCGCGCGGCTCGGTCGACGCCGAGGCGATCGCGCTCAGGCGCCTCGCGGAGCTTGCGCGGCGCGAGGCGCTGGTGATGAGCTTCGCCGACGTGTTCCTGGTGCTGACCTCCGTCATCGGCCTGCTGATCCTGCTGGTGGCGTTCATGGAGAGGCCCCTGCCGCCGACGCGGCGTTCCTGAGGGGCGGGGATCGCGGAAGACGGGGAGGATGGAATGGACGAGCGGGACTACGAACGCGGCCTTGCGAAGCGCAAGGCCGTGCTGGGCGATGCATATGTCGAGAAGGCGCTCGCCTCGGCGGACGATTTCTCGCGCCCGCTGCAGGACCTCGTGACCTCCTTCGCCTGGGGCCAGGTCTGGACGCGCGAGGAACTGCCGCCGCGCACGCGCAGCCTCGTCAACCTCGCGATGCTCGCGGCGCTCAACCGCCCGCACGAGCTGCGGATCCACCTGCGCGGCGCCGTGAACAACGGCTGCACGAACGACGAGATCCGCGAGGTGCTGCTGCAGACGGCCGTCTATTGCGGCTTCCCTGCCGCGATCGACGCATTCCGCGCCGCGCGCGAGGTGCTCGTCGAGCTCGGACGGCTGCCGCCGCAGAAGGGATGAGCGTGGACGCGCCTGCGCTGCTCCGGCCCGTCGAGGTCCTGTCGCGCTACGGCGCGCACGCGGCGACGCTCGACGCCGCGCTCGACGCGCGCGTGGCCGCCGGAGCGGGGCGCGCCTTCCTCGTCGAGGGCGGGCGCGAGACGTCCTATGGCGGCTTCGCCATGCGCGTCGCGGCGGCCGCGGCCCTGCTGCGCGACGCGGGCGTCGGGAAGGGCGATCGCGTCGCCGTGGTCTCCGCGACGGACGCGGCGATGGTGACCGCGCTCTTCGCGACCTGCCGGCTCGGCGCCGTCTTCGTCCCGGTCAACCCGGACCTCAGGCCGCAGGAGGCCGCGCAGGTGGTCGCGCGAAGCCGGCCGCGCCTCGTCCTGCACGGGGCGGCGCAGGCGCCCCTCGCGCGCGAGTCGACGGCGGGCATGGCGACGACGCTGCTCGACATGGAAGCGGCCTTCGCCGGGCTCGACGCGACGCCGGGGCTTCCCGCCGGCCATCCGCGGCCCGGCCCGGAGGATACGTGCCTCGTGCTCTTCACCTCCGGCACGACCGGCGTGCCGAAGGGCGTCATGCATGCGCATCGCAGCTTCGTCGTCGCCGGCGAGGGCTTCGTCGAGCGGCAATGGCTCCAGCCCGGCGACCGCATGCTGTGCATCCTGCCGATGTTCCACGTGAACGCGCTGTTCTACTCGCTGGGCGGCGCGCTGGCGGCAGGCGCGACGCTCGTGCTCGGCGGCAGGTTCAGCGCCTCGCGCTTCTGGCCGCTGGTCGCCGCGAGCGGCGCGACGCAGGTCAACATGCTGGGCTCGATCGGCAAGATCCTCGCGCTGCGCCCGCGCGCCGAGTTCGTGGCCCGCCACGCGCTCGACCGCGTCTACTGCGTGCCGATGCCATTCGACGTGCAGCGGGTCTTCCGCGAGGAGTTCGGCGTGCGCTGGATCGCGGAGGGCTACGGCATGTCGGAGGTCCCGGGGATCCTCGCGCAGCCCTACGGCACGGAGCCGATGGCCGGGACGATGGGCCGCGTGTGCCGCCATCCCGACGGCCGGGCCTTCGGCGAATTGCGCGTCATCGACGAGGACGGGCGCGCCGTCGCGCCGGGTGAGGCGGGGACGCTGCTGGTGCGCACCGAGCTCGCGATGCAAGGCTATTTCGAGGCGCCGGAGCAGACGCGCGACGTCTTCCGCGACGCCTTCTTCGTGACCGGCGACCGCGTGCGCGAGGTCTCGCCCGGGACCTATGCCTTCGTCGCGCGCGACAAGGACATGATCCGCCGGCGGGGCGAGAACGTCGCCGCCGCGGAGATCGACCAGGCCGCGCTGTCCTGCCCCGATGTCGGCGAGGCCGCCGCCGTCGCGGTGCCGTCGGAGCTTGGCGAGGACGACATCCTGCTCGCAGTCGTGCCGCGCGCCGGCGCGACGCTCTCGGCGGAGGCGGTGCACGCGCAGCTGCGCGCGCGCCTCGCGCCGGCGAAGCTGCCGCGCTACGTGGCGGTCGTCGACGAGGTGCCCTACGGGCCGACCCAGCGCGTGCTGCGGTTCAAGCTGGCGCAGGACGCGGCGCTGCGGGCGAAGGCGCGCGACTTCGGCGGCTGAGCCGGCGCGGCCCCTCAGGCCCGCATGACGGCGAAGCGCATCTCGCCCTGCAGCGTCTCGCCGGGCGCGAGCACGCGCAGGCCGCTCTCCGTGCCGGGGTGGTTGAAGGCGTCGGTGTCGTGGCTCACCGGCTCGACGGCGAAGAAGGGCTGGCCCGGCGACACGAAGACGACCAGCCTGCCGAAGATCGCGGAGGCGGAGATCTCGAGCGCGAGCCGCTCCGACGGCCACTCGATGCGCGCCGGCCTCGTCCAGCCGACGAAGACCGCGTCGAGGTCGACGCGGTCGACCTCGCGCCCCGCGGAGAAGTCGAACCGCGCCGGGACGGGAACGCGCCGCAGCGGGAACCTGGCCTCGTCGCCCTCCCACATCTCGCCAAGCCCGACGCGCAGCCGCGCATCTGCGCTGCGCCGGAAATAGGGATGGTGGCCGAGGCCCGCGGGCATGTCGCCATCGCCCGTGTTCGTGATCGCCATCCACAGCGTCGCGCCGGCGCCATCGAGGGCGAAGCCCTGGCGCGCCTCGCAGGCGAAGGGCCAGAAGCCGTCCGGCGCGTGTCGATTCACGAGCATCGCCGCGGAGGGGCTCTCGTCCTCCACCGTCCAGGGCCGGCGCCAGCCATTGCCATGGATGGCGTGGTCGCCGCCCAGCGTGTCGCGGGCGAGTTCTATCGTCCGTCCCTCCCACGCGAAGCGCGCACCGCGCACGCGGTTCGAATAGGGGACCAGCGGCCAGCTCGCCGCGCCGCGCGGGTTGCCGGCGCGCAGCAGCGCGCGATCGGTCGCGCGCATCAGCGGCGTGTCGTCGTGCCAGAGGCCGACGATCGTGCCGCCGGCGGCGGGGCAGAGCTCGAGGCGCAGCGCGCCTGCGCGCAGGACGAGGGCTTCGGGCGACGGGATGGACATCGCGCGATCCTAGCGCGCGCGCCGCCGCGGGGGGCGGTTTCGTTGACCACGCGGCGCCACGAACCTAGGGTGCATGACGAGCGGCCCGCCAGGGCCGCGCCACGCGCGCGAGGAGCGACATGCCGACAACGCATTTCATCGTGCACGACAAGGCCGACAATGTCGGCGTGGTCGTGGTCGAGGACGTCAAGCCGGGCCAGAGGCTCACCGGCTGGGTGATGGAGGGGGATGGCACCATCGTCGTGAAGGCGCTCGACGCGGTCCCGCTCGGCCACAAGATCGCGCTGCGCGACCTGAAGAAGGGCGACACGGTCTTCAAGTACGGCCACGACATCGGCAAGGTCGTGGACCCGGCCGGCAAGGGCCGGCACGTGCACGTGCACAACATCAAGACGAAGAGGTGGTGAGATGGCCGTGACCAAGCGCGAGGCCGGCGCCCCGGCCATCGTCTCCAGGCGCGCGCGCAGCCGCGAGCGGATCCGCTTCATGGGATATCGCCGCGGCAACGGCCGCGTCGGCATCCGCAACCACGTCATCATCCTTCCGCTCGACGACCTGTCGAACGCGGCCTGCGAGGCGGTGGCGAACAACATCAAGGGCACGATCGCGCTGCCGCACGCCTATGGGCGCCTGCAGTTCGGCGAGGACCTCGCGCTGCATTTCCGCACGCTGATCGGCACCGGGACCAACCCGAACGTCGCGGCGGTGATCGTCATCGGCATCGAGCCCGGCTGGACCGGGCGTGTCGTCGAGGGCATCGCCAGGAGCGGCAAGCCGGTCGCCGGCTTCGCCATCGAGGGCCATGGCGACCTCAAGGTCATCGAGATGGCCAGCCGCCGGGCGCAGCAGTTCCTGATGGACGCCACCGAGCTCCAGCGCGAGGAGTGCTGGATGGACGAGCTCTGGGTCTCCACCAAGTGCGGCGAGTCCGACACGACCTCGGGCCTCGCCTCCTGCCCCACCGTCGGCAACCTGATCGACAAGATCGACCCGATGGGCGCCACGACGTGCTTCGGCGAGACGACCGAGCTCACGGGCGCCGAGGTCGAGTGCGCCAAGCGCGCCTTCGACAAGGACGTCGCCGGGAAGTTCATGGCGGTGTTCAACGCCTACCAGGACGTCGTCAACCGCCACAAGACGAACGACCTCTCGGAGTCGCAGCCGACCAAGGGCAACATCGCCGGCGGCCTGTCGACGATCGAGGAGAAGGCCTTCGGCAACTTCCAGAAGATCGGGCACAAGACGAAGTACGTGGACGTGCTCGCGCCGGCCGAGGAGCCGCGCAAGGGCTCGGGCCTCTACTTCATGGACACGTCCTCGGCGGCGGCGGAGTGCGTGACGCTGCAGGCCGCGGCCGGCTTCGTCGTGCATCTCTTCCCGACCGGGCAGGGCAACGTCATCGGCAACCCGATCGAGCCGGTGATCAAGCTCACGGCGAACCCGAAGACCGCGCGGCTCATGCCAGAGCACATCGACCTCGACGTCTCCGGCATCCTGCGCCGCGAGATGAACCTCGACCAGGCGGGCGACGCGCTGATCGACATCATGGTGCGGACCTGCAACGGCAGGAACACCTGCGCCGAGGCGCTGGGCCATCGCGAGTTCGTGATGACCAAGCTCTACCAGAGCGCCTGAACCGGCGCGGGGCGGGCGACGCGCCCGCCCCGCCGACCGGCCGGCCGGAGGCCGCGTGGACATCCAGACCGACCTGCTCGTCGTGCTCGGCGGGACGCTGCTGGGCGCCTTCGCCTCGGGCCTGGCCGGCTTCGCCTACGCGCTGATCGCCTCCGCCGTCTTCCTGCACGTGCTGCCGCCGCGCGAGGCGGCCGTGCTCGTCCTCCTCGGCTCCTCGCTGGCGCAGTGCTTCACGATCTGGCGCTTCCGCGCCGCGATGGATCGCAGGCGGCTGCTGCCCTTCCTGCTCGCGGGGATCGCCGGGGTGCCGCTCGGCACGCTGGCGCTCGGCATCGTGCCGAAGGAGGTCGTGCGCGACACGGTCGGAAGCTTTCTCGTCGCCTATGCGTGCTGGGCCCTGGCCGCGCCAGGCTTCCGCGTCCGCGAGGCCGGGGGCAGGGGCGCCGACGCGGCGGTCGGCTTCGCGGGCGGCGTGCTCGGTGGTCTCGCGGGCCTCTCGGGCGCCCTGCCGACGGTGTGGTGCGGCCTGCGCGGCTGGAGCCGCGACGTGCAGCGCGCCGTGTTCCAGCCCTACATCCTCGCGATCCAGCTGCTGTCGCTCGCCTCTCTCGCGATGGCCGGCGGCGTCGCCGTGGTTGACCTTCGGCGCTTCGCGCTGACCGTGCCGGCGATCATCCTGGGCGTCCTCCTTGGGATGCGGCTCTACGCCCGCATCGACGAGCTCCGCTTCCGGCAGGTGATCCTCGTGCTCCTGCTCGCCTCGGGCACGGCGCTGGTGCTCTTCTAGCCGCGTCGGGCGCGAGTCCCGCGCAGCCGCGCCAACCGGGAAGGAACGCATGCGGATCACCCTCGCGGAGGCCGAGAGCCTCGCAATCGGCGCGCTCGTCGCCAGCGGCACCACCCACGACAACGCCCTGGACGTCGCGCGCGCGCTCGTCGCCGCCGAGGCGGATGGCCAGCCGGGCCATGGCCTGAGCCGCGTGCCCGCCTATGCCGACCAGGTGGCCGCGGGGAAGGTACGCGGCGACGCCGAGCCCGTGCTGCAGGACAGGGGGCCGACGGCGCTGCTGGTCGACGCCGCCGATGGCTTCGCCTATCCCGCGATCGCGCGAGGCATGCCGCGCGCGGGCGGCATGGCGCGCGCCTCCGGCGTCGCCGGCATGGCGGTCGCGAACTCGCATCACTTCGGCATGGCCGGGTTCCATGTCGAGCAGCCCGCGCGGCGCGGCCTGGTCGCGCTCGCCTTCGGCAATTCGCCGGCCGCGATCGCGCCCTGGGGCGGCAGGAAGGCGATGTTCGGCACGAACCCGATCGCCTTCGCCTGCCCGCGACTGCGCGGCGATCCACCGCTCGTGATCGACCTCAGCCTCAGCAAGGTCGCGCGCGGCAAGGTCATGCTCGCCGCGCAGCGCGGCGAGGCCATCCCGGAGGGCTGGGCGCTCGACGCCGAAGGCCGGCCGACCACCGACGCGAAGGCGGCGCTGGGCGGCGCCATGCTGCCCATGGGCGAGGCCAAGGGCGCGGCGCTCGTGATGATGGTGGAGATACTGGCCGCCGCGCTCACGGGCTCGCATTTCGGCCACGAGGCGAGTTCGTTCTTCAATGCCGCGGGCGAGCCGCCGCGCGTCGGGCAGTTCTTCCTGCTCGTCGATCCGGCGCGCTTCGGTGGCGACGGCTTCGGCGCGCGCGTCGAGGAACTCTGCGCCGCGATCCTCGCGCAACCGGGGACGCGGATCCCGGGCGCGCGCCGGCTCGAGCTGCGCGCGCGCGCGGAACGCGATGGCATCGAGGTGCCCGATGCGCTGCACGCGGAACTCGCGCGCCGCGCCGGCGGTTGATCGCTGCATGCCGCCCGCGAGGGCGGATGCCCGCGGGAGGCGAGGCCCGTGCCTCGACCCGGCAACCGCTCCCGCGGGCCATTCCCCCGGGGGTGCGGCATTCCGTCCATCCCGGTGCGCCGGTGCAATTGGTGGTAGTGCGACCGGCATTTCCGCGAGGCCGAACGGAGCGGCGGGGCATTTTCGTCCATTTTCGCGGGGATTTTCTCGTGCCGGGGTAGAAAACCGGCATGCGCAGTCCGCGTGAATATGCGGGCGGCTCGATTTCATATCCCCGAGGCGGCGGCCGGCCGAGAAAGCAATGGCAGCGGCTGCGCTTTGATAATAGGTTCCGGCCCACCATCCATTAAACGGAGTCCATCCAGATGTCGCTTCATGAGATCGAGAAGGAGATCAAGGCCCTCCAGCAGAAGGCTGCCAAGCTCCGCGCGGGCAAGGACAAGGGGCTGAAGGTCGTTCTCGCCACGATGAAGGAGTACGGGCTCTCCGCGGCGGACGTCGCCGAGGCGGCTGGCAAGACCGCGCGACGCGGCCGCCCGCCCGGCAAGAAGGCCGGTTCCGCAAAGGGCGGCAAGGTCGCGGTCAAGTACAAGCACGGCAGCGACACCTGGACCGGCCGTGGTCGCACGCCGCGCTGGCTGGTGGCGCTGGAGAAGGACGGCCGCAAGCGCGACGAGTTCCGGGTCTGAGCAAGGTCGTTGGCGAAACGCGGGGAGGCTGCGCGGGCGGCCTTCCCGCATCGCGTTCCCGGTCGCGGGCCATTACCCGTCTCGGGACATTCCCCGTCTCGGGCGATTCTCGGTCTCGGGGCAGCACGGCCCGGCCCTGGCCTCTCCCGGGAGGAATGGTGCCGCCGAAGTGAATTGAACACTCGACCCCGTCCTTACCAAGGACGTGCTCTACCACTGAGCTACGGCGGCGCCCGGGATGTCGCGTGGCGAGGTAGGTTTCCCGCCCGCGGCGGCGGGATATGCCACAGGGCGGCAGGTGGCGCAACAGAATGGCGGCACCACGGCGCCCGTCGCTCCCGAGGGGCTGGGATAGAGGCCGGCGCGCGCTAGGATCAGCGCATGGCCGAATTCGTCCTCGCGCACCAGTCGACGCTGCGCCTATGCCTCTTCGCCGGCGTCTTCGCGGCGATGCTCGCCTGGGAGGCGCTGGCGCCGCGCCGGTCGCGCGCGGCGCCGCGGATGCTGCGCTGGCCCGGCAACATCGGCGTGACGATCCTCGGGGCCCTCGTGTTGCGCGTTGCCTTCCCGCTCACCGCGGTCGCGTGGGCGGCGGAGATGTCGACGCGGGGGATCGGGATCCTCAACGCCGTCGCGCTTCCCGCATGGGCCTCCGTCCCGATCGCGATCCTGCTGCTCGACCTCGCGATCTGGGCGCAGCACGTCGCCTTCCATCGCGTGCCGGCGTTCTGGCGCCTGCATCGCATGCACCATGCTGACACCGACCTCGACGTGACCTCGGGCGCGCGGTTCCATCCCGTCGAGATCCTGCTGTCGATGGCGATCAAGTTCGCGGTCATCGCCGCGCTGGGCGCGCCGGCGCTCGCCGTGCTGGCCTTCGAGGCCCTGCTCAATGCATGCGCGATGTTCAACCACTCCAATGTCGCGGTCCCGGCGCGCATCGAGGCGGCGCTGCGCCTCGTGCTGGTCACGCCGGACGTCCATCGCGTCCACCACAGCGTGCGGCGCGAGGAGACGGATTCCAATTTCGGCTTCTGCCTGCCGTGGTGGGACCGGCTTTTCGGCACGTGGCGCGCGGCGCCCGCGGATGGCCAGGCCGGGATGACGATCGGCCTCGCGGAGTTCCGCGCGCCCGGCGAGGCGCGGCTGGACCGGATGCTGACCCAGCCCTTCCGCGACCCTCAGGCCGCCTCGGCCCCGTAGTAGAGCGAGGCGCTGTGCCTGGCCTCGGCGAAGAAGAGCCAGCGCTCGGCCAGGACGCCGGCCAGGGCCGGGACGGGCGCGATGGTCGCCGCGACCGTCGCCGTCGCCCCGCCGAGCAGGGCCGCGACAAGAAGCAGCAGCGCCGGCGCCACGAAGCCGAGGAGGAGCGCCGCGCGGCGCAGCTTCAGCGCGTGCTTTCGCGCGACGCGGAAGCCCATCTCGCGCATCACGTAGTTGCTGCCGGTATGCGGCGGGTCGAGCAGGCGGACCTTGCCGAGGGCCGAGAGCCCTGTCGCCGTTCCCGGCGTCGAGGGCGCGGCGTCCTCGTCCACGAAGCGCCAGTAGCGCTCCTTCAGGAAGGCGCCGGCGACGCAGGCGAGCAGTGCGAAGGCCGCGAGCGCCTGCGACGGCGCGCCCCAGAGATGCGCCAGCGCGTTGAGCAGCAGCGCGCCCGTCATCGCCGCGAGCACGTGGTACACGGGCACGACATGGCCGTTGCACCACTGGTGCACGGGCTTGAGCGAGCGATAGATCATCGCGGTCGCATGGACCGTCGCGATCGACAGAAGCGCCGCCGCGAGCGCGGCGAGCCGCACCGGCCCGTCGACCAGGCCCATGGCCACCCAGCCGATGAATAAGCCGAGGATGGGCAGGAAGGCGAGGGCGGCGAGGGCGCCCTCGCGGCTGAGCCAGGACGTGCGGACCTGCGTCAGCGCGCGCAGCGTGCGCTCCGGCCTGCCGAGATGGAGCGTGGACGAGACCAGGCCTCCGGCGACCAGCGCCGTGCCGAGCCCGATCGCGCAGAAGCCGAAGCCCCAGTGCATCGAGGCGAAGCCGCCCGCGGCGAAGACGAGGCCGGTCAGCGCGAGGAGGCCGTAGCCGGCGCCCGACGCAGTGGTGAAGACGATGACGGAAAACGCGGGATGCACGTGCGCCTCTCCTCAGCGCGAGAGGATGCGGTCGAGCCAGCGCAGCGCCGGATGCAGCGCCGCCGTGTCGATCGCGGGTTCGAGCGCCTTCGCCTTGCCGCCACCGCAGCCGCCCGTCCTCGGGCGCGGCGGCAGGTAGCGGTTGACGGGCTTGTAGCCGAGCTCGGGCATCAGCTCGATGCCGCCGCGCTCCTGCACCATGCGCGAGACGCTGGAGCCGGGGTCGCCGAGGTCGCCGAAATGCCGCGCGCCCGCCGGGCAGGTCGACACGCAGGCGGGCACGCGCTCCGCCTCGGGAAGGTTCTCGTTGTAGATGCGGTCGACGCAGAGCGTGCACTTCTTCATCACGCCTTCGTCCTCGTCGAACTCGCGCGCGCCATAGGGGCAGGCCCAGGAGCAGAGCTTGCAGCCGATGCAGGTATCGGCGTTGACGAGCACGATGCCGTCCTCGACGCGCTTGTAGGACGCGCCCGTCGGGCAGACCTCGACGCAGGCCGGCTCCTCGCAATGCAGGCAGGAGCGCGGGAAATGAACGGTGCGGCCCTGCGCGCCCTCGCCGGCCTCGAAGGAGTGGATGCGGTTGAACCAGACGCCCGAGGCGTCGCGCGACCAGGGCTCGAGGTCCGTGAGCGGCGCGGAGTGGCCCGAGGTGTTCCATTCCTTGCAGTTGACCGCGCAGGCATGGCACCCGACGCAGGTATCGAGGTCGATGACGAGGCCGAGCTTGCGGTCGCCCTCGGCCGGCCTGGCGTAGCTGGTCATCGCCGTCCTCCCGCGTCGTAGCGCAGCACGCGCGGCGCCGGGTCCAGGTTGGGCGGCCTGCCGACGGTCGGTGGCCTCGGGCTCGTCTCGGCGGGCTCGCCAGGCGCGCATTTCTCGATGCGGATGCGCAGGTCGTACCAGGCGGCCTGGCCCGTCACGGGGTCGGCGTTGGGCGCGCGCGCGGGCCCGGGCAGGAACTCCGAGATCGCGTGGTTGAGCAGGAAGCCGTGCGTCGCCTCGCGCGCGTCGGGATCGAGATTCCAGGCACCCGAGCGCTTGCCGATCGCGTTCCACGTCCAGGCCGTGTCCGGGTTGCAGCCTTCCATCAGCCGGACCTGCGCCTTCACGCGGCCGTGATGGGAGGTGATCCAGACCCAGTCGTCGTCCGCGATGCCGAGCGACGTGGCGCGGCCGCGGTTGAGGTAGAGCCGGTTCTCGCCATGGATCTGGCGCAGCCACGCGTTCTGCGAATGCCAGGCGTGGTACATGGCCATCGGGCGCTGCGTGACCGCGTGCATCGGGAATTCCGATGGATCGACCGCAGCCTCCTCGAAGGGCATGTACCAGAAGGGCAGCGGGTCGAGGTATTTCGCCACGCGCTCGCGCAGGTGCGCGGGCGGTTGGACGAGGCCGTGGCCGCGCGCGGCGAGGCGGAAGCGCTGCAGCGGCTCGACGTAGAGCTGCAGGACGATCGGGTCGGGCTTGTCGAGGAGCCCGAGCTTCACCGCCTCCTCGAGGTAGGAGCGGTTCGCGTACTTGAAGTAGAGCGCGTCCTCCGGCAGGTGGTGGCGCCAGAAGCAGCCATTCTCGACGTAGCGAGCGAGCTGGTCCTTGTTCGGCGCGCCCTTGCCCGGCGAGCCGCCATCCGCGCCGCGCCAGCCCGCGAGCGGCCCGATGCCGGGCCGGCGCTCGTGGTTGACGATGTAGTCCGCGTAGAGGCCGGGGAATTTCGCGCTGCCGTCCTCGCGCACGAAGCCGGGCAGCTTGAGCCGCGCGCCAAGGTCGACGACCACGTCCTGGAAGGCGCGCACGTCGCGGTCCGGCTTGAGCACGGGCTGGCGGATCGCGTCGCCCGGCCCCTCGGCCGAGCCGATCGGGCGGTCGAGGATCGAGATGCAGTCCCAGCGCTCGAGATAGGTCGTGTCCGGCAGCACGAGGTCCGCGTAGGCGACCGTCTCGGAGTAGAAGGCGTCGGAGTAGATGATCCTGGGTATGCGGTACTCGCCGTCGGGGCCGCGGTCGGTGAGCATCTTCGCCGTGCCGGCGCTGTTCATCGCCGAGTTCCACGACATGTTGGCCATGTACATGAACAGCACGTCGATCGGGTACGGATCGCCGGCATGCGCGTTGGCGATGACGAGATGCATCAGCCCGTGCGCGGAGATCGGCGCTTCCCAGCTATAGGCCTTGTCGATGCGCGTGGCATTGCCCTCCGCGTCGACGAGCAGGTCCTCGGGGCCGAGCGGGAAGCCGAGCGGCATGCCGCCCAGAGGCGTGTTCGGCGCGACCGTCTTGCCCGCGGGCTTCGGCCCGCCCGGCATCGGCTTCGGGTAGGGCGCCTTGTAGCGCCAGCTGCCGGGCCGGTCGACGGCGCCCAGCAGCATCTGCAGGACATGGATCGCGCGGCAGGTCTGGAACCCGTTCGAATGTGCGGAGACGCCGCGCATCGCGTGGAACGAGACCGGGCGCCCGACCATCGTCTCGTGGCGGCGGCCGGCCCAGTCGGTCCAGGGCTGGTCGAG